>Ga0207689_10002564_pt1 | contig 16835 bp, 14 predicted proteins | sample KBSMisM52_FD_184312 | JGI IMG/M metagenome (GOLD analysis project Ga0207689, IMG submission 184312) | Miscanthus rhizosphere microbial communities from Kellogg Biological Station, Michigan, USA - KBS Miscanthus M5-2 (SPAdes) (version 2) | ecosystem: Host-associated > Plants > Roots >... | reverse complement strand
GCAGGCGTCGTGCACGGATTCGTCCATAAGTTTCTCGGTCATCCGCACACTGACCCGCGCAATCGGATCGGACGGCACCAACGACGCGCCGGGAAATGCTTCGTCGACGTAGTGCATGACGACGGTCGATTCGATCACGACCCTGCCGTCATGAATCAGGGTCGGCACCACCGCGTTAGGATTGAGCTTCATGTAGCCGGGATCGAACTGATCGCCGCGCAGGGTCATCAGCCGGCTTTCGAATGCCACGCCCTTCTCGGCCAGAGCGAGCCGCGCCTTGATGGAGCACACCGACGTCCTGCCGTGATAGAGCGTGAGCATGTCGACTCCCATTGGTCCGCCCTGCTTTTGAGACGCGCGCCGCGAACCGGTTCAATGCTATCCATCCGGGGCGGTGGGCGGCAAGAGAGATCAAGACGAGATCAGCCCTGGCAGGCGGCGGCGGTTGCCGTATAGTCCCGCCCGGCCGGATGGGGCGAGGCGGGGACCAAGCGAATGGGCGACTGGATCGCCTTCTGGGATTCCGAACATTCGATCTACGTCAATGCTCGCCATCGCGACGTGCATTACCGCAGGATTGCGCAGGACATCCGCGCACACCTGCCGGCCGGCGCCGCCGTGCTCGACTACGGCTGCGGCGAGGCACTGCACGCGGATATCGTCGCCGAGACTGCCGGCCGGCTGATCCTGTGCGAGGCCGCTCCCATGGTGCGCGCCGCCCTGGGCCGCCGCTTCGGCAATAATCCGAAGATCGAGGTGCGCGCGCCGGAGGAGATCGCAGCGCTGCCGCCCGGATCGCTCGACGTCGTGGTGCTGCACTCGGTCGCGCAATACCTCAGCTCGAAGGAGCTCGACGAGTTGCTCGTCCTGTTCCGACGGCTTCTGGGCGCAAACGGCGTTTTCATCCTGGGCGACGTCATCCCGCCGCATGTCTCGGCCTTAGGAGATGCGGCCGCGCTTCTGCATTTTGCCGCGCGCAACGGATTTCTCGGCGCCGCGCTGGTCGGGCTCGGGCGCACCTTCGTCTCCGACTACTGGCGCCTGCGCTCGAACCTCGGTCTCACCCGCTACGGGAAGGCGGCGGTGATGGAGAAGCTGACCCGCGCGGGCTTCTCGGCGCGGCGCGCGCCGGCGAATATCGGTCACAACCCGGCCCGCATGACGTTTCTGGCGCGTCCCGCGTGACCTGGCGGACGCCCCGCCATGTCCACGCTCGCCGATTACAGTCGCAACGCGCGGAAACGGATCAGGCCGGATGAATGCCGAGGCGCCCGCGCCGCCACGGCTCACTCGCCCTTGATGCCGCCGGTGGCGATCACTTTGGTCCAGACCGCCTTGTCGCGTTTGAGGAACGCGGCGAAGTCCTCGGGCGACCCGCTGCCGGCGACGAGACCGTTGGCAGCGATGTGGCTGGCGATCTCGGGCGACAAGAGGGCACGATTGATCTCGCGATTGAGCACGTCGATCACATCGCGCGACGTCCCCGCGCGCACCATGATCCCGACGAAGCCGACCCCTTCGTAGTCCGGCACGCCCACTTCGGCGATGGTCGGGACGCCGGGCAGCATCGGCATGCGCGTGCTTCCCGTCACCGCCAGCGCGCGCAGCTTGCCGGCGCGCACATGTTCCAGCGCGCCCGGGATGTCGGAGGCCAGCACATTGACGTCGTTGCGCAGCAGCCCGATCAGCGCGGGCCCGAAGCCGCGGAACGGGACATGCGTCAACTTGATGCCGGTGTCCTGCGCAAGCTTCTCCATGGTGAGATGGGGAAACGAGCCGTTTCCGGCGGAGCCGTAGTTCACTTCACCGGGCCGCGACTTGGCGTGCACGATGAGCTCCGCCAGCGTGTTCACCGGCAGCGATGGATGCACCACCACCACCGCCGGCACCGTCACCAGCAGGGCGACCGGCTCGAGATCGCGCTCGGCGTCGTAGGACGTCTTGTGGCCGAGTGCGGGATTGGTGGAGACGTTGGTGCCGACCTGCAGCAGCGTGTGACCGTCGGCCGGCGCCTGCACCACCGCGGTCGTCCCGACGATCGAGGCGGCGCCGGGCTTGTTCTCGACGATGACGGGCTGCCGGAGATGTTGCGTGAGCTTGTCCGCGACCAGCCGCGCGATCGTGTCCGCATTGCCACCCGGCGGGAACGTGACGACCATGTGCACCTGCCGCGCCGGATAGGTCTGGCTCGCCGCGGGACCGGGTTCGAGCAGCATGGCGCTTGCGAGAAAAAGTGCGAACAGAACTCTCGCCATTCGTCCTCCGGCTGGGGTTTGGCATTGCTGCGCGCGAGACGGCACGAGGTGTCTCATATCGCGGGACGCTGCAGCTCGACATAGGATTGGCGGCTGTTGACTGTTTCCAGGTCGAAGCCTGCCGCCTTCTTGAAGCTCGCCGCGGTGTTTTCGAGCTCGTCGCGCGAAAGCACGTCGGTAATGTGACCAAATCCGTCGGGCGCGCGCTCTTCCGCGATCTGCAGCACGGTTTCCAGGCCGAGATTGCGATTGCGGATGATCATGTCGTTCATCGCGGCGATGCGCTGGTCCTGGTAGCGCACGAGCGCGTCGACCGCATCGGCGCTGGCAAGGAGCGAAGCGGCGAGCACGCGGCCGTCGACGATCGCCTGCGATCCGGCTTGCGCCCCGACTGGTTGCATCGGATGCGCGGCGTCCCCGATCAGCGTGACGCGGGAAAAGCTCCAGCGCGGGATCGGATCGCGGTCCACGTTCGGCAGCTGCAGCACGCGCTCGGTGCGCGCGAACAGCCGCTGCACGTCGAGCCACGGGTAGCTCCAGCCCTGATAACGTTCGACCGCAAGCGTCTTGTCAGCGACCGTATCCCAGGCCTCGAGCGGCGGCGCTCCGCTGGGTATCTTCGTGTAGGCGAGCCAGTTGATCAGCACCTTGCCGCCCGGCAGCGCCGCGATCGGATAGATGATGGCGCGATGGCTGCGATGGCCGACGACCACCATCGATCGGCCGGTCAGATACGAATCGCCTTCGACGATCCCGCGATAGTGCAGATAGCCGTCGAACACCGCGGCTTCGCCGGGATAGAAGTGCCTGCGCACGGCGGAGTGGATGCCGTCGGCGCCGATGAGCAGATCGCCTTGCGCCTCGCCCACCGGCCGGCCGGCCGGATCGTTGAAATGGGCAAGGACCTTGTCACCGCGCTGCGCGAGGCTGGCGAGCTGATGGCCGGTGACGAGCGCCTGTCGACCCAGACGCGCATGAACGGCCGCGAGCAGGATTTCCTGCAGCTTGCCGCGCGAGATCGAAATCTGCGGCCACTTGTAACCGGCGGCCTTGCCGCGCGGCTCGGTCCAGATCAATTGCCCGTGCCTGTTGTAGAAGGCGAGCTCGGCGGTGAGGATGCCGACGTCGGCGAGCTGTTCGCCCAATCCCAGCGCGGTAAGCTCGCGCACAGCATTCGGCTGCAGGTTGATCCCGTGACCCACGGGCTCCAACTTGGCAACGGCTTCGTAGACGCGACAGTCGACGCCGATCTGATGGAGGCTGAGCGCGGCCGAAAGACCCGCAATACCGCCACCGACGATGATCACCCGCATGCGATTTCCTGCAACACCATTTCAGTTCGGCGCGATGCCCGCATCGCGAATGACCGTCCCGTAGCGCGTGTGGTCGGTCACGATCAAGTCCCGGAGACTTTCACTGCCGGCGAAATGGAGATCGTAACCGAGCGGCGACAAACGCTTCTGCACGTCTGGGAGCCTTGTGATCTCGCCGATCTCCTTGCCGAGACGCTCGACGATGTCGCGAGACGTCTTGGCCGGAGCCGCAATGGCGAACCAGACGCCGACGTCGAATCCGGGGAGCGCGTTCTCCGCGATGGTCGGCACCTGCGGGAGAATGGCGATGCGCTGCGCGGACGCGGTTGCGAGCGCCTTCACCTTGCCCGTCTCGACGAATTGAATGACGGCGTTGGGCGTGGCCCAGATCAAAGGAATCTGTCCGCCGAGCAGATCGTTGAGCGCGGGCGCCGTGCCGCGATACGGCACGTGAGTGATGTCGATCTTGGCGGCACTGTTGAGCATGGCGGCGGCGAGATGATGCGGCGAACCGACGCCGGGCGTGCCTACCGACAGCTTGCCTGGATTGGCTCTGGCATAAACGATCAGTTCCTTCACGTCCGCCACCGGCAGCGAAGGATGCGCGAACAGCAGGAGCGGCGTGGTGGCCACCTGCGCCACCGGCGCGAAATCCTCGACCACGTCGAACGGCACGCTCTTGTGCAGCCACTTGTGGAGAACGGCGGAAATATCCAGGAGCAGGAGCGTGCGGCCGTCGGGTGCGGCCTTGGCGGCGTAATCGACACCCGTCACACCGCCCGCTCCCACCCGGTTCTCGACCACGACCGGCTGCTTGAGCCGCTCCTGCAGCCGCTCGGCGAGCGTGCGGCCGATGGTGTCCATCCCGCCGCCGGCCGCGATCGGCACGACCAGCGTGATTGGGCGCGTGGCATCGCCTGCGGGCGTTTGCGCGGAGAGCGGAGCAACGACGCCAATCGCAATCGCGAAAACAGCGGCCACAAGCGCGCGAGCCGAGCCCATTCCTTGTTCCTCCCCGTCCCGCGACCTTGTTATCGTGCCCCTGTCGGGGCCATGTCGCCTGCGGTGACGGTAACCCGCCGCCGTTTCGACGGCAAACGTCGTGCGGGAAAGGACGTGTCGCGGCCGATGCCGTCGCGATACAACCGTTACGGCAAGCCCGCGCCGACCGTGTCGGCCATGACGGCGCCGCGGCCGCCGAGCGGCCTGGCCGGCCCGACGGTGGTGTCGTGCGCGGTCTGGTGCTCGATCTCGGAGTTGAGCTCGGCGCCGACCAGCACCACGATGGTCGAGAGCCACATCCACATCATCAGCCCGACCACCGCGCCGAGCGCCCCGTAGGTGGCGTTGTAATTGGCGAAATTGCCGAGATACCAGGAGAACAGCAATGACATCGCGAGCCAGGCGACCGCTGCGAAGACGCTGCCGACGCTGAGCCAGCGCCACTTCGCCAGCCGGCGGCTCGGCCCATAGCGGTAGAGCACGGACAGCCCGAGAATCATCAGTGCGAACATCACCGGCCAGCGCAGATAGCGGACGATCGGAAGGTCGAGGCTGGTGGGCCCAAATGCGGCCAGAAATAGCGGAAACACGACCACCAGCGAGATCGCCACGCCGACGGCCGCAATGGCGCAGACGGTGAAAAACAGCGAGACCATGTTGAGCCAGATAATTCCGCGCTTCTCTTCCTCGTCGTAGATGATGTTGAGCGCGTCGAAGATCGCCTTCATGCCCGCGTTCGCGCTCCACAGCGCAATGCCGAGCCCCAGGAGAAAGCCGAAAGTGAGCTTGCCGTCGCTCTTGGCCGCGATGCGCGAGATCTCCTCGCCCAGGAGATCAAGGGAACCGGTGGGGACGATGTCGGAAGCAATCGAAAGATGCTTGCTGATCGTCCCCACATTGGCGAACAGCGCGTAGGACGAAACACCGGCGGCGATGGCCGGAAACAAGGACACCAGGGAATAGAAGGCGACGCCCGCGGCCAGCGCCAACAGGCGATCGTCCTGGATTTCCCGGTAGGTGCGGACAAAGACGTCCTTCCACCCACGCCAGGGAATCTGCGACGGCGCACGCGCGCCGCGGCCGCGGCCGCGTTCCACGGCGCGGATTTGCTGCAAGGTCAGCGGCTCCTGCGCGGGCGTCGCGCGCGGCGGCAGCCCCGGAGGCGGCGGTTTGCGGCGCCGATCGTCCTGGACCTTGAGGCCATAGATGATGCCTGCCGTGACCATCACGGACGCGGCGAACCAGGAAATCAGATTGTCCAGACGACGATGACGGACGCGGGGACGGTCGATGCGGGGACTCATGCGGGTTACCGGAAGGGGGAACGGCCAATTGGACCGGTCGTCAACGATCTGCGGCGGCATCGGTTTCATGCACATTTGGGCGAATTGGCCGTTGGCGAATTGGCCTGTTGACGCGGCGGCGGGCTGCCCTTCCCTGCCCCGTGATTATGGTCTAAACAGCGCACGCGCGTGGGGCCGTAGCCTCTGCGCCGGCTGAAGGACGCGCAGCGACGCGCCCTTTTTTTGTGCCTAGTGCGGTGGATTTGAAGTTCCTATCTTTGTAGCCGCAAGCTGGTTAGGAACTTCAAATCCAAAATCCGCACTAGAATCAAGACTTCGCTAGTGTCCCTTGATTCCGAAGTTCGCATCAGAGGGCGCCGCAAGGTTTGCGAACTTCGGAATCGGGACACTAGAGCCAGCCCATCTACCGTCGAGCGACATGCCCAAACGGACCGACATCTCCTCGATCCTCATCATCGGCGCAGGCCCGATCGTCATCGGCCAGGCCTGCGAGTTCGATTATTCGGGCACCCAGGCCTGCAAGGCACTCAAGGCGGAAGGTTACCGAATCGTCCTGGTCAATTCCAACCCGGCGACGATCATGACCGATCCCGATCTCGCCGACGCCACCTATATCGAGCCGATCACGCCCGAAATCGTCGCCAAGATCATCGAAAAGGAACGCTACGTCGCTCCCGGGGGATTCGCCCTGCTTCCCACCATGGGCGGCCAGACCGCGCTCAACACCGCGCTGTCGCTCAACAAGATGGGCGTGCTGGAGCGCTTCGACGTGCAGATGATCGGCGCCACCGCGCACGCCATCGACAAAGCCGAGGACCGCGAGCTGTTCCGTGAGGCGATGACTCGCATCGGCCTCGAAACGCCGCGCTCCAAGCAGATCAAGACCCTGATCCAGGCGCTCGAGGCGCTCGAGGATATCGGGCTGCCCGCCATCATCCGCCCGTCTTTCACACTCGGCGGTACCGGCGGCGGGATCGCCTACAACAAGGCCGAGTTCATCGACATCGTGGAACGCGGCATCGACGCCTCGCCGACCAACGAGGTGCTGATCGAGGAATCGGTGCTGGGCTGGAAAGAGTACGAGATGGAGGTGGTGCGCGACAAACGCGACAACTGCATCATCATCTGCTCGATCGAGAACCTCGACCCGATGGGCGTGCACACCGGCGATTCGATTACGATCGCACCGGCGCTGACGCTCACGGACAAGGAATACCAGATCATGCGCGACGCATCGATCGCGGTGCTGCGCGAGATCGGGGTCGAGACCGGCGGCTCGAACGTGCAGTTCGCCGTCAATCCGGCGGACGGGCGGCTGGTGATCATCGAGATGAACCCGCGCGTGTCGCGTTCCTCCGCGCTTGCCTCGAAGGCAACCGGCTTTCCGATTGCCAAGGTCGCGGCCAAGCTCGCGGTCGGCTACACGCTCGACGAGATCGCCAACGACATCACCGGCGGCGCGACCCCGGCTTCCTTCGAGCCGACCATCGACTACGTGGTCACCAAAATCCCCCGCTTCGCCTTCGAGAAATTTCCCGGCGCCGAGACCACGCTGACCACCTCGATGAAATCGGTCGGCGAGGCCATGGCGATCGGCCGCACGTTTCAGGAAAGCCTGCAAAAGGCGTTGCGCTCGCTCGAGAACGGCTTCACCGGCCTCGACGAGATCACGATCGAGGGCCTCGGCCAGGGCGACGACAAGAACGCCGTCCGCGCCGCGCTGGGCACGCCCACGCCCGAGCGCCTGCTCAAGGTGGCGCAGGCGATGCGGCTTGGTTTCTCCGACCAGGACATCCATGGCTCCTGCAAGATCGATCCCTGGTTCCTGGCCGAGATCCGCGACCTGGTAGAGACCGAGGCGCAGATCAGGGACAAAGGGTTGCCGACGACGGCCGGCGCCTTGCGGCGGCTCAAGGCGATGGGTTTTTCCGATGCGCGGCTGGGCAAGCTCACCGGCTTATCCGCGGAGGCGGTGACGCAAAAGCGCCGCGCGCTCGGCGTGCGGCCGTCGTTCAAGCGCATCGACAGCTGCGCCGCCGAGTTCGCCTCCCCCACCCCTTACATGTACTCGACCTATGCGCAGCCGTTCGCCGGCGTGGCCGTCTGCGAAGCCGCGCCGTCCGACCGCAAGAAGATCGTGATCCTGGGCGGCGGGCCGAACCGCATCGGACAGGGGATCGAGTTCGACTATTGCTGCTGCCACGCCGCGTTCGCCCTCAAGGAGGCTGGCTACGAGACCATCATGGTCAATTGCAATCCGGAGACGGTCTCGACCGACTACGACACCTCCGACCGGCTTTATTTCGAGCCGCTTACCGCCGAGGACGTGCTCGAGATCATCGAGACGGAACGTTCGTGCGGACGGCTGCACGGCGTCATCGTGCAGTTCGGCGGACAAACGCCGCTGAAGCTGGCCGAGGCTTTGGAGCGGGCCGAAATTCCCATCCTCGGGACATCTCCCGACATGATCGACCTGGCCGAGGACCGCGACCGGTTCAAAAAGCTGCTCAATGAGCTCGACCTGCGCCAGCCGACCAGCGGCATCGCCACGAGCCCGACCGAGGCGCGCGCGATCGCCGAGGCGGTCGGCTATCCGATCGTGATCCGGCCCTCTTACGTGCTGGGCGGACGCGCCATGGAGATCGTGTTCGACGCCATTCAGCTCGACCGCTACCTCGCACGGCTGGCCAACGATCTCGACCGGCCCTCGGAGCTCGTGGTCTCGCAGAAGCGCCCGCTGCTGATCGACCGCTACCTCTCCGACGCCATCGAGGTCGACGTCGACTGCCTGGCCGACGGCAAGGACGCCACCATCGTCGGCATCATGGAGCACATCGAGGAGGCCGGCATCCATTCCGGCGACAGCGCCTGCGCGCTGCCGCCGCACTCGCTCGGCGCGGATGCGATCGCCGAGCTGGAGCGCCAGACCCGCGCGCTCGCGCTTGCGCTGGAGGTCGGCGGCCTGATGAACGTGCAATACGCCATCAAGGACGGCGACATCTACGTGCTCGAGGTCAACCCGCGGGCTTCACGCACGGTCCCCTTCGTCGCCAAGGTGATCGGCCTCCCGGTCGCCAAGATCGCGGCCCGGATCATGGCCGGCGAAAGCCTGGCGAGCTTCAAGCTCACGCGCCCCCAGTTCGACCATATCGGGGTCAAGGAGGCGGTGTTTCCGTTCGCGCGCTTCCCCGGGGTCGATACCGTGCTGGGGCCGGAGATGAAATCGACCGGCGAGGTGATGGGCATCGACCGCAACTTCGCCATTGCCTTTGCCAAGAGCCAGATCGGCGGCGGCTCGCGGCTCCCGCGGGAGGGCACCGTGTTCGTCTCGGTCCGGGATGCCGACAAGCCGCGCGTGCTGGAGGCGATCCGGCTGCTGGTTTCGCTCGGGTTCCGGATCATCGCCACCTCCGGCACCCAGCGCTATCTCGCCGAACAAGGGCTCCCAGCCAGCAAGATCAACAAGGTGCTGGAAGGGCGCCCCCACATCGTGGATGCCATCAAAAACGGCGAGGTTCAGCTGGTTTTCAATACCACCGAGGGCGCGACGGCCCTTGCCGATAGCCGCTCGCTGCGGCGGGCAGCCCTCTTGCATAAAGTGCCATACTACACCACTCTTTCTGGGGCCGTCGCCGCAGCGCAGGGAATCAAAGCTTATCTCGGGGGCGACCTCGAGGTGCGTACGCTGCAGAGCTATTTCGCCGGCAAGGTCCCATCCGGGGAACCGGGGCCGGCCGCCTGACGGTACGTGTTTGGGACAGGGTTTAAGGTCGCGTGGCCGGACGAAACTTCGGCCCGCGATCGGAATTGTTGTCTCTTGGCTGGAGCGGGAGGTTTGAAGCAGGCAGATGGATAAGATCCCGATGACAGCAGCGGGCTATTCGACGCTCGAGAACGAGCTCAAGCACCGCCAGCAAGTCGAGCGGCCGCGCATCATCCAGCAGATTACCGATGCCCGCACGCACGGCGATCTGTCGGAAAATGCGGAATACCACGCCGCCAAGGAGTCGCAGTCGCACAACGAGGGCCGCATCGCCGAGCTCGAGGACAAGCTTGCGCGCGCCGAGGTGATCGACGTGTCGAAGCTCTCGGGCGACACCATCAAGTTCGGCGCGACCGTGACACTGGTCGACGAAGACACCGAGAAGAAACAGGTCTGGCAGCTTGTCGGCGAGCCGGAAGCCGACGCCAAGAAGGGCAAGATCTCGATCACCTCGCCGCTCGCGCGCGCGCTCATCGGCAAGGCCAAAGGCGCCAATGTCGAGGTGGTGACGCCAAGCGGCGCCAAGGCTTACGAGATCAAAAAGGTCGAGTGGCGGTAAGGGGAACCTGAGCCGCCCGATCCGCGGTCATCGCCGGGCTTGTCCCGGCGATTCCGATTCTCGGACGACACGACTTCTCATAAAGGATCACAACACGCAGGGTTTGACTGCGTGATGAGCCTACTTTCCACGCCCAAGGCCGGTGTTTGATAACTTGCTCTCGTCGGATGGCTCCTTGGGCCGTTTCGTACACCTCAAAAATAGACGAGGGGGGTCAGCATGAAGTTCGGTGTGTTCGACCACATGGACCACGCAGGGACCCCGCTCGGCCAGCTCTACGCCGACCGGCTCCAACTGCTCGAAGCCTACGACCGCGCCGGCCTTCACGGCTATCATCTCGCCGAGCATCACTCGACCCCGCTCGGCTGCGCCGCCTCGCCCGGGCTGTTCCTCGCGGCGGCAGCGCAGCGCACCAGGACATTGCGTTTCGGACCTCTGGTCTATCTGTTGCCGTTCTATCACCCGCTGCGCTTGATCGAGGAGATCTGCATGCTCGATCAGATGAGCGGCGGGCGCCTCGAGCTCGGCGTCGGGCGCGGCGTGTCGCCGTTCGAGACCAAAGCTTATGGCCTCGACTTCGCGCATACCGGAGAGATCTATCACGAGGCCTTCCAGCTCATTCTCAAGGGGCTCGCATCGGACGAGCTCACGTTCGAGGGAAAGCACTACCAGTTCCGCAACGTGCCGATGATCCTGCGGCCGGTGCAGCGGCCACATCCGCCGCTGTGGTACGGGACCACGATCCCGGAGAATGCGGACTGGCCGGCGGCAAACGACGTGAACATCGTCACCATTGCATCGCGTCCGACCGTGCGCGCCATCACCGATCGGTATCGCGCGGTGCGCGCCAAGCTCGGGAAGGCTCCTACCGGCGGTCCGCTTCTGGGCGTGGCCCGCCACGTGGTGGTGGCCGATACCGACGAAGCGGCGCTGGCGGTCGCGCGACGCGCCTATCCGCACTGGCGCGACAACTTCCGCTGGTTGTTCGCGCGCCACGGCGCCGAGCCGCGGATCGCGGGGCTTTATCCGCCCACCTTCGACGAGCTGGCCGCGATCGACAACGGCATCGCCGGATCGCCTCGCACCGTACGTGACTTCGTCGCGGCCGAGGTAAAGGCGAGCGCGAGCAACTACCTGCTGTCATGGTTCGCGTTTGGCGACATGACGGTTGCGGAATCGCTGCGCTCGATCGAACTGTTCGCGCGCGAGGTGATGCCGGCGTTCGCCAATGTGCACGCCGATGCCGCCGAATGAAGCGGCGGGTCCACTGCCGCCCGACGCGATTGCGCATTCGACGGGCAACGTTCAATCGCCGACGGCGCGCGGCAGCTCTCCCCCGGGCGCCGGCAAATCCATGGGCACCATGGCGGCGTCCTTTGAATTGCGCAGGGTCAGCGAGGTCTTCACGTTGCGCACATGCGGCGCGGCGGTGAGCTCGGCGACGAAGGCCTGGAAGGTTTTCAAATCAGGCGCCACGCATTTGAGAACGAAGTCGATCTCCCCCGACAGCATCCAGCATTCGCGCACCAGCGGCTGTGCGCGCACGAAATCCTCGAAGGCTTTGAGGTCGGCATCGGCCTGGCTGGAGAGGTGGACCATGGCGAAGACGGTCACTTCGTAGCCGAGACGCTTCTCGTCGAGCAGCGCGCGATAACCCTTGATGTAGCCGGCCTGCTCGAGCGCGCGCACGCGTCGCAGGCAGGGCGGAGCGGAAATGCCGACCCGGCGGGCGAGCTCCACGTTGGTCATGCGGCCGTCGTCCTGCAGCTCCTTGAGAATCTGCCGGTCGATGGCGTCGAGACGGGCGGCCACGGGCGGCTCCGATCACGTCGTATCGTTGACGCAGTTTTAGCGAGGTTTGCGATTCTCGCGAAACATTATTGCGCAAAGCGGTAACATAAAACCCCCCCAAGACTTCACAAGCCTGTGGCATTCTGGTCTGCATATCTTGCATAGCTGCCCGGAACCCATAAATTGTGGCAACGACAAACGGTTTCGGGACCGGCCCGCCACCCGGCGCATGCCTTGAGGCCCGTTGTCCCGGCCGGCCGCCTGGAAAGCGCGGCATTACGAGTGAGAGCACGGTCAGCAGCTAGGTTCGCGCAATCTGCCAACGCCGACTGCATCGAACACCGGCTTCCAGTCTGCTGAACGCGCGCCCGCAAGCGCAATAAGGGTCTTTTCTCGATGGGCAAGATCACCCACGCCAAGGTTGTCATCATCGGTTCGGGGCCTGCGGGCTACACCGCCGCGATCTATGCCGCGCGCGCCATGTTGGACCCCACCCTGATCCAGGGTATCCAGCCCGGCGGCCAGCTGACGATCACGACCGACGTGGAGAACTATCCGGGTTTCGCCGACGTCATCCAGGGTCCCTGGCTGATGGAGCAGATGCAGAAGCAGGCCGAGCATGTCGGAACGAAAATTGTCACCGACCATGTAAGCAAGGTCGATCTTGCGCATCGGCCGTTCCGCCTCGAATGCGATTCGGGCGACCGCTATCACGTGGACAGCCTCATCATCGCGACCGGCGCGCAAGCGCGTTGGCTGGAGTTGCCGTCGGAGCAGAAATTCAAGGGCTACGGCGTCTCGGCCTGCGCCACCTGCGACGGCTTTTTCTACCGCGGAAAGGACGTGCTGGTGATCGGCGGCGGCAACACGGCCGTGGAGGAAGCGCTCTTCCTCACCAACTTCGCGTCCAAAGTGACGGTGGTGCATCGGCGCGACAGTTTCCGCGCGGAAAAGATCCTCCAGGACCGGCTGTTCAAGAATCCCAGGATTTCGGTGATCTGGGATTCCGCACTGGAGGAGGTGGTCGGCAGCGAGAACCCGCTCAAGGTCAAAGGCGCCGTTCTCCGCAACGTGAAAACCGGCGCTCTCAGCGAGCGGGCGACCGATGGCGTATTTATCGCAATCGGCCACACGCCCGCATCCGAACTCTTTGCCGGGCAGGTGGAGATGAAGCATTCCGGGTACATCAAGACCGCGCCGTTCTCGACCGCCACCTCGGTGCGGGGGGTATTCGCGGCCGGTGACGTCACCGACGACGTTTACCGGCAGGCCGTCACCGCCGCCGGCCAGGGCTGCATGGCTGCGCTCGAAGCGGAACGCTACCTTGCCGCACAGGGCGAGGCAGAGCCGGCGGTCGCGGCGGAATGAGACAGCGGGTGAGCATGGATTGGGACAAACTCAAGGTCTTTCACGCGGCCGCCGAGGCCGGCAGCTTTACCCATGCCGGCGAACAGCTCGGACTCTCGCAATCGGCGGTGTCGCGGCAGGTTTCTGCGCTCGAACAAGAACTCGGCGTGTCGTTGTTTCACCGCCACGCCCGCGGACTTATTCTCACCGAGCAGGGCGAACTGCTGCACCACACCGCGCATGACGTATTCATGAAGCTCGAGGCCGCCCGGGCCAAGCTGACCGACAGCAAGGAGCGTCCAAACGGCGAACTCAGGGTGCAGACCACGCCCGGCATCGGCATCCATTGGCTCACCCCGCGGCTGGGCGAATTCATCGACCTCTATCCCGACATCCACATCACGCTGATCACCACCGACGAGGAACTCGATCTCGCCATGCGCGAAGCGGACGTGGCGATCCGGCTACGCCTGCCGACGCAGCCCGACCTGATCCAGCGCAAGCTGTTCTCGGTCCGGTTCCACGCCTATGCCTCGCCGGAATACATCAAACGATTCGGCACGCCGCGCGCCCTGGATGATCTCGACAATCACCGTCTTCTGCTGCTCGGCGGCACGGCCGTGCCCAATCATTTCGAGAACCGGCGCTGGCTGATCGAGGTCGCCCGCAATGGAAAGGGCCCGCGCGAGCCCACGCTCACGATCAACAATGTCCTCGGCGTCATGCGCGCGTGTCAGCGCGGCATCGGTGTCGCCCTGCTGCCGGACTATCTGATCGAGGAGAACGGGGCGCTGGTGCAGTTGTTCGGGGAATCCGACTCGATCGCGCTCGATGCCTATTTCGTCTATCCGGAAGAATTGAAGTCGGTGGCTCGCGTGCAGGTATTCCGTGACTTCCTGGTGGCGAAAGCGCAGCGCTGGCATTTCTGAACGATAACCTTCGCCATCGAATCCATAATCAATCGCCGCCCTTCCATAACTGGTTGCGACCCCGCATGGCTGGCATGCGACCCTCTGTATTGTATGAGGAAATTGCCTCTGCATACTGTCACTCACTGGCGGCAGTCGGTTGCCCATCCTCCCAGATTGCAATCGTCAATCGTCAGCTGTTCCCCTCTGGAAGGTGATTGTCGGCCCCGCGCCGACGAACTCTGCAAACCGGACCCGCGAGGGTCCGGTTTTCTTTTTGTGCAGATGTCTCTCCGGAACTTCGACGCCGCTCGGACCTTCGACACCGCGTTTTCTTTTGCGCCGTTGCAGACTGCGGTCTTGCGCGCGCGCCCAAGCCGATTTACCTTATGTACGTTCAAACAAACTAGGGAAGAACACCATGGCCTGGACCACTCCTACCCTTGTCGAAATCTGCATCGGCCTCGAGATCAACGGTTACCTCCCGGCCGAGTTCTGATCCTCGACGCATCCGCGTCGTCCTGAATGGGGCGCCTCTCCGCCATCGTGCTTGGCTCGGCGGCGGGGGGAGGTTTTCCACAGTGGAATTGTCGTTGCCCGACATGCCGGTTGGCGTGGGCGGGTGACGTACGCGTTCGGCCGCGCACGCAGGCGAGCCTCGCGGTCACGGCCGACAGCGAAAACTGGGTCCTGATCAACGCCTCGCCTGACCTCCCCCAGCAACTTCGGCAATCCAAGGCGCTGCATCCACGCACCGGAACGCGTGGAAGCCCGATCAAAGCCGTGATCCTTACCGGAGCCGAGATCGATCAGGTTACAGGCCTGCTGAGCCTGCGGGAGCGTGAGCCGTTTGCGGTTTGCGCCACCGGGCCCACGCTCGCCGCCCTCGCGGACAATTCCATGTTCGCGGCGCTGGCGCCCGACGTGGTGAAGCGCCAGGTGGTTGTTCCCGGCACCCCGGTGGAACTTGCGGGTGGTCTGCAGGCCGAACTCTTCATCGTGCCTGGAAAGGCGCCGCTCTATCTCGAGGGGGAGAACCCGCAAACCGCGATCGAGACCGGCGCGAATGTCGGGGTCGAGTTGTCGGCAGGAAGTGCGCGCATCTGCTTCATTCCCGGTGCAGCCGCCGTGACGCCCGCGGTGGCGGAGCGAATTGCACGCGCCGACGTCGTTTTCTTCGACGGCACGCTCTTTCGCGATGACGAGATGATCGCGACGGAAACCGGAACCAAGACCGGCCGCCGCATGGGGCACATGCCGATCGACGGCGACGACGGCTCGCTTGCGGCATTGGCGGATGTCGCCGCGCGGCGCATCTATGTGCACATCAACAATACCAATCCGATCCTGATCGAAGGCTCGCCCGAACGCCGTCATGTCGAGCGCAAGGGCTGGGAGGTCGCCGAGGACGGCATGGAGATCGTGCTGTGAAGCTGATGACGCCGCAGGAACTCGAGGCGCAACTGCGCGACATCGGCGCGCGGCGCTATCATCGTCTGCATCCGTTCCACACGCTCCTGCACGGCGGCAAGTGCACGAAAGGCCAGGTCCAGGCCTGGGCGCTCAATCGTTATTATTACCAGGCCATGATCCCGGTGAAGGACGCCAGCCTGATCGCGCGCTGCGACGATTCCGCATTGCGCCGGGAATGGCGCAGCCGCCTCGTCGACCACGACGGCGAAAGCGAGGGCGACGGCGGCATCGCGCGCTGGCTCAAGCTCACCGACGGGGTCGGGCTCGACCGCGATTACGTCATCTCGCTCGCGGGCCTGCTGCCGGCAACACGCTTCGCGGTCGAAGCCTACGTGCACTTCGTGCGCGACAAGACGCTGCTCGAAGCCGTCGCGTCGTCGCTGACGGAGTTGTTCTCGCCGCAGATCATCAGCGAACGGATCGACGGCATGCTCAAGAGCTACGATTTCGTCAGCGCCGACACCCTCGCCTATTTCTCCAAGCGGCCGCCGCTTGCGCAGCGCGATTCCGACTTCGCCCTCGACTACGTCAAGCGCAACGCCAAGACCCCGGACGCGCAGCAGGCGGTGCTCAAGGCGCTCGAATTCAAGTGCGACGTGCTGTGGGCGATGCTGGATGCGCTCTACCATGCCTATGTGGCGCCCAAACATGTTCCACCCGGCGCCTTCGTGCCCAAGGATGGGAGCAGCGCGTGAACGATCCGAGCCCCGCCATCGCCGTCGAGGCGCGCCCGCGATTGCCGCGGGGCGTGCGGCTCGTCCACAACGAGGCGCAGGGCGGCTGGGTGCTGCTCGCGCCGGAGCGCGTCTTCAAGGCCGACCAGATCGCTGTCGAGATCATCAAACGCTGCACCGGCGAGGCAACCTTCGGCGAGATCGTCGATGACCTCGCCAGAACCTATGGCGCACCGCGGGAGAGAATCCTGGCAGACGCCGGCACCCTTTTGCGTGGCCTGGCCGACAAACGGCTGCTGGAACTGTGATATCCTGCGGCGGGTTCGCGCTTGCCAGCAGCAACGCAGCGCCATACCTAGATGTGATCAGGCCAAGAAGACGCCGACCCCTGGCTCGTTGCCCGGACTAACGAGAGCGGTGGGCGCTGCACGAAGGCAAGCTTGACG
>Ga0207689_10002563_pt1 | contig 16842 bp, 10 predicted proteins | sample KBSMisM52_FD_184312 | JGI IMG/M metagenome (GOLD analysis project Ga0207689, IMG submission 184312) | Miscanthus rhizosphere microbial communities from Kellogg Biological Station, Michigan, USA - KBS Miscanthus M5-2 (SPAdes) (version 2) | ecosystem: Host-associated > Plants > Roots >... | reverse complement strand
TCCTGCGCGGCGATCTCGATGAAGCCGCCGCGCGGCCAGGCCACCGCCACGCTGTCGTTGAAGAAGATCGTCCGCGGATTCCGCGGGTTGATCAGCGGCGACTGCAAGCTCGTTTTGGAGAACACCGCCAGCTGCGTGTCGGGGTCGATCTGCAGCGTCCGCAGCAGTGCGCGCAGGTAGCCCGAGCCGGGTTCGAACTCGAGCCGGGTCTCACCGGCCTGGATCGCCCGATCGAGCCGCGCCACCGCGTCGTCCGCCGGACGGACGTCGTAGGCGATAGCAGGATGCGTCCGCCCGTCGAAGAACGTGGACTCGAGCGCCCCCGGTGCTTGAGCCTTCAGCCAGCCAAAGCCCAGAGCCCAAAGCCCAAAGCCGACAAGGATCAGACGAACCCGTGCCATTTTTCGCGGATGCGCTTCAAGGTCGCGTGGCGTCCTGTCAGCTTTAGACGCGCGACGACATCGGCGGCCGTTTCCATCAATCGGCTCCGCCACCAGGGTTCCCCTTTGGCTTCGGCCCAGGCCCGGGCCATCGGCTCGAGACACGAGTCGTCCCCGACACGGGCCGCGGCGGCCAGGAAATCGGCGGGCAATGGCGTGCGGGCGCGGTCGAACGATTCCCGCAGGTCGTAGACGGCCACGCGGCTGCCGCGGTGCGCCAGCGCCAGGTGCGCGGCGCCGCGCATGCGCGTCCACTCCTCGCGGCGGCGGGGCAGGCTGTCGGCCTGCTCCCGTTCGCGCGCACCGGTCACCGCCGCATGCAGCGCGGACAGCGGCGCGGTGGCGGCGTGCGCGGCCAGCCAGGTTCCGAGTGCCGCCGGGTCGTCGAGCGCCGGCCGATCACCACCCTCCACCGGCGCGCGCTCGCGCACCGGCGCCACCAGCTCCGGCGGCAGCTCCGAGAGCGCGTCGAGCGCCGCGAGGCGCACGGCGCCGTCCCGCTTCTTGTCGAGCGCCGCCGCGGTGACGGCATCGAGCGCCTGCGTGCCGTCCTCCCGCGTGAGCCAGCCGCGCAGGACGCTGACCGCCGCCAGCGCCACGTCGGCGTCGCCGTCCTGTAACGCGCGCAGCGCGATCGCAATCGTGCGTGGGTCGTCGAAGCTTTCCAGGACCGAGAGCGCGGCCGCCCGGCTGCCGGCCGTTGCCGCGGACTCGAGAAGTGTCGAGAGGTGGGGGAGCGCGCGCACGCCCATGACGCGCAATCGCGCCACGGCCGCGTCGCGCCGGGTGCCATCGGCGCGGCCGAGGTCCGCGATCAGCCGATCGATGTCGCCCGCGAGACGGCTTGAAGAGCCGCTGGTCATGCTCGCAGTGTGGAGTGGCTTTTCAAGACGTCTCGCCGCCCCCGCGAAGCGGGGGCCAGAAGATACTGCTAGCCGGGCTGAGCCCGACACGAGCCACGGCGAAGCCTGGCTATGCTTCTGCTTCCTCGGTCTTGCGTTTCTTGCCGAAGATCCACGCGAACAGGATGCTGATGATGTAGAGCACCACCATCGGTCCGGCCATCGCAATCTGCCCCACCGGGTCAGTGCCCGGAGACAGCACGGCGCCGATGATGAAGATGGCGAGGAACGCGTACTTGAAGTTCTTCCACATGAAGCGCGCGGTGACGAGCCCCAGCCGCGCCAGCAGCGCCACCACGGTGGGCATCTGGAAGATGGCGCCAAAGATCAGCACCAGCTTCATGTACAGCCCGAAGGCCGGCTCGATGCGCGGCATGAACGTGATGGCGTCGCTCGAGAAGCTGCCGAAGAACTTGAACGTGAGCGGGAAGACGTAATAGTGCGCGAACGCCGCGCCCGTGATGAAGAAGAGCGACGACACGAGAATGAAGGGGATCGCCATCTTCTTCTCGTGTGAATACAGCCCCGGCGCCACGAAGAGCCACAGCTGCGCCATGACGCCCGGCGACGCGATGAGAATGCCGGCGATGATGGCGATCTTCACGTACAGCATCAGCGCTTCGGTCGGCTCGGTGTAGATGAGCGTCTGCCCCTTCGGCAGCATCGCCTTCATCGGGTCGATCACGAAGTTGAAGAGCTGCTGATAGAAGACGCAGGCGATGGCGAACCCGATCAGCACCCAGGCGAGCGCCCAGATGATGCGGCGGCGCAGCTCGTCGAGGTGATCGAGGAACGACATCTTGCCGCCGGATTGTTCGGCGGTGTCGTCCTCGTCATCCCAGTCGTCGGGGTCACGCTCGGGGGCGGATTTCGCCCCCTTGCTCGGAAAGGGCACCAGGGCCATCGGGGTAGCCTGCGGCTACGCTGAGGTGCCGGTGGGTGTGCGGCTGACCGTCTCGTGCGACTCGCCGGTGCCGGTGGCGTCGGGCGTGATGGCGTCGCGCATGGAGTTGGCGGCTTCGAGGGCGCTCTTCTGCTCCGCGTCCGTCTTGACCTGCTGGTCCTTCCGCTCTTCGGCGCGGATCTCTTCGTCCAGCGTGTTACGCAGTTCGTTCGACGCCTTCTTGAACTCCCCGATGCTCTTGCCGAGTGACCGCCCGAGTTCAGGCAGCTTGCGCGGCCCGAAGATGATCAGCGCGATCACCAGGATGATGATCAGTTCGGGCATTCCGATGTTCCACATACCGCGGTGCTCCTGACCTCGGCCGTGCCCGCCCAACCTGGGCGGGTACAGACCGGGAAATTCCTTGCAAGTTCTTGATCGCATTATAGAAATCCGGTCTGGACGGGGTCAAGGCAAGCGTGTACATTTAATCCATATGGTCCGTTACCGGTCTCTCACGTCGCTTGCGGGTGTGGTGGTCGTGTGCGCGGTTCTGGGCGGCGTGCTGGGACGCAGCTCGGTGGTGGCGCAGGACCAGGTGGCCGAGCAATACAAGGTCTTTACCGCGGCTCTGGCCGCCGTGGAGTCCACCTACGTCGGGGAGGTCCAGTCGGACCGGCTCGTCTACGGGGCCATCTCCGGGATGCTCAATACGCTCGACCCCCACTCGAGCTTCATGGACCCCAAGACCTACGCCCAGATGCGCGAGCGCCAGGAAGGGCGCTACTACGGTCTGGGGATTTCCATTCAGGCCGCCGGCGGCGACGTCACGGTGGTCAATGTGTTCGAAGGCTCGCCCGCCTACCAGCGCGGCATGCGCCGCGGCGACGTCATCGCCAAGATCGAGAACGACGACACCAAGGGGTGGACCAGCGACCAGGCCGTCGGCAAGCTGCGCGGTCCGCGGGGCACCGCCGTCAACATCTCGCTGCGTCGCGCCGGCTACGACAAGCTGATCGACGTCAAGGTGACGCGCGACGAAATCCACATGCCCACGGTGAACGCCGTGTTCATGATCGACGCCACCACCGGCTACGTGCGCGTCACGGACTTCGGCGAGAACACCGATCAGGAGCTGGGCAACGCGCTGGCGGCGCTGAGCAAGCGCGGCATGAAGCGCCTGGTCTTCGATCTGCGCGCGAACCCCGGCGGCGCGCTCGATCAGGCCATCAAGGTGGCCAACCGCTTCCTGCCCCGCGGCGATTTGATCGTGTCCACGCACGGCCGCGTGCAGAATTCCGACCAGGAATACCGGGCCACCGAACGCAGCGATTACCTGCGAATCCCGATGATTACGCTGGTCAACCGCAGCAGCGCGAGCGCGTCGGAAATCGTGTCGGGCGCGCTGCAGGACCACGATCGCTCGCTGGTCGTCGGCGAGACGACGTTCGGCAAGGCCCTCGTGCAGTCGGTGTACCGCGTGAACCAGAGCGCCGGCGCGGCCATCACTACCGCGCGCTACTACACGCCGAGCGGGCGCCTGATTCAGCGTCCGTGGGACGGCACCTTCGACGAGTACCTCACCTACACGCTGCGCGAGCAGGACCCGAACAAGGCGCACAAGCCCGAAGACCTGAAGTACACCGACGGCGGCCGCAAGGTGTACAGCGGCGGCGGCGTCGAACCGGATCGGCGCTTCGACGGGCCGGTGCTGGGCTTCAACCCGAACAAGCTGGGACGCGCGCTGTACGCACGCAACATCTTCGACAGCTTCGCGCAGCGCTTCTCGCGCAAGGGCGACACGCGCATCACGCCGGCGGCCAGCGCCCGCGAGCTCGGGCCCGACTTCGTCGTCACCGACGCCATGCTGGCCGAGTTCAAGGAACACGTGAAGTCCACCGGCATCAAGATCGAAGAGCCGCTGTGGCAGCAGGACCTGGCGTTCATCAAGGCGATGGTGCGCTTCGAGATCGATTCCGACCTGTTCGGGATCGCGGTGGCGTCCGAGAACCTCGCGAAGGTCGACCCGCAGCTGCAGTTCGGTCTGGGCTTCTTCAACGAGGCCGAGCAGCTGCTCAACCTCGGCCGCCGGAACCAGACGAGCCGCGTCGCCCAGCGCTAGCGCTCCCTGATGTAGAGGCGGACCTTTAGGTCCGCCTGCAGGCGAACCTGAAGGTTCGCCTCTACACAGGCGGCCCGTTAGGCCTGCCTCCCCAAAATATTGGGGTGGACTTAGCTCTTGCCCCAAGGGCTAGGCGTTGTTACACTGGCGCGGTTTTCCAATCCGACCGTCAGGATCCAACCGCATGCGCCTCGAACGTCTTGAAATTGCAGGGTTTAAATCATTCTCCGACCGCGCGGAGCTGGCCTTCGACGAGGGTGTGACCGCCATCGTCGGCCCCAACGGCTGCGGCAAGAGCAACGTCGCCGACGCCATCACCTGGGTGCTGGGTGAACAGAGCGCCAAGAGCCTCCGCGGCGACAAGATGGAGGACGTCATCTTCTCCGGCAGCGACGCCCGCAAGCCGGGCGGCGCGGCCGAGGTAAGGCTGCGCCTCAGCGGCCTGCCCATCCCGCCGAAGCCGGTCGCGGATACGCCCGCGCATCCGTCGGCCACCGAGCCCTTCCGGCTCGACGGGCCCGACGCGGTCCCCGGACAGGAAGACGCCGGCACCAACGGCCACAGCAACGGACACGCCCCCGGAAATGGCAACGGCAACGGAAACGGCAATGGCGGCGCTCACGCGCCCGCGCCGGTGCCGGTGCTGGCCAGCTCCACGCTCGGCATGGAGGCGCTCGAGGACTTCGCGCGCATCTTCACGCGCGACGTCGAGGTGACGCGCCGGCTCTATCGGTCGGGCGACAGCGAGTACCTGATCGACGGCGAAGTGTGCCGCCTGCGCGACGTCCACGAGCTGTTGATGGACACCGGGCTCGGCGCCAAGGCCTACTCGATCATCGAGCAGGGCAAGATCGGCATGATCCTCAGCACGCGGCCGGCCGATCGCCGGCAGCTGATCGAGGAAGCGGCGGGCATCACCAAATACAAGTCGCGCCGGCGCGCCGCCGAGCTCAAGCTCGAAGCCGCGCAGCAGAACCTCACCCGCATCGACGACATCGTCTTCGAAGTGGAGAAGCAGCGCGGCACGCTGAAGCGCCAGGCGGCAAAGGCCCGCCGCTACAAGCGCCTGCGCGACGAGCTGCGCCGGTGGGAGAAAGTGCTGTTCGCGCGCCGCTACCGCGAGCTCGCGGCGGCCATCGAAAGCGCCCGTGCGCGCCTCGCGCAGAGCCGCGAGCGCGAGACCGCGGCCGCGGCGCACCTCGCCGAGCTCGAATCCGATCTCGCGCGTCTGCGCATCGAGCTGGCCGAAGCCGATCAGCGGGCGCTGTCGCTGCGCGAAAACGCGCACGCGCGCGAGCTGGACGTCACCGCGCGCCAGCAGCAGCAGGAGTTCAGCAAGCAGCAGGCCGAGAGCCTGGCCGGGCGCGCCACCGACATCGAAGACGAGATCCGGGATCTCGAGGCGCGGCGCGAGCCGGCGCGCATCGCGCTCGAGTCGCGGCGCGCGGCAGCGGCGGGCGCCGAGCACGACCGCGACGACGCGGCCGCGCGGCTGGCGGCGGCCACGCAGGAGCACGCCGAGGCGCAGCGCGCGATCGAGGCGCTCGAAGGCGACGTGGACGCGGTGCGGTCGGAGGTGTTCTCGCACGCCAACACCGCCACGGCGCTGCGGCACGCCATCCAGCACGCCGTCGATCAGATCGATCGCGTCGGGACCACGCTGTCGGAGCTCGACGTCGAGCGCGACGACCTGCGGCGCGAAACCGAGGGCGTCGACGCCGAGCGGGCGCAGGCGGAGCAGGCCGCCGGCGGGACGCACGACGCGCTCGCGCGTGTGGTGGCGGCGCGTCAGACTCGCGAGCTGGAGCTGGCGACGCTGCGTGCCGAGCACGACGGCCGTGTGCGGGAGATCCGCACGCTCGAGCAGGAAGCGGCCGCCGCCGAGGCGCGGCTCGCGTCCTTGCAGGAGCTGGCGTCGAATCACGCCGACTTTGGCGACGCGGCGCGTGCCGTGCTGGCGGAGAACGACGCCGCGGTCAGCCCGCGCGGGGCGGTGGCGGACTACCTCGACGTCGATCGCCGCTACGAGCGCGCGGTCGAGGCCTGCCTGGGCGACCTGCTGCAGTACATCCTCGTTGACGGCCACGACCATGCCGCCGCGGGCCTCTCGTTCGTTCGTGCGGGCGGGGCCGGGCGGTGCGGGTTCGTGGTGGCCGGCGGGGCCCCGGTCGAATCGCCGGCGCCCGTCTGGTCACACCTGCCGGGCATCACCGCGGTCACCGAGGCGGTCCGGATCACCGGGCCCTATGCCGGCACCCTGCGGTCCGTGCTGGGCGAGGCCTACGTCGCCGACACCTACGAGCAGGCGGTGGCGTTTGCGCGCGTCAGCGACGCGCCGGTGGCGACGCTCGAGGGCGACGTGCTGCGCGGCGCGCATCTCGTGTCGGGCGGCACGCGCGGGGAAGCGCGCGGCATTCTCGCGACGCGCCGCGAGATCAAGGAGCTGAGCGAGCGCACCGCGGCCGAGCGTCAGGTGCTGCTGCGGGCCGCCGACGCGGTGACGCAGCTCGAAGCGGCGATTGCGGCCGCGGCCGGATCGCTGACGGCGATGCAGGCCGAACAGCACGAGCACGAGAAAGCGCTCGTCGGCTTCGACGCGCAGCTGGCCCGCACGGTGGACGAGGCCGCGCGGCTCGCGCGCAAGGCCGACCAGATCGGCCTCGAGCGCCGCCGCGCCGAAGAGGAACGGGGCGCGGCCGACGCACGCCGTCAGGAAGCCGAGGAGGCGTCGTCGCGACTGGTTGAAACGCAGCGCGAGGCCGAGGCCCGGCTGGCCGAGGCGCAGCGGCGCCTGGCCGAGGCGCGCGATGCCGTGTCGGGCCTGGCGGTGCGGCTGGCCGAAGCCGGCGCCACCCACGCCGGGCTCGTCGAGCGCGCGGCCGCGCTGGTGGCCGAAGTGGCGCGCCTCGAAGACAGCGCGCGAGAGCTCGAGGAGCGTGTGGATGCCCGCAAGACCGAGCTGACCTCCACACGCGAACGCCGCGAAGCGCTGCTGACCGCGATCGACGAGAACGCGCGCGCCCTGGATGCGGACATTCAGACGCTCACGGCCCTGCGCGACGAGCTGGTGCGTGCCGACGAGGCCGCCACCGAGCGTCGCGCCAGCGTGGACGCCAAGGACGTGGACATCCGCGCCGCGCGCCAGTCGCTCGAAGCCGTCCGCGCCGAGGCGAGCGAGTTCGAGATCGCGCGCGCCACGTCGGAAAGCGACCTCGCGCACCTGGCGCAGGTGTGCGTCGATACCGTGCAGGCCAGTCTCGACGAGGTGATGGCCGACGTCGAGGCGATGGAGCAGGCGGGGCAGGCCGTGCCCGACGCGGCGGCCATCACGGCCGAGGAGCCGGACCCCGAGGCCGAAGAGGGTGAAGCAGGCGAGGCCGCCGCGGTGATGGCCGAGCCGGCCGTCGTGGCGGCGGCGCCGCCGGGATCGATGTCGGCCGAGGAAGCCATTACCCGCCTGCGCGAAAAGATCGATCGCCTGGGGCCGGTCAACATGATGGCGATCGAACAGTTCGACGAGCTCGAGACCCGTCACGTGTTCCTCACCACGCAGCGCACGGATCTCGTGGAGTCGATCGCGCAGACCTCCGAGGCGATCAAGCGCATCGACGAAACCACGTCGGCGCGCTTCACCGAGGCGTTCACGGCGATCCAGCAGAACTTCCAGGTGACGTTCAGCACGCTCTTCGGCGGCGGGCGCGCCGGTCTGACGCTGCTCGACGAGACCGATCCCCTCGAGAGCGGCATCGACATCGTGGCCTCGCCCCCCGGCAAGCGGTTGCAGAGCGTGCAGCTGCTCTCGGGCGGCGAGAAGGCGCTCACGGCGATTGCGCTGATGTTCGCCATCTTCAAGTACAAGCCGAGCCCGTTCTGCCTGCTCGACGAGATCGACGCCCCGCTCGACGACGCCAACGTCGGCCGGTTCGTCGAAATGCTCAGGGGCATGCTCGACCGCACCCAGTTCATCCTGATCACCCACAACCGCCGGACGATGGAGATTGCCAATCGGCTGTACGGTGTGACGATGGAGGAGCCGGGCGTCTCGAAGCTCATCTCCGTGCAGCTGCACTGACCCGGCGCCCGGAGGGCGGTCTGAACCTGGAGCGCACCGTATCCGTCTGTCCAGGGGCAGGAGGATCCCCCGATATGCCCCGCAACACGTTCCGTCTTTTCTTCGCTGGCCTGGCGATGGTGGCGCTGCTTCCTGGCTGCGACATCAAGGTGGACGACGGGAAGGTGTCGCTCGGCGTCTCGCGTGGGCGCGCCAGCGACGAGTGGGTGCGCTCCTACACGCTGGCCAAGGGCGGGCGGTTCGAGATTGCCAACGAAAACGGGCAGATCGACGTCAAGGGCACCCAAGGCTCGGAAGTGAAGGTGAAGGCGTTCCGCGAGGTGACGAGCAACAGCGACGAAGACGCCCAGCGGCGCCTCAAAGACCTCAAGATGCGGGAGGACGTCTCGTCGGACCGCGTGTTCATCCAGGCCGAGACCGGCGGCATGGACCATATGGGCTTCGGCCGCGGTCTCGGCGTGCGCTACGAAGTGGAAGTGCCCGCCGGGCTGACGGTCACGGTGAAGACCATGAACGGCGGCGTCAAGCTCGACGACGTCGACGGGAAGATCACCGCCGGGACCACGAACGGCAACGTCACGGGCGACGGCGTCACGGGCGAAGTGCAGGGCTCGACCGTCAACGGCAGCGTGTCCATGACCCTCGACGCAGTGAGCGGCGACGTGCGCCTGACGACCGTCAACGGCGCCGTCCGGCTCGAAGTGCCGCCCACCGTGAACGCCGACCTCGACGCGGCCACCGTCAACGGCGGCGTGTCGGTGGACGAGAAGCTGGGGTTGGCCGAGGTGTCGCGCGACCGCGGATCCTTCGGACCGGCCACGAGCATCAGGGGCCGGTTGAACAAGGGCGGCCCACGCCTCTCGCTGCAGACGACCAACGGCGGCGTTCGCGTGTCGGCACCCGGCGCCGGCGGCGGCGGCGAGGAGCGCGGACGCGGGCTGCGTGGCCGTCGCGGGCGGCCGCCCGGCAGCTTCTGACGACGTGGCGAACGAGGACAAGGCCACTCTCTACCACCGGCTCCAACGCCGCGCCGCCCTCGGCGCCACGGTCCTCGGCGTCCTCTTCCTGATCCTCATCAGCGTCACCGGGGCCGCGGCGACGCTGAGTGCCGTCCTCCACGCCTCGCTCGGTCCATCGCGCGTGCTGGTGGCGGCCGCCTTTGCCGGCGTGCTGCTGCTGGCGCACGAACTGCTGACGCTGCCGCTCGCCTATTACCGCGGTGTCACGCTCGAGCGCCGCTACGGCCTGTCGTCCGAGACGCGCGCGCACTGGTGGCTCACACATCTCAAGGCGCTGGTCGTGGGCGGCGTGCTGATGGTGGCGGCTGCCGTCGTCCTGTCGGTGCTGCTGGCGTGGAGCCCTGACCGCTGGTGGCTGCTCGCGTCGGTGCTCTTCGCGGCCGTGCTGGTGGCGCTCGCGTGGGCGGCGCCGATCTGGCTGCTGCCGATCTTCTACGACTTCCGCCCGCTCGATCGTCCGGCCCTGACGTCGCGGCTCGTGGACCTGGCGCGGCGCGCGAACACGCCGGTGAGCGGCGTGTTCGAGTGGCGCCTCGGCGATCGCACGCGCAAGGCGAACGCCGCGCTCGTGGGCATCGGCGACACCCGCCGCATCCTGCTGTCCGACACGCTGCTCGAGACGCACTCCGACGACGAGATCGAGGTGATCCTGGCGCACGAGCTCGCGCACCAGGTGCACGGCGATCTGTGGACGACGCTGGTGCTGCAGGTGGGGATCACCGCGGCTGCGCTCTACGCGGCCGCGCGGGCGCTGAGTGTCCTGCACGGGTCGCTCGGTATTTCCGAGATGCCGACGGAGGTGGAACAGCTGCCGGTGCTCGCGCTCGTCTCCGGCACCGTGACGCTCGTGCTCACCCCGGTGGCCAACGCGCTCTCGCGCGCGCACGAACGGCGCGCCGACCGGTTTGCGATCGAGCGCACCGGCAACGCTGCGGCGTTCATGAGCGCGATCAAGCGGCTCTCGTCACAGAACCTCGCGGAGGACACGCCACCGGCGTGGGTCGAGACGCTCCTGCACTCGCACCCGTCGACGGCGCGGCGTTTGGAAGCCGCGCGACGTTTCGCCGAACATACGTAGAGGCGAACCCTGAAAGGGTTCGCCTGGGGCAGGCGGACTTCTCCGAGGTCCGCCTCTAAGTAGCGAGGGAGATCGCAGGTCGTCGGTCGCCGACGCGGGTCGCCTGTTCGAAGGCGTGGCCCACCTGCAGCACCGTCCAGTCGTCGCGGAAGCGTCCGACGATCTGGATGCCGACCGGCAGGCCATCTGGCGTGAAGCCGGCAGGCACGGAGAGCGCGGGGCCGAAGGTGGCGCTGATCCAGTAGGCCGTTCGCATCCACGCCACGTAGTGCTCCATGCGCACGCCGGCCACTTCGGTCGGCCACATGAGCGACGCGTCGAATGGCGGCACCTGGTTGACGGCGCACACCAGCACCGCATGGCCGTCGAAGAAGCGGCGCACCCGCTCCATCAGCTGACCGTGCCGCAGCATCGCGGCTGCCACGTCGCTGCCGCTGAGCGCCAACCCCTGTTCGATCTCTTCGAGCAGCTCCGGCTTCATCACGTCACGGTGCGCGCGGATGAGCGGCCCGTACACCGCGGCGGTGCGCCACCGGCGGATGGCGAGGAAGATGTCGTCGGCGGCGGTGAGATCCGGGCAGACGTCCTCGACGATGCAGCCCAGCGCTTCGAACGTCGCCCGCTGCGCGTCGAGCACCGCGCGCACGCGAGGGTCGAGCGGCAGCCCGCCGAGGTCTGGCGCCCACGCCACGCGCAGCCCGCGCAGGTCGCGCGCCAGTTCGCCGGAAAGCGCGGCCGGATCCATCGGGTTGCAGCCCGGGTCGCGCGGATCGGGTCCGGCCATCACGCGCAAGAGGAAGACGACGTCGTCCACCGAGCGTGCCAGCGGCCCGTTGACGCCGAAGCCGAGGAACGGGAACGGGTCGGGCGCGGTGGGCACGAGTCCCACTGACGGCCGCAGCGCCACGATGTTGTTGAAGTTGGCGGGGTTGCGGAGCGAGCCGCCAAGGTCGCTCCCGTCGGCGATGGGCAGCAGCCCCGCTGCCAGCGCCGCCCCGGCCCCGCCGCTCGAGCCCCCGGCGCTCTTGGACAGGTCGTACGGGTTGCGGGTGGTCCCGTACACCTCGTTGTAGGTGTGCGAGCCGAGCCCGAACTCCGGCACGTTGGTCTTGCCGATGGCCAGCGCGCCGGCCCGCCGGACGCGCTCCACGGACACCGCGTCGAAGGTAGACACCTGGTCGCGGTAGATCCGCGAGCCGCGCGCGGTGACGAACCCCCGGGCATCCTGCAGATCCTTGAAGGCGACTGGCAGGCCGTGCAGCGGCCCCAGCGGGTCGCCGGCCGTCTGGCGCGCGTCGGCCGCGTCAGCCAGGGCCAGGCAGGCCTCGTCGGGCAGCTTGGCCACGATGGCGTTGACCTGGGGGTTCAGGCGGGCAATCTGGGCCAGGTGGGCCTGCATCACCTCGCGCGCCGACACCTTGCGGCGGGCGATCAGACCGGCGAGCGCCCGGGCGCTCGTGAAACACAGCGGCGACGTCATCAGGCGGTGCCGCAGAGTAGCGTACGGCACCGCCTGGGACAGGTAGGACAGGTGGGACAGGTAGGGCGGGTGGGAAGGCTTTCAGCCAAACATCTGGATACCCCTCATTAGGGGAGGGCCAGAAGCCGTGAAATCTGGCATATTTAGCGGGATCAGCCAGCGCCGCCCCGATGCGAAACCCTGTCCTCGCCGTCACCACTGCTCTTATAGCCAGCACTGTCCTGTGGGGCGCCGCCGCCTTGTCCGCCGCCCAGACCGGGTCGGCGGTCCCTGTCGCGACCAGCCAGCAGGCCTCCCAGGAGGCGCTGCTCAAGCAGTACTGCGTGACCTGCCACAACGCCAGGCTCAAGACCGGCGGGCTGGAGCTCGACGGGCTCGACCTTGCCAAGCTGCCCGACCACGCCGAGGTGTGGGAGAAGGTGGTGCGGAAGGTGCGTGCCGGCGTGATGCCGCCGCAGGGGATGCGCCGTCCGGAGCCCGCGGCGCTGGAGAGCTTCGTCTCGTGGGTTGAAGACACGCTCGATCGGGACGCCAAGGCGCGGCCGAACGCCGGCCGCCCGATGCTGCACCGCCTGAATCGCGCCGAGTACAAGAACGCGATTCGCGATCTGCTGGCGCTCGACGTAGACGTGGCCTCGCTGCTGCCGCCCGACGATTCGGCCTACGGCTTCGACAACATCTCCGACGTCCTCGGCGTGTCGCCCTCCCTGCAGGAGCGCTATCTGGCGGCGGCCACACGCATCAGCGCCCTCGCCGTGGGCGACCCCGCACTGCGGGCAGGCAGCGAGACCTACCGCGTGCCGCAGGACCTGTCGCAGAACCAGCACGTGGAAGGGCTGCCGCTCGGCACCATCGGCGGCCTGAAGGTGCGGCACTTCTTCCCGCTCGACGGCGAGTACGACTTTCAGACGAAGCTCTATCGCACCAATCTCGACATGGTCCGCGGGCTCGAGTATGCGAGCGAGTTCGAGGTGTCGGTCGATGGCAAGGCGGTGCACCACGTGACGATCGGCGGCACCGAGGATCTGGCGAAGCTGTTCGACGCGCCCCACGACACGGGCGACGCGGTGGAAGCCCGGATGCGGGTCAAGGTGAAGGTGACGGCGGGCCCCCATGACGTGACGGCGGCCTTCATCGAGAACCTGGCGGTGAAGGACACGGTGCGCGTGCAGCCGTTCCTCCGCAGTTCGGCCGACAACTTCGAATGGGCGGGCGCGCCGCACATCCAGACGCTGGCGATTGCGGGGCCGTTCAGTCCGACGGGATCGGGCGACACGCCGAGCCGACGCGCGATCTTCACTTGCACGCCCACCAAGGCGACCGAGCGGGCGTGCGCCTCACAGATCCTCGGGCGACTCGCGCGCCGTGCCTATCGTCAGCCGGTGGGCGCCGCGGAAATGGCGCCGATTCTCGAGTTCTACGATGCGGCGCGGGCCCGCGGCACGTTCGAGGCGGGAATTCAGCGCGGGCTGCAGCGCATTCTCTCGAGCCCGCGGTTCGCGTTCCGCGTCGAACGCGATCCGGCGGGCGCCGCACCTGGTACGGTCCATCCCGTGACCGGCGTGGAGCTCGCGTCGCGCCTGTCATTCTTCCTGTGGAGCAGCATTCCCGACGAGCCGCTGCTGCGCGCCGCCGCGCAGGGCGCGCTGTCGCAGCCGGCGGTGCTCGAACAGCAGGTGCGGCGCATGCTGGCGGACCCGCGTGCGGACGCCCTGGTCTCCAACTTCGCCGGGCAGTGGCTGCAGCTCCGCAACGTCCGCAGCGTGCAGCCCAACTCCGACGAATTCCCTGATTTCGACGACCAGCTCCGCCAGTCGTTCCGGCGCGAGACCGAGCTCCTCTTCGGCAGCATCGTCAAGGAAGACCGCAACGTGCTCGACCTGCTGCGCGCCGACTACACGTTCGTCAACGAGCGGCTCGCGCGTCACTACGGCATCCCGGGCATCTACGGCAGCCGCTTCCGGCGCGTGCCGGTGACCCAGGACGCGCGCCGCGGCATTCTGGGGCAGGGCAGCATGCTCGCCGTCACGTCGCACGCCGAGCGCACGTCGCCGGTGCTGCGCGGCAAGTGGGTGCTCGAGAACCTGCTGGGGCTGCCGGTACCGCCGCCTCCGCCCGACGTCCCGACGCTCAAGGGCAACGCCGAGGGGCAGAAGCCGAAGACACTGCGCGAGCAGATGGCCGAGCACCGCACCGAGCCGGTGTGCGCCAGCTGCCATCGCGTGATGGACCCGGTGGGCTTTGCGCTCGAGAACTTCGACGCGGTCGGCGCATGGCGCACAGCCGAACCCGGCGGTCCGATCGATGCGTCCGGGCAGCTGGCCGACGGCACCAAGGTGGACGGCGTGGTGACGCTGCGCAAGGCGATCCTCGACAAGCCGGGCCTCTTCATCGGCACGCTCACCGAGAAGCTGCTCACCTACGCGCTCGGCCGCGGCGTAGACGCGCGCGACATGCCGGCGGTGCGCGAGATCATGCGCGGCGCGGCCAGGAACGACTACAAGTTCTCGTCGCTGGTGCTGGGCATCGCGAAGAGCGCGCCGTTTCGAATGCGTGCGACCCCTGGCGTCGAGACCAGCACGATCCAGACGGCACGGAAGGAAGTAGGGGCTACCTTCAGGTAGCCCATTCGTAGGGGCCACCTTTAGGTGGCCCGTTGAAGAGGGACCCTATGTTCGTCACCAAGAAGTTCCTGCCGCGGCGCACCTTCCTTCGAGGCATGGGCGTAGCGGTGTCGCTGCCGTTTCTCGACGCGATGGTGCCCGCCTTCACGGCGCTGGCCCGCGCGCAGGCGCGCCCGCGCACCCGCTTCGGGGCGATCTACGTGCCCAACGGCGCCATCATGGAACAGTGGATCCCGGACACCGTGGGCGCCGGGTTCGACTTCAAGCCGATTCTCAAGCCGATCGAGAAGTTCAAGGACCAGATGGTGGTCGTCACCAACCTGACGCGCTCGCATCCGGGCAGCCAGGTGGGCGACCACGCGGTGAGCGCCGCCGGCTTCCTCACCGGTGTGTGGCCGAAGCGCACCGAGGCCGAGGATGTGCTCGCCAATACCACGATCGATCAGGTGGTGGCGCAGCAGATCGGCCAGGACACGCCGTTCCCGTCGCTCGAAGTGGCCACCGAGGACTTCACCGGCTACGTCGGCGCCTGCTCGCCGGGCTTCAACTGTGTCTATCTCAATACGGTGTCATGGAGCTCGCCGTCCACGCCGCTGCCGATGGACATCAACCCGCGGGTGGTGTTCGAGCGCATGTTCGGGCAGGCGGGCAGCCCGGCGCAGCGCGCGGCGCGGATGCGCGACGAGCGCAGCATGCTCGACTCGGTGTCGGCCGAAGCACGGCAGCTGCAGCGCGGGCTGGGGACACGCGATCGCCAGCGTGTCACCGAGTATCTGGACAACCTGCGCGAGATCGAGCGGCGCATCCAGCGTACCGAGTCGCGGAATTCGACCAACGTGACGCTCGACACGCCGGTGGGCGTGCCCGACTCGTTCGAAGATCACGTGAACCTGATGTACGACCTGCTCGCGGTGGCGTATCAGGCCGACGTCACGCGCGTGTTCACGTTCATGCTGTCGCGCGAGCTGAGCCAGCGCACCTATCCCAACATCGGCGTCACCGAGCAGCACCACACCGTGTCGCACCACGGCAACGACGCGCAGAAGATCGGACAGAACGTCAAGGTGAACACCTACCACATGACGCTGTTCGCGCGGTTCCTCGAGAAGCTGAAGGCGCTGCCCGACGGCGACGGCTCGGTGCTCGATCACTCGCTCATCTTCTACGGCGGCGGCATGGGCAATCCGAACGGGCACGCCAGCGATCCGCTGCCCTGCGTGGCGATCGGCGGCGGTGTGGGCAAGGGGAATCGCCACGTGCAGCTCAAGAAGCAGACCCCGGTGGGCAACCTGTGGCTCGCCGTCGCGAACCAGTACGGGAGCCGGATCGAGACCTTCGGCGACAGCAATGGGCGCGTGGAGGACTTCTTTGGGTAAGAGGCGTCGGCTCTGGGCTCTGGGCTTTGGGCTTTGGGCGGCTTTGGGCCTACTGGCTCTTGCCTCCGCCTCCCTGTCTGGCGCCGGCAACGCGTCGAAGTTGTCGGCGGCGATCCAGGCTGGCGATCGTCAGGCGGCGCTGGCGCTGCTGAAACAGCCGGGCGAGGTCGCCACCGCCGATGCGGACGGCACCACGCCGCTGCACTGGGCGGTGCGCGCCGACGACCTCGACCTCACCACGCGTCTGATCCAGGCCGGGGCGAACGTGAAGGCGGCCAACCGCTACGGCGTCACGCCGCTGTCGCTGGCGGCCGTCAACAGCAATGCCGCGATCGCGGCGCTGCTGCTGAAAGGCGGCGCGGACGCGAACCAGGTGGTGTCCCGCGGCCAGACGGTGTTGATGACGGCTGCCCGCACGGGGAACGCCGACATCGTCACGGCGCTCGTCGACAAGGGCGCCGACGTGAACGCGCGCGAGACGCAGCTGGGCGAGACGGCGCTGATGTGGGCCGCGTCCGAGAACCATGCGGCCGTGGTCAAACTGCTGGTGGCGCACGGAGCCGAAGTGGACGCGCGCTCGACGCCGCTGAAGTTTCCCAAAGATCGGTTCGGCCTCGAAGGCGTGCTCACCATCCTGCCGCGCGGCAACTGGACGGCGCTGATGTACGCGGCGCGCGACGGCGCCCCGGACGCCACGCGCGCGCTGCTCGACGCCGGCGCGCAGATCAACGCGGTCGATCCCGACAACACGACGCCGCTCGTGCGCGCCATCTGGAACTCGCACTACGACACCGCCAAGGTGCTGCTCGATCGCGGCGCCGATCCCAACCTGCTCGACACCGCCGA
>Ga0207689_10002561_pt1 | contig 16847 bp, 17 predicted proteins | sample KBSMisM52_FD_184312 | JGI IMG/M metagenome (GOLD analysis project Ga0207689, IMG submission 184312) | Miscanthus rhizosphere microbial communities from Kellogg Biological Station, Michigan, USA - KBS Miscanthus M5-2 (SPAdes) (version 2) | ecosystem: Host-associated > Plants > Roots >... | reverse complement strand
ATCCGGTACGAGGGTCGGCCCGCGTACGTGTTCGTGTACGCCGACGGCGACCGGCTGACCGGCTTCGTGGTGACCGAGACCTGTGGGAGCGCGCCCGGCCGGCCGGCGACCGTGCTCGACACCGTCTCCTGAGCCGGACAGCCGGCCCGTCGTACGGTCTTGTCCACGGTCTGTCCACAGTCTTGTCCACGGTCGGTCCACAGTCTTGTCCACGGCGTTCGGCCCGGGCCCGGAACGGGAACATCTGATCCGTAAAATCTGTTGACTCCCCGGCGGCGATCCGGCCGCCTACCAGCCTCTCGTGCGAAGGACGTGTGGCCAGTGACCGAGGCGACCGAGGTGCGCGACGTCATCGTCGTCGGGTCCGGTCCCGCGGGCTACACCGCGGCTCTCTACACGGCTCGGGCCCAGCTCAGGCCGCTCGTGTTCGAGGGCAGTCAATACGGCGGCGCCCTGATGAACACCACCGACGTGGAAAACTATCCCGGCTTCGCCGACGGCATCGCCGGCCCGGAGCTGATGGACCAGATCCGCACCCAGGCGGAGCGGTTCGGTGCCGAGCTGGTCACCGACGACGTCATCGGCGTCGACCTGACCGGCGAGACCAAGATCGTCCGAACCCACAGCGCTGCGTACGCTGCCCGTTCGGTGATCATCGCGACCGGCTCGGCGTACAAGAAGCTGGGCGTTCCGGGCGAGGAGCGGCTGGCCGGACACGGCGTGTCCTGGTGCGCGACCTGTGACGGGTTCTTCTTCCGCAACCAGGACATCGTGGTCGTCGGCGGTGGCGACACCGCCATGGAGGAGGCCACCTTCCTGACCCGGTTCGGGAAGTCGGTGACGATCGTGCACCGGCGTGACTCCCTGCGGGCCAGCAAGATCATGCAGGAGCGGGCCTTCACCAACGACAAGATCAACTTTGTCTGGGACTCCGAGGTGGTCGAGGTGCTCGGCGAGGCCTCGGTCACCGGCGTGCGGATCCGCAACGTGAAGACTAGCGAGGAGCAGGTGCTCGACGCCTCCGGCTTCTTCGTCGCGATCGGCCACGACCCACGCTCCGACCTCTTCCGCGGCCAGGTCCGGCTGGACGAGGAGGGATACGTGCTGGTCGACGCTCCGTCCACGCACACGAACGTGCCGGGCGTGTTCGCCGCCGGCGACGTGGTGGACCACGTCTACCGGCAGGCGGTCACCGCGGCCGGCACCGGGTGTGCCGCGGCCCTCGACGCCGAGCGCTTTCTTGCAGCGCTCAACCAGTCAGCCGAGGCCTCGGCCGCCGCGGCGGTGACGGTCTGAGCCGGAATTCCGGCCGGCCGATTGTTGTTGTGCGAACGAATGCCACGCATCGAGGAGGAATCGTGGGGAGCACCAAGAAGGTCACCGACCAGACGTTCAAGGACGACGTGCTGGCCAGCGACAAGCCGGTGCTGGTGGACTTCTGGGCGGAGTGGTGCGGCCCCTGCAAGATGGTCGCTCCGGTCCTCGAGGAGATCGCCGGACAGCACGGTGACAAGCTGACCGTCGCGAAGCTCAACATCGATGAGAACCCGCAGATCGCCCAGCAATACCAGGTGATGTCGATTCCGACGATGTCCGTCTTCCAGGGCGGCAAGGTCGTGAAGACCATCGTCGGCGCGAAGCCGAAGTCGGCGCTGCTGAAGGACCTGGCCGACTACATCAGCTAGCCGGCCGCAGCACCGAGACCCCCGGACCTCCCGCCCGGGGGTCTCGTCGTCTCAGAACTTGCGCAGGCCGAACCGGCGCCGCTTGGGCTCCGGCGGATCGATCGGCTGCAGCCGGCCGGCGATGTTCGCGACCCGGCCCAGCTCGTCCAGGTCGACCCGGATCGAGCTCTGGTCGCCCGGGTGCACCAGCTCGACCCAGCGCTCGGCCGGCCGCACCTCGAGCCCGCGCTGCTGCGCGTAGGAAAACAGGGCGTGCCGCCAGTCCGCGATCTGCCCGCTCGCGCTCACCGCGGTCAGCACGCCGAGCACCCGGGACAGCTGCACCGGCGGCAACGCCAGCGACGGGTGGTCCAGCAGCAGGTACGCAGTGGTCCCGGGCGCCGCCGTCGCCGGGTAGTACGCGTACCCGCCGGCCAGACCGCAGGTGACGACCGCGAGCCGGTAGCCGAGCGCGGTGCCGTCCAGCGGGATCTCACCGGTGGTGAGCTCGGTCACGCCCTGTTGCTCGCCGTACGCGCGGGCGTGCCGGGCGGCGGCGGTGACCCGGTCGGGGAAGCCGCTCGGGTTGGCCCAGGCCCACATCCAGCTGCCCGGGTTGTCGGCCTCGGTGCCGATCAGCTCGGCCCGCACCTCGAGACCCGGTTCGAACCCGACCACCCCGCGGCTCAGGTCGGCGGTGAACGGGTGGCCGCCGACCACCTCCTGGGCGTGCTCCTGCTGCTCCGCCGAGCCGAGCGCGAACCTGTCGAACAGCGGGGTGAAGCTCACGCCCGACCCTAACCGGCACCGGAGCCAGGCAGTGACTGGGTAGAAAGGGTGGATGGCGTCCCTCGTACTGGGTCCGATGCTGCGGCATGTCGACGCAACCTCCGCCACGGTGTGGGTGGAGACATCAGATCCCTGCGAGGTGAGCGTGCTGTCCGCCACCCAGCGCACCTTCCGCGTCGGCGACCGGCACTACGCGCTGGTCACGATCGAGGGCCTGGGGCCCGGCACGTCCACCGACTACGACGTGCGGCTGGACGGGGAGAAGGTCTGGCCGCCGGCCGACTCGTCGTACCCGCCGCCCCGGATCCGGACCCCACGGCCGGGCGGCCCGGTCCGGTTGGCGTTCGGCTCCTGCCGGTACGCCTCGCCGCTGTCGGTGATCAGCGACGGCCGGTACGGCACCGACGCGCTGGACGCGTACGCGCGGACGCTGGCCGGCACCCCGGACGAGGAGTGGCCGGACGGGCTGCTGCTGCTCGGCGACCAGGTGTACGCCGACGAGACCTCGCCGATCACCCGGGACGTGATCCGCCGGCGGCGGGACGTGTCGAAGCCGCCGGGGCTGCAGGTCGCGAACTTCGCCGAGTACGCCGAGCTGTACGGGGAGTCGTGGGGCGACCCGCTGGTGCGCTGGCTGTACGCCACCGTGCCGACGGCGATGATCTTCGACGACCACGACATCCACGACGACTGGAACACCTCAGGGGTCTGGCGGCGGCGGATGCAGCAGACCTCCTGGTGGCAGGAACGGATCACCGGCGGGCTCGCGGCATACTGGGTCTACCAGCACCTGGGCAACCTCTCGCCGGCCGCGCTGGCTGAGGACGAGATCTGGCGCCGGGTGCGGGAAGCCGGCGACGCGGACGTCGGCCCGATGCTGCACGAGTTCGCCGCCGCGGCCGACCGCGAGGCCGACGGGGCCAAGGGCTACCGGTGGAGCTACCGGCGCGACCTCGGCAACGTCCGGCTGATCGTCGTCGACTCGCGCTGCGGGCGGATCCTCGACGACCGCGACCGCGCGATGGTCGGCGCCGACGAGGCCAGCTGGATCGAGGACCAACTGTCCACTTCGGACGGTGGCCACCTGCTCGTGGCGACCTCGCTGCCGTGGCTGCTGCCGCGGGCGGTGCACGACCTCGAGTCATGGAACGAGGCGCTGTGCGCCGGGGCGCGCGGGGAGCGGATCGCCCGGTTCGGCGAGATGATGCGCGAGGCAGCGGATCTCGAGCACTGGGCGTCGTTCCGGGCGTCCTTCGACTGGCTGGCCGGTGTGCTGGAGAAGGTGGCCCGCGGAAGTGCGGCGCCGGTGACGATCTGCGTGCTCTCCGGCGACGTGCACCACCAGTACGTCGCCCAGGCCCACTGGCCGTCCACTGTGGATAGTCGGGTGTACCAGCTCGTGGTCTCGCCGGTGCACCACTCGGTGCCGCGCAGCCAGCGCACGATCTTCCGGGTCGGCTGGAGCCGGGTGCTGGAGCGGCTGACCAGAACGCTCGGCCGCTGGGACGACGTGCCGGACCTGCCGCTGACCTGGACCAAGAACGCCGGGCCCTACTTCGGGAACGCGCTGGCGCAACTGCTGCTCGACGACGGGTCGGCCGAGTTCACCCTCTGGCACGCGGAGACCAGCGCCGATCGCACGGACCGCTTGGACAGGGTCACGACCCTGCGCCTGTGACCAACCGCCCGACACCACGGCCGCGCTGGACCGCTCGCCTCGGAGCGCCGGGGTTCCACACGCCCGTAAACTCGGCGGGACCCCTTCCGCGGAGGTTCCCGCATGACCGGCACGACCCTCGACCCATACTCCGGCCGATACGCGCAACGGACCGACGGCCTCGCCGTGTCCGAGATCCGGGCGCTGTTCTCGGTAGCCAACCGGCCGGAGGTCGTCTCGCTCGCCGGCGGTATGCCTTACACGGCAGCACTTCCGCTGGACGCGGTCGGGTCGATGCTGGGGGAGCTGGTCGCCCACAACGGCGCCACCGTGCTGCAATACTGCGCGGGTCAGGGCGACGAGCGGCTCCGCGAGTTGATCTGCGACGTGATGGCGCTGGAGGGCATCACCGGCGCCTCGTCCGACGACGTGGTGATCACCGTCGGCTCGCAGCAGGCCCTCGACCTGGTCAGCCGGATCTTCCTTGACCCCGGAGACATCGTGCTCGCCGAGGGTCCCTCCTATGTCGGCGCGCTCGGTACGTTCGCCGCGGCCGAGGCGACCGTGCTGCACGTGGTGCTCGACGAGCACGGGCTCGTGCCCGCCGCGCTCGAGGAGACACTGGCGGGGTTGGCTGCCGAGGGACGGCAGGCGAAGTTCCTCTACACGGTGCCCAACTTCCACAACCCGGCCGGCGTGACGCTCGCATCCGAGCGGCGCGCGGAGATCGTCGCGCTCTGCGAGAGGTACGACCTGCTGATCATCGAGGACAACCCGTACGGGTTGCTCGGCTTCGACGGCCAGACGCTGCCGACGCTGAAGTCGCTCGCCCCGGACCGGGTGGTCTACCTCGGCTCGTTCTCCAAGACGTTCGCGTCCGGTGTGCGGGTCGGGTGGGCGTTCGCGCCGCCGGCGATCCGGGACAAGCTCGTGCTGCTGTCCGAGTCCCAGGTGCTCTGCCCGCCGATGCTGTCCCAGCTGGCCGTCGCCGAATACCTGTCCACCCAGCCGTGGCGGGAGCAGATCAAGACCTTCCGCGAGCTCTACCGGGAGCGGCGGGACGCGATGCTCGACGCGCTCGACGCGCTCATGCCGCCGGGCTGCACGTGGACGAAGCCAGAGGGCGGTTTCTACGTCTGGCTTACCCTGCCGGAGGGCCTCGACGCGAAGGTCATGCAGCCGCGTGGCATCGCCGAGCGGGTCGCGTACGTCCCCGGCATCGGCTTCTACGCCGACGGCGCCGGGCAACGCGAGATGCGGCTGTCGTACTGCTACCCGACACCGGAGCGGATCCGCGAAGGAGTCCGGCGCCTGGCCGGCGTGGTCGAGCAGGAGCTCGAGCTGCGCGCGACCTTCCTCGGCTCGTCGCCGTCGTCCGACCGGTTGCGCTGGCCGCGGGGCTCGGCCCCGGGCCCGGAGCTGGCGTGAGCAGGCGCGTGGGTGAGCTGACCGCCGTCGTCCTGGCCGGGGGACTGGCGTACGAGCGGGAGGTCTCGTTGCACTCCGGCCGCCGGGTGTGCGAGGCGCTCAAGCAGGCCGGCGTCGCGGTGCGGATGCTCGACCCGGACGGCGAGCTGCTCGCCGGACTGGCCGTCGACCGGCCGGACGCGGTGTTCATCGCGCTGCACGGTGCCGACGGCGAGGACGGCGCGCTGCGATCGGTGCTCGACCTTGCCGACGTGCCGTACGTGGGCTCGGACGCGGCCGCGTGCCGGATGGCGTGGGACAAGCCGACGGCGAAGGCGATCGTGCACGCCGCCGGGCTGACCACGCCCGCCTGGGTCGCGCTGCCGCACTCGACGTTCCGCGAGCTGGGCGCCGCGGTGGTGCTGGACCGGATCGTCGAACGGTTCGGGCTGCCGCTGATGGTGAAGCCGGCGCAGGGCGGCTCTGCGCTGGGCGCCCTGGTGATCCGGTCGGCGGCCGATCTGCCCGCGGCGATGGTGTCCTGCCTGTCGTACGGGGACACCGTGCTGCTGGAGCCGTACGTGGAAGGCGTCGAGGTGTCGGTCTCCGTGGTCGACCTCGGCGCCGGGCCGGTGGCGCTGCCGGCTGTGGAGATCGTGCCGACCAGCGGAGTGTTCGACTACGCGGCGCGGTACACGGCCGGGATGACGACGTACCACACGCCGGCCCGGCTGCCGTCGGCCGCCACCGATGCCGTCGCCACGGCCGCGGTGCGCGCGCACGAGGCGCTCGGGTTGCGGGACGTCTCCCGGACCGACGCGATCGTCACCGCCGACGGAGTGGTGCAGTTCCTCGAAGTGAACGTGTCGCCGGGGATGACCGCGACCTCGATGTTGCCGATGTCGATCGAGGCCGCCGGGCTCGAGCCGGGCGAGGTCATCGCGACGCTGCTGGAGCGGGCCGCCACCCGCTGAGCCGTTCGCCCTCGGAGGCGTGCTGATGGAGTTTCAGGAGGTCGTCCGCCGCCGCCGGATGGTGCGCAACTACGACCCGTCCCGGCCCGTCCCCGACGCCGTCGTCGACCGGCTGCTCGCCAACGCGCTTCGGGCACCGTCGGCGGGCTTCTCGCAGGGGTGGGCGTTCCTCGTGCTGTCGACGCCGGAGGAGCGGGACCGGTTCTGGACCGCGACCGTCCCCGAGTCCGACCAGGCCGACTCGTGGTTGCGGGACATGCGGAACGCGCCGCTGCTGATCGTGCCGCTGTCGCACAAACAGGCGTACCTGGACCGGTACGCCGAGCCCGACAAGGGCTGGACCGACCGCGACGAGGCCCGGTGGCCGGTGCCGTACTGGGATATCGACGCGGGGTTTGCGACGCTGCTCATGCTGCTCACGGTGGTCGATGAGGAGCTCGGCGCGTGCTTCTTCGGGGTGCCACCGGAGCAGACAGCATCGTTCCGGAGCGCCTTCGGTGTGCCGGCGGAGTTCACGCCGATCGGCTGCGTGGCGGTGGGCTACCCGGCACCGGACCGCCGATCGCCGTCGCTGCGCCGCGGGCACCGTCCGGCCGAGGATGTGGTGCACCGCGGCTCCTGGTGAGCCGCGATGGGTAGGTTCTGCTCGCCATGGACATCGTGCCGCTGTCGATCGCGAACGGCTGGGCCTCCGGGATCAGCGCCTACGCGACGCTGCTGATCGCCGGACTGCTCGGCCGGGCCGGCGCGGCCGACACGCCGGCGGCGTTGCAGCGGACGGACGTCCTCGTGTTCGTCGGCATCCTGCTGGCGTTGGAGTTCGTCGCCGACAAGATCCCGTACGTCGACAGCATCTGGGACAGCATCCACACGGTCATCCGGCCGACGATCGCGGCGATCCTCGGCGTGCTCATCGCGGGGGACGCGGGAAGCCTCGAGCAGGCGTTCGCGGCCAGCACGGCGAGCGTGACGGCGCTGCTGTCCCACCTCACGAAGGGCGGGCTCCGGCTCGCCGTGAACACGTCGCCGGAGCCGGTGACCAACATCGGCACCAGCCTGGCCGAGGACGGTGCGGTCGTCGGAGTGACGCTGCTCGCGTGGCAGTACCCGTGGGTGGCGGCGGCGATCGCGCTGACGCTCCTGGTCTCCGGGCTGGCCCTGGTCTACTTCCTGCTGTCCCGCATCAGGCGAGGTCTGGCTCGCCTCCGCGAACGCCGTTCCCGTTTCACGTGAAACAGGGCAGGCCGGTTTCACGTGAAACGAGGCTCAGTCGGCAGTCAGGATCCAGTCCGCAGTGGTGACTCCGGACCGGTAGAGCGACCTCCGGCGCTTCGCGACCACGCCGTTGAGGCCCAGGCCGTGGGCGACCTTAAGTGCATCCCGTCCGGTTCCGGGCACGGCGGGCGCGACGCCCCATCGATCGCCTTCCAGCCCAAGCGTCTCCAGGGCCGCGCGGCGCTCCTCGTACGGCCGGCCGATGAGGTCGCGACCGTCCAGGTGAAGGAGATCGAACGCGAGGAACGTGATCGGCACCTCCCGGAGGTCCTTCGCACCGGGTGCGGCCTGCCTTGCCGGGCGGCGACGAAGGAGGCTCGGATCGGGTCGGCCGTCCTTCCCGAGCGCGACGACCTCCCCGTCGAGCAGGCAGACGGTGCTGCCGAGTTCGGCGCCCATCGCCCGCAGCTCCGGATACGCCGCGCTCACGTCCCGGCCCTTCTCGTCCCGGACCCGGATCCGACCCCCTTCTACGGCAACGAGGATCCGGTTGCCGGCCCACGCCAGTTCGTACGCCCACTGCCGCCGGCCGCCGCTCGGTAGCGGTCCCTTGGTCGCGGTCATCGGAGTGAGCTCGGTCGGGACCGGCTGCCAGTCCGGGAACGGCGGTCCGTCCATCCGGTGGACCATCCAGTCGGAGCCGCGGGTCTGGAAGAAGACGTACCGGCCCTCGGCCCGATTGCCGTGGAAGACGACCTTGACCTCACGGTCGGTCCACTCCTCCATCTCGTACCGGCCGCGGTCCCAGAGGATGACCTTGCCACCGCCGTACTCCCCGGCCGGGATGTCGCCCTCGAAGCTGCCGTAGTCGATCGGGTGGTCCTCGGTATGTACGGCGAGCCGGTTCTCTTTGGGGTTCAGCGGCAGACCCTTGGGCACCGCCCAGGAGACGAGCACGCCGTCCCGCTCCAGCCGCACGTCCCAGTGCAGGCTTCGGGCGTGGTGCTCCTGGATGACGAACGTGTCGTCGTTCCCCTCCGGAAGAGGCCCCGCCGCCGGCACCGGTTCCGGCGTCCGCTCCGGATCCCGCATTCCCCGATACGTAGCCAGCGGATCCCGCCCGCCGGACTTGCGCCGGCTCACCCTTCCCTTCCCACCGCCGGCTCCCTCGCCACCGCCCCCACCGCTGCCGTCGGCCCTCGACCCGTCCCCGCCGCGCCTCGCTCCCTTGCCAGCCGCTCCCGTCCCGGCCGCCGTCTTACCAACCGACCGCTCCGCGGCCGCGGCCTTGCCCGGCGCGGCCTTGCCCGGCGCCTTCCCGACGAGCGCCATCCCACGCTCCACAGTCCCGAGCGCCGCCGTTCCGCGCTCGACCGTCCCCGCCACCGCCGTCCCAGGCGCCGCCGTTCCGCGCTCCGCTTTCCCAGGCGCCGCCGTTCCCGCCACCGCCGTCACGGACATCGCTTGCTCGGGCGCTGCCTTTCCGGGTGTCGCCTTCCCGACTGGTGCCTTCCCGGGCGTCGCCTTCCGGGGCGCCTTCGAAGACGTCGCTTTCCCGGGCGCTGCCTTCCCGGGCGCTGCCTTCCCCGGCGTCGCCTTCCGGGGCGCCTTGGCAGCCGTCGCCTTCCCCGGCGTCGCCTTCCCCGGCGCTCCCTTCCCGGTCGCTGCCTTCCCCGGCGCTGCCGTCCCCGGCGTCGCCCTCCCGGACGCTGCCTTCCCAGGCGTCGCCTTCCGGGGCGCCTTGGCAGCCGTCGCCTTCCCCGGCGTCGCCTTCCCCGGCGCTGCCTTCCCCGCCGTCGCCTTCCCCGCCGTCGCCTTCCCCGCCGTCGCCTTCCCCGGCGTCGCCTTCCCCGGCGTCGCCTTCCCCGGCGCTGCCGTCCCCGGCGTCGCCTTGGTCATGGAGCGGGTTGGGAGGGGATGGGGCGGACCGGCCTCGCGGGGCCGGTGGGGCGGTGGGTGGGGAGCGGGGTTCCACCGGGAGCGGCGAAGACTGGGGCGGTGGGGTGCACGGGTCGAGCCTTCCACCGCGACCGGCGGGGCGGAACGGTTAGGGTCCGGGCGTGCTGGTGGAGCGACGCGCGCGGGAAGGGATCTTCGACGGATCGGTGACCGTCCTCGTCCGACGGTGGCGACGACCGCAGGCCACCGCCGGGCACGTGTACCGCACGGCCGCCGGCCGGATCGCGGTCGACGCCGTCACAGTGATCGACCCGGACGCGCTCACCGACGCGGACGCCGGCGGGGCCGGTTACCCCTCGGCGGATGCTCTGCGGGCTGCCCTGCGCGGCGACGACCGTGACCCGGTCTACCTCCTGCGCGTCCGCCCGGCCGAGGGGCCCGACCCGCGCACCGAACTGGCCGAGAACGCGGACCTGACGCCGGCCGACGTCGCCGAGCTCGACCGCCGCCTGGATCGGCTCGACCGCCACGGCGAGGCCGGGCCGTGGACGAGGTCCGTCCTCGCCGCGATCCAGGCCGAGCCCGGCCGTCGCGCCGGCGACCTCGCGGAAGCCGCCGGCCGCGAACGGCTCGCGTACAAGGCCGACGTCCGGAAGCTCAAGGCCCTCGGCCTCACGATCAGCCTGCCGGTCGGCTACCGACTCTCGCCCCGCGGCGAGGCCTACCTCCGGGCGACCAGCCGCCACTGATCGGCCGACGCCGCTATGCGGCGGACAGCCATGCGGTGATGTCCTCGTGGAGGCGCGCCCTGGTGGCCGGTGGGGCGAAGGAGGCGTCGACGGCGGCGCGGGCGAACCGGACCAGGTCCTCGTCGCTGCAGCCGAACGCGTCGCGGACGGCGGCGTACTCGGCCGACAGCGTCCGGCCGGTGATCGCGGGGATGTCGGTGTTGACGGTGACGACCAGACCGGCGTCGACGAGCGCCGGCAGCGGGTGCGCGGCGAGCGACGGGACCAGGCCGAGGACCACGTTCGACGACGGGCAGACCTCGAGCGGCACCCGCTCGTCCCGCAGCCGCGCCACCAGCTCGGGATCCTCCAGTGACCGGATGCCGTGCCCGATCCGCTCGGCCCGGCCGATGTCCAGCGCCTCCCGGACGCTGCCCGCGCCGCCGGTCTCGCCGGCATGGTGCACCAGGTGCACGCCCGCCGCGGCGGCCCGCTCCACCACCGCCCGGTACGGCGAGATCGGCGCGGCCTCGTCCCCGGCCACGCCGAACCCGACGACCGCGTCGGGATGATCCGCCGCCAGCCGCACCGACTCCTCCGCCCACGGGACCGGCCGCCGGCGGGAGTGGTCGATCAGCACCCGCGTCTCGATGCCCGTCTCGCTCGACCCCGACCGGAGCCCGGCCAGCACCCCGGCCAGCACCGCCGACGCGGACCCGAGCCGCGCCCCGTGCGCGGCCGCCGTCACGGTCACCTCCGCGTACCGCACCCCGTCCGCGGCCGAGTCCACGCAGAACTCGTACGCGACCCGCTCGAAGTCCGCCGCAGTCCGCAGGCACGCCCGTACCGCGGCGTTGTAGTCCACGAACGCGCCGAACCCCGCGAACACCGCCGGCGGCGCTGCACCGCCGAGCGAGACCAGCGTCGACGGCCGGATCGCGCTCTCCAGGTGGACGTGCAGGTGCGCCTTGGGCAGCGCGACCAGGTCCCGGCTCACTCGCCGGTCGAGCCGGACCGCGGTGCCATGCCGGGGACCATGAGGCCGACGATCCGCTCCAGGTCGTCCACCGAGGCGAACTCGACGACGATCTTGCCCTTGCGCCGGCCGAGCTCGACCTTGACCCGGGTGTCGAAGTTGTCCGAGAGCCGGTCGGCCAGGTCGGTGAGCGCCGGCGCGCTGACCCGGCGGGTCGGCGCCGGCCGGCTGGCGGACGGCTTCTCGTGCCCGGCCAGCGCGACCAGCTCCTCCACCGCGCGCACCGACAGTCCCTCGGCCACGATGCGGCTGGCCAGCGCGTCCTGCGCCGCCGGGTCGTCCAGGGTGAGCAGCGCCCGCGCGTGGCCGGCCGACAGCACGCCGGCGGCGACCCGACGCTGCACCGGCACCGGCAGGTTGAGCAGCCGGATCGTGTTGGTGACCTGGGACCGACTGCGGCCGATCCGGTTGGCCAGCTCCTCGTGCGTGGTGCCGAACTCCTCGAGCAACTGCCGGTACGCCGCCGCCTCTTCCAGTGGGTTCAGCTGGACGCGGTGCAGGTTCTCCAGCAGCGCGTCGCGGAGCATCGCGTCGTCAGCGGTGTCCCGGACGATCGCCGGGATCGTCGGCAGGCCGAGGTCGCGGCTCGCCCGCCACCGCCGCTCACCCATGACGAGCTCGTACGAGCCGGGCCCGGTCTCGCGGACGACGACCGGCTGGAGCAGCCCGAACTCCTTGATGGAGGTCTTCAGCTCCTCCTGGGCGTCCTCGTCGAAGGCCTGCCGCGGCTGCTTCGCGTTCGGCCGGATCTCGTCGACCGGCAGCTCGCGATAGATCGCGCCGGGGACCTCGGCCGGCGCCGGCGCGGCCACCGCCGGCTCGCCGGCCTCCGAGGCGAGCACGACGCCCGGCCGCTCGGGCGGCGCGGCCACCGGGGCGGTCGGGATCAGCGCCCCGAGTCCCTTGCCAAGCCCCCCGCGACGCGTCACTCGGACTCCCGCGGGCTCGACGACTCCTGCGACGGCGCCCGCTCCTGCGACGCCGACGACGGACCCGGCTCCATCCGGGTGCCGCGCTCGGCCATCTCCCGGGCCGCCTCGTAGTAGGTCAGCGCCCCCCGCGAACCCGGGTCGTACGTCATCACGGACTGACCATATCCAGGCGCCTCGGACACCCGGACGGATCTGGGGATGACCACGTCGAGCACCAGGTCGCCGAAGTGGTTGCGTACCTCCTGCGCGACCTGGTCGGCCAGCTTGGTGCGGCCGTCGTACATGGTGAGCAGGATCGTGGAGATCTGCAGGCCACCGTTCAGGTGCGACTTGATCAGCTCGATGTTGTTGAGCAACTGGCCCAGCCCTTCCAGCGCGTAGTACTCGCACTGGATCGGGATGAGCACCTCGTCGCCGGCGACGAGCGCGTTGACCGTGAGCAGGCCGAGCGACGGCGGGCAGTCGACGAGGATGTAGTCGACCTCCGTGCCGTACGCGGCGATGGCCCGGCGCAGCCGGTGCTCGCGGGCGACGACCGAGACGAGCTCGATCTCGGCGCCGGCCAGGTCGATGGTGGCCGGCACTGCCCACAGGTGCGGCGCCTGCTCGACCGGGACGGTCACCTCGTCCAGCGGCATCCCGTCGACCAGCACCTCGTAGATCGACGGCGTCCCGCTGGAGTGCTCGATGCCGAGCCCGGTGCTGGCGTTGCCCTGCGGGTCGAGGTCGATCACCAGCACCCGCAGGCCGTGCATGGCCATCGCGACGGCGAGGTTGACCGTGCTGGTGGTCTTGCCGACGCCGCCTTTCTGGTTCGCGACGGTGATCACCCGCCGGCGCGCGGGCTTGGGGAACGCGTGGTCGCCGCTGGTGTCCCGGACCCGGACGGCCTGGGCCGCCTCCCGCATGATCGGCGTGTCGAAGCCGTCGCCGTCGTCCGCGGACACACCGACCGCGTCGTCGAGCACGCTCCGGATCCTGGTCCGGCTGGCGTCGAGCTCGGTCACGTTCTCATCCTCGCTGCTGTCGCCGTCGTCCGGGTGCGACTCGCCGCCGTCCGGGGAACCGAACCACCCGGTCGGCCCGCCCTCGGCGCCGGACGAGCCGAACCAGCCGACCGGGCCCGGTCTGCCGTCGACGGGCAGCACGTGCAGGGTCCTCCGGACCGGCCAGCCGACGGGTGAGCGTCGGTGGCTTGCCGCCGTGCTCGTCACCGCGCCCGCCCTCCTCGTGCCGTCGCCCGCACGGTACCCCTCGTCACCACGATCACCGTCGCGGGCGGATCTCCTGCCTGGGTGACCAGCGCGTCGGCGGCGCCCGGCAGCGGACCCGTCGCGGCCAGCTCCGCCGCGGCGGTCGATCCCTTCATCGCGAGCAGCAGGCCGCCCGGCCGCAGCAGCGGCAGGCACCAGCCGGCCAGCTTGTCCAGCGGTGCGACCGCACGGGCGGTCACCACGTCCGCACCGCCGAGCTGGCGCCGGATCGGGCCCTCCTCGGCCCGGCCGCGCACGACGGTGACGCGCTCCAACCCGAGCCGGCGGACGCACTCGGTGAGGAACGCGACGCGCCGGGCCAGCGGCTCCAGCAGCGTGACGGTGAGGTCGGGGCGGGCCAGGGCGAGCGGGATCCCGGGTAGACCGGCGCCGCTGCCGACGTCGATCACCCTGGCCCCGGCCGGCACCAGCGACGCGATCGCCGCCGAGTTGAGCAGGTGCCGTTCCCAGAGCCGGGGCACCTCGCGGGGGCCGATCAGCCCGCGGACGGTGCCCTCGGTCGCGAGCAGCCGCGCGTACTCGGCCGCGGCGTCGACGGCCGGGCCGAAGACCGAACCGGCTTCCGCGGGGACGGCCGGATCAGTGTCCACAGTGGACACTCATGCGGGACCTCGGTCAGTCCGGCAGGACGACGACCCGGCGGTCCGGCTCCTCGCCCTCGGACTCGCTGCGCACACCGTCGATCGCGGAGATCGCGTCGTGCACGACCTTGCGCTCGAACGGGTTCATCGCGTCCAGCCGCACCGGGGAACCAGTCGCCGCGACCTCGGCCGCCGCCTCGCGGGCGATCCCGGTCAGCGTGGTCCGCCGCCGGGCCCGATAGCCGCCGACGTCCAGCATCAGCCGGCTGCGAAGCCCGGTCTGCTGCTGCACGGCGAGCCGGGTCAGCTCCTGGAGCGCGTCGAGGGTGGCTCCGTTCGGCCCGACCAGACCCTGCAGGCCGTCGCCGATCACCGCGACGACCGCACGGTCGCCCTCGACGTCCAGGTCGATGTCGCCGTCGAAGTCGACGATGTCGAGCAGCCGCTCCAGGTAGTCGCCGGCGATGTCGCCCTCCTGGACGAGCAGCGCCTCACCGCGCTCCGGTCGGTCAGCGGCGTCGGGGTCGCCACCGACCACGCTGTCGGTCACGGGAGTGTCGGTCACGGGGTTCTCCAGTGTGGGGCCGTGGGGTGGGGACAGAAGGCGCGGTCAGCGCCGCTTCTTCTTCTGCCGGGTCTGGGTGGGGGAGCGCTGCCCCTGCGGTCGCCGGCCGCCGCCCGGCCGCGCGCCGGGGCCGGGCTTCGGCCTGGCCGGGCTGGCCGGGGCCGTGTCGGAACCGTCCGCTCCGTCGCCGCCGGCCGGCTGCGCGCCGTTGGGCGTTGCCGCCGCCTGGTCGCCCTCCGCGTCGGCGCCCGCCGCCGGCTTCTGCGTGGCTCCCGACGGAGGCTTCGCTCCCGGCGCCGGCTTCGCTCCCGGCGCCGGCTTCGCTCCCGACGGAGGCTTCGCTCCCGGGGTCGGCTTCGTGGCGGGCGTGGGTCCGGCCACGGGCTTGGCCCCCGGTGCCGGCTTCGGCGTGGTGCCGTCCGCCGCCGATGTCCCGTCCGCGCCGCTGTCGGCCTGGTCCTCGGTCGCCTCGCTCGCCGGCAAGGCCGTGCGCTTGGTGGGTCGGACCGGCTTCTGCCCGGGCCGCGGCGCGAGCGCCTTGGCGACCTCGGGATCAGTACCGGGCTTCTTCGCATTGGGATGCGGCATCCGCTTCAAGATGTAGAACTGCTGCCCCATGCTCCACAGGTTGTTGGTGAACCAGTAGAAGAGGACGCCGATCGGGAAGAAGAAGCCGGAGACCGTGAGGCTTGCCGGGACGCCGTACAGCATGAGCTTCTGGATCATCGCCTGCTGCGAGTCCAGCGTCTGCGTGTTGCGCAGCATGACCTGCCGCTGCGTCGTGTACGTCGCCGCCACCATCAGCACGATGAGGACCAGCGCGACCACGTGTGTCGCGGTGGCGCTCGCGCCGGGGATGCTCGCGACCAGGTTGCGCGGATCGGAGAACGCGCTGGCGATCGGCGCTCCGAACACGGTCGCCTTGCCGGCGCTGGCCGCCTGCGCCTGCGTCCAGTGGTACTCGTTGTAGAGCGCCGACGCCTGCGGCGTCCCGATCAGCCGCAGCACGTGGAACAGCGCGATGAAGACCGGTGCCTGCATGACGATCGGCAGGCAGCCGCCCAGCGGGTTGAAGCCCTCTTCCTTCTGGAGCTTCATCATCTCCTGGCTGAGGGTCTGCCGGTCGTTCTTGTACTTCTCCCGCAGCGCCGCGATCTTCGGCTGCACTTCCTGCATCTTGCGCTGGCTGTGCACCTGCTTGATGAAGAAGCGGAACAGCAGGACCCGGATGGTGATGACCAGGAAGACGATCGACAGGCCCCAGGTCAGGCCGCTGTTCGGGTCCATCCCGAGCCAGCCGAACAGCTCGTACCAGCGCAGCAGCACCCAGGAGACTGCGATGTAGAGGGGATTCAGCAACGGGGTGCTCCTGTCGGGCTCGACGCCGGCGCGTCGGGTCGGGGACTCGTGCCGGAATGTCCAACGGTCGGCGGGACCGGGTCGTGCCCACCAGGGTGCCAGGGTCCGCAGCGCAGCAGTCGGCGGGTGGCCAACCAGCCACCCCGCACGGCGCCGAACCGCTCGACCGCCGTCACCGCGTACGCGCTGCAGGTCGGGGTGAACCGGCAGGCCGGCGGTCGCACCGGGCTGATCCACCGCCGGTAGGCGCGGATCACCCGCAGCAGGATCCGGGCCAGCGTCGACCGCCCCCGCCGGTGGGTCACCAGGTCGCGCACCGCGTCGTAGAGCGCCAGCAGGAGCACGACGGCGACCAGCAGCCCGGTCACCTGCCAGGCGGTCATCGGGTCACCGCCGGTGCGGGAAGCAGCCTGGTCAGCGCCGCGTCGAGGTCGCGGCCGAGCGCGGCCGAGTCGGCGGCGGCGACCGGCGGCAGCGCGCGGACCACCAGGATCGATCCTGCCGGCAGCCGGCCGAGCCGGTCCCGGACGAGGTGCCGCAACCGCCGCACGGTCCGGTGCCGGGTCACCGAGTTGCCCACGGTCCGTCCGACGACGAACCCGACCCGGGCGGTCGGAGCCTGCCCGGCGGCCGGGTCAGGAGCGAGGTAGTGCACGACGAGGGTGGCCCGGCCGGCGCGCGAACCACGGCGGACGGCGAGGCTGAAGTCCTCGCGCCGCCTCAGGCGCGCAGGCGCCGGAAGCACGGCATCGCCCGCGGCCGTCAGG
>Ga0207689_10002557_pt1 | contig 16873 bp, 9 predicted proteins | sample KBSMisM52_FD_184312 | JGI IMG/M metagenome (GOLD analysis project Ga0207689, IMG submission 184312) | Miscanthus rhizosphere microbial communities from Kellogg Biological Station, Michigan, USA - KBS Miscanthus M5-2 (SPAdes) (version 2) | ecosystem: Host-associated > Plants > Roots > Rhizosphere... | reverse complement strand
ATGACAGCAATCCTGGCATTTGCCTGCGGATCATGCTGCTTCAGCATTTCCAGTTCTGCTAATTCTGAGGGTGTGGCTTCACCAGAAAGCTGTAAGCTCACCAGCAGCCATAGTTTTTCGTCTGTCATAAAATTGCTGTTCGTAAAGACAATACAATAAAGAAGAAAGTACCAAAGCCATTAAAAAAATATTTAATATTTTTTGACCTGGGCATATTAAGAGGCGGAGCGCCGGCCTGTAAACTGTGCTGATTGAAGCCATGCGGGGATAAGCGCTGCAATTTTGCGGGTGGCAATAAAAACCTGGTTGCGTACGGTTAAGACCGAAATGCCCAGTATTTCAGCCGCTTCTTTGTATGACATGCCGTCTTCTTTTACCAGTTGAAACACCATACGGCACTGCGGTGGAAGTTCCCTGATGCATTGTTGTATTTTGTCTACGGTGTCTGCAGAAATGCATAACTCTTCCGGGCTGCCCAGGCTCACTGCAGGTTCAATATCCATTTCCTCCAGGCGGATAACCGGGTTTTTGAAATTCCTGGCAATATAATTAAGGCAAAAATTTTTTGCGATGGTGTACAGATAAACCTTCAGGTTTTCTATTTCGGGCAACTTATTTCTTACCTGCCACAGCTTTATGAAAACGTCTGAAACAATTTCTTCCGCCTGGTCCTGCGATTTTACAAATGAAAAACAGAAACCGGTCAATGCTGGCGATAACAACAGGTAAAGCGATTCATACGCCTTCATGTCCTCGTACAGGGCAATTTTTTGCTGTAATATTTTAATATTGTCGTTTGTATGCAAAATGTCAACCGATAGATAACAAAAATAACATTCTGAAAAGATACATCCGATAAAATAAAAAAACAATACATTCCGCAAAATGACCGGCAATGCGTTTAGCCGGTTAAACAACAACCTGCTTTGGGAAAGCAGGTTGTTGTTTAATGAAGCACCAGGGGATTGAGCAACCCTGATGCTTCTTTATCTCTTTTTTTTAATTAATTAATGATTAGTTGCAGTGTTGCCGGACCATTCAGATGGGTGCTTACATAAATAATGTATAAACCCGGGCGCAGATCGGAGGTTTTTATTGCTACCCTGTTTACACCCTTACGCAGATCTACCTGCTGGCTGGTCATTTTATTACCGGTAACGCTTACAATCTGAACGGTGGCCTTTTCCTCCTCATCACTGTTTATGAGCAGGGTAGTATTTTGACCGCTTAATACCGGGTTGGGATAAATACCCGTGGTTTGAATTACCCCGTCTTTTATATTCAAAAACGCGTCTAAAAATTCAAGGTGCGGTTTGGGATGAATGCCTTTATCGTCCTTATCGCTTGCCGCAGCCGGATACAGCTGATGCATTGGAATGATTTCTTTCTGCGTTGAAGGCCCCGACCAAAAGAGTTTGGCGATAGCATTGCCTTTCTTGTCATAATATTCCATTTGTATGGTATACTTTACGCCGGCCACAAGAGTAATCCTGCCACTGGTTTCTTTAAAGAAACGATGACCCTTCCAGCTATCGCCCAGCAGTTGCCCATTTACCCATAGCCTTGCACCATCATCTGCATCTGTGTAAAAAGTATATGTTTCTGAGTAGAGTGGTTGTACCCATCCGGTCCAGCGTACTGAAAATTCTTTGTGGCCAACCAGCGGCGAAGGGGAACCTGATCCCCAGTTGAAGTTGACAGTTGGGTCAATTCTTGAGAAGACAATTTTTCCATCCATATGGGAGTTCTTATAATAGTCTCCTCTGAGCCCTGTGCCCTTACCCGGATCTGTAACCGAAGAACTGGTGGTAGTAAAATAGGTTTTATTGGAAATACAACCTGTTGCCCGTCCGCTGCCATTGCCCGGCACTATATACCAGCTATAGGTGGTGCCGTTTGCCAGGCCGCTTGCCAGGTAACTGTTGGTAGTTGTATGGGCAATTGCTTTATCAGGCACAGTTGGCCCTGTCCACAGGTACACGTCATAAGAATTGGCTTTGGCTACAGAGGCCCAGTTCAGGGAAGCGCTGTTCTGTGCTGCTATAACAGCGCCGTTGGAAGGGTTTATATTTACTGCGCAAGCAGGTAAGGGTGTGTCTGTAGCAGCGGTAGTGAATACGGTGGTGCCGGCAGCACTGCATCCTGTTGCTGCACCGATGGCATTTCTGGGTATAATATACCAGTTATATAATGTGCCTGCTGCAAGACCCTTTGCATTATAGCTGGTGCCGCCCACATTGGCCACGGGTTTTTGCGGGCTTGTTGCACCTGTCCAAAGGTATACGTCATAAGTGGTGGCGGTGGGCGAGGACGGCCACGACAATGTTGCTGTTGTTTGGGTGCTGAGCGTTGCGCCGTTTGCAGGCGCTGTATTGGTAACGCAGGCGGGGTAAAGCGAGGCAGGTAAACGTTTAAAACAAATTTCGTCAATGGCAAAATCATTGCCGGCTGTAACAACCGCCCGGTTAATGATACCGATGGTGGCAGAAACCGCATTGCCCGAATTCCAGGTATAGGTGAATTTCTTCCAGCTGGCATTGCCGGTGCCGGTAACAGCAGCGGCGCCGCTTATCAGGGCCGTACCGTTTATAACAGGTGCCAGTTGAGCCGGATTGGTTCCGTTTTGGTTTCCTGCATAAAAACTATATTCATAATTGGTATTGGGTGTAACGGGCATTGATCCGGAACGGGCCCATACCATATCGCCCGCACTATACGTACAACCGCTGCCGTTGCTGGTAAAGCTGGCCAGGAAACGATTGCCCTGTACACCGGTAGCATCTTGCGTAAATTGGTCGGTACCCGATGTCATGATACCGTTCTGACAGGTAAAATTGCTGCGTGAATACGGCGCCGCAGAAATATAGGCGTTATCGTTTGTAAAATGTTCTGCAAACAGTGTATCGGTTGCACAGGCTTTGGTGCTTATTACAACGGGCCTGGGCGACCAGGCAGACCATGCACCACCTGCCACCCGCATAAACCTTACCCTGTACTGGCCTGCCTGTGTTGCCGTGTATTCATTGCCGTTAGCACCTGGAATGGTAACGCCATTTTGTTGCCATTCATAGGCATAAAAGCCCTGTGTAATACCCATGCGTGCAGACACCGGCGCCCCGTTGCAGAACTGCTGGTTTTGAAAATAGACCAGCGGTTGCGCTTTATGGGCATTGGCCCAGTATACATCGGTAAGATAAGCGCCCGCCGGATTCTTAAGCGTCCACATATCCGTCCAGGTATTATGGCTGCTATTGGCAAAATAGGTTTGGTAAATATCGGCGCCGGCGTTTCGCACACCGGTATAAAATCCCTGCATGCTGGCCGGATCGGGATTGACATCTGTACCACCGTTGGCAACCCACACCGGTACATGTACCCAATTATTCACCGTGTTGGTTAATGCGGCTACCTGCACAGGCGATGCCTGTATTGAAACGGCCACGCGTTGCGGATACAGGCTGGTATAGGATAGCCCGCCAAAACCACCGGCAGATAAACCCATAGCAATAACCCTGTCGGGATCGGTATTGTTATATTTTTGCAGGGTATCCAGCACACTGTTAATACGACTGAAGTGATAATCATTCCAGCCGATAGCCGGTTCCTGCGGAAAAAGCAGAAAACCATTCCATTCGCCGTTGTTGATGCGTTGTTCAAAAAGCTGTGCGCCCCATACCAGTTGCATTTCATTATCGTACACACCACCAATTTCTCCACCACCGTGAAAGAAAACGATCACCGGGTACTTGCCGGGGTTAGCAGGGTTATAGTTGTTGGGAAAACGCAGGCGAAACTGCATGCCGTTCCATATATAGCATTTAAAATTATTGGTAGGCCAGTGCATCTTTGAGCTTCTTACCCATTTGGACATTATAAAATTGGGGGGAACACCGGGATTGCTGGCAGTGCCTGCCGGCGAAGAACCGTCGTAGGTAATAAGCGTATCACTGGGATCGAAAACATTTTGGGCGCTGAGAAAACTGGCGGTACAGACCAGCGCTACTACACAAAACAGTTGCTTTAGCATTTGAATTCAATTAGAGCCAGGAAATGCGATAAATATTTTGGAAACGGGAATTTCAATAAGATTGGAAATACGCGCGCAAACTACGTAAATGGTTATAAAATTACAGCAATAATAAGGCCATTCCGTATAATGAATTCGCAGGTAAGAAGATTTATTATTACAGGCAATATGCAGAATCAAAGATGAGCAGGATCACATGTATGCAATAGTAAATTACATAGTATTTTTACGATTGTGTTCATTGTCATTATTGCAGCAGGCCTGGGGCAATCATTTATTATTTTAATTACAATACCGTTTCGTTAAGACGCGAAGCCCGCGCTCTCTGTGTCTGCCTTTGTTATCTCCCCGGGAATTGTTCTTACTATTGAGTCCCGGGCAAACAATGATGAATCCTATGTGATATACAGTGTTATTGTGTCTCCGTGGTGAAGTTTACGCCGAAGACGCATATTAATTGGGCAAATTATTCAACATATACAATGGAATGCAGAAGTTATTGGGTATGGACAGCCTTGAAGATGGTTAATTATTTTAACGGATCATACTGGCAGGCATCACTTTAGTCACTGTCAGGCAATTGTTTTACAGTGGCACAATAATCGCACAACAGCCATTGAATATATTGATAAACTAAAATTAGAACAATGAAAAAAATAATCATCGCAGCATTCAGTTGTTTATTTGCCGCAGCAGCCATGGCACAAACACCCGAGGCAACAAAGAAAGCAGAAATGAAAGATTTAAAAAAAGACGTACAGCATAAAAAAGAAGAAAAAAAAGAAATGGGTCACGATCTTAGCCACGCAAAAGTAAAAAAAGCACTGGATGACCGTAAGGAAGTAAGGGCCGAAAAAAGGGATATTAAGGCAGATGAAAAGCAACTGGAAAAACAGGGTGTACATCATCCCGTTGCCAAAGTAAAACATAAGATAAAAGCTGAAAAGGAAGAAAAGAAAGCAAAATATTAAAATGTAAAAAAAATCCTGTCATTAGGCAGGATTTTTTGTTTTCTTTAGCAGCGTTTTTTTTAAAGCCGGTATAGCGTATATGCATCACCGTTAAAACATGCCCCGTCTTTAACGTGAGTCGTCAGTCGTGAGACGTGAGTCCTTGCATCGATTGGATCTCACTGCTGAAAAGCACTATCCAAGCTTGTGGGGGAATAGCAGCGATTTGCAGATTTTGTAAAATCAGTCTATGCGTCTTCATCTGCGGCGAAGAATTATTGATTAATAGTTGCAGGGCTAAAGCCATCACCAAACCCCTGGATTCGCAGATTTGTAAAATTAATTGGTGCATCTGCGGCGATCATTGATCGATAGGTTTAGAACAAAAGCCATCATCATACCCCAAGGCAGCATCGTGCATTAAATTCTACAGTTATAGAAAGCGGCAGGAAAATAATTGCAATGTTTTTGTTGGATTCTTTCTTTGCAAACAGGAAAGCAGCGTCAATAAGTGTTTAAAAAATCTGGCTTTTAATTTGATTTTAAGAGTATACGGCAAATTTAGTTTGCATGGTTTTTCATAGGATATTGGATTATAACCGGCCCGGATTTCCATCCGGGCCTCTCATTTCCGGGAAGTAGATGCAAAAAACAGCGCCTTTCCCGGGGTCTCCTTCAGCTGTAATAGAACCGCCATGGTTATCCGCAATTTTTTTTGCAATGGCCAAACCGATACCCGAACCCGGGTATTCACTTTTGCCATGCAACCGGTGAAAAATATCAAATATTTTTTCTGCCGACCCATTGTCGAAACCAATGCCGCTGTCGGAGAACATTATTTTCCAAAACCCCGGCAATTCACCGTCTCCGGTCTTTGTTCGCTGCGCCTGTATATTTATTACCGGCACTTCATCTTTCTTGCTGTATTTAAGTGCATTGCTGATAAGGTTGGAAAATAACTGTTCCAGCTGGAACAAGTTGCCTTTTATTACCGGCAACTTACCAGCATTGATAACCGCCGATTTTTCTTTTATGGATTCGTGCAATTGTTTTGTTACTTCGCCCAGTACCAGGTTTAAGTCTGCTGAACCGCCCTCCTGTATGCCTGCGCCGGCTGCTGCATAGCCCAGTAAATCTTCTATGAGCGACTGCATACGGGCCGCCGCGTCTTTTATACGCCGGAAATAATCTTTTGCCGTAGCTGACAGCGCCTCTCCTTCCTTATCAATAATCAGCTGGCTGAAAGATTGGATCTTGCGGAGCGGTTCCTGTAAATCGTGCGAGGCTACATAACTAAATGAAGCGATCTCCTCGTTGTTTCGCTGCAGCGCACGATTTTTTTCAAGAAAAAGTTCATTCAGCCCGGTTAATTCGGTATTACGCGCCCTGAGTTCTTTTTTCAGTGCAGCCTGCCTGATGGTTTGGCGGCGAAGCCGGATAAACAGCAGGGTAAAAATAATGATAACCACCAGCGAAAAAAGAAGGCTGATAACAGGCGTCAGCACGGCATCGTCATTTTTTGTAATGGTATTTTTTGCGGTCAATGCAGCCTGCAGGGCGGTGAGCTGGTTTGTTTTTTCATACAACAAACCCATGAGTTGTTTGCCACTGTCGAGCGAGCTTCTCAGGAATGCGGTTGATTGGGCGCCGTCTTTGTACAGTTCAAGGTTATAATTCAGCAATTGCAAACGGCGCTTCAAAATGGTGTGGAGTGTGGCAATTGAATTGCCCAGTGTACTGTCCGTTTCCCGGGTGGCCAGGCTTTGTACACTGGAAATAGCTTCGTTTTCTGCATCGTGCAGGGAATGTAAAAAACTGCTGTCGCGGGTAAGAAGAAAACCCCGTTGCGAAGATTCTGCCCGTGTAATGGCCGCCAGCATTTTTGCAGTTTCCAGTTCGCGCAGGTGCGTGCGGATAAGCTGTTCGGCAGAGGCATTCATGCGTATGATGCGCTGGTACGATAAAACAGAGAAAAACGCCAGCAATACCAGCAAGGGGATAAAATAATAGTTGTTAAAAACACTGCCCGAAGCTGACTGTGCTTTTAATTTCATGATTTCGCAGTTTCAAAGTTGATGATAAAACTGGTGCCCAGCCCCGGCTTTGATTTTACCTCTATCAGCGCACCATGCGATCGTAAAATATTCAGTACTGAAGCAAGACCAAGTCCCATTCCATTGTTTTTTGATGTGTAGTAGGGATCAAATATCCGGTTCAGCTCGTCTTCTTTTATTCCATGACCGTTGTCTATGATCAGTATCCTGTAACCGGTGAAATCGGGTTCCATTATTATTTCAAGCAGACCCGAGTCTTCGGGTATTGCTTCCACCGCATTGATAATAATATTCAGAAACGCAATTTTGAGTTTTACAGCGTCTGCCATTATCCAGGCCGCGTCCGGCATGTAGTTTTTTTTGAGCTGAATGCGCTTCAGGATTATCCGGTCCGACGCAGCCTGTAAACTATCATCTATCACCGACTGCAGTGCAATCCTTTCTTTCTTAATCTCGGACGATCTTGAAGCATCCATCAATTCTGTTATAATATTATTGATCCGGCTGCTGTTGCGGCTGATGATTTGCAGAAGGGTTTGTTGGGCAGAATCGTGACTGTCCATTCCAAGATGCTCGGCAGCCAGCAGGATATTGTTCAACGGGTTGCGCACCTCGTGGGCCAGCATGCGTACCAACCGTTCGGCGGCTTTAAACTTTTCTGTCTGCAGCGTTATTTTCTCGGCTTTTTTCAAACCGCTGATATCGTGTATAATTCCCTGCAGGTAACTGTTACCACCGGCGTCTTTTTCGCGGGTAACGGATAAAACGGTGGGTATGATTTCCCCGTTTTTAGCAACAAGGTTTATTTCCCTGTCAAGGAAAACCTCGTTTTCATGTATTTCCTTTTCAATGGAAAGGGGATCGGCGCCCGAAGCTATCAGGTCCTTAAAATTCATATTCAGCAATTCTTCCCTGCTGTAACCCAGCAGTTCGCTGCCAACCCTGTTTATTTCTATGAAATTAAAATTGATACCGGCTACAAAAACACAGTCTTTCGATTTTTCGAAAATGGCCCGGTATTTCTGCTCATTGGCCCTTAGCTCCCTGGCGGCTGCGTACCTGGCCATTGCGTACCGGATACATCTTTCCAGTTTCTCCGGGTTAAGTTCTGATTTAATAAGATAATCCACTGCCCCGGCGCGCATGGCCTGCAGGTCAATTTCTCGGTTTCCCTTGCCCGTTAGTAAAACAATAGGTTGTTCACATTCTTTTTCAGTAGCTTCCGCTATCAGCTCCAGGCCCGATTTGGCGCCCAGGCGGTAATCAACAAAACAAATGTCATAGAGGCCGCTGCAGATTTTTTCGAGTGCCATGGCATAACCCGGACTCCAGTCAATTTTGAATTCATACTGGTACCCGGGAATCTGTTCAATCAGTTCACGGGTAATAAAAAAATCGTCTTCGTCATCGTCAACAACCAGGATATGAATTTTTTGTTTATCTGCCTGTTCTGCCATCTGTATTGCATACTTTGTGTAAAAATAGAGGAAATGCTGTTTGGTTAAAAAAGATTAAACCAATTCAAATCAAATTCAAATTATGTGGAAAATTTTCTACACTAATGCGTAATAAAACGTAGAAAAAAATGGCTGAAAAATTGTGGAATTTACATCCAAAACCAAATACCTGAATATGTCAACCAAATCCCGGTCCGCCCAAATACCCGAAAGCGGAAAAAATGCCTTGTCGCAGAAGAAACCCAGCTCCATAAAAACAAAACTAAATTATCTTCCTCCCAACAATGCCAATGGCGGACACCAGGCAGATTCCATTGACAGCCGTTACCTGCTGGAAGTACTGACAGCAGTAAAGAATGGCAATTTCGGTGTGCGGATGCCCATTGACCAGACAGGCCTGAGCGGAAAAATCTGCGATACATTGAATGATATTATCTCGCTGAATGAAAAAATGATGCAGGAATTTACGCGGGCCGGTAATACCATCGGTAAACAGGGAAAGCTTACCCAACGCATTGAAGTGCCCAGCTCAAAAGGCGCCTGGAGCACCGGCGTAGATTCATTGAATAATCTTATTTCGGACCTGGTGCATCCAACCATCGAAATTGCCCACGTAATCAGTTCCGTGGCCAAGGGCAATCTTTCGCAGGAGATGCCATTGGAGATTGGCGGCCATAACCTGCAGGGAGAATTTTTGCGGATAGCAAAAGAAGTAAATGACATGGTGAAGCAGCTGAACCTTTTTTCTATGGAGGTAACCAGGGTTGCAAGGGAAGTTGGTTCTGAAGGTAAACTGGGCGGCCAGGCAAAAGTAAAAGGCGTTGGCGGTGTATGGAAAGATCTTACCGACTCAGTGAACCAGATGGGTAGTAACCTTACAGCGCAGGTGCGTAATATAGCCGAGGTTACCACCGCTGTTGCCAAAGGCGATCTCTCCAAAAAAATAACCGTGGATGTAAAGGGTGAAATCCTGGAATTGAAAAATACCATCAATACCATGGTGGACCAGCTCAATTCATTTTCTTCAGAAGTAACACGTGTGGCCCTTGAAGTAGGTACGGAAGGAAAACTGGGCGGCCAGGCCCAAGTGAAGGGCGTAGCCGGTACATGGAAAGATTTAACAGACTCTGTAAACCAGATGGCCAGTAACCTTACCGGCCAGGTACGCAATATTGCTGAGGTTACCACTGCATTTGCCAAGGGCGATTTGTCGAGGCAGATTACGGTGGATGTAAAAGGCGAAATCCTTGAACTGAAAAATACCATCAACACCATGGTGGATCAGTTAAACTCATTCTCTGGCGAGGTAACCAGGGTTGCCAGGGAAGTAGGTTCTGAAGGAAAGCTGGGCGGCCAGGCCAAGGTGAAAGGAGTGGGTGGCGTATGGAAAGACTTAACCGATTCGGTAAACCAGATGGCCAGCAACCTTACCGGGCAGGTGCGCAATATCGCAGAGGTTACCACGGCCGTGGCGAAAGGCGATTTGTCAAGAAAAATTACAGTGGATGTAAAGGGCGAAATCCTGGAATTAAAGAATACTATCAATACCATGGTGGATCAGCTCAATTCTTTTTCTTCCGAGGTAACACGTGTGGCGCTGGAAGTAGGAACGGAGGGTAAACTGGGCGGACAGGCACAGGTAAAAGGTGTGGCAGGTACCTGGAAAGATTTAACGGATAGTGTGAATGGTATGGCCAGTAGCCTTACCGGGCAGGTGCGCAATATCGCAGAGGTTACCACGGCCGTGGCTAAGGGCGATTTGTCAAGAAAAATTACGGTGGATGTAAAAGGCGAAATCCTTGAATTGAAAAATACCATCAACACCATGGTGGACCAGTTAAACTCTTTTGGCTCGGAAGTTACCCGTGTGGCCAGGGAAGTAGGTTCGGAAGGAAGACTGGGCGGACAGGCCGATGTGCCGGGTGTAGGAGGTACCTGGAAAGACTTGACCGACTCTGTAAATATTATGGCCGGTAACCTGACATCGCAGGTAAGAAATATTGCCGAAGTAACTACCGCGGTGGCAACCGGCGACTTGTCCAGGAAAATTGATGTGGATGTAAAAGGTGAGATACTTGAATTGAAAAATACCATCAACACCATGGTGGATCAGCTGCGCGGTTTTGCATCTGAAGTAACCCGTGTTGCCAGGGAAGTGGGATCGGAAGGAAAGCTGGGCGGACAGGCAACGGTGGAGGGTGTAGGTGGTGTGTGGAAAGATTTGACGGACTCTGTAAACGGTATGGCTTCCAACCTGACCGGTCAGGTGCGCAATATCGCAGAGGTTACTACGGCGGTGGCCAAGGGCGATTTGTCGAGAAAAATTACGGTGGATGTAAAAGGCGAAATCCTTGAGCTGAAAAACACCATCAATACCATGGTGGACCAGTTAAATGCATTTGGTTCGGAAGTAACCAGGGTGGCGCGCGAAGTAGGATCCGAAGGAAAACTGGGCGGACAGGCCGATGTGCCCGGTGTGGCTGGTACCTGGAAAGATTTAACGGACAGCGTAAACAAAATGGCCAGTAACCTTACCTCGCAGGTGCGCAATATTGCAGAAGTTACTACCGCGGTTGCCAATGGCGACCTTTCGCGTAAAATTGGGGTGGATGTAAAAGGCGAAATCCTGGAATTAAAAAATACCATCAATACCATGGTGGACCAGTTGCGTGGTTTTGCATCTGAAGTAACCCGTGTGGCCAGGGAAGTGGGAACAGAAGGAAAGCTGGGCGGCCAGGCCAATGTGCCGGGTGTAGCGGGTACCTGGAAAGACCTTACTGACTCTGTAAACCAGATGGCCGGTAACCTTACTGCGCAAGTGCGCAATATCGCAGAGGTGGCCATTGCGGTGGCCAACGGAGATATGTCTAAAAAGATAACGGTGGATGTGCGCGGAGAGATATTGCAGCTGAAAGAAACCCTGAACACCATGGTGGATCAGCTGCGTGCATTTGCATCGGAGGTAACACGTGTGGCCAGGGAGGTGGGTACAGACGGTAAATTGGGCGGACAGGCATTTGTGCCCGGTGTGGCCGGTACCTGGAAAGACCTTACCGACTCGGTAAACCAGATGACAGGGAACCTTACCGCGCAAGTGCGCAATATCGCAGAGGTTACCAAGGCGGTGGCCAGCGGCGACCTTTCCAAAACGGTAGCCATTGACGTGAAGGGAGAAATTCTTGACCTGAAGAACACCATCAATACGATGGTGGAACAGCTGAACTCTTTTGCCTTTGAGGTAACGCGTGTGGCAAGGGAAGTAGGAACAGAAGGAAAACTGGGTGGCCAGGCAGAGGTGCGCGGTGTGGGCGGTACCTGGAAGGATCTTACGGATAGTGTAAATATGATGGCTTCTAACCTTACCAACCAGGTAAGGGGTATTGCAAAAGTGGTAACAGCTGTTGCCACCGGTAACCTTAAACAGAAACTGGCCATTGTATCGAGGGGTGAGGTGGCGCAGTTGATTGATACCATTAATGAAATGATTGATACCCTGGCCCTTTTTGCCGACCAGGTAACTACCGTAGCCCGCGAAGTAGGCGTGGATGGACGACTGGGCGGACAGGCTTCTGTGCCAGGTGCTTCGGGTATCTGGAAAAACCTGACGGAGAATGTAAACCAGCTTGCCCAAAACCTTACCACGCAGGTGCGCAGTATTTCGGAAGTGGCATCTGCCGTAACCAAGGGCGATTTAACCAGGACCATTCGTGTAGAGGCAAAAGGTGAGGTGGAAGCGCTGAAAGATACCATCAACCAGATGATTGCCAATTTAAAAGAAACCACGCTGCGCAACCAGGAACAGGACTGGCTTAAATCCAATCTTGCCAAGTTTACGCAAATGCTGCAGGGTCAGAAAGATCTTAAAACCGTTACCCAGCGTATATTGTCTGAACTGGCACAGGTGGTAACGGCACACTACGGCGCGTTTTTTATCCTGAAACAAAATGAAGATACGCAGGCGGTGAAGCTGAGTCTTTTTTCGGCCTACGGATATAAATCAGAAAAAAATATTCCAACAGAGTTTGCCATTGGCGAAGGCCTGGTTGGACAGGTGGCTTTTGAAAAGGAGCGTATCATTCTTTCCAATGTGCCGGGCAATTATATAAAAATCAGCTCCAGCCTGGGCAGGGCCAAACCAAGCAATCTTATTATATTACCCGTGCTGTTTGAAAATAAAGTAAAGGCGGTCATTGAGCTGGCATCGCTGGATGCATTTAGTGAAACGCATCTCGACTTCCTGGAACAGTTAACCGAAAGTATTGGTATTGTTATCAACACCATTGAAGCCAACACCCGTACGGAAGAATTGCTCACCCAGTCGCAGTCGCTGGCCGGCGAGCTTAAAATACAGCAGGAAGAACTTAGCCGCACCAATGATGAATTGCAGGATAAGGCCCTGCTGCTGGTGAAACAGAAAAATGAGGTGGAAAATAAAAACCGCGAGGTGGAAGAAGCCAGGAAATCGCTGGAAGAAAAAGCAGAGCAGCTAACGCTTACTTCTAAATACAAATCGGAGTTCCTGGCAAATATGTCGCACGAGTTGCGGACACCGCTGAACAGTCTTCTTATCCTTGCCCAGCAACTGTACGAAAATGCAGAGGGCAATTTGAACGACAAACAGATCCGCTATGCCAAGACCATCCACTCTTGTGGCGATGACCTTATTCAGCTCATTAATGATATCCTTGACCTGTCTAAGATTGAATCAGGATTTATTTCGGCCAATATCTCTCCGGTGCGCTTTGCAGAAATTGCTGCTTTTGTGGAAACCACGTTCAAACCCATTTCAGAAGCACGTCACCTGCGCTTTACCATCGATACAGACAGCCGCCTGCCTTCATCTATGGAAACGGATGTGCAGCGCCTGAACCAGATATTGAAAAACCTGTTGTCGAACTCATTTAAGTTTACTGAAAAAGGTGAAGTAAGACTGAATATCTACCAGGCAGAAAAAAAATGGAAGATGGGTAATCCCAACCTGGACAATGCGCCGTTGGTAGTAGCGTTTGCCATCAGCGATACGGGTATTGGTATACCGCAGGAAAAACAAAATATCATATTTGAAGCCTTTCAGCAGGCGGAGGGATCAACCAGCCGCAAATACGGTGGCACCGGGCTGGGGCTGTCTATCAGCCGCGGACTGGCCGAATTGCTGGGCGGCACCATCGAGCTGGAAAGCAACCCCTCTGTAGGAAGCACTTTTACCTTGTTTCTGCCAGTAATTGATTCCCTTGCCGCTGTATTACCCGGCAGCACTGAAACAAAAAGCCAGGGCAGTTTGCAAAATGGTCATGGCGCCGGCGAAATTGACAGCCTGCTGCACTCGCTGCGTATCAGTACAGAAGGAACAGATGCAAAAAGCCTTGGTATAGTAAATGAAATGATCAATGAAACCGGCGACGACCGCACCTCTGTACAAACCGGCGATAATGTGGTGCTGATAGTGGAAGACGATCTGCGTTTTGGAAAAATCATTATTGAAAAGGCACATGAACATGGCCTGAAAGCGGTTGTAGCTGTTAGTTATATTGAAGTGTTTGATTTCATAAACCGGTTTTCACCCATAGCGGTAACACTGGATGTTAAATTGCCCGATACCAGTGGCTGGAAAGTGCTGGACCTGCTCCGCAACGATTTGAATTACCGCCATATTCCGGTACACCTTATCTCCGGCGAGGAAAATAAACACCTGGCGTTAAAACGGGGTGCAAGAAGTTTTTTGTTGAAACCGCTGGACAATGAGTCACTGGAAGCGCTTTTCAAAGATATCAGCACATTTGCGGGCAAGGTTAAACGAAAAGTGCTGATTGTAGAGGATAATGAAGTAGAATCCTCGCAAATAGCAAAGATGCTGGAGACGGACACCATGAAAACAACCATTGCACCTACGGGCCGGCAGGCGCTGCAGGAACTTGCAGAAAATGATTATGACTGCATTATCCTGGATTACAGCCTGCCAGATTTTGGCGGACAGGAACTACTGCAAAGGGTAGATGAGGCCAAACAGCAACTGGCACCGGTGATTATTTATTCGGCAAGAGATTTTACCAACAATGAACTAAAATCCATTAACCGCCGGTCCAGCAGCGTGCTGATGAAGGGTGTTAACTCGCTGGAGCACCTGTTGGAAGAAACGGTTTTACACCTCCGCGTTAATCATAACCATTTGCCGGCAGACAAACGAAAGGTGATTGAAAACATACGGATGAAGGAAGATATTCTTACCGGGAAAAATATCCTGGTGGTAGATGATGATGTGCGCAATCTTTTTGCGCTGACCACGGTTTTTGAGCGCTACAATATTAATGTGGTAACGGCAGAAAGCGGCCGGGAAGCCATTCAAATCATCAACGATGAAAAGGTAAAAACCGATATGGTGCTGATGGATATCATGATGCCTGAGATGGATGGTTATGAAACCATGCAAAAGATAAGACGCGAACATAAAAACAGCAGCCTGCCCATTATTGCAGTAACTGCCAAGGCCATGAAAGGCGACCGTCAGAAATGTATTGAGGCCGGCGCGTCGGACTATATTACCAAACCGTTGAAAATTGACCAGTTGCTTTCGCTGATGCGTATCTGGTTCTATAAATAATAGATAATGAAACAAAAAATTTTGCTGATAGATGACCGGGAGGATAACCTGTTTTCACTGGAGACCATTCTTGAACCGGATGGTTACCAGTTTGTAAAAGCCAGTTCCGGTCGCCAGGCGCTGAAAATACTGCTGAACGAGTTTGATTTTGCGCTGATACTGATGGATGTAAAAATGCCCAATTTGAATGGATTTGAAACGGCCGCATTAATTTTTGAACGGGAAAAATTAAAACATATCCCCGTCATTTTTATTACTGCCAATTCTTATGGTGAAGAGAATATGATCAGGGGTTACCGTACCGGTGCTATTGATTATATCTACAAACCCATCAACCCCGAGTTATTAAGGGCCAAGGTGGCGGTATTTGCCGATTTGTACAGGAAAAACCAGCAGTTGATTTTGCAGGAGCAGAAGATCATGGCCATCAACAAAAACCTGCAGGAAGAAATAAAAGAACGGCAGGCTTCTTCGGCGAAGATTTTTGATTTGAACCGCCGCTTGTTGCAGAATATCGACAACCTGGAAAAAGTGAATAAGGAGCTGGACCGTTTTGCCTTTATGGCTTCTCATGATTTGCAGGAGCCCTTGCGGAAGATCAGGACTTTTTCTGATCGCATTTTTAACAAATACCGGTCATCGCTCGATAATGATTCTACGCGCGATTTCCAGCGTATCCATCATGCTACCCAGCGCATGCAGGATTTGATCAATGATATACTGGAGTTTTCGAAACTAGGCATTACGGGGCGCCAGTTTGAGCAAATAGATCTTACGCCATTGGTGCGGGAGGTGATAGATGATTTGCAACAGGATATCCGCGAAAAGAATGCGCAGGTGGAGCTGGCCGATTTGCCCACGCTGCCGGTTCACCAGGGTTTGATGAAACCACTTTTTCATAACCTGATTTCGAATGCATTGAAATATGCGCGCAAAAATGTGCCGCCCCGCATTAATATTTTTTCTGCTCCATTGCCCGAAGGGGTAGAGGGTGGGAACCAACCAGCTGCCATCCAATACCACCGTATTTATGTAAGCGACAATGGTATTGGCTTCAGGCAGGAATATGCGGAACAGATTTTTGAGATGTTCAAAAGATTGCATGGCAACGACGAATACGGGGGAACCGGCGTAGGCCTGGCGCTTTGCAAAAAGATCATGGAAAAGCACAACGGGCATATTAGTGCCCTGAGCCGTGAAAATGAAGGCAGTACGTTTATTGTTTCAGTGCCTGTCAGGCAAGATCATTCAGTATTAGCCTGATTTGGTCGATGAGGCCATGGTAATTGTCTGGTTTTTTAAAAATATGGATAGCGCCCAGTTTTTTTGCTTCGGTTTCTATTTGAAAGCTTATCGTTGTTGAATACAGCACCACCGGGATGGATACCAGCTGGCGTTCTTTTTTTATAGCGCGCAGGCAGTCAATGCCGTTCATCAGGGGCATATTCAGGTCCAGCAAGATGCAGTCGGGGCTGATGAGTAAATCGCTTTGCAGGATTTGCAGGGCTTCTTTGCCGTTTTTTGCCACAATGCACGATATGGCCGGGTCAACGGCAGTAATCGCCTCACGGAAAAGCAACTGGTCATCCTCATCATCCTCGGCCAGAAAAAAAACAGTTTGTTTCGTCATCAGCGCTAATAATTGGTTGAGCCATAGCAGAGCAAGAGAACCAAAGATAATACATGAAATAAACCCATATAAATTTTTTGTTGCCTGTTTTGGCGTCTGCTGTTAACGCGCCCGGGCGTATTTCCGGTAACCGGCCCGGCCTTTTTGGCAACGCAGC
>Ga0207689_10002555_pt1 | contig 16878 bp, 15 predicted proteins | sample KBSMisM52_FD_184312 | JGI IMG/M metagenome (GOLD analysis project Ga0207689, IMG submission 184312) | Miscanthus rhizosphere microbial communities from Kellogg Biological Station, Michigan, USA - KBS Miscanthus M5-2 (SPAdes) (version 2) | ecosystem: Host-associated > Plants > Roots >... | reverse complement strand
TGTGGGTGCCGGAGTTATGCCTCCACCCGGAGGCAAAGGTTGAAGTCCCTGACAACCAATCAGCAAAGCTGCCAACGCAAAAATCACTAACGACAGCCCTGATCGTTTCCATTTCTTCATGCACATCGTAGACACACCCCTATCTGCGATTTAAGCGCGTTTGAGATGTGACAATTGCGGAAATCGTTGGCCGGAAAGAGTAACACCGCAATAGGGCAGTGTTACCGCACTATGACCCTTACTACTTTCGTACCGCTGGAAGGCCCTCTAATTTATTGACTCTAAAATAGATTAGACGTATTTTCGCTCCAGATAGAACTCCCGCATGGGCTGGTGAGGCGACGCCTCACAGGTAGGAAAAACATTGCAAAGTTCGGGGCGCTTCGCGTCGGTGCGAGTCCCTTCGAACCCAGCGGGAGGGCCGTTGAAGAGTTTTTCCACAATCTGATTTCTCACACACAACTCTGCTGCAAAGTGAGCGTTTTCGCAGGCTGGTGAAAAACTCTGCGCAACAACGCCCGTAAAATCTCCAGCCGTCCCGACTCACTTTTAACCCTTGTTTTCAGACCGCATTTGCAGACGCGCGCCAGGAGTGCGCTTCGTCGACGGTCTACAGCCCAAGGCGAGATGTAAACCGCGACCCGCCTTAACCCCCGAGGGAATTTCGATGCGTCGTGTCTTCGTCTTAGTATGTTTGGCATGTTTTGCCTTACAGTCTGTCGCTTATGCCAACAACCTGGTGATTAATCCCACCACAACTCTGGCCCAGCAAACCTCCAACAACACCAGCGCCGCCGATAGTTTTAAAACTCAGGTGAACGGCAATATAGCTGGTGGTAACGTAAGCAAGCTGGATATTCATTCACTGATTTATCCCGGAAATCACACCAAAATTTATGCCCACTTTATGGGCTGGTTCGGAACCTCCAACCACATGAATGTGGGATATGACTCCACCAGCCGCATCCAAGTCGCGCGGCAAGTTCAGGACATGGTCAGCCGCGGCATTGATGGCGTAATCATCGACTGGTATGGGAACGGAACCACTAGCGATCTGGCGACTCTCGCGTTAATGAAAGAAGCCGAAACTCATCCGGGCTTCACCTTCGCCATCATGGTGGATACAGGAGCAATCGACAACCACTCATGTTCAGGTTGCACTCCACAACAGGCGCTCGTGAAACATCTGCAATACATCGAGCAGACTTACTTCGATTCGCCTGCATATATGCGAATACAGGGCAGGCCAGTCGTTACCAACTTTGATATTGATGCGAACTACCGGATCGATTGGAAAGCCGCGGCAAACGCAATGGCGTCTGCCCCCACATTTCTTTTTCAAAGCAGCCCTGCATTCACTCACACGGCGACTGGCGGAGGCTATTCGTGGATCCAACCCAAAACGACTGATTACGGATCCGCCTATCTGACCAACTTCTACAAAACCGGGAAGTCATACGCGAACCTGCAGACCGTTGGCGCTTCCTACAAAGGCTTCAACGACAAATTGGCTTTATGGGGATCCAACCGCATTATGGACCAGCAATGCGGTCAGACTTGGCTAGAGACCTTTTCCAAGATCAACGGCATGTACGACTCCAGTAATCAGCTGGAATCGCTACAACTTGTCACCTGGAACGACTACGAAGAGGGAACTGAGATTGAATCCGGAATTGACAACTGTGTGTCAGTCAATGCATCCACAGCCAAGAACGCACTAAACTGGAACATAACTGGTAAGGAAAACACGATTGATCACTATAAGGTTTATGTGAGCGCGGACGGGAAAAACTTGATGTCGCTTGCCGACGTCAGTACTGGAAACAGCTCGTTGAACCTTTGCAGCTTCTCGTTCGCACCGGGGAACTACCAGCTATTCGTGCAAGCTGTCGGCAAGCCGAACTTGCGCAATCAGATCTCCGCACCGGTAGCCTACAACCCTCAGTGTGCAACGACAACTCCAACATCGACGGCAACATCAACGCCTGCATCGACTTCAACCCCAACCCCAACATCAACATCAACCCCAACACCAACCCCAACATCAACACCAACCCCAACATCAACACCAACACCAACATCAACATCAACACCAACATCAACACCAACATCAGCATCAACACCAACTGGTAGCGCTGCTTTAATCAGTCTTCAGGCTGCTCCGGCCTCGCTGAAAATTAAGCGCGGAAGTTTTGCCAGCACTTCGATCACTGTCATCTCAACATCCGCCAAGATCGCAACGCCCATTGCGTTCTCGTGCTCAAACCTCCCCGTCGGGATGCGTTGCACCTTCTCTCCAGCGATTGTCGCCGACTCCGGGAAGGTGACTGCCATGCTGGCCATTTCCACTACTCCTGTCAGCGTCGCTGTCGAGTATCGGAAGCATAAGCAGGGACTCATCTATACGAGCCTGTTCGCGTTCGGTATGGTGAACTTCGTTGGTATCGGGTCGATAAAACGGAAGCGAGCTGTCCAGGGGCTGATGACTCTGCTTGTGATTACCGTTGCCATGTTTCTCAGTTCGTGTGCCGGCATGGGCACTGGAGGAACCAGCCAGGTCCAGGCTGGCGCGAACTACGCCATCACCGTTGGCGGGACTGCCGGAGGCGCCCAGATGACCTCTGCCACCATGTCCATTAGCGTTGAATAGACGAGCACCGTTCAATGAACCAGACCTGGCTTGGGAAGAGCGAAGTCTGTAATTGCTGCGCATCATACCGCGCAGCATGAGTCTTCCCAGAAAAGAGCGTGAAATCCAGAGCGGGAGTTTGCGGAACCAGCGGACCGGACGCAACTCCCGCGTCTGATGTGCTACGCCAAAATGGCGTACATATTCACTGATCACGCTGGGCATGGTCATTCGCAATGCGGCAGAAAAGTTCTGCACTGCCATCTCTCGCTGACGTTCGGGTGAATTCAGCAGATCGAGGAGCTTCTCCGCCAACGCCCCAGTGTCACCAGTCTTGTAAAAGTCAATCGCCATGTCCTCTTCCCGGGCCATGTGGGCGAAATCAGCCACATCAGAGGAGATAATCGGCACTCCATACGCACACGCCAGATGAGCGACACCGCTGGCGCCGGCAGCAGATGAATACGGCATCACGGCAACCGTAGCGCTACGGAAAAGCTCAGCAATTTTTTCTTCCGGCACGTAACCGGTGAATTCAATCCGGGGGCTTTCATATTTGCGCGCCAGTGAAGCGATGTATCCCTGGGTCCGCGGATGATCCCCACCCGCAATAACTAACCTTGCGTGCGGCACTTTGTCTGCGAGGGATTGAAAAGCATCAATCAGGACGTCTGGCCGCTTATAAGTTCCCCATTTGCCAAATGCGACGATCCGGTGCTCCGGATTGCCGCGGCGGGAAAAATCAGGATACTCAGGGTTCTTGGCGAGAGTTCCATGGGTACGGAAGTGAACGTTGCCACCGCCGTATTTGCTCAACAGAATATTGCGATACGCAGGCATCAACACCGAAAGGGAATTCGACAGCAATAACATTTTCGTGGCGATTGTGCCAGCCACGCGGTAAAGGCGCGGGTGGCGAATGCCGGAGCCTTCCAGATCAATAAAGTCCATCAGATGATGCAGAGTGACATGCGTGTAATACCCAGCCAACCTGGTCATGGCGGGAAGTGTCAAGCCGCGAAAGGCGGTCAGGGGATCATGCCCGAAGGTAGTGAATAGTAAATTGAACCAGACTACATCCGGGTCAATCTTTCGGATCACCTGCAAAAGTTTGCTGACGGTTTTGGGATCGTTGAAATTCCAGCAGCGTATAACGAACGATTCGTTGGGATCATCCTCGTCTACATCAGGCACAACATCTGCAAGTACGGTCAGGCTCAGTAAGGGATTTTGCTGCAGCTCACGCGCAATATGGAACCCGTATTCACTTAAACCGCCCCGGCTTGGTGGAAATGCACTGACTAAACAAATCTTCATGTGGTCCCTTCGGGGCCCTGATAGACCCCGCCTATTCGATGTCACTGCGCCCTAAGGTGTTGGCCAGGTTGTACACAGCGGAAGGAACTTCTGAAGGCTACTGGGCAAAAATACTGGGTGGAAGTGGGTTAACCTATGACTCGATAAGTGCCTTTGTACTCGAAAACAAATTGCATTGTTTTGGCAGTTTATCGGCGAGTGTGGCGATCACTTGGCAATGCGCTTCCTTGATCGAGGAAGGTGCAATAATGGTTATAGCTGCGTCAATTCCATTCAACTCCAGATAAGAAGCCCGATTGCGCTGCAAAAATTCATAGGGATATTCAGGTTTTCGTAGACGTGCTTGGGCTGGATCGGCGTCAATGATGTAAGCGACATCAGGTTTAGGAACCAACTTCATCATCATGCGTATGTAAAAGCGCACGAACCACTGGTGTAAAGGCAAATTGGCAAACTCATCGTAGATGTAACGGTCAAAGATCACCACATCCGCATTGCTTCTTTTTGCCTTGGCGAACTGGTAGGTCAGATTTGCGGCGTCAAACAAGTAGAAGAGCAACCGCATCACCATCGTCGGCCAGGAGGAAACGTTTTTGTCCCTACGTTGGATAGGGTGTTCGGGAGAACCCACACCCTTGTCGCCGGCAAACACAAGATGGCTGCAAAGTTCCCGGAAGCCCGAGAGCATGGCGACATCATCCCAGAACGTAATCACGAAAGATCCAAATCCGGCTTCCGTGATGCTGCTGCGCAACATTTCGATCTGCGTACTCTTGCCAGCGCCATCAATGCCAGAGAAACTGACTACGATTGCCTGTCTGCGTGCTGTCATTTATTGGCTGTTCGGGGGACGGCTGGGGCTTGCATTCGACAACGCCATGACAGTTCCAATCGCAACTCCTGCACCTATAACCGCACCCAGCTTGATTAGCAGTGACCGTGACTGATGTTGCTTCGCCGGAGCAATCGCTACGCCGGCTGGCTTGGACGCGGCGTTTCCGGAAGCGTTACCAATTTCCGCCGCGGCAGTGCCGATAGGGCGTTCTGTTGCGGTAGGCTGCTGGGGACGAACGCTTCCCGGACTATTGGGAAGCTCGTTCGACTGCGCTTGAGCTGGTTGACCCGGCGCAGTATTTTCCGCAGGAGCCGTCGCAGCAGGTTGAACCGGAGGTACGGTCTGGCTCTGTTGGTCGTTCGCTGGGGTAGATTGTGGTTGCTGATCAGACGCTGCCGGCTGTTGCGCCAAAGCCATTTCCGGAATCGCGGTCAATGAAACAACCAGAACTCCGTAACACGCTCGTTTCAAAATTTCACTTATAGCGTTCATAAGTTCCTCGCAGGGATGTTAACCAGCCAGTCGATCACGTCCCGCGCGCCCATTGCTAGGGAGCTGAGCGGTATACCACGTGCTTGCCGTCTCTGTCACGTCGCGAGGCCCGAATCCGCGGAAGCTTTCCACCGCCGCATCTACGGTCGCAAACATTTCGAATAGCCGGTCAACACGGGTCAGTTCGAGAATCACGGAGGCCTGAGGGGTGAGCGCTGCGAGCTTGAGGTCTCCGTCAAGACTCATGACGCGCTCTAGACACTTCAGCAGCATTTCCACGCCGGCGCTATCGATCTGCTGCACCTCAGAAAAATCAAAAACAATGTGTGGCCGGTCGCTTCTTAGAACGGCTATCACTTCGGGAAGAAACTCCCGGGCCTCACTGAGGTTGAGTCGCGAGGGTAGCTGCATTACGAGAACTGGCCTACCGGTTTTCATAAAATCCCTTCCAGTGAGTTGGATGCTCATCTTTATGTTTAGCGACTGCTTTTTTGTCGTGTCGACGAAAGACACCGCGCAAGCGAGATGTGACATTCGGGCCTATCAAAATCTCATCGTTAATTTCCATCACCAGATTCTGGTTCAAGTGGATCAGCATGTTACCGCACACGACAGAATGTGTGACATCCAGCCCTGTCCCGATATAGGTTCCGGCGAGCACGCAAGAATCTTCAACCACTGTGCCGTAGTCCACGTTGCAATCGCGCTCGATGCTGCTGGAGCGGGTGATCAGACTGGCCGGGCCAACCCTGGTGTTTTTGCCGATGTAGGCCGGTGGGACGATGCGCGCCTGTTTATGCACCTGCGCGCCATCGTCGATCCACACGCCTGGTCTCAGTTCATTTCCCTGTGGGTAGGCTGAACAACGGGATTGGAATACATCCATCACGAACCGCCGGAGATCCTGCATGCGGGACAGCCGGTTTACATAGCCATCGAAGAAATAGGTCTTCATGGCCGAATCCTGTCCCTGATTCTGAAATTCTTTAGCAGCAGCTTCGAGGTTTGCCGACTGTTTAAATAACCAGATCCCAACCGAACCTAGCGTGTCATGGACCCGCACGGCCGCCTGATCATGGTTGTTTTGGGCAAACTGCAATACCGCATTTGGATCAAACTCTGCGTACGCGCCCAGCTTGATCAGAAAAACATTGTTGATCTCGTTGGCGAAGTCGATTTGTAAACTGCGCTCAATCGCGGGCCAAACATCAGCATCGCCCTGGAAGGAGTTGACCTTCACCAGCCATCCCGGCATCACGTTCGCCAGCTTGACCACCTTTAGCAAGCTGGCATCGGCCAAGATCGTGAACAAATCCACGCCCGCATCGGCAAAGCGCTGCATGGTGCGTTGCAGAATGGAGGCACCGAGAATCTCTATACATGAAAGCGGGATTCCAGCGATGTCCCCAGAACATCCCGAAGCCTGCCCGTTATCACTTGCTAAAAAACTATAGGCAGGAGCAGGAGACCCAAGTACCAGGATGGCTGCGGTCTTCACGCGTTAGCCTCTCTGTTCCACCATTGCCCAGTCAGATTGCGCAGCGTGTGGCATCGCAGCAAGAAAATTCGTCTCTTCATCGAACGATACCTTTTTGCCAGCCGAAGGTTTGCCCTTTTTCACTTCGACATCAGTCTCAGGCCGTACTGAACCATCCTTTTCCAACATAAGCAGTTCACGGATTTTCAGCTTGGCTTTGTGGAGCTGAGACTTCGAATTGCCCACCGAGCAGCGCAGCATGGCTGCGATCTCGTGGTGTTGGTATCCCTCAACTTCGTGCAGGATGAAAATCCGGCGGTAGCCTTCCGGCAATTCCTTAATCGCGCGTATCAGTGCGATACGGTCCACCGTTCCTGAAAGCTCGGGATCATTGCGTCCGAAGTCGCGCGGGACCATGGAGTGATCGATGCAGACCGGCTCGTCGAGCGAAACCTGTTTCGGCTTACGGCGGCGCAGGCTCATCAAAACTGTGTTGACCGCTACGCGATACAGCCAAGTCGAGAATGCGGAGTCTCCGCGGAACGTGCCCAGCTTGCGGAACACCTGGATGAAGGCATCCTGAGTCAGATCTTCGGCATCAGCCACATCACCAGTCATCAACAAACACAGCGAATACACCCGTTTTTTGTGCTGCTCGAATAAGACCCCAAAAGCCTCGCCGTCCCCGGCTTGGGCACGGGCAACGAGTTCATGTTTGGAATCAGTAGTTGAAGGCAGACCGGCTGCGCCCGCGATAGAAGGTATATAAGCACTCATAGATGACTCCTCTCAAGTGAGCAACTGTCAGGATCAACAACGATTCCGAGGTTACCCGCGACGAGAAAGTTCCACTATCGGGTGGCTCCTGTATCCCTCTAGGGATTCCGCTGTAGAACTACTGAGTTAAAAAATGCATTCTTCTCAACTACTTGGGTGGGTTGTTTTGTAATCGTTTGTCATCGATCTTGTTCGGCATCTGGAACAGAAACAAAGAGATAAAGACCCTCCGCACAACTGTAAAGCTATAAATAGCGTCGTAAGTCTGCACAAGTGGGGAATTCTGCACCATTCGAGGTAGGGGCATGGACTTGAGTGCGGCACGAAAGCCGATTAAGCCATATCGCATACTTATCGCCGACGATCACGAAATTGTTCGCCGTGGTCTTCGCGTGCTGCTCCAAAACCGCGAGGGGTGGGAGATTTGCGGCGAAGCCAGCGACGGTATGGATGCCGTAAGTAAAGTTTTGCAGCTAAAACCGGATTTGGCGATTCTCGATATCAAAATGCCAAGGCTGAATGGTTTAGAGGCGACTCGTCAAATCATGCAGAATGAGCCGCAGACCGCCGTCCTCGTTCTGACGATTGATGAATCAGAACATGTCTTTCGTGAGGCGGTAAAAGCAGGAGCGAAAGGGTTTTTACATAAGTCAGAAGCCGCTCGCAGCCTGAAAGATGCGGTAGAATCCATCCAGCGCGGCCAGCAATTTGTCACCTCGCAAAACTGGGACCGTCCGGTGGATGGGCGCATCCACGACCGGAACCCTGGGGGGTTGGTGGAAGTGGGTCGTAACCGTCTGACGCCGCGGGAACTGGAAATAGTTCAATTACTGGCCGAGGGTAAGACCAGTAAGGAAGTCTCCGCGCTGCTAGGGATCAGTGTAAAAACCACCGAAACTCATCGTTCCAACATCATGCGCAAGCTCAATTTCCATTCCGTGAGCCAACTCGTGATGTACGCCGTCCGCAACAACCTGCTGCGCATGCCGCAAGAGCCTTAATTTTTTTTTAATGTTTGCGGGAAAAGAGACGGGGCAGTCACTGCTGTCCAAAGTCAATGCCTGCCCCAGCTTCGCGTCGGTTTTGAATTGTGTCTATTCTCACGGACCCGACAATATCGCACAATACAGGAAAAGTCTTAGACCACGATGAACATAACCGTATGCATTATTAGACAGTTGGGAAATATGGCCGATGTTCACATACCGTCTTAAGTGCCGGAACAAGTTCGCGCGCAGCTTCCGATTTGGAGACACAACCACGCGCGCCGGCATTTTCTGCGGCCTGAGATGCTTGCAAAAGTTCGTATTGCGTAAAAATCAGGACCTCAACATCAGACAGTTCGTGGCGAATGCGTCTGGTCGCTTCCAAACCATCTAGGTTTGGCATATTGATATCCATCACAATCACTTGGGGCTTTAGCTCAATGGCTTTCTGGATAGCTTCGATCCCATCACGTGCCTCTCCACACACATTGAAAGACGGTTGGATTTCAAGTAAACGGCGCAGAGCCTTGCGTATGAATTCTTGGTCATCCACGATCAAGACCCGAATAGTTCTAGTCTGAAAAGCTTTCATCCCCGACGAATTTTGTGCCCGCATTGCCATACACCGTGCCGCCCCACTTCAGTCCACAAGAACAGTCTACGAATGCTTCTATAAAAATAAACTACCGATATCACCGTATTGATGGTTTGAATTGTCTGTAAAGGCCAGTGCAACAAAGGTTTACTACGACAAATGTGATTCCCTTATCGAGTGACCTACCCGATACACCTTGCCCTGCCTACAAGTTTCAACTGATGGCAACTCCTTTTGCGAATTGTCACCTTATATAGACATCGAGAAGATTTCCGAACCCATTTGAGTGGTGTTTTTATGAAAAGCAAATTGAGAAGATATTTATTCGGTTTAGTTGCAGCGCTGGGAATTTTTTCCACGGCAGCCAGTGCAGATTCACTCACCCTGCGTGACGGTCGTCACGTTCAGGGGAAATTTGCCGGAGGGACGCAGGGTGTCATTGCCTTCTCAGTAGGAGGAGCGACTCGATACTACGAGGTGAGCAATATTTTGGTGATGACCTTTGAAACCGAGGGAAGCGATGCGCAGGACACGCCTAGCCGGCAGCCTTCGATTATCCCCGATCCCGATTCGCTGCAACGCCAGAAATTACACGGCAAAACAGACAATGCAAAGACGAAGGCTATCAACAGGAAATCTCAACAAAAGCACCCAGTTCGGTTAATCATGGTTGCTCAGCGCAGCGAATGAATGCCTGCTTTGCGATCTATGCTGAGGCAGATTCCACGTTGACAATGTTATTGCGTACTGCGTAAAGCACCAACTCGCTCACCGAATGCAGCCCGAGTTTTCGCATGATGTTCGAACGGTGAGTTTCTGCCGTCTTCACGCTGATATTGAGTGCGACCGCCACCTCTTTCGCACTTTTGCCTTCTGAAAGCAGCTGTACAATCTCACGCTCGCGTGCGGTGAGTGGGCTGGATGAATTGGCGCTGATCGCGCCCGGGCCACCTTTCAGGAAACCATTCAATACCATGGAAGCGACCTTGGAGGTGAAATAAGTCTTGTTCTGCCGCAGGCATTCGACAGCCGCTACCAAATCGCGCGCTGCATCCGACTTGAGAACGAACCCAGAAGCTCCAGCAGTCAGAACTTCATGGATGAGCCTGTCCGTGTCGTGCAGTGTCAACACCAATACTTTTGCTTTGGGATTTGTTTTCAGAATTTGCCGCGTCGCCTCTAAGCCATTCAGATTGGGCATGGCAACGTCGAGCACAATGATGTCTGGTTTCAGCTCGGCAACTTTGGCGAGGACTTCGCGGCCATCAGAAGCCTCTCCGCAAATCTGCCAGCCAGCCTGCGATTCCAGAAGCGAGCACAATCCACGCCGCACTACTTCATGGTCATCTGCCACCAGGATCCGTAAGCTATTCATAGGGTCAACCCTCCTCAATTAAGGCCATCTGGCGCAAACCTGTGAGAATTTAACGGTTCAAATCGTATCGTCAGCACAGTCTGATTGCATTTTCGCCAGCATCAGAATTACCAAACTCCCCAAAACCCATACAATCAACGAAATAAGTCCGGTCAAAAAGCTTCCGAGCAACCTTTGGGAAACTCGCTCGAAAAATTCAATGTAATTCTTACTAGAATGCCTGCAGAAGTTGTACGAAACCATACATGTTTCGCTGTAGGCGGTTAGCCTTGATTGCTGATTACTAGGCCGATACAGCGGAGCTAAAAAAAGTCCCGCCTCCTACCACCGCATCTACTGCTTTGACCAAATCACGTGCTGCATTGAGTTTGAGAACCAGCCCGTGTGCTCCACTTCCTTTCACGGCCTGCTCAACGGTTCCGCTATCGTGCATGGTAAACATCACTACACGGCTGTCTGGTGTGGTTTGTGTGATTCTGCGTGCGACATCCAGACCGCTCATTTGGGGCATGGTGATATCAAGGATGATGACGTCAGGTTTCAGTGATTCTGTCTGGGCCAGAGCTTCCTGACCGTTCGAAGCCTCACCACAAATTTCCCAGTCGGAACGCTTCTTTAGAATCGAGCGCACTCCTTCACGCACGACGTCATGGTCGTCCACTATGAGTATCCGAACTGACACCAATGGTTTCCTTCTGGTTTCGAAAACTTCGCCAATATTCGCCAACTGCACCAAAATAACCTCCAGTCTAGCCCTTGCTGTTGCAACGATCAATCCTGAATTTTACTGTCGAAAAATACAGCGATCTCCTTATTGTGGGGCCGGTCTGACGAATACGCCAAATTATTGCAACAGTCCGTATGCTGCCACGCTGAAATCGTAGGTAACAAATACCTTCCCGTTCATTACGACCGGGGCCAAAAAGCCAATGCCCGTGCCTAACTGATCCCGGCCGGCATTCATATTGCTGTTCCAAAGTTCCGTAGAAACACTCATGGCATCGTAGGCGTGCAATATGCCGCGTCCGCTGGCCGATTTTTCGTACGCCCAAACAATACCATTCTGATTTCCGTTCGAAGATATCACTGTGTTGGCGCCGCGCAATCCGGACGCAGTCGGAGATTGTGCCACCGGAGTCGGATTAAATGTGCCGTTCTGAAATTGATATTGCTGCAACGGCAAACTCGATGCCTGCGCGTACATGTTGTTATTCCAGAACGAAACCGTGCCGTACAAACGGTTCCATCCGGTTCCTTCGGCAGCTCCCGAGCCAGGGGTTTCGCTGGTGCAGGAATGCTCGCCGATCATGAATTCCTGTACGATCTGATTGTCGCCGCTGGGATCGTACTCACCCATAGTGTCGGAGTTGACCATGTAGAATCGGCCTTCTTTGCTGCCCGACAACAGCAGGTTTGAGTTCGGCATAATCGCAATGCCAACCGAACCAATTTCGAGGTCAGACTCGTTGAGGCAGGCCTGATTGAAGGGAGTGAAGGAATCAACAATATTGAAGCTACTGCCGCTGAAATGAAGCTTCAGCATGGTATCGCCGTAATTGTTGCCGCCCTGGTTGGCGTTGAAACTTCCATCGGCCGTATTTACATAGATGTTTCCGGCCGCGTCGATCGCCGGTGCTGCGCCAGCTTGCCAAATGGATCCACCACCGCCGTGATCAGCCGGTCCATTCGCATCATCAATGAGCTGCGCTTGTGGAGTGGGATTGAATACCGCCTGTAGGTTGAGCGTCCCAGCATCGAAGGCCATGATCCAACCGTGGTAAACACCATAGTCGGAGAAAGACCCCCACGGCACAATGACTGATCCATTCAAAACTGCGAGGCCGGCACGCTGGTCCTGGAGCGAAGGGTCAAATGCGATCTGCCCATTTACGCTGCCCTTGCCATCTCCGGGCACACTGGCCTGGATTTTCACGCTGCCCGGCCCAAAGTCATTTCCTGTGCGGATATCTAGCGCACGCAACCATTGTTCTGCGACCCCATTGCGAGCAAGTACGGTCACAAAATATAGAGCACCCGTGGATGAATCAATCACTGGTGTCCCGGTGATCCCGATTTCGCCACCGAGCGTCGTTCTGCCGCCAAAATTGTCCGGCAACGCAGTCACGCCACTTGACGCATCCAGATAATGGCGTACCCACAATGGCCCGGCAGATAAATTGTCCGCATCAAGTGCATAGACGCTGTCATGTTCGGTAGCAATGATGATGATGTTATGCACACCCAAAGACCCCATATCGAGGCCGGCTACATAAAGAGGTTGTGCTACTGGCAGTCCATCGGCCTGATAGCTGCTCAGCTTGCCGAATGTACTGGCGCCAACGTTTGTTGTTGTCAGCGTAGTTTCGCTCGAGTAATTACCGCTTCTTGAGAGATCGCCCTTCCAGCTGAGCGAGCCGGTGAGCGTATCACTGGGAGGAGGATTGCCACCGCCGCCACCGCCACCGGCTCCTCCACCTCCACCTCCACCTCCAGTATTACCACCTCCGGGATCGCTCGACGTACCAGTCATGCCTACGCAACTTACGAGCGAAAAAATCAGGATCATCGCGACTGCGTGATGGATAAATTGGAGGAGTCCTTTTTGCATAGTTCCCTTCAGGAGTCTCTAAGGCTACATTTGGAGGTGTATACGCTCGCAAACGTTGCCTGATTGAAGAGTAAGAAACAGGAGTAAAGTGTTGTCTGTAAACCTCTGTAAACCGCGCTTGCCGTATGAATTGGGTGGTATTCTTTAAAAAACAAGTTTCTACAAGGCTCTAACCGGACATGTCCAATCCACATAACCCAGAATCTTCCACCAGCACAGAAGCGATCGAGTCTTTCGCCGACATCCTGAAGCAGTTTGAAAAAAGTCAGCCCAGGAAGCCAGTCGCGGGCAGCCGTGAGGCCACAGTCATTTCCATCTCACTGGATTCGGTGGTCCTCGATATCGGGTTCAAAACCGAAGGCGTGCTGCCGCTCACAGAGCTGGGCAGCGACCGCGAAACCATCAAGCCCGGTGACAAACTGCAAGTCAGCATCAAGGGCCGCGATCCTGAGGGCTATTACCAGCTGACTCGCGGAAAGATAGTGCGTCCGACCGATTGGGCTGCGTTGGAGAAGGCCTTTGCCGACAAAGCAACCATCATTGGAACGGTCACTGGAATTGTGAAAGGTGGATTGAGTGTAGACGTCGGAGTGCGCGCCTTCATGCCAGCTTCAAGGACCGGTACGCGCGACGCTGTAGAAATGGCAAAGTTGGTGGAACAAGAAATCCGCTGCCGGATCACCAAACTCGACGCAGCAGATGAAGATGTTGTAGTCGATCGGCGAGTAGTGGTTGAGGAAGAAGAACAGATCGCGAAGGGCCGCCGCTATTCGGAATTGAAAGAAGGAGACGCGGTCAGCGGTACGGTTCGCAGCCTCACCGACTACGGAGCCTTTGTAAACATCGGCGGAGTGGATGCATTGCTGCACATTGGTGATATTTCCTGGAGTCGAGTCAACAAATCATCTGAGGTTCTCTCCGAAGGCCAGGAAATCGAAGCCAAGATTCTCAAGATCGATCCCGAGAAACGAAAAGTCTCAATCGGGATGAAACAGTTGCAACCCCATCCGTGGGATTCGCTAGCAGGGAAGCTGAGAGTCGGCGAGCGTATCTGCGGCACCGTAACTCGCGTGACCGATTTCGGAGCATTTGTGGAGGTAGAGCCTGGAGTGGAAGGCTTGATCCACGTCTCGGAGATGTCCTGGGTCAAAAAAGTAAGAAAGCCCAGCGATTTGGTGAAGCCCGGCGAAACCGTGGAGGCTGTGGTCCTCGGATTGAATGTACCTGAGCGGAAGCTATCGTTAGGTCTGAAGCAAGCGCTCGGCGACCCGTGGGGCGATGCGGCACAAAAATTCCCAATCGGGACAGTGGTTGAGGGACCTATTTCCAGCATTACAAAATTTGGCGCCTTCGTGCAAATCGCCGAGGGAATCGAAGGAATGATTCATGTCAGCGACATCAGTGCGGAGAAGCGCATCAATCATCCGCAGGATGTTCTGAAAACCGGCCAGACGGTGAAGGCACAGGTATTGGAGCTTGAGGTCAACAAACGTCGACTCAAGTTAGGCATCAAGCAGTTGGTTCCGACCAGCATCGATGAATACGTGGTCGAGCGCAAAACAGGTGACGTTGTCACCGGGCGCGTAATCGAGGTCGCCGGGAACTCCGCGCGAGTTGAATTGGGCGAGGGCATCCACGCCCAGTGCCAGCTCTCTGCCGAAAAGAGGAAGCAAGAGGCTGGCAATCAACCCGGCAAAACTGACTTGGCCTCGTTAAGCTCCATGCTGCAAGCACGCTGGAAAAGTGGAGCTGTCGCGGAAACCGCGAAACCCGATGAAGTTCGGGCGGGGCAGGTACGCAGCTTCCGCATTACCAAACTCGATCCGGCAGCCAAGAAAATCGAGGTAGAGCTGGCAGCAAGTTGAGTTGTAGCACAGAGTAATGCTGACGGACTCTCCACCACGTAAGCATCGCGCGGCCTTTCTGGAGAGCGACCGGATCGTCGATCTTAATCTGCCACGAGACCGAAGTCTGGCCGCAATCGCGAAATCAATAGAATCCGCGATGAAACTCGACATGATGGCGGCAGTGCGCAACGCCTGCGCGGATTTTTTGACTATGGCGTCTTCGTTCTACAAAGTACAAAACTGCGGCGTGAAGGTTCTCGCAGCCCGGCCACTGCGCGTGCGCGAAAACTGGTCAACCGAACTGTTCGGTGACTACGACCCAACGACAATGGTCATCCGCGTCTGGATGCGTACCGCCGTGAAGAAGGAAGTAACTTCTTTCGGAACCTTCCTGAGCACGCTGTGCCACGAATTCTGCCACCACTTGGATTTGCAACTCTTCAAGTATCCGGATTCATGGCACACACGCGGCTTCTATCAACGGACCGCGCTGCTCTATCACGATGCTCGCGGTACCGCCCCGAAGAAGCTGTTCTGGGTTCCTATGCCGCATGGACGCTGGCGCATTGACTGGCCACGAACCAATCGCGGTTCGTGATGTTCTGCATTTGGCGGAAGTTAAATTCCAATAGGACTTGCGGTGGCCGATTTCCGGGGTCTCAATGAGGAGTTTCTGCAATATTGATTGTGGAATGGTGCCCGGGACCGGAATTGAACCGGTACGTCCCTTTCGGGACCCGGGATTTTAAGTTCTGGGCACCGCCTCTCACAATTCGCGCCAATTGAGGGTTTTCAATCGCATACGAATTTTGAGCCTGCCCGTTTCTCGCCATTCTACCCGGTCTTTACCCACGGCTTAGTCATGATTTGGTCATGACTTCTCGCTCAAACTATCACTACCTTGCAGCACCGTAATCGACGTGGTTCCATCTCGTGAGTGTTTCGGCTACCAACTCTCTCCTGCTATCACTTGCTATTTCCTGAACTTACGCCAGTGCCCTGAAATTTCTCCCTACACTTCTTACCTCGTGGTGAGGCACAATGGCAGCAAGTAGGGGGCACAATTTGGGGCACACTGAGCTGGGGTCGGAAGCTACATCTACCGCGAGCCAGTTTGTTAGGACGAATGGCGAACACAACGGGCAGTCCCGACGTTGTCGCCATCAACCCGAGAACGGAAAGCAGTGTAAGGCGAATGCTCAGACCGGAACACCGTATTGCTTTTTTCATGATCCAGCCCTTGATGAGGAAAGAGCGGCTGCGCGAAGAGCAGGAGGGATCGCCCGCTCACAGAAAGTTCTACTGCCCGCTGATCTTCCCATCAAGCCTCTGCGTACGGCTTCCGAGGTAGTCGAGCTTCTGGGCGACACGATTAACCAAGTACGGCGTGGAGAGCTTGACCTGCGAGTTTCCAATGCTGTCGGATATCTCTCAGGCATCTTGCTAAGCGCAATTGAAAAAAGCTCTTACGAGGAACGTCTGGCTGCATTGGAAGCAACCGTAGCGAAACCACCACACTCGACCATGCTGCCGTTCGAGGAAGACACCAATTTTGACTTTGTTCAGCAAGATCGATCCTGATGAGGACTCGAATCGCCCAGATGGTCAAACAAAAACGACTGATCCGAATAGAGACTTCCCTCACCCCCAAGCAAGCGGTGATTTTATGGCTTCGGCAGGAACACCAGGGCAAAACATCTGGTAACTATGCGCGATGGCTTATTGAGCGCCCACCGAGTGCCTCACCCCGCCCGCGAGTGGGAAAGCAGGTAGTTGATGCTATCCGAGCAGCCATGAAGGGGCAGGACTCCGAGCGGATTCAACGCGCCATTCGCCAGGGCCACATGCATACAGATTTTCTTATCCTTTTAGTGAACAAAATGAATTGGATCATTCTTGATGGCAGCCAAGTCCGTTGGCTGAAAATCGCATTCTTGCAT
>Ga0207689_10002553_pt1 | contig 16889 bp, 13 predicted proteins | sample KBSMisM52_FD_184312 | JGI IMG/M metagenome (GOLD analysis project Ga0207689, IMG submission 184312) | Miscanthus rhizosphere microbial communities from Kellogg Biological Station, Michigan, USA - KBS Miscanthus M5-2 (SPAdes) (version 2) | ecosystem: Host-associated > Plants > Roots >... | reverse complement strand
GGGCTCCCCCACCCCGAGCCCGAGGAACGAGAGGGTGACCTCGGCCAGGATGTACTGCGGGACGAGCAGCGCGGCCTGGGTGAGGAGGAGGCCGAAGGTCTGGGGCGCGATGTGCCGCCGCACGAGGTACCAGTCGCTCGCGCCGAACCCGCGGGCCGCACGCACGTAGTTGCGCTCGCGCTCGCTCAGCACGAGGCCGCGCACGAGGCGCGCCGGCCTCGCCCAGTCCACGAGACCGATGACGAGCACGAGCATGAGGAAGGCCTGGTCCGCCGAGAGGTGGAGGGGCAGCACGGCGCGCACCGCGAACAGGAGGTACAGCCAGGGCAGGGCGAGGAAGACGTCGGCCGCCCTCATGAGGACGGTGTCCGTCCAGCGGCCGTAGAATCCCGCCACCGTCCCCAGCACCCAGCCCAGGCCGAGCGAGATCCCCGTCGCGAGCAGTCCCGCGAAGAGCGAGATGCGCGCGCCGTGAAGCAGCCGGGAGAGCTGGTCCCGGCCGAACCCGTCCGTGCCGAGCAGGAATACGCGCGCGGGCTCGTCCACGCCGAACAGGCGCCATCGTTCGCCCGAACCGCCGAGAGCGGCGGAGCTCCGGACGAGGAAGCGGATGGGAAAGAGCTGGCTCCGGTCCTCGTGATAACGGCCCGACACCGTCCCGTCGTCCGCGAGCGCGTACACGAACGGCCGCAGGTGCACGCGGCCCACGTCGTCGACGAAATGCAGACGGGTCGGCGGGGCGTAGGGCCACGCCCGCGACTGCTCGGTGGGTCCGTATGGAGCAAGGAAGCCGGCGGCCAGCGCCGCCACGTGGACGCCGCCGAGGATGGAAGCGGCCAGGGTCAGCTTGCCCGGGACCTTCACGTCTCCTCCGCACGGATACGGGGATCGGCGGCGAGCAGCAGCAGGTCGGCGAGGATGTTGGCGGCGAGGAGGAGCACGGTGGAGGCGAGCACCAGGCCGAGGACGAGGTAGAAGTCGCGGGCGAGGATCGCTTCCAGGAGGAGGGGTCCGAGGCCCGGCCAGCTCATCACCACCTCGACGAGCAGGGACATGCTCGTGAGGGTGGCCACGGACAAGCCGAAGAGCGAGACGAGCGGATTCGCCGCCGCGGGCAGGGCGTGCCGGAAGACGACGCGCCATTCCGGCAGGCCGTGCCCGCGCGCCGCCTGGACGAAAGGCGCGCCCAGGGCACTGGCTACGCTCGCCCGCACGTGCCGCGTCAGGGCGGGCAGGACACAGAGGACGAGCGCGGTCGCGGGCAGGACGAGGTGGGACACGATGTCCCATAGCCGTGCCCCGCGCGACATGTGCTCGTGCCCGACCGAGGTCATCCCGCCCGCCGGAAACCAGCCGGTGCGCACGGCCACCAGCAGCAGGGCGAGAGCGAGAAGGATGTCGGGAATGGCGAGCAGGGTCGCCATCAGGACGGCGAGGCCGCGGCGCGCCGCCACCCGTCGCGTCGACGCCCACCACACGCCGATGGGAACGGCCATCATCCAGGCGGCGGCGGTGGCGGTGCCGGTGAGGAGCAGGGTATTCCGCAAGCGGGGCCAGAGCAGGGACGCCACCGGGGTCCCGTAGGCGAACGAATAGCCGAGCTCTCCCCGCGCGAGCGACGCCACCCACCGCGCGTATCGCTCGGGGAGCGGGCGGTCCAGGCCGTGGCGCGCGCGCAGGGCGCGCACCGTCGCCTCCGAGATCCGCGGGTCGAGACGCATCTCGGCGAAGAAATCACCGGGGGCGAGCTGCACGAGCACGAAGGAGAGGACGGAGACGCCGAAGAGGACGAAGAGGCCGTGGAGCGCGCGCCGCGCGAGCCGCAACACCTAGGTCGGCCCCGCGGCATCGGCCAGCGGCGGCGCGTGGAGGACCGCCGCCACCAGGGCACGCGTGTGGGAGTGGCCGGGAGCGGCGAAGAGCCGCGCGGCCTCCGCGCGCTCCACGATGCGTCCCTCGAACAGGATCGCGATCTCGTCCGCGAAGACGGACATGAGGGCGAGGTCGTGCGAGATGCAGAGATAGGTCAGTCCCTCGCGGGCGCGCAGGTCCTGGAGGAGGGCCGCCACCTGAGCCTGGATGGAAGCGTCGAGTCCCGCGAAGGCCTCGTCCAGGATGAGCAGCCGCGGATTCACGGCCAGGGCGCGCGCGATGGCCAGCCGCTGGCGCTGCCCCCCGCTGAGGTCGAGCGGGCGGCGGTCCGCCTCCGCGGAGGACAGGCCGACGGCCTCCAGGAGAGAGAAGACCCGGCGCCGCTGCTCCGCGCGGCCCCCCCGGCCCAGGATCTCGAGTGGCTCGCCCACGATCTCCGAGGCGGTGAGCCGGGGCGAGAGCGCGACCGCGGAGTCCTGGAAGATCATCTGCACGCTCTCGCGAAAGGCGCGCCGCGCGGCCCCGCGCAGCGAAGACACGTCCTCCCCGCGGAAGCGGATCTCGCCGGCGTCCGGCTCCTCCTGCCCGGCGAGACAGCGGGCCAGCGTCGACTTCCCGGAGCCGGACTGCCCGACCAGGGCGAGCACCGTGCCTCGCTCGATCGTGAGAGAGACTCCGGCCAGCGCCTCCACGGGCGCGGAAAAGGCGCCCGCACGGCGCCGGTAGCGCTTGGTCAGGCCGCGGATGGTGACGAGGGGCTCGTCACTCATGCCGGGCGCAAGGGCCGGGCCGGGCGCGGATAGGCGCGGGAGAGAGCGCGTGCGTGGGGATGCCGCGGCGCGCCGAACACCTGCGCCGGCGTCCCCTCCTCGACCACTGCCCCCGCGTACATCACGAGGACGCGGCGGGCCAGGGCGGTCAGGGCGCCGAGATCGTGGCTGGCCATGAGGACGGCGAGGCCGAGCCGCGACTGCAGGGAAGAGAGAAGCGCCAGCACCTCGGCCTGGGTCGTGGAGTCGAGCGACGCCGTGGGTTCGTCGGCGAGCAGCAGGGCGGGCCGGCAGCAGAGAGCTTGAGCGAGGACCACGCGCTGGCGCTGTCCGCCGCTCAGCTCGTGCGGATAGGCGTGGTAGAGCCGGTCGGGATCGGGCAGTCCAACCTCGGCGAGGGCCGCCAGGGCGTCGGCGCGGCAACGTGCCGCGCTCTGCGCGCGATGCGCGCGCACCACTTCCGCCACCTGCGAGCCCACGCGCCGGACCGGGTTCAGGGCGAGGGCGGGATCCTGGAAGACGATCGCGATCTCGGCCCCGCGCAGCCGCCGCCGCTCCGACGGCGGGAGGCCGATCAGCTCGCGGCCGCGCCAACGGATGGATCCGCGGATCACGCGCGCCGGCGGCGGGAGAAGGCCGAGCACGGCGAGAAGGAGCGTCGACTTCCCGCCGCCGGATTCGCCGAGGAGCCCGACCGCCTCGCCGGCCTCGATGCCGAGCGTGACCTCCGAGATCGCCGTCGCCGGCGCGCCCCCGGTTTCGTACGCGACGGCGAGGTCCGTGACCTCGAGCAGTCCCGGCACCCGGGCATGATAGGGCGGGGCCCGGGCCGTCCGAAATTCGAAATTGCGATTCACCCCTTTCCTCCGGAAGCGTCCTATGATTTTTCCAGGGTAGGGTCCGCCCATGATTCGGGCGGCTAGGACGGGCCGATGATGGCGCAAGCGAACGTGGACTCCGGGCACGAGCACTTCCGGGAAGAAGACTGGCTCGACTTCGCGCGTGACGTCGGCGACTCCGAACATCGCGCACGCGTCGCCCAGCATCTCGAGGCGGGCTGCTCCGAATGCGAGCAGACGTTCCGCCTGTGGGCGGCCGTCCTCAGCGTGGCCGACCAGGCCACGCAGGCCGGCCCGCCCGACTTCCTCCTCGACCGGATGAAGGAGCGGTTCTCGCTCCAGAGGCCGAAGAAGCTGCGGGAGAGGCTCGCCGACCAGGCCGCCCTCGTCTTCGACAGCTTCCGCCAGCCCATGCTGGCCGGGATGCGCGCCTCCGCCGGCGCGCCCGCGCGGCAGCTCCTCTACAAGGCCGGGCGCTACACGATCAAGCTCCAGGTGGCGGCGGGAGCCGGCGAGCAGCAGATGTCGATCGTCGGGCAGATCCTGGACGACCTCGACCCTGCGGGAGCGATGCGCGACATCGCGGTGCTGGCCGTGCGCGGCAGCAAGACCCTGGACCGCACGGTCACGAACCCGCTCGGAGAGTTCCATCTCGAGCCACATGCCCGCGGCAAGCTCCAGCTCGCGGTCGACGTTCCCGAAATCGGCACCTTCACCGTCGAGCCGCCGCGGCGCCTGGCGGCGGGCGAAGAAGGCGCGCACGCAAAGGCGGCCCCGGAAGCGGACCGCCGGAGGAAGGCGCGGCCGCGTTAGCGGACCGGGCGCCGAACAGGAAGGCGAGCTCACCATGAGGCGACGATCGATCTTCGGCCTGGCCGTTTTCATGGCCGCCCTGGCCACTCCCGCCACGGCCGTGGAACCGACCCGCACCATCGTCCGCATCCAGCCGGGCCTGGTCGGGCGCACGGTGATCCAGACCGTCTGCGCCCTGCTCCACTGCCAGGTCGACGGTTCGCTGGACACGCTTCCCGAAGAGACGACGGCACCGAGCTCGCTCTTCCTCGTGAAGAACCTCCCGCCCCCGAGCTGGCTGGTGAACTACACGCTGCTCGGCATCGCCTCGGTCGAGCCGGACCTGGCCGCTCAAGTGAACGACGACTTCTGGTACTCGTCCCAGGCCACCACCGCCGTCCTCGACCAGTTGTGGAACCGCGCACCCGCGAGCTACTTCGGAACGACGGCCTGGCGCTCCTACCTCGAGCAGCCCGCGGTCACGATCGTCCGGATCCGCGAGACGCACTGCAGTCTGCGCGCGACGGGTGGCGGCACCGTCGCCGTCATCGATACGGGCGTCGACCCCGCGCACCCGGCCTTGGCCCCGGTCCTGACCCAGGGATGGGACTTCACGCGGAACGTCGCCGGCGGCAACGAGCGGGCCGACCTGGACCAGGCGACGACGGCCGTGCTCGACAGTGTCTACGCCGTGAACCCGGGCACGGCGGCCGTCCTCGACCAGGCCACGACCGCCGTGCTCGACGACGACAGCCATTCGCATTTCGGACACGGCACGATGGTCGCCGGGCTCGTGCATCTGGCCGCCCCCTCCGCGTCCATCATGCCGCTCAAGGCCTTCGACGCGGCCGGCCAGGGCTACACGTCGAACATCATCAAGGCCCTCGTCTACGCGACGCGCAAGGGAGCGAAGGTCGTGAACATGAGCTTCAGCCGCCCCACGCCGTCGCCGGAGCTCAAGCGCGCGCTCGACTACGCGACCAGCCACGGCCTCATCCTGGTCTCTTCGGCCGGCAACGACGGGCAGTCGACCCTCACGTACCCCGCGGCCTACGACAACGTGATGGGTGTGGCCTCCACGAGCAACGAGGACGCCCGTTCCTCCTTCTCGAACTATGGCGCCGACCTCGTCTGGGTGGCGGCTCCGGGCGAGGGAGTCCTCACGACGTATCCGTGGAACAGCTTCGCGGCGGCCTGGGGCACGTCCTTCAGCACGCCCCTCGTGGCCGGGGCCGCGTCCCTGCTGGTGGGGCTCGAGAGCACCGTGAACCAGGACCAGGCGGCATCGGCGATCGCCCAGGCCCAGCTGCTCACTCCCGAGCTCGGATACGGACGGCTGGACCTCTTCCAGGCCGTGTCCGCCGGGCGCAGCCTGTGGCCCAACGCGCCGGAGAGCGCCGTGCCCGACACTTGCGAGGCTTCCGGGGTCGACTGGTCGCCCGAACCGCAAGGACAGTGACCCGTACGCCCGATCACGTGAGGGGGCGCGGGGGTTCTGCTATCCTTTTCGCCCCATGTCCGAGTTGGGCGGCCCTCTCATCAGCCCGTGAAGCGCCGCGAGGGTGGACTCGCGCAGCCCGCCCGCCGTCCGGACGCGGGCGAGCCGGAGCCGTCGACGCCCCCTTCCGCTCGTCCCGACCGTAGCCCCGCTGAACGTTCCCCGGTCACCGCCCGGCGCGAGCTGTCGTGGCCGGACACCCGTCTCGTCCGGGAATGCCGCAACGGGAACGAAGCGGCCTGGGCCGCCCTCCTCGACAAGTACAAGAATCTGATCTTCTCGATCCCCATCAAGCGCGGCTTCTCGCGAGAGGAAGCGGCGGACCTCTTCCAGCGCGTGTGCGTCCTGCTCCTGGCGGAGCTTCCCCACCTGCGGGAGCCGAAGGCGCTACCCATGTGGCTCATCCGGGTCACCTCGCGCGAGTGCGCCCGCTGGCGCCGCCAGGAGTACCCCGTTTCCGCACGGGAAACGGTCGACGTGGAGACGGCCGCCCTCGCCGACGAGAAGCCGCTGGCGGACGAGCTCCTGGCCCGGCTCAAGGACGAGCAGACCCTGCGCGAGGCCGTGCAGTCCCTGCCTCCGCGCTGCCGCGAGCTGATCGCGATGCTGTTCTTCGAGACGCCCGCCCGGCCCTACCAGGAGATCGCGAGCCAGCTCGGCCTGGCCGCGGGTTCGATCGGATTCATCCGCGGCCGCTGCCTCACCCGCTTGCGGCGGGAGCTCGAGAAGAAGGGGTTCCGGTGACATCGACCACGGCCCGACCACGGCGTCCCGCGCGCAAACGCGCGGCCGCGAGCCGGAATCCCGAGCGCCACTTCGCGCAGCTCGGCCGCCTCACGACGGTCGACCGCCGTCGCAAGTTCCTCGCCCGCCACCCCGAGCTCGTGCAGGCGGACACGGTGACGCGGCTCAGCGAAGCGGTTCCGCAGAGGGTGCGCGTCGACGCCAAGGAGGCGATGGCCCTGGCCGACGCGGCGATGATGATCGCGCGGAGGCTGCGCCGGCCGGAGTCCCTGGCCCAGAGCCTGCGCGCCAAGGGAAACGCGCTCTACGCCCTCAACGAGCACGCCGCCGCCGTCGCGAGGCACGACGAGGCGGCGCGCCTCTTCGCCGAGGCGGGCCAGCCCAACGAGGTCGCACGGACCCTCAGCACGTCCATCCAGCCGCTCATCCTGCTCGGCGACTATCCACGGGCGGAGGAGGCGGCCGCACGGGCGCGCGCGATCTTCACCCGCGAAGGGGACGAGCTCCGGCTGGCCCGCCTCGACGTCAACGTCGGCAACATCTTCCACCGCCAGGACCGCTTCGCGGAGGCGCTCCGTTCCTACGAGCAGGCCTACGAGCGGCTGCTCCCCCATCGGAACACCGAGGGGATCGCCGCCGCCCTGGGCAACATGGCCGTCTGCCTCATCAGCCTGAATGACTTCCCGCGCGCCCTGGAGACCCACCAACGAACCCGCGCGTTCTGCGAAGAGCACGGCATGCCGAAGCTCGTCGCCCAGGCCGACTACAACATCGCCTACCTCTACTACTTCCGCGGCCAATACGGGCGCGCCATCGAGGAGCTCAAGGCGACCCGTGAGCAATGCGAGAAGGTCGGCGATGCCTACCTGTCCGCCTTGTGCCGCATGGACCTCGCGGAGATCTATCTCGAGCTCAACCTGAGCGATGAAGCGGCCGAGATGGCGGAGGAGAGCCTCGCGGAGTTCCGCCGGCTGGAGATCGGGTACGAAGCGGCGAAGTCGCTGGCCTATCTCGCCATCGCGCACGGCCAGCAGGGAAAGGTCCTGCGCGCCCTCGAGCTGTGCGCGGAGGCGCGCGTGCTCTTCGTCCGGGAACGGAATTCCGTGTGGCCCGCGCTGCTCGACCTCTACCAGGCCCTCATACTGTTCGGAGCTTCGCGGCTGTTCGAGGCGCGGCGCCACTGCACGGCCGCGCTGGAGGCCTTCCGCTCGACGGCCCTGGCCAGCAAGGCGATCCTCTGCCGCCTGCTCCTGGCGCGCCTGGCCTTGCGCATGGGCGAGATCGAGACCGCCCGTCGCGAGTGCGAAGCGGCGGACCAGACGCTCCGTCCCCTGGACCTCCCCGCCCTCAGCTTCCAGCTCGACTTCGTGCGCGGGCAGATCGAGCAGGCCGCGCTCGAGCCCAGCGCGGCCTACGCGGCCTACCGGCGGGCGCAACGTTCCCTGGAGACGCTCCGCAGCAGCCTCCGCGGCGAGGAGCTGAAGATCGCCTTCATGAAGAACAAGCTCGAGGTGTACGAGGCGCTGGTGGACCTCGCGCTCGAGCGGCGAGGCGGCGGGGACGCCGTGGCCGAGGCCTTCTCGTACGTGGAGCATGCGAAGTCGCGCAGCCTTCAGGATCTGCTGTTGCGCGCGGCCACGCCCGTCAGCCCCATCGCCGTGGGCAAGAGCGAGCTCGTGCGCCGGGTCGGCGACCTGCGCGAGGAGCTCAACTGGTACTACCACCGCATCGAGTCGGAGCAGATGGCGGCGGAGGAGCGGACGGAAGAGCGCGTGCAGGCCCTGCAGGAGCAGGCCCTCGCGCGCGAGAGCGAGCTGCTGCGCGTGATCCGCGAGCTCCCCGCTTCCGAGAGCCAGTCCGTCGAGGACCTGGCGCCGGTGAGCCTTCCCCTCGAAGACATCCGGCGCGCCCTCCCCCACGACGCCATGCTGGTCGAGTACTTCCGCATCGGCTCCCGCCTGCTCGCCTTCCTCGTCACGCGCGAGCGCCTGGAGGTCGTGCCCGTCGCGCTCGTGCCCCGGGTACAGCACATCCTGCGCCTGCTGCAGTTCCAGCTGGCCTGGGCGCGTCCCAGTGCCGCGGACGTCTCGCCGGGGTCGCGCGAGTCGTCGCGCGTGGCCACCCAGGCCCACCTCACCGAGCTGTACGCCGAGCTGATCGCCCCCCTGCGCGCGCGCCTGGACGCATCCCACCTGATCTTCGTCCCCCACGACCTCCTGCACTACGTCCCCTTCCACGCGTTGCACGACGGCCGCCAGTACCTGATCGACTCCTTCTCGATCTCGTACGCGCCGAGCGCGACCATCTATGCGTTGTGCCACGCCCGCGGGGGAAGCGCGGACGGATCCTCCCTCGTCCTCGGCGTGCCCGACGCGCAGACGCCGTTCATCCTGGACGAGCTGCGCTCGGTGGCGGCGCGGCTGCCGGGCGCTGACCTGTACGTGGGCGAAGAGGCGACGGTCGACGTCTTGCGGGCGAAGGCGGACGGGCGGCGGGTCGTGCACATCGCCGCCCACGGGTTCTTCCGCCCCGACAACCCCATGTTCTCCGGAATCCGGCTGGGCGCCTCGTCGTATCTCACGTTGTACGACCTCTACGGCCTGAAGCTGCCCGCGGAGATGGTCGTGCTCAGCGCCTGCGTCACCGGCGTGAACGTCATCGCGGCCGGCGACGAGCTGCTCGGGCTGGCCCGCGGGCTGTTCCGGGCGGGAGCGGCCTCGCTGCTCCTGACGCTGTGGGAAGTCCCCGACCAGAGCACGGCCGAGTTCATGAAGGCCTTCTACGATCGGGTCTTCACGACGCCCAATCGGGCCTCCGCCCTGCGGGAGGCCGTCCTGGCCATCCGGGAACAGTACCCGCATCCCATCTACTGGGCGCCTTTCGTCTTGATGGGCAAGGCTTTGGCGACATAGCGCCGGCCGCTCCTTTTTCCGCTCCCCCCTATATCAAGCCGGCCCGCCTGCGTCTCTTTATGGCTGCCCCCCTCCTGGTGGCCAGACAAGACGGAGAGCGTGATGGCCGACACTGACGCCCGAACCCGCAGCAGCGAGCATTTCACCGAAGAGGACTGGTTCGACTTTGCGCACCAGCAGGTTGCGCCCTCCGTCCGGGCGAGCCTGGAGCGGCACCTCGAAAAGGGCTGCTCACGGTGTACGCAGACCGTCCGGCTTTGGAGAGCGGTGCTCGATGTCGCGGACCAGGAGGCTGCCTACCGTCCCCCGGATGAGGCCCTCCGCCAGCTCAAAGGCGATTTCGCTCTGCGCCGGCCGAAGCGGCTGCTCGAGCGAGTGGCCGAGCAGGCCGCCCTCGTCTTCGACAGCTTCCGCCAGCCGCAGCCGATGGGCGTACGCGGCGCCGGACCGACGCCGCGTCAGCTCCTCTACAAGGCCGGACGCTACATGATCCGCCTTCGCCTCGAGCCGGCCGCGGACACGGAGCGCATGTCGATCGTGGGACAGCTGGTCGACGAGCACCCCTCACCCGCCGCCGTCCAGGACATCGCGGTGCTCGCGTTGAAGGGCGGGAAGACGCTGGACCGGACGTTGACGAACCACCTCGGGGAGTTCGTGCTGGAGCCTGACGCGGCCGAGGACCTCCGCCTGTGTGTCGGCGTCGCCGAGATCGGAACCTTCACCGTCGAGCCGCGCCACGCGACGACGGCGAAGACCAACGGCGATGCCGTCCGGGCGCTCGACATGTCGGGTCGTCGTGGAAGGGCGCGGTAGCAGTAGTGCTGCCGAGACGCTGAGGCAAAGGGAAAAATGAAGTCACGATGGGTCGCCTGCCTGGTATTGGCCGCGCTCGTCCTCTCCACCTCGCCCCCGGCGATGGCGGCCGAGGGCGACAAGATCGTCCGGACGAAGAGCGCGACCGGTCTGCCCGTGGTCACGGCGGCCTGCGCCATTCTCGATTGCGAGGTCATCGGCGCACTGGACGTCCTGCCCGGCTCCACGCAGCCGAGCTCGCTGTTCCTGGTGCGAGGGCTGCTCAACAACACCGTGAACTTCCTCCTGAGCCTGCTCGGCCTGGCCCAGATCGAGGAGGACCTCCCGGTCACGGTCGCGGAGAACGGCTGGGGCAGCGACCAGGCGACCACGGCCGTCCTCGACCAGCAGACGACGGCGGTGCTCGATCAGCTCTGGGACCGCACGCCGATGAGCTACTACGGGAGCACGGCCTGGCAGTCCTATCTCCGGCAGCCAGCCGCCCAGATCATCCGGCTGCGTGACACGCACTGCGACCTGCGCTCCACGGGCGGGGGCATCGTGGCCGTCATCGACACCGGCGTCGACCTCGACCATCCGACCCTCAAGCCCTTCCTCGTTCAAGGCGTCGACTTCACGGGCGGGACGGGCAATGGCGACGAGAAGAACGGAGTGACGCAGGCGACGACGGCCGTCCTCGACGGGACGAACTGGGTCAACGGCAGCACCGCCGCCGGGCTCGATCAGGCGACCACCGCCGTTCTCGACGATCCCAAGCACGCCGCTTTCGGTCACGGCACCATGGTGGCGGGCGTCATCCACCTGGTCGCTCCCAGCGCGAAGATCATGCCCGTGAAGGCCTTCAAGTCGGACGGCACCGCCTTCACCTCCGACATCCTCCGCGCCATCTACTACTCGGTGAACAAGGGCGCGAAGGTCCTCAACATGAGCTTCAGCCGCCCGACGCCGTCGCTGGAGATGAAGCTCGCGCTCGACTACGCGGCCCTCCGTGGCGTCGTCACCGTCGCCTCCGCCGGCAACGAGGGCACCTCGCAGCTCCGCTATCCCGCCGCGTACGACAACGTGATCGGCGTCGCCGCTACGACGAACGACGACGTCCGCTCGTCGTACTCGAACTACGGTTCGCAGCTCGTGACGGCCGCCGCGCCGGGCGACGGCGTGATCACGACGTATCCCTGGGGGACGTTCGCGGCGACCTGGGGCACGTCCTTCAGCACTCCGATGGTCTCCGGCGCGGCCGCGCTCCTGGTTGGGATCCAGGGGAACGCCTCCCCCACCCAGGTGACGGCGGCGGTGAAGAAGGCCAAGCCGCTGACGAGCGATCTGGGGGCGGGACGCCTGCAGCTCTACCAGACGGTGGCCTACGGCCGCTCGCTGTGGCCCTCGGGCGCCTCCAGCGCCGTGCCCGCGACCTGCGGCGCCGGCGACGTGGACTGGACGGAGGCTCCGTGAAGTCCGACCTCTTCCCCGACGTGCCCTTCTCCTGGAACCCGCTCAAGTTCCAGGAGCTCGAGGAGCGCGTGCGCTCCACGCGGGAAGCGACGATCTGCGCGCTGAACCAGATGCTGGACCTCAAGGACCTCAACACGGGCGTGCACAGCACGCGTCTGGCCGAATGGGCGGTGCGGATCGGGCAGGAGCTGGGGATGGAGGAGAGCGGCCTCGCCGACATCGAGGTGGCGGCGCTGCTGCACGACGCGGGGAAGGTCGGCGTGCCCGACGCCATCCTGAAGAAGCCGGGCCCCCTCGACCCCGACGAATGGCGGGTGATGCGCATGCATCCGGAGTTCTCGTGGGCGGTGCTGCGCCTCGTCCCCGGGCTGGAGAAGGCGAGCCTCTACGCGCTGCACCACCACGAGAAGTTCAACGGCAGCGGCTACCCCTCGGGACTCAAGGGTGACGAGATCCCCATCGGGTCGCGCATCGTCAGCGTGATCGACGCCTTCGACGCCATGGTGGCCAGCCGCCCCTACAAGGAAGGCCTGCCTCTCGAAGAAGCGCTCAGCCGCCTGATGCGCGACTGCGGCACCCACTTCGACCCCGCGGTCGTCCATCACTTCATCCCGATCGCGCGCGCGGAGATGCCGTCCGTGTTCGCCGCCACCGGCGTGAGCCAGTCGACCGAGCTCTAGTCCCCGCTTCTCGCGCTCGCACGCTCCGCCCGCGGCGCGCGGCATCACATTGCGCACTCGAGGCTGAACATTTCCCGTTGACACGGCGCCGGGGCTGACCGTATGGTGGCGCACCCTCGCGATTGAACAACCCACGAGCGTCCCGCCGCCACGTCCGGGCGGGGGGCCGTTCTCGAAGACTCTTCGTGCCGGATGCTCCGGCGCGCGGAGCCGTGGTCCGCACGAACTGAAAGGAAGCCTCCGATGACCCAATCCCTCCCTCGAATCGGGGCCCTGGCTAGAACGTGGGGGCGCCTGGCGTTGGCCGCCGGCGCCCTTCTGGCCCTGACCCTCACCCAACCCGCGGCCGTCGCCATCCAGCCGGGCAACGTGGACACCGTCCTCAACGAGGCGCGCAACTACGACCGCCGTCTCGAGCTCAACGCCGGCCTACAGGCCGGCCTCAAGGCCGCTGCCCCCGCGGAAGCGCCTGTCGCGCTCGCCGCCGCTTCGCCCCTCGCGGCCGCCCGCGATCTCACCCTCACTCGCGACGACGACTTCGGGACCGTCCGCACGGTCACGAGCCCGCTCGCGTACCTGACCGCCGCCCGCAAGGGCGACGATCCGATGGCCATCACCCGCGAGTTCGTGGGCGATCCCGCGGTGCAGGCGCTGCTGGGCCTGAGCGCCGACGACCTGCTCGACTACGAGGTCACCGACGTCGTCCCTTCCAAGGTCACGGGCGCGACCCACGTCTACCTGCGCCAGACCCTGTACGGGATCCCGGTCTACAACGGCCAGCTCCAGGTCAACGTCAACCGCGACGGCCGGATCATCAGCGTCAACAACTCCTTCGTGCCCGACCTGGCCCAGTCGGTGACCGCGCTCGCGCCGAGCGTCGGTCTGGGCACGGCCGTGCAGAGCGCCGCGCGCCACCTGGGACGGCGCATCGACGCGGAGCCTCGCCTGCTGAAGGCGGCGGAGGGCGTCCAGCAGGCGACCACCGTGGACGCGGCGGGAATCTCGCGTTCCCCGATCGAAGGACGTCTGGTCTGGCTGCCCGTCCGGCGCGGCGAGGTGCACCTGGGATGGAACCTCCAGGTCGACACCAGCGACCGCCAGCACCTCTACGACATGGTGGTCGACGCGACGGACGGCCTCGTGTGGACGCGCTTCGACTGGACGGCCGCCGACCAGTACCGCGTGTACAACTTCCCCAACGAGAGCCCGAACCACACGACGCCGGTGCCCCCGGCCGACGGGCGCACGCTCGTCGTGAATCCCGCCAACGGCTCGGCTTCCCCGTTCGGCTGGCATGACACGAACGGCGCCGCCGGCGCGGAGTTCAACACGACCCAGGGCAACAACGTCCAGGCCTACACGGACGTGGACGCCAACAACTCGCCCGACGCCGGCTCCAGCCCGAGTGGCGGGACCACGCGCAACTTCGACTTCGCGATGCCGCTGACCTCGGCTCCCAGCGCGTACCGGCCGGCCGCGGTGACGAACCTCTTCTACTGGAACAACATCATCCACGACGTCCAGTACCAGTACGGGTTCGACGAGGCCGCGGGCAACTTCCAGGTGAACAACTACGGGAAGGGCGGCCTCGGCAACGACAGCGTGCAGGCCGAGGCCCAGGACGGCAGCGGCACCAACAACGCGAACTTCGGCACGCCTCCGGATGGACAGCGGCCGCGGATGCAGATGTTCGTCTGGACGGCGCCGACCCCCGACAAGGACGGCGACATCGACAGCGGGATCATGATCCACGAGTACGGCCACGGGATCTCCAACCGCCTCATCGGCGGGCCGAGCAACGTGAGCTGCCTGACCAACACGCAGCAGGCCGGAGAGGGCCTCAGCGACTGGTGGGCGCTCGCCTACACCGCCAAGCCCGGCGACACCGGTCCGATGCGGCGCGGCATCGGCACCTACGCGCTGAACCAGCCCACGAACGGCGTGGGCATCCGCCAGCAGCCCTACAGCACCGACAACGCCGTCAACACCTGGACCTACGCGTCCGTCGCGGGCGCGGCGGTGCCGCACGGCGTGGGCTCACGCTGGGCGCAGGCGGCCTGGGAAGTGTACTGGGCCCTGGTGAACGCGCACGGGTTCGACGCGAATCTGTACAACGCCGCGGGCAACGCCGGCAACCAGCGCATGATGCTCTACGTCAACGAAGGCCTGAAGAACACGATCTGCCGCCCCGCCTTCACGGACATCCGTGACGGCATCATCCAGGCCGCGGTCGACAACCACGGCGGCGAAGACGTGTGCCGGATGTGGACGGCCTTCGCCGCCTTCGGCCTGGGCACGAACGCGGTGAGCGGTGGGCCCAACTCCACGACGCCGACGAACGGCTTCAACGTGCCCGCGTCCTGCCAGGGCGGAGGCGGGACTACCGTCTTCACGGACGACTTCGAGACGGACAAGGGCTGGGCGGTCAATCCTCTCGGCACCGATACCGCGACCACGGGCCAGTGGGCGCGCGGCAATCCCGAGACCACGACCTCGAGCGGAACCAAGCAGCAGGGCACCACGCCCAGCGGCGTGAACGCGCTGGTGACCGGCCCCCTGGCCGGCGCCTCCGCCGGCGTGAACGACATCGACGGCGGGGTCACCACGATCCAGTCCCCGGCGATCACCCTGCCCAGCGGCACCCTGACCCTCGGCTTCAGCTTCTACCTGGCTCACGGCACCAACGCGACGTCCGCCGACTTCTTCCGCGTCTTCGTGGTGAACGCGAGCGGGACGGCGACGCAGGTGTTCCAGGAGCTGGCCGCGGCGGACAACGACGACGCCGCCTACGCGACGCAGACCGTCAACATCAGCGCGTTCGCGGGCCAGACCGTACGCATCCGGTTCCAGGCCGCGGACGCGGCCACGGCCAGCCTCGTGGAGGCGGCCGTGGACAACGTGACCATCACCTCGCCGTAGCCCGGCGCGGGCGCGGGGGAGACGGCTCCTCCGCGCCCGTCACTTCTTGTCGAGGTCGAGCTCGTTGAGAGGGACGTCCCAGTGCGCGTCGAGGATCTCGAAGCGCCGCTGCTCTTCCTTCTTGAAGGTCGCCTGGTCCGGATAGAGGCGCTTCACGATCGCGTCTTCGTTCGACGGTGAATGCATCGCGGCCGCCGTCGGAAAGGTGACGGCCACCGCGAAGGTCCAGTCCGCGCGCCCGTCGCCGTGATTGGTCGGGGCGAACGCGCGCACGGCGGACATGCGTCCGGCCTCCTGCTGGGCCCGGAGCACGGGAAGATGGTTCTTCTTGAAGAGTGTTACGAACTCTTCCTGGAACCCCCACCTGACCTTGTAGAAGTACCAGACCGTCCGCTCGGTGATGGCCGACGACTGCCCGGCCGGAGCCTGCAGGGCCGCCGCCTCGCGCCCACCTGCCATCAAGGCCAGGACGACGGCCGCCAGCCCCATCCCACTCACTCGTCTCGTGCTCATGGTGTTCCTCCCGCGGGAATTCTAGCGGCGGGAGAGCAGATCGATGGTGTGGGTGAGAGCGGCGGCCGTGCCCACGGCGCCGTGCCCGGGCACGACGAGGGCGGCGGTCGGATAGCGATCGAGGACGGCCTTTACCGCCTGCGGCCACGAAGTGAGGTCGGCATCCGCGGTGTTGCCGAGGTCGGTGGCCGCTTCCGATTTCACCAGGCATCCACCGAAGAGGATCTTCGGCGCCGGAAACCAGACGACGATGTTGTCGGCGGCATGGCCGGCGCCCGGATAGAAAGCTTCGAAGCCCAGCGCGTCGGGGCGTACCGGCGCGGCCACGGTGAGGAGCGGACGCGGCAGGCGCTCGACGCTGCCGCGCAGCTTGTCGATGGTGAGGTCCAGCGCGGCGACGGGGATGCCGTGCCGCGTGAGCGCGGGGATCCCGCCCGTGCGGTCGCCGTGCGAATGCGTGACGATCGCCTGGACGAAGAAGGCGCCCACCGCGCGCTCGCCCCAGGCCACGAGCCGCTCCGTCTGCCCTTCCGTCCAGCCCGTGTCCACGAGCAGGAGGCCCCTCGGCGTCTTGACGATCATCCCGTTGGCGGGGATCCCCTGCCCGTCCTTGGAGACGTGCAGCCAGTAGCCCGGACGCAGGGCGCGCACTTCGAGGTCATTCCCGAGGCGAACGTCCTCAGCAGGGTCCGCGGCCTGCAACGCGGGGGGGGTCGCCATCGTCAAAAGGCCGAGCATCAGCGCGCACCAGCGTCTCGCCGCCGTCATCCGGGGATCACCTCGCCTTGTCAGGCTACGTTCGGGTATCATTTCAGCTTCCTCGCGCCCTTGACCCCAGCATATCAACGCCCTTCGGGAGGTCGCATGTCCTCTTCGTTCCTGCGATTGGCGGCGCGCGCCTCGCGCGTCCTGGCCGCCGTGGCCGTCGTCCTTTCCATCCTCCCGCCGGGCGCATCGCGCGCGGACAACACGGCGCAGACCCTCCCGTTCAGCCAGAACTGGACGAACACGGCGCTCATTACGACTGACAACAACTGGAGCGGCGTACCCGGCATAACCGGCTACCGGGGCGACGACCTGACGAC
>Ga0207689_10002551_pt1 | contig 16897 bp, 13 predicted proteins | sample KBSMisM52_FD_184312 | JGI IMG/M metagenome (GOLD analysis project Ga0207689, IMG submission 184312) | Miscanthus rhizosphere microbial communities from Kellogg Biological Station, Michigan, USA - KBS Miscanthus M5-2 (SPAdes) (version 2) | ecosystem: Host-associated > Plants > Roots >... | reverse complement strand
TGGGCCGAGTACCGCAAGCGCAGCAAGACCGGCGAGCAGGCGGCGATGATGTTCGGCTGGTCGGGCGACAACGGCGATCCCGACAATTTCTTCGTACCGCTGCTGGGCTGCGAAGCCGTCAAGGGCGGCGGTAACGTCGCACGCTGGTGCAACAAGCCGTTCGAAGACCTTATCCTCAAGGCCGCGCAAACGCCCAAACAGGCCGATCGCGCCAAGCTGTACGAGCAGGCGCAGGTGATCGTCAAGGAAGAAGCGCCCTGGATCACGCTCGCGCACTCGGTGCGCTTCGACCCGCTGCGCAAGGAAGTGCAGGGCTACAAGATGGATGCGACGGCACATCATTACTTCACCAACGTCGATCTGGCGAAACAGCCTTGACTGTCAGCGTCTTGCGCCCCCGCCGCCGTCCTGACGATGCGAGCGGGGCGCCGGACGCAGTAGCGCGAGGAGCGCCGCCCGCCGCATAGCGCGAACGGCGCCGCTCAGGGGTCCTCAGCGATGTTCGGCTTCCTCCTCCGCCGCGTCGCGCTGATCGTACCGACGTTTCTCGGTGTGACGCTGCTGGCGTTCGCGCTGATCCATCTCATCCCGGGCGATCCTGTCGAGAACCTGTCGGGCGAGCGCGGCATGGATCCCGCGCGGCGCGAGCGGTTGCTGCATGAGTTCGGACTCGACCGTTCGCTGCCGGTCCAGTACCTGTCGTATGTCGGACAAGTGCTCCGCGGCGACCTCGGTACGTCGCTGACCACGCACGAAAGCGTTGCGCAGGAATTCGCGACGCTGTTTCCCGCGACCGTGGAACTCGCTTTCTTCGCGCTGGTCTTCGCCGTGGCGGTCGGATTGCCCGCTGGCATGCTGGCGGCGGTCAAGCGGAATACCGTCGCGGACTACACAGTGATGGGGCTGTCGCTGACGGGCTATTCGATGCCGATCTTCTGGTGGGCGCTGCTGCTGATCCTGTTCTTTTCCGTTTACCTGGGTTGGACGCCCGTCTCGGGACGGATCGCCGTCCAGTACGACGTGCCCGCGACAACGGGCTTCATGCTCGTCGACACGCTGCGCGCCGGCGACATGGGCGCGTTCCGCTCGGCGCTGTCCCACCTGATCCTGCCGACGATTGCACTCGGCACGATTCCGCTGGCGGTGATCGCGCGGATGACGCGCTCGTCGATGCTGGAAGTCCTGCGTGAAGACTACGTGCGCGCCGCGCGCGCCAAGGGGCTGCCGCGCTGGCGCGTCATCGTCGTGCATGCGTTGCGCAATGCGCTGATCCCGGTCGTGACCGTCGTCGGGCTGCAGGTCGGACTGCTGCTGTCCGGCGCCATCCTCACCGAGACGATCTTTTCGTGGCCCGGCGTTGGCAACTGGCTCGTCCACGGCGTGCAGTCGCGCGACTATCCGGTCGTCCAGGGCGGCATCCTGCTGATCGCGGCGATCGTCATCACGGTGAACCTGATCGTCGACATGCTGTACGGTGTCATCAATCCGCGCATTCGCCATGGCTGACGCCGCGTCCGCCGTCCCGGTGATCGGTGCAACCGACAGCGCGCCGCCGTCGCGGCTGCGCGAGTTCTGGCGTGCGTTCGCGCAGAATCGCGGCGCGGTCATCGGTCTCGTGCTCGTCGCCCTGCTGCTCGCGCTGGCGCTCGGCGCCGATTTCATCGCACCGCATCCGCCCAACGAGCAGTTCCGCGAATTCACGCTCGCGCCGCCTGCGTGGGACGCGACCGGCAGCACGCGCTTCCTGCTCGGCACCGATCCGGTTGGCCGGGACATCCTGTCGCGGCTCATCCACGGCACTCGACTGTCGCTGTTGATCGGCACGATCTCGGTCGCGATCTCGCTGACGATCGGCGCGATCCTCGGTCTTTGCGCCGGCTATTTTCGCGGCATCGTCGACACCTCGATCATGCGGCTGATGGACGTGATGCTCGCGCTGCCGAGCCTGCTGCTGGCCATTGCCGTCGTGGCGATCCTCGGTCCCGGCCTCGCCAACGCGATGTACGCGATCGCCGTTGTATTGCTGCCGCATTACGTACGACTTACGCGCGCGGCGGTGATCGCCGAGGCCGGGCGCGAGTACGTGACGTCATCGCGGATCGCCGGCGCCGGAACGCTGAGGCTGATGTTCGGCACGATCCTGCCTAACTGCGCGGCACCGCTGATCGTGCAGGCCACGCTCGGCTTTTCGAACGCGATACTCGATGCGGCAGCACTTGGCTTTCTCGGCCTTGGCGCGCAGCCGCCGACGCCGGAGTGGGGCTCGATGCTCGCGTCCGCACTCGAATTCATCCAGCGCGCGCCGTGGGTCGTCACGTTCCCGGGACTGGCAATCCTGATCACGGTGCTCGCATTCAACCTGACTGGCGATGGCCTGCGCGACGCGCTGGATCCGAAGCTGCGCAGTTCGCGGGGATGAGCACTGACTCGAACGCGCTGCTCGAAATCGTCGACCTGCACGTCGAATTCGGCACGCCGCAACGTCCGGTGCGTGCCGTCGAAGGCATCGACCTGTCGATCGCCGCCGGCGAGGTCGTCGGACTCGTCGGTGAGTCGGGCTCCGGCAAGAGCGTGACCGCGCTCGCGCTGCTGGGGCTCGTCGACTATCCCGGCCGCGTTCGCGCCAAGCGTATGGCGTTTGCCGGACGCGATCTCGTCAACTGCTCGGGCGAGGAGCGCCGCGCGATCGCCGGACGCGACATCGCGATGATCTTCCAGGATCCGCTGGCGAGCCTCGACCCGTGCTACACGGTTGGCTACCAGCTCGACGAGGCGCTGCGGCTGCACGGCAACGACCGCGAGCGCGCAAGCGCGTCGGTGCGTCGCGATCGTGCGCTCGAATTGCTGCGTCACGTCGAGATTGCCGATCCCCTGGCGCGCCTGCGCGCATATCCGCACCAGTTGTCGGGGGGCATGGCGCAACGCGTGATGATCGCGATGGCGATCGCCGGGCGTCCGCAACTGCTGATCGCCGATGAGCCGACGACGGCGCTGGACGTCACCGTGCAGGCGCAAGTGCTCGCATTGTTGATGCGGCTGCGCCGCGAGCTGCAGATGGCCGTGCTGCTGATCACGCACGATCTGGCCGTCGTCGCTGAAACCGCCGATCGCGTCGTCGTCATGTATGCGGGGCAGGTGATGGAGACAGGCCCGGTGCCGGCGCTGTTCGATGCGCCGAGGCATCCGTACACGCGCGCACTGCTCGATGCGTTGCCCGAGCACAACTTCGGCCGTGCGCGGCTGCGGACGATCCCCGGCGTTGTCCCTGGCGCGTTCGACCGGCCTTCGGGTTGCCTGCTGTCGCCGCGCTGCGAATTCGCCGTCGAGCGCTGCGTCGTCGAACGCCCGGAGCTGACCGGCAACGCCGTGCGCGCGGTCCGGTGTCACTTTCCGCTATGACGACGCCGGCGACGTTACTGGAAGCGCGCGATCTCGTTCGCCACTATCGCGTGTCGAAGGGATTTCTTCGCGGCACGATGCTCGTTCGCGCACTCGACGGTGTATCGTTCGAGCTCGTGCAAGGACGCACGCTCGCCGTCGTCGGCGAATCGGGTTGCGGCAAATCGACGCTCGCGCGGCAGGTGACGATGATCGAGACGCCGACTGCCGGTGCGCTGCTGCTCGATGGCCAGGACGTCGCGCACGCGGATCGAGCGCTGCGCGGCCGGCTGCGGCCGCAGGTGCAGATGGTGTTCCAGAATCCGTATGCGTCGCTCAATCCACGCCGGACCGTCGGTGCGCTGCTCGAGGAGCCACTCGAGATCCATCGCCGTGGTACGCGTCGCGAGCGCCGCGAGCGCGCGCTTGCGATCATGGACAAGGTCGGGCTGCGGCGCGAGCACTACGGCCGCTACCCGCACATGTTTTCCGGCGGCCAGCGGCAACGCATCGCCGTCGCACGCGCACTCATGCTCGATCCGCGCCTCGTCGTGGCCGACGAGCCGACATCGGCCCTCGACGTGTCGATCCAGGCGCAGGTGCTGAACCTGTTGCTCGACCTGCAGCAGGAGTTCGGGATCGCTTACCTGTTCATCGCGCACAACCTGCAGGTCGTCCGTCACATTGCCGACGCAGTGCTCGTCATGTATCTCGGCAAGGCGGTCGAGCAGGGTCCGAAGGAGGCAATCTTCGCGCGCCCGCTGCATCCGTACACGCAGGCGCTCTTCGCGAGCACGCCGAATCTCGGCCGCGCGCGCCGGATTGTCGACGCAGCGGCGCCGAGCGAGCCGCCGTCGCCGCTCGACGCGATATCGGGATGCGCGTTTCGCACGCGTTGCCCACGCGCGATCGAACGCTGCGCCATCGAGGTGCCGGCACCGACGACGATCGGCTCGATCACCGTCGCTTGCCATCGCGCGGCGGAATGACGTAAGCCACGTTCGACCAGGCAACGCGATGGTGTAACGCGCAGCGCCTGCGATTTGACGCTGCTGGAGCGATTCGGCATCATCTGTCGCTGCCACCATGACGACCGCCTCTCCGGTCGAGCACATCCGGCGCTGGTCGGATGCGTTCACCGACATTCGCCGCGACCTTCACGCGCATCCCGAGCTGGGCTTCGAAGAGCATCGCACCGCCCGCCTCGTGTGCGATCAGCTGACGGCGTGGTCGATCGAGCATCACGCCGGCGTGGGTCGCACGGGCATCGTGGCGGTCATTCCAGGACGCAGCGATGCGAGCGGACGGCGGATCGGTCTTCGCGCCGACATGGACGCGCTGCCGATGCAGGAGGAGAACGACGTCGCGTATCGCTCGCGCTACGACGGGCGCATGCACGGCTGCGGCCACGATGGCCACACGACGATGTTGCTTGCCGCTGCACGTTACCTCAGTGAAACCCGGAACTTCGACGGCGTCGCTTACCTGATCTTCCAGCCGGGCGAGGAGGGCCACGCCGGCGCGAAGGCGATGATGGACGACGGGTTGTTCGAGCGCTTCCCGGCCGAGCGTGTGTTCGCGTTGCACAACTGGCCTGCACTTCCGGCAGGACGGATCGGCATCACGCCCGGGCCGGCGATGGCGGCCGCGGACCGGATCGAGATCCTGATCGACGGACGCGGTGGCCACGGCGCGCATCCGCACATCGCCGTCGATCCGGTATTGGTGGCGGGCCACATAATCACTGCCGTCCAATCGATCGTCAGCCGCAACGTGAGCCCGCTCGATACGGCGGTGATCAGCCTGTGCGCGATGCAGGCCGGCAATCCGGGCGCCATGAGCGTCATTCCCGCGCATGCGCGGCTCGTCGGCACCGTTCGGACGTTCCGGCTGAAGACGCAGGACATGATCGAATTGCGTCTGAAGGAGCTCGTCGGCTCGATCGCCGCCGCGTTCGGCGCGCGCGCCGAGGTGAAGTACGAGCGCGTGTATCCGCCGACGATCAACCACGATGCCGACGCAAAATTCGTCGGTGACGTCGCCGAAACGCTGGTCGGTCCCGAGAACGTGCTGCGCAATCTCGAACCGTCGATGGGCGCCGAGGATTTTTCGTTCATGCTGCAGGCACGACCGGGTGCGTTCGCGCGGCTTGGACAGGGGGGTGCTGATCGCGGGGGCTTCCTGCACAGCAGCCGCTACGACTTCAACGACAGCGTGATTCCGCTGGGCGCCGGGTTTCTCGCGGCGCTCGCCGAGCACGCGATGCCGATCGCTCGCTGATCGCCGCGATGTTCGATCTTGCGGCGGCGTTCGCCCCCGACTACGCGCAAGCGCGCGAAAAGTTCCAGGCGGCCGCCGCGACGCGATCCCTGCCGCTCGAACGTCACGTGCATCCCACGGCGCGGGGCATTTACGGCGAGACGCTGTCCATGGACGTCGCGGTACTCGGCGACGCCAGGGCGCCGACGATGCTGTTGCTGACGTCGGGCATGCATGGTGTCGAAGGCTTCTGCGGATCCGGGTGCCAGGTTGCGCTGCTGCACGACGACAGCGCTTACCGGACGCTGGCGGCGAGTGGTGTCGCCGTCGTGTTCTGCCACGCCGTCAACCCGTACGGCTTCTCGCATCTTCGGCGAGGGAATGAGGACAACGTCGACGTCAACCGCAACTTTCGCGATTTCCGCCAGCCGCTTGCGCAGAACAGCGCCTATGCGAGCCTGCATGCAACACTCGTCCCGGACGACTGGCCGCCGAATCGCGGCAATACCGACGCGCTCACTGCCAGCGCCGCGCGTCACGGTCTGTCCAAGTTGCAGGCGATCATCACCGGCGGGCAAAGCGAATTCGCCGATGGGCTCTTTTACACGGGACGCGCGCCGTCCTGGAGCAATACCACGCTGCGCGGCGTGCTGGAGCGCCAAGGACAGCGTCGGCGCGCGATCGGCTGGATCGACTTCCATACGGGCCTCGGCCCTTGGGGGTACGGCGAGAAGATCTACTCGGGTCCGGACGACGCGGCGTCGATCGCCCGCGCCAAGGCGTGGTACGGCATCGACGTCACGACGTTCTACGATGGCACGTCGACGTCGGCCCACCTGACGGGTGTGGCGTATCGCGCGGCGATCGAGTCGTGCCCCGCTGCGCTGTTCACCGGCATTGCACTCGAGTTCGGCACGCGACCGCTCGCCGAGACGCTGCAGGCGCTGCGGGCCGAGCAATGGCTCGCCAACCATCCGGGCACGGCGGAGCCGTTGCGTGCCGCAATCAAGCGTCAGGTGCGCGACGCGTTCTTCGACGACGGGATCGCGTGGCAGGGAATGGCCTACGGCCAGGCGCGCACCGCCGTGCTGCAGGCCGTGCGCGCATTGGCGCTGGAACCATGACGCACGGCATCGGTCTTTATGCTAAGTACGACAACGGGAAGCCGGATGTCCCACTCTGCGGGAGGCGGCCTTGCGCCCTGACCGCCTTTTGACGGAGGTCGCATGAAGGCGATTCGCTGGATCCCGATGGCCGCAGCGCTGCTTGTCGCCGGCTGCCAGACCTGGGGGCCGACATGGAGCGAGTTGACCGGTGACCGCTATACGATCATCGATCCCGATCGCCGGGCCGCGATCCTTGTCCGCGTCGGCGACGAGTCGATCGGCACGATCATGCCTTACAAAGTCGCGCCCGGCACGTACGACGTCAAGGTGCAGGCGCCGCCATGGCGCCGATTCACGGGCTCGGAAATGACGTTTCGCCTGAAGATCGAGCCCTGCCAGCGCTATTACATCAATGCGCAGTTCGACAACCGCATCGCGCCCGAGTGGACGCCGGTCATCGATCACGTGGAGACGATCGCGGGTTGCCGCATCACGACCGGTTGAACGTGACGGCGGAGGTCGATCCTCCGCTATAATTCCGCAACTTTTTTCGCCGCACCCGCTGCGCCTCGCGCGCGGGGCGATTCGCCGCGTTCGCAACTGCCTCGAAGATCCCCCTTGCGCCTCACGCAGATCAAGCTTGCCGGATTCAAATCGTTCGTCGACCCGACGTCGATCGCCACACCGGGCCAACTCGTCGGGATCGTCGGTCCCAACGGGTGCGGCAAGTCCAACGTCATCGATGCCGTGCGCTGGGTGCTCGGCGAGTCGAAGGCATCCGCGCTGCGCGGCGAGTCAATGCAGGACGTCATCTTCAACGGCGCGGGTGACCGCAAGGCCATCGGCCGCGCGTCGGTCGAACTGTTCTTCGACAACAGCCAGGGACGTATCGGCGGCCAATGGGGCCAGTACGCCGAGCTGTCGATCAAGCGGATGCTCACGCGCGACGGCGATTCGACGTACTACATCAACAACATTCCGGTTCGCCGGCGCGACATCCACGACCTGTTCCTAGGCACCGGGCTCGGTCCGCGCGCGTACGCGATCATCGAGCAGGGAATGATTTCGCGCGTCATCGAGGCGAAGCCGGAAGAACTGCGGATTTTCCTCGAGGAAGCCGCCGGGGTGTCGAAGTACAAGGAGCGGCGCCGCGAGACCGAAGGTCGCCTCTCGGACACGCGTGAGCACCTCGCGCGCGTATCCGACATCCGGCTCGAGCTAGGCAACCAGCTCGCCCGGCTCGAGGAGCAGGCCAAGGTCGCAGCGCAATACCGCGAGCTCGAGGACCGCCATCGGACTGCGCAGCACCTGTTGTGGCATTCGAAGGCGCAGGACGCCGTTCGCGCCCGCGATCGCTGCGTCACCGAGATCGCGACGCTCACCGTGGCGCTCGAGGCGCTGCAGGCGGACGTGCGTCAGGCCGAGAACCAGCTCGTCACGCTGCGCGACCAGCATTTCGCGGCCGGCGATGCGCTGCACGACAAGCAGGGCGCGTTCTACGCGGCCAATGCGGAAGTGACGCGGCTCGAGCAGCAGCTCGCGTTCGCGCGCGAGAATGAAACGCGGCTCACCGAGCAAGTGGCGCAGCTGACCGAGGCGATCGGCGCGTTGACGGGCCAGCAGGCGGCGCTCGACGCGGAGCAGGAAACTGCGGAGCGCGGCCTCGAAGGTGCGCTCGAGGCGTGCGAGCGCACGGCGGCCGCAGAGGCGGAAGCGCAGGGCGGGCTGCCCGCGCTCGAATCCGCCGTCGCCGACGCCGTGAGGCAATTCGGCGAGATTTCGCAACGGATCGCGCTGACGGAGCAGGGCGTGCGCGTCGCTGAAACGCGTCGCGACAGCGGGGCGCAGGCGCTGACCCAGATCACCGAGCGTCGCGAGCGTCTCGCTGCCGAGCTCGCCAATCTTGCAGCACCTGCAACCGACCCTGCGTCGGCAGTGCAGGAGCAGCTGGACCAGGAAACTGCGGAGCTTGCGGAGCGCCAGCAATCGCAGGCGCAGCTGCAAAGCGCCGTCCAGTCGCTGCAGGATAGCCAGCGGGCGTCGGCGAGCGCGTGGCAGGATGCCAGCAAGCGGCTCGCGGACCTCGCGGCACGGGCGGATGCGCTGTCGGCGCTGCAGGCGAAAATCGGTCACGGCAAGGACATCGACGGGTGGCTCGAGGCGCGGGGCCTTACGCACGCGAAGCGGCTGTGGCAGGCGGTCGACATCGAACCGGGCTGGGAAGACGCGCTCGAGGCCGTGCTGCGCGAGCGCCTGAACGCGCTGCACCTTGCGGATCTCGACGCCGCGCTCGCCTGGGTTGCCGAGGGGACGCGGCCGCCGGGACGGATCGCCGCCTACGCGGACGCGGCCGACAGTGCGCCAGCCGCGATGCGCGACGACGCGCTCTTCGCGAAAGTGCGGATCGCAACACCCGGCATCGCGCGCGTACTGGCCGACGGTCTGCACGGTGTGCGGTGCCGGCCCGACCTCGCGGCGGCGATCGCCGATCGCGCCTCGCTTGCCAGCGGCGAAACGTTCGTGACGCCCGAGGGGCATCGCGTGGGCGCACAGTCGGTGTTGTTCTTTGCGCCCGACAGCGAATTGCACGGCGTGCTGGCGCGCCAGCGCGAGCTGACCGAGCTCGCCGGCATGATCGCGACGGCGCGCGCAGGCGACGAGGCGGCACGCAGCGCGCTCGACACCGTCGAGCGCGACTTGCAGGATCAGCAGGCCGCGTGGCATCGCGACAGCCTGGCGCTCGCGTCGCAGCAGCGCCGATGCCATGACCTCGAGCTCGAGCTCGTCGCCTTGCGGCAGGCGGCGGAAGCGGCGAGCCGCCGCCGCGCGCAGATCGCACAGGAGAGCGACGACCTCGCGAGTCAGCATGCGCAGGGCAGCGAACAGCTGGCGGCGATGGGCGCCGAGATCGCCGACACGCAGTCGCGGCTGCACGACGAGTTCGCGCAGCGCGATGCGGTGCGCAATGTCCGCAACGAAACCGAGCTCGGGCTCGCGCGCGGCCGCGAGCAACTGCGCGTCGCCGAGCGTGCGGCGCAGGAGGCGGGCTACACGGCGCGCAGTTGCCGGGATCGTCTCGCCGAAATCGCGCGCCGGCGCGAAGGGCTCGCGGGGCAGGTCACGCAGCAGCAGGGATTGCTCGGGCAATTGACGAGCGAGCGCGCGTCGATCGACTGGACGCCGGTGGAGGAAGCGTTGCAGCGGCAGCTCGCCGCGCGCGGCGCGGCCGAGCAGGCGCTCGCCGATGCGCGGGTGCGGCAGGAGTCGCTGACGGCGCAATTGCGCGCGAGCGATGAAGCCCGGCTGTCTGCCGAGCAGAAGCTCGAGCCGGCGCGCGCCCGAATCCAGGACATGCAGTTGAAGGAGCAGGCGGCGCGACTCGCCGAGCAGCAGTTCGCCGAGCAACTCGTGGAGGCGAAGGCCGACGCGACCGCGCTGCCCGAGGCGCTGAAGGCGTGGGGAAGCGCGCGTACGCTGCCCGGGGAGATCGAGCGGCTGACCGCCGCGATCGCCACGCTCGGTGCAGTCAATCTCGCCGCGCTCGACGAGCTCTCGCAGGCGAGCGAGCGCAAGGCGTATCTCGACCGCCAGGCCGCCGACCTGACCGAGGCGATGACGACACTCGAGACGGCGATACGCCAGATCGACCGCGAGTCGCGCGAACTGTTGCAGCAGACGTTCGATACGGTGAACGAGAACTTCGCGAAGCTGTTCCCAACGCTGTTCGGCGGTGGCCAGGCGAAGCTCGTATTGACCGGTGAGGAAATCCTGGACTCGGGCGTGCAGGTCGTCGCGCATCCGCCCGGCAAGCGCAACACGTCCATTCACCAGCTGTCGGGCGGTGAAAAGGCGCTCACCGCGATTTCACTGGTGTTCGCGCTGTTCCAGCTCAACCCGGCGCCGTTCTGCTTGCTGGACGAAGTGGACGCGCCGCTCGACGAATCGAACACGCATCGCTTCTGCAAGATGGTGCAGGACATGGCGGCGGGATCGCAGTTCCTGTTCATCTCGCACAACAAGATCACGATGGAAATGGCGAACCAGCTCATCGGCATCACGATGCCCGACCCGGGTGTCTCGCGCGTCGTGGCGGTCGACATCGCCGAAGCGCTCGAGCTCGCGTCCGAAACCGAGCTTGCCACTTAGGGCGCGATGACGGGCGCTATACTCAATCATGCCGAGCCGGTTCGACGCGCGCGCACCTCTCGCCTGGGGATGACTTGAGCACGCTGCAGCTAGGGCTGATCGTCGCCGGCGTGCTGCTGGTGATTGGCGTCATCGTCTACAACCAGTGGCAGGAACGGCGTCTGAAACGCCGGGCCGCCCCCGCCGCCCCGGCGGAGGTGCGAGCCCCCCGTGCCGCCGAGCGTGTCGAACCCACGCTCGCCGCATCGGCGGTAGCGCAAGACGCGGGCGATGGTGTCCCGGCGTTTCGCGGCGGCGCGGATACCACGAGCGAGTTCGAGCCGCCCGTCGACGTAATCGCCGCACCGGCCGACGACGGGGAAGCGCTGGCATCCGACTCTGACGCGTCGATCGATACGTCGCCTCCCGTGGTGCATGCGAGCCTCGCACCTTCGCGGGTGCAGACCGCGCGACAGGCGTCGATGCCCGATCACGAGATCGAATGCCTGATCCCGTTGCAGCCGGCCGCCCCGGTCGCCGCAACGGCGATCGCCGGTGGGCTCAACGCCCGTATCGGCAAGGCAGTGCGCTGGTTCGGGCGCGCGGACGCGCGATCGGATTGGCAGCGCATCACGGCCAACACGCCCGGATCGTTCGGCGAGATCGTCGCGTGCCTGCTCCTCGCCGACCGCAACGGCGCCGCGTCGCGTGCGCAGATCGACACCTTCATCCGTGTGGTCGGCGACATCGCGCCGACGCTGCCTGCTGCGTTTACGCCGCCCGACGTCGCACAGGAGGTTGCGCGCGCCGAGTCGCTCGATCGCCTGTGCGCCGAGCTCGACGTGCAGATCGGGCTCACCGTGCAGAAGCCGGAGTCCGGTTCGATTGCCGGGACGCGGCTTCGCGGTGTCGCCGAGGCGGCGGGATTTCGTCTGGCGCCCGGTGGCCGCTTCGAACTCGCGCACGAGGAAACGGGCGCGGTCGTCTACACGCTGCAGAACCTGCGACCCGATCCGTTCACCGCGGAATCGCTGCGGCTGACGGCGACGAACGGCGTGGTGTTCCTGCTCGACGTCGCACGGACAGCTGACCCGGTGCGAACGTTCGACCAGATGAAAATGGCAGCCAAGCGAATGGCGAAGACGCTCGGCGGCGAGCTCGTCGACGATAATCATCGCCCGCTCGACGACGCCGCATTCGCCCTGATTCGCGAGCAGGTCGACGGCGCCGCCGAGGCGCTGCGCGCCGTGCACATCGAGCCGGGCAGCGCCCGCGCGCTGGCGCTATTCAGCGCGTAGCCGTGGCAGGCTAGTGTCCGCGGCCAAGTCGCAGCCCGCGGTCCCCGCAGCGGCGGCAGCGCGCGTCGATGCGTTGCGTGAAGCGATCGCCGCGCACAACCAGGCGTACTACGTACTCGACGCACCGACGGTCAGCGATGCCGAATACGACGCGCTCTACCGCGAGCTCGAAGCGCTCGAGGGCCAATACGTCACGCTCGTCACGCCCGATTCGCCCACACAGCGTGTCGGCGGCGCGCCGCTTGCCGCGTTCGCGCCGGTGCGCCACGCGGTGCCGATGCTGTCGATCCGCACCGAGACGAATACGACGGCCGAGGGTGCTGCGAACTTCGATGCGCGAATCCGTCGCGACCTCGGGCTCGCCGAGACCGCACCACCGGTCGAGTACATCGCCGAGCTCAAGTTCGACGGCCTCGCCGTCAGCCTTCGCTACGAGGCAGGGCGACTCGCCGTGGCGGCGACGCGCGGCGACGGCGAAGTGGGCGAGGACGTCACGCGCAACGTGCACACGATCCGTGCCGTGCCGCTCAAGCTGTCCTCGCGCAAGCCCCCGGGCGTTCTCGACGTACGCGGCGAGGTCTACATGGCGCGCAAGGACTTCGAGCGACTGAATGCGCGGCAGGAGGCCGCGGGCCTGCGGACGTTCATCAACCCCCGCAACACAGCGGCCGGTGCGGTGCGCCAGCTCGATCCGGCGATGACTGCGCAACGGCCACTGCGCTTTTTCGCCTATGGCATCGGCGAGGTGAGCGGCTGGGATGTGCCACCGACGCACGCGGCGATGTTCGACGCGCTCGCCGGATTCGGGCTGCCGGTCGACCCGCACCGCCGCGTCGTGCACGGGGCCGACGAACTGGTCGCGTTCTACGAGCACGTGAAGGCGCTGCGCGACAAGCTGCCGTTCGACATCGACGGCGTTGTATACAAGGTCAACGACCTCGCCTTGCAGCGCAAGCTGGGCTTCGTCACGCGCGAGCCGCGGTGGGCGGTGGCGCACAAGTTTCCGGCCGAGGAAATGGCGACCGAGCTCCTCGACATCGGCGTGCAGGTCGGGCGCACGGGCGCGATCACGCCGATCGCGCGCTTGCGCAGCGTGTTCGTCGGCGGCGTGACGGTGACCAATGCAACGCTGCACAACGAAGACGAGGTGCGCCGCAAGGACGTGCGCATCGGCGACACGGTGATCGTGCGCCGCGCGGGCGACGTGATTCCCGAGGTCGTCCGCGTGCTTCTCGAGCGCCGTCCGCCGACGGCGCGCGAATTTGTCATGCCGACCACCTGTCCCGAATGCGGGTCGGCGATCGTACGGCTGCCAGACGAAGCGATCGCGCGCTGCACGGGCGGGCTCATCTGTCCGGCGCAGCGCAAGCAGGCGCTGCGGCATTTCGCGAGCCGCCACGCGCTCGACATCGAGGGCCTCGGTGAGAAGCTGATCGACCAGCTCGTCGACGGCGGCAAGGTCCGCACGGCCGCCGACGTCTACGCGCTGTCGGCGCAGGACCTCGCAGCGCTCGAGCGCATGGCCGTCAAGAGCGCGGCCAACGTCGTCGCAGCCATCGACAGGAGCCGGACCACGACGCTGGCGCGCTTCATCTTCGCGCTTGGCATTCGCCATGTCGGCGAGGCGACGGCACGCGACCTCGCCGCACACTTCGGCAGTCTCGACCCGCTCCTGGTGGCGACGCCGGACGACCTCCTGCAGGTGCGCGACGTGGGCCCCGTCCTCGCAGAAGCCATCCACGATTTTTTCGCCGAGCCCCACAATCGGCAGGTGATCACCGCACTGCGCGCTGCCGGCGTCACCTGGAAGGAAGGCCCGCCACAACGTCCGGTCGCCGGACCGCTCGCCGGCCGGACGTTCGTGCTGACCGGAACGCTACCAACGCTTTCGCGTGACGAAGCGAAGGCGCTGCTGGAAGCGGCCGGCGCCAGCGTCGTGGGCAGCGTGTCGAAAAAGACCGACTATGTCGTCGCAGGCGCCGACGCGGGGAGCAAACTGGCGAAGGCACAGACGCTCGGCGTCGCCGTCATCGACGAAACGGAGTTGCGCACCATGATCGGACAGCAATGAAAAAAATCACCAAAGCCGTATTTCCCGTTGCCGGACTCGGCACGCGCTTCCTTCCCGTGACCAAAGCAAGTCCGAAGGAAATGCTGCCGGTCGTCGACAAGCCCCTGATCCAGTACGCGGTGGAAGAGGCTGCCGAAGCCGGCATCACCGACATGATCTTCATCACCGGCCGCAACAAGCGTGCGATCGAGGATCATTTCGACAAGGCGTACGAGCTCGAGACCGAGCTTCTGCTCCGCAACAAGACGGCGCTGCTGGAGCAGGTGCAGGCGGCCACGCCGCGCGGCATCAACTGCGTCTACATCCGCCAGACCGAAGCGCTCGGCCTCGGCCACGCCGTGCTCTGCGCGGAGCCCGTCGTCGTCGATGAGCCGTTCGCCGTGCTCCTCGCCGACGACCTGATCGACGCAGGCATTCCCGTGATGAAGCAAATGGTCGATCTTGCCGCACGCGAGAACGCGTCCGTGATCGGCGTGATGAACGTGCTGCCGGAGGAAACGGGCAGCTACGGCATCGTCGAGGCCGACAGCGAACCGGCTGGCGAGCGTGTTGGCCGCATCACGCGGATCGTCGAGAAGCCCAAGCCCGGTACGTCGACGTCAACGCTGGCCGTCGTCGGCCGCTACGTGCTGTCGCCGCGCATCTTTCATCACTTGCGGTCTATGCCTGCCGGCGCGGGCGGCGAGATCCAGCTCACCGATGGCATCGCACGCCTGATGCAGGAAGAGCGCGTGCTGGCTTACGAGTTCGACGGCCGGCGTTACGACTGCGGCAGCAAGCTTGGCTACCTCGAAGCCACGGTGGATTACGGTCTGCAGCACAGCGAAGTCGGCGCCGGCTTCGCCCGGTTTCTCGCGCAGCGCCGCTCGTGAAGCATCCGGCGCGACGCGTGTCGCAACCGGATTGCGGCGCCTGCCGATGACGCTCAACGAGCTTCGCTACATCGTCGCGGTCGCGCAGGAACGCAGCTTCGGCCGCGCGGCGGCGAAATGCTTCGTCAGCCAGCCGGCGCTGTCGGTGGCCATCCAGAAGCTCGAGGAGGAGCTCGGCGCGCCCCTATTCGAGCGTGGCAAGACGGAGATCACGATCACGCCGGTCGGCGAGCGGATCGTCGAGCAGGCGCAAAAAGTGCTGGAAGAGGCCGCACGTATCCACGAGATCGCGATCGGCGGCCGCAACCAGCTCGTCGGCACGCTGCGGCTCGGCATCATCCACACGGTCGCGCCCTATCTGCTGCCGGACCTGATCCACGAGCTGCACGACGTGGCGCCGCAGATGCCGCTCGACATCGAGGAGACGCTGACGGAGAACCTCGAGGCGGGATTGCGCACCGGCCGCGTCGATGCCGCGATCATCGCACTGCCGTTCGACCCGCCGGGCGTCGTGACGGAGTTCATGTACGAGGAACCGTTCCAGGTCGTCGTGCCGCAGGGCCACAAGTGGGCGCGGCGCAAGTCGGTGTCGCCCGACGAGCTCGCGACCGAGCACACGATTCTGCTCAACGTCGGTCATTGCTTTCGCAACCAGGTGCTTGACGCGTGCCCGGAGCTGAACCAGTCGGACGCGCAGGTCACGCGCACCAACTCGCTCGAAACGGTGCGCAACATGGTTGCGTCGGGCTTGGGCGTCTCGGTTCTGCCGCGGGACGCGTTGACGCCGCGTTATCACAGCCAGCTCGTCGTACCGGTCCCGTTCACCCAGCCGGTGCCGTCGCGTCGGGTTGCACTTGCCTATCGCCGCAGCTTTCCGCGGCCGGCGGCCATCGCCGCCATCCGCGACAGCGTGCTTCGCTGCCGCGCTAAGCCGGGTACATCTGCGCGATCGGCACGAGGTTCGCGAGCGAGCCCACGATGAAATCCGGTTCTCGCGCATGACGCTCGACGGGTTCGCCGTTGCGGTTGATCCAGAACGTCGTGAAGCCGAAGGCCGCGGCGCCCGCGGCGTCCCAGCCGTTCGCCGAGACGAACGCGATCTCGGCCGGTTCAAGCTGCAAGCGATCGACGGCGAGTCGGTAAACCTTGGGGCACGGCTTGTAGATTCCGGCAGCGTCGGCGGAGAGGATGCCGTCGATGTGCGGCGCCAGCGCCGATCCGCTCACGAGCGGCTCCAGCATCGCAAGCGTTCCATTGGACAGGATCCAGCGCGGACGCGGCGCGAGATCGGCGAGTGCGGCGAGTGCATCGGGAAATGGCGCGAGCGAGCCGTAGCCGTCGAGCAAGCGCTGGCGATCACCTTCGCCAAGCCGCACCGTCAGTTGCGAGACGGCGTAATCGAGCGCTTTCGCCGTGATCGTCGCGAAGTCGTCGCGTTGCTGCGCCGATCCGATCATCAGCGACTGCAGCCACGTGTACTGCAGCTGCTTCGTGCGCCAGATCTGCGACAGCAATGCACCCTGGCGCGGCGCGATCGACTCGGCGGCCGCGGTGATTGAATGAACGTCGAAGAGCGTTCCGTACGCGTCGAACACGAACGCGCGCAGCGGGCTTTTGCGCATTGATCGAGATAAAAAAAGAGGGGTTACACTTGCGCGTAACCCCTTGGTTCATGTGGTGGGCGATACTGGGTTCGAACCAGTGACCCCTGCCGTGTGAAGGCAGTGCTCTACCGCTGAGCTAACCGCCCCGCGAACCCAGACAGGAGCCGCGATTTAACCATAGCGA
>Ga0207689_10002549_pt1 | contig 16910 bp, 15 predicted proteins | sample KBSMisM52_FD_184312 | JGI IMG/M metagenome (GOLD analysis project Ga0207689, IMG submission 184312) | Miscanthus rhizosphere microbial communities from Kellogg Biological Station, Michigan, USA - KBS Miscanthus M5-2 (SPAdes) (version 2) | ecosystem: Host-associated > Plants > Roots >... | reverse complement strand
CCGCTCCGACAGGTTGCGCGATCTCCAGCTCTGCCGCGCCCGCCACCGAGGCAATCATCGCGTCCGTACCCATCGCTGAATTCAGCAGCATATGGTAAAGCCCCCGTGCGCACCATTCCTGCTGGTAGAACTTCCTTATCACCGCGGCACGCCGCTTGTCGTGATCGGCAAGTCTCTGTTCGGCATATTGCGCCTCCTTCGGAAATGCCTGCGCAAACCAGTCGCGCTTCGATTTCAAAGTTGCGTAGACAAATACATGGAAACATCCCGGCTGGCACGCCAGTGCACATGCCGCTCCGCGCCCTACCAGCACACACCCGCCAGTTTTCGCCGCTTCCATAATCTCCTCTCGAATCAGCGCAAGCATCCGCTCCGAGTCGAATACCTGGTCTTCGGAAAGCCCAGTCATCTGGTAGGCCGTGTCATGCCAGAATACTTTTCCGTAGCGGTAGTACCAGGGATCGAGCCGCTCATCATATTTGGCTGCCAGTTCCGGCGTAACTCCCGCGCGACGCGCCGCCGCGCATACCAGCTCTGAGTCCAGCAATTTCCAACCCAGCCGGTCCGCCAGATCGTGGGCAAATTCCCCGCCCCGAGAACCGTACTCCCGCTCAACTGTAATGACCCGGATCGGTGTCTGCCTCATAACCCGTCTCTCCCGTGCCTGGAGCATATACCGAAAGATCACATGCCCGGCAAGTAACTAGACACGATGAAAACGACTTCAGTTGCATCCGGTCACAGATACCTTGACTATCTACAAAAGTGATTGTAGATAATCTAGGCATGGGCAAGCCAAGCGATCTCGTTCAGGGAACCCTCGATCTCCTCATCCTTAAAACGCTTTTACTTGATCCTTTGCACGGATGGGCAATCGCCAAGCGGATTCAACAGCTTTCCGGCGAAGTCCTCCAGGTCCAGCAGGGCTCTCTCTACCCAGCTCTTCACCGCCTCGAACAGCAGGGCTGGATTAAGGCCAAGTGGGCCGAAAGCGAAACCGGCCGTCAGGCCAAGTTTTATGCCCTCACCACGGCAGGCCGTTCCCAGCTTGAAAAGGAAACCGCCAACTGGAACCGCCTGTCTGCTGCCATCAACTTGGTTGTTGGGGAAGCATAGACCCCTCAGTCTTCAGGAGAATTCCATGCGTCTCGTCGCACGAATCCGAATGGCTTTTCTGTCTCTTTTCCGGCGTGGTACCGCCTCTACGCTCCTCGATGACGAGCTTCGATATCATCTCGACCGCCAGATCGACGAGAACGTCACTGCTGGAATGTCTCCGAAACACGCTCGCGCCGCAGCACTCCGCAAGTTCGGCAACCCTGCTCTCCTCCGTGATCAAACGCGCGCTACTTGGACCGGAGTCTGGCTGGACTCACTGCTTCGCGATGTTCGTTACGTCACCCGTGCGCTCGTTCATGCTCCCGGATTTACTTCGATCGCAGTTTTCATCATTGCCCTCGGCATCGGCGCCAACGTCGCCCTATTCACGCTCGTTCACCGCGTCCTTCTCAACCCTCTGCCCTACCCCGAGCCTGACAAACTTGTCTCCATTTACGAGCACGAAGCAAGTAACAGCAACGATCATGGATACCTGCCCATCGATGCCGGAAGCTTCTCCGAATGGCAGCGCGCATCGCAAGGCGTTGCAGACATGGCATTGGTATCGCCCTTCCAGGGCTACAGTGTCTCGGCAGAAGGAGGAAAGCTGCCAGAAAAGATCGAGGCCGGCATGTGCTCGTGGAATTTCTTTTCCATCCTTGGTGTCAAACCCGCTCTCGGCCGTCCATTTGGACTCTCCGACGATTCACCTAGTTCCGAAGCCACCGTCATTCTTTCCGGTGCATTCTGGCACCGTCGATACGCAGGCGATTCTTCCGTTCTCGGCAGGAAGATCTGGCTAGACGCAAAGCCCTACACGGTCATCGGCATCATGCCCGAGTCATTCGTCTACTCCGGTGCATTCGGCGGCAACACTGTTCAGGTCTGGACTCCGATTGCTCACGAATTCCCGCCATCATTGATGACGGCGTTTGACGATCATGAAGCTATTGCCATCGCCCGGCTCCGGTCGGGCACCACGCTTCCAGCACTGGTTAGTCGTCTCCAAGCGATCCAAAAGGAGATCAAGGCAGGACATCCCGGCCCCGCTGTTCACAGCTCGGTGATCGGCCGATCCATGCTCGACGATGCAGTGCAGGATTACAAAACCCCTCTGTATGCACTGCTTGCTGCAACCGCATGCGTCCTCCTCATCGCATCCATGAATGTCGCTAGCCTTCTCGTCGCCCGGCTCGCTTCACGTCGCAAGGAACTTGCCATCCGCGTTGCGCTTGGCGGCGGGTGGCTGCGAATCATGCGTGAACGCATCTTGGAAAGCTTACTTCTTTGTGCTGCGGGCGGCACGATTGGTCTTCTTCTGGCTGGAGCTGCGATCCGATGGCTTGTGAAGACACGTCACGACATGAACCGCGTTGAAGCCATCCACATCGGTGTCCTAGAGCTGGGATTCGTCGTCCTCGCGGTCATCGCAACTGCTCTCTTTGCCGGCCTCATCAGCGCCTTCAGTTCCAAAATCAAGGATGTGCTCGACGGACTTCAGGATTCGTCACGCACTCTGTCGAGTAGCCGCGCTCGCGCCGGTCTTCGCCGCACACTTCTGGTTCTTCAGGTATCGCTGACCGTAGTTCTTCTCGTTGGCGCCGGCCTGCTTCTCAAGAGCTACCAGCGTCTGCGCTCAACTGACCTCGGCGTGCCGGCCGACAATGTGCTCACGCTGCACTTCGGACTTCCGGAAGCGCGGTACAAAGTGTCGGCCCAGCGTATCGCTTTCTTTGAAAATGTCCTCGCCCAGGTGCGTGCTATGCCTGGAATACAATCCGCCGGTCTCGTCAGCGCTGCACCAGGGCAGGGCTATGGGGGTGATGACCTTGTTACCGTCGTTGAGCACCCATCGCTCCCTAAGGGAACCGGCCTCGACCTGCAAATCCGGGGCGCAGACCCGGGATACTTCTCGGCCATTCATCTCCCGCTCATCCGGGGCCGTGTCTTTAGATCTGATGAGCGACTGGATCGTGCGAATGTAGTCGTCATCAGTCAAAAAGCAGCCGAAATGTGCTTCCCCGGTGAAGACCCAATCGGGAAACACATCAAAATCAGCGTCGACGGCAGGATCGGCGAGGTGATTGGTGTGGTGGGCGACACACGCTGGAACATCACTGAGCCTCCCATGCCACAGATGTACTGGCCTGTCCTCGGCGATGGTTGGGTCAATGTCGCGCTGATCGTGCGATCACCTTCGAACGTCTCCGCGTTTGCGATGCCCATTCAGAAGATCATCGGATCTCTTGATCCCGATCTTCCTGTCTCCGGTGTCGGAACGATTCGCGAATCCATTGCTAAATCCACCATCGATTCGCAGTTCGACTCGCTCCTCGTCCTCGCCTTCGCCGTGATCGCACTCGTTCTCGCGGCAGCGGGCCTGTACGGAGTTCTCACCTATCTCGTCACGCAGCGCACATCCGAAATCGGAATCCGCATCGCACTTGGGGCTCGCCGCGAACAGCTTCTCGGCACGGTACTATTCGACGGTCTCCGACCCGCTCTCGTCGGACTGTTGCTGGGCCTTGGTGCGAGCGCAATCACGGTGCGTCTCATTCGATCGATGCTCTATCAAACCGAACCATTCGATCCCGTGGTGTTCCTATCCGTAGCAGCGTTACTCCTGCTTGTCGCAACGCTCGCCTGCATGCTCCCAGCTTGGCGCGCCTCCCATCTCGATCCCATACAAGCCCTTCGAACCGAATAGGCAAGCACATCCGAGCACGAAAAAACAAGAGGTGCGGACCTGATCCGCACCTCTTGTTTTTTCTCGTTGTACGTATTTACTTATCCCGCGCTCATTGGGTTACCGGTGGCGCAGAAGGAACCTTCGGCGCCTTTAAGTGCGGCGCATTCGGTGAAGCCGGCAGAGCTGCCGCAGCGGGCGGCTCAGGAGGTGCATCGTCTCCACGCTTGATATGGATGTCTCCGTTCTCAGCCATCAGCGTCACCTTCGGCCCACCGGCGCCAATCGTGCCGCTTACCGTTTTGCTCTCATCGCCGCTGATCGCCAGCGGGAAATCCGATACTACGTCACCGTTACGCGTGTTGCCGGTTAGCGAAGCTCGAGCGTTGGGCGGCAACCGCAACTCCACATCACCCTTCCGATTCTTGGCTTCAATTGCGTAACTTCCCGCAGGCTCTACTGCGATTCGTCCATCGCGATCTTCGACGTAGACATCGCCAAACACCTGGGTCAGATCAACATCCTTCGAGTGCGTAATAACCCGCACTTGCCCTTTGGATTGCGTGACCCGAAGATTGTCAGAGTTGAGTGTCAGGTCGCCCGGCAGTGAGGCCACATCCATCTCCGTCACTGACGTATGCACATGCACCAGTCCGTTCACGCTCTCCATGTGTACGTCGCCGAAGAGTTCTCCATTGATCGAGACTTTGCCCGTAACTTCAGACAATGTCAGATCGTTGCAATTCCCCTCTGCTGTGATGTCACCATCAACCTGGTGCGCTGAAAAGTCGCCCCGATCGTTGGAGAAATGTACCTGCACCGAACCCTTGATCACGCTCAGGTGTACATCGCCATGGCTAGAGTTGATGTTGACCCCGCCATTCAGATTCGCTGCCGTCACATCGCCGTGACCGGAGTGCACACTCACACGCGCCGACTTCGGAACCGTCACCGTCAGGTTCATTCGGCCATTGTTGTTCGCATCGGACTTAACCAATACGGCGCTTCCGCTCACCGTGACATGTGCCTGTTCAGCAGCAAAGATCTTCTTAGCTTCTTCATCGGAACCGGCAAATGCAACCTCGTGTGCCTGCACTTCGATGTTCGTCGAATCTCCTGAAGTTATGCTGACATCCCCGCGCGGATTCTCGATTTGCACCGTGGCGTTTTCCGGAATTTGCACGTTCATTACCTGCTGATCAAGATCATGCTGCGGCAGTCCGAACATATTGAAGAAGTCGTCGTGATCGCCCCAGTCGCCTCGCCAGTTTCCCCAATGCCCGCGGGTCCATCCCGACGCCGCGAATCCCACAATCGCCAGCAGAATCAATACTCCGACAAATCCCGTCCCCCGCCGAACAGGAGTTTCGCGCCGGATATCCAAAGCCCACTCCGCCAACATCGCCAGACCTGCGGCGATCAACATCAGCGGCCACCATCTGCCGTACCATGCCCAGAAACTTGAAGCACTAATTCGCCCCGCGTAGATCAGCAGCCATACGATGCCAATCGCAACCAGGATCAGCGGCCCAACGACAGAAGGAACACGCGGTCCATACGCATGCTGGTAGTTCGCCTTGTACGCATGCTGCTGCGCCTTCCATGCATCCCGTTGTGCGCGCCACGCCACACGCTGTTGTTCACGATAAACCCGCCATTGAGTCCGCGGATCGTAACCGCCCGGTGGAACATTTGGTGGAGGAACACTGCTCATGACTGCCCTCCCTCAGAACCCCTGGTGTAGTCCTGCCCAGTTGGAACAATGGATGTCCCAGCCTGCGGCTGTGCAACCCCAGGCGCCGGAGCCGCCGCCCCATACGGATACGGTGAACCCGCGTACGGAACCTCGTCTCCTGCAGCCGCAAGCGCCGCGCGCTCGGCCAGCTTCAAAACTCCGATCAGTATCAGCAGCAGCGGAAAGAACAGGCTCCAGAATTCCACGAGACCAGACTCATGCAGTAGCGCAATGATCCCCAGCAGCACCAGAATTGCCGGCCCTCGTAAACGTCGAATCAAGATGTAGCGGTTCATTGCGCGCCTCCCTGAGTTCCCGGTCCCTGTGGCGGTACCTGCGGCGTATCCCCAATTCTCCGGATGACAAGCCACACACCGATCGCGATGAAGATCAGCGGCCACAGAATATGAATTACCCGCTCTGCCAGAAATCCAAGCTGATTCATCAGCAGGAGCAATCCGAATCCAATCAGGATCAAAGCTCCGATCGGCTCCTTCCGCTTCCAGAAGACCGGAGGAACTGGTGGTGGTGGCGGCACAGCAGGGTCAATGAATCCCGGCGGAGGAGGAGGCGTATACGGCGCCTGATACTGCGTGTACCGCACCTGTTGGTATCCGCCGGCTCCCGGAGCCGCTCCAGGTCCAGCTCCCGGCGGATTCACAGGCATCCCCGGCATCCCCGGCCGATGCTGTGGCCCACCCAGATTCAACCAGTTACCCACTTCATTCAATCCAAGCGGATCAGGCAGCGGCTGTCCGTCCCGGATCGCCTTTGCCGTGTGAAACGCTTCAAAAGATTGATAGAGCACCCACGCCGGAATAAACAGGCCGAACAATCCGTAGTGCGTCGTGATACTGATGATGACCACGAAGATGACAACGTGGATCAGCCCTTTAAAGTACTGTCCGTTGTACATCGCGCCGACGCCCGGAATGATGCCGAGAACAGCCGCTACTGAAGGATTCGGCCCGCTCGCCTGCTGCATGAACGGCTGCTGCACACTTTGCCACGCCATGACACACGGCTCGCAAAGGATTTGCCCGTTGCCGGCATTGCGGACGCACGTTGCACAGAGCGGTTTCCCGCAATTCTGGCAATACGCAGTTGCTGCCACTCCTTGATGATTTACGCAGTCCATACTGTGCTCCCTTCCCGTACTTCCATGTCGTAACCGGGTTGCGTTCTGCAGGGGTCCCCGGCGACAGGTTCTAGTCGCTGGGGCTGAGAGCATCCGCCGGAATGCGCGGACTGTAAGCCCAGACCATCTGGTTCAATGGCCCGGGGGTCTTGCCGGTCGTGAAGCGTAACGGAAGTTTCCAGATAATCCGAGTCCCTCAAGGCTGGTGCCCCGCTTTGCTCCGGAGGACCGGACTGCTGGGGCGGATCGACGCGGGACCCGCCGTCTTTCCGATTAGGGTTTTGTTTTGACTCCCCCGGCGCTACCGGCTGAGTCTGATTCTGTTGCTGCTGAAGTTGGCTGTTGCGCCGCATCTCCTTCACGCGCGACTCAACCTCGTACACCAGCCGGAGGTGATCGTAGTAGCGGATGATGGGCGTCGACGCCATCGTCAGCCGCCGCTCCATAAAAGAACGAACAGCGCTCGGCCTCAGGTTTGAAAGCCGGAAATCGGTCAGCCGCACTCCCGTCATATTCAGCGTCAGAGCGATCGAGAAGAAAGCCATGGCTGCCGTCATAAGCAGCCGGGGTTCCGCAAACCGACGGATCCGCCCCATCATGCCCGGCCTCTGCCACGCCGGAATCGGCATCGAGACCACGTTGCCTGCCGTGGCCAACTTGTACTCTGACGTATGTCCCGGCCCGGTTTGCGCGAGGATCTTATCCAGGAGACCCTCCGGGACCTCTGGTTCCGGGCTTAAGAACTCCAGCCACTGCCGCCCCTGTTGCGCTTCTTCAAACATCGCGGTACACGCTGCGCACGAAGCCATGTGTGAGGAGAAGGTCGCTTCGTCCTCCGGCCGTAGCAGCCCGTCCAGCGCATCCGCCAGCAGTGTCTCCCACTGCCCGCACGCTGGAGAATTCGGAATGTTTCCGCGGTCTGCCATCACATCACCTCCCGCTTACTACGTTCCAGGAGCCTCGCAAGTTCCGCGCGGCCTCTGCTGATGCGGGATTTAACCGTCCCTTCCGGTATGCCCAGCACCTGGGCGATTTCCTTGTAATCCATATCCTGCAAGTCCCTTAATATCACTGCCTCGCGCAACTCCACCGATACCTTAGCTAACGCGCCTTGTACCATCTTGGCCAGTTCCTTCTGCGCGGCCTTTTCATGCGGTGAAGCTCCGCTAGCCTGCAACCGGTCCACCGGCCTTAGTTCATCTGTCTCATCCCACCCGGCATCCAGAGAATCCGTCGCCCGCTGGTTTCTCGTGCGCCGGAAGTTGTCCACCAGCAGGTTCCGGGTCATCGTCGTGATCCAGACCTGCAGACTGCCCCGTGCCGTATCGAAGCTGGAGAGATTGGAATATATCTTGAGGAAGACGTCCTGCGTAAGATCTTCCGCGTCAGCAGGATTCCCTGTAAAGCGGTAGCAGAGTCCGTAGACGCGCCGATGGTGGGTACGAACCAGATCCGCCCAGGCTCCGGAATCTCCGTCCATGCAGCGGCGGACGACGTGCGACCAGTCGATCTCCAGTGCGTCGGGCGTCATCGTTCTCAGTTCCTGACCGTGGCGGGTAACCGGCGTCCGTGGCGTCTCGCCCAGCTTGCGCGAGGTCTCCGCAGCCGTGCCGTAACCTGGCCCCCTTGGAGCCGGTTGGTTCGTGGCGTTTTCCTTGCGCCGGGTTGGCGTCTGGGCCCCCATCAAGCGATCCCTGCCTGATGGAGTGGCCGCCTTCGGCGCCACCATTCCTGCCACGCTCCAGCTTAATGTACCCGCACAAGCCATGGAGCCCTATACGCATCATTTTGTTGCGCAGTTCCCCACCTATAACCTCCTTCTCGCGGTCCCCACCCCAAAGAGACCAGCTTTGCCTCCCGTAGACTGGAAGAGCCGCCCTGTGCGGCTGTTGTTCAGTTCGGAGTAAGCTTTGCCCACCTACCGCAGATCCGTCATCCCCGCTCAGCCCGGCGCTGAAACCCTTCCCCTCGTCGCCATCGTCGGCCGCCCAAATGTGGGCAAATCCACCCTCTTCAACCGCCTGACCCACAGCCGCCGCTCCATTGTGGGTGACGAGCCCGGCATTACTCGCGACCGCATCTATGGCGAATTCGAGTGGGATGGCCGCCGCTTCCGCCTCGTCGACACGGGCGGCATAGTCCCCGACGACCCCGAACTCATCCCCACCGAGATCTACAACCAGGCCAAGGTGGCTCTCAAAGAAGCCGCAGCCCTCATCATGGTCGTCGACGCCCGCACTGAGCTCGCCAGCCCTGACTACGACCTGGTGCGGCTCTTGGGCCGCTCCTCTAAGCCGGTCTTTCTCGCCGTCAACAAGATCGAAGGCGAGGCAATGGCCTACGCAGCCGAGAATTTTCGCCAGCTGGGAATCAAGCACGTCTACGCCATCAGCGCAGAACACGGCCTCGGCATCGGCGAACTCCTCGACGCCGTCACCACTACCATCCCTCGGCCAAGCGAAGTACCTTCGGAGGATCTCGACCCAGCCGGACTCTCTACGCCGAAGCCATCAGCGTCAGGGCACGACTCAAGTCGTGCCGATCAAGCGGAACAAGAAGACGGGGCTTCAGCGCCCGAGCATGCGCAACTCCACCGCACCCACGGCGAATTCGAGCAACACGAAACCGCCGTCGCCATCATCGGCCGCCCTAACGTCGGCAAATCTACCCTGCTGAACGCCCTCACCGGCACCTCCCGGGCTATCGTCTCGCCCATCGCCGGAACCACCCGCGACGCCGTCGACGAGACCGTCGAGTACGAAGGCAACACCCTCCGCTTCGTCGACACCGCCGGAATCCGCCGCAAGGGCAAGACCCATCTCATGGCCGAAAAGATGAGCGTGGTGATGGCGCGGAGACACCTTGAAGCCGCCGATGTGGCCCTTCTCGTGATCGACGCCACCGAGGGCGTAACTGGTGCCGACGCCACCATCGGCGGATACGCCCACGAGTCCGGCCGCAGCGTCATCCTCATCGTCAACAAATGGGACGCCGTCACCACCAACCGCACCGACGGCAAGCCTCCCGCAGACCGCGACATCTTCGAAAACCAACTCCGCCGAGCCCTCAAATATCTCGACTACGCCCCCGTCCTCTTCCTCTCCGCCAAGGAGGGCAAAGGCATGAAATCCGTCCTTAAAGACGTCAAGAGGCTCGCAGCCGAACGCCGCAAGCGCGTCACCACCGGCCAGATGAATCGCTTCATTGAAAAGATCGATTTCCAGCGCGCCCCGGTCCCAATGGCCAAGCGCATCCGGATCTTCTACATGACCCAGGCCGCCGTCGCGCCACCGACGTTCGTTCTCTTCACCGACCGTAATATCAAGCTGCACTTCGCCTTTGAGCGCTTCCTCGAAAACCAGATCCGCGCCGCCTTCGGCTTCGAAGGCACACCCATCTGGTTCAAAGTCAAAGCCCGCAACGACAGCAAGAACGAACAATAACTCGCAGCGTTCAGATGTCCGCGTCCTGCCGCACCGAAGGCGTCATATAACCCTTCTCCGCCAGGTGCTTCCCCATCTGCTCGTACATTCCAGGATCGCTCGGCTGCATAGTCCCAAGCCCATCCACGTACCGGTTGTACATCGAGAATGCCGCTGCAATCAGCACCGTATCATGAATCTCAGTGTCTGTCGCCCCCATCGCACGCGCAGCCACAACATCGGATTCCACAACGAGTTTGCCATCCTCTTGTACCTTTCCTGCGATCACCAGCAGGGCCTTCAGTTTCAGGCTGATCGGCGCCGTCATGAAGTCTGTCTTCACTCGCTCCACCAGACCGGCATCACCCAGATGGCTTGCCGCTGCGGCTCCATGACTCATCACACAAAACTTCGTGCAGTTGCGCGACGAGACATAGGTCGCAATCAATTCGCGCTCTCCCGCTGAAAGCGAATTCGCTTCGTGCAGCAAAATGTGCGCCAGTTCGCGCATTGGCTTCGCAGTCTCAGGCCGATAAGCGAAACCAGCGCTGATCCCCGGCAGGCCTTCAGGTAACTTGATGTGCGCCATCTCTCCTCCAAATTTCCGGCTTTCGATTGAACGCGTACATTCTTTGTCAGTCAGAATTAGCTTCCAGCCGGGTCCAGGTTCAGGGCCTCTCGTCTTCACTCGTCAGCACATCTATCGGAGAACGAAGGCCGACCTCACTTCCCTTCGTCAGCATCCACCTCACCGGTAAGCCGCACAGCACAATTCCCGCGCCTAGCAGTGCCGCCGCGGGATTGTGCATCAGCAGCATCAGGCCCAGCACTCCGCTTCCGCCGATGAACAAAACCGGGGCCACCGGATACCACCATCGCCTCACCGGCGTGCCCGTTCTGAAGAGCGTCGCCGCCGTCAGCGCCAGAAACACCACCGACGGAAAGATGATGTACGCCAGAATCTTGTCGAACGCCCCCAGGCTCACCACCACCAGCGCCATCCCGGTCTGCAACAGAACTCCATTCGCCGGCGTCCCAAACCGCGGATGCAGCCTTGCAAACGCCGACAGCGCTCCACCCCTCGCATCTCCCGCTTCCCCCTGCGCCAGCGCAAACGTAACCCGCGGCACCGCCATGGTCAGCACCATCAACCCGCCTAGCACGCAGAGCACCACGCACAACGCCAGTACACGTCCCCCCGCCGTTCCAAACAGCGCCTCTCCAAACAACGCCACAAACGCCGCATTCGATCCGATCTGCTGCATGGGCACAACCGCTACAAACGCCAGGCTCAGCAGCAGGTAGATCGCCGTCACAATCAGCACTCCTCCGGAAAACGCAACTGCAAGGTTGCGCGAAGGATTCTTCACCTCTCCCGCAATCTTCCCTGCCTCCCACCAGCCTCCAAAGCAGAAAAATGCGCTGATCGTCGCACCCGCAATGCCATCCACCAGCGGATCCGATCCCACTCTCCGCGTCGCTAGCGGCAGCAAGTTCGCCATCGTCGCGTGTCCAGACAGAAACGCCCACCCTACCAGTGCCGCCAGCACCGGCACCTTCAGCCAGTTCAGGGTTGACATCACACCACTGCTCAGCCGCGTTCCAAAGTAATTCAGCGCGCCCAGCGCAAGCAGGATCAACGCGGGCACCACGGCTACAAGCCTCGTCGGGATTGGTATCAGCGCCTGAACGTATGGCACGATCCCGACAGACAACGCGGCAGCAACTCCGGGGTACATCACCAGCGCCGCCATCCATCCATAAAGAAATGCAACCTGGCGCCCGAATCCGCGTCGCAGGTACAAATACTCCCCGCCATCTTGGGGATTCCGCACAGCCAGTTCCGTAAAGCACAAGGCCCCGGCTAACGTGATCGCAGCCATCCCGCACCACACCGCAACCAGCAGTGCCGGTGACCCCAGCGACTTCGCCATTCCCGCAGGTGTCAGAAAAATCCCCAGCGAGATCGCCTCGCCAGTAACGACCGCCGTCGCCGCCCACACGCCCATCTGGCGCTTGGTCGCGGACGCGGCAGAGACCTCCGCCGCATCTGCCCGCAGTGCTGAATTTGGGGGTTGACCCTCCATGGTCTGCTCAGACTACCCGACGAGAGACCCACCCGCGCATCGAACTTTGGATTGATAGGAGAACAGCGTTCTACCGCTGGGGTGCCCCATCCAACCGGCTTCTTTTGCCGGTTGGGTGGGAAACTACGAAGCTAATCTGCAAGATAACTGGAACTGCGTTTACCGCTGCCGTTGCGCGTCGGTCGGCTTCGCATCCGCCGTCTCATCCAGATGCATCACGTGAACCGTAGCCTGCGTCTCCGGCACCGTCCCGTCGTTCACCTGCGCCTCCGTCGGCTTGCCTTGCACCAGCAGTCGCGGCGTCGCCGTTCCTCGCGCCGGAACCAGCACCCGCTCCGTCGTTGTATTCGTCGCCGAGCGCACCGTCACCGGAACTTCCGCGGCCGCGTACCCCGCATTCGAGATCGTCACCGAGACCAGCCAGTTCCCCGACTGCACGGCATTCGGAAACACCTTGTCGACACTTAAATCCGGCAGTCCATGATCCGCATCTATCCAGTCCGCAAAAAGCCATTTGAAATCGCGTCTCGGAGCAGCAGCTTTCAGCGCATCTTCGAAAGCATGTGCAGACTCGCCTGTCCCCTTATCCGCAGCGGCATTCGAACTCTGCAATGCTGCGCCCAGCGCCTCATCTCCAACCATCTCGCGCAGCATCCACAGCACCCAGGCTGCCTTGGTTCGGTAGTACACCGGTGAGCTTGCTTTTAAAAGCGGCTGCCCCTGTGCTTCACCAGGACTCGCCGGTTCCGCCAGCGCCAATGCGCCCCTGCCACCCTCCAGCGTCGCCAGTGCACGATCCCGTCGATGCTGGTGATCGTCCCACATCGTTCCCATGAAGTTCGCAGCGCCCTCATCCAGCCAATAAGGGTTCGATTTCATCCACGCATGCGTCATCGCATGCGACAGCACTGACTCCAGTTGATCAGGCATCGCATCTCGCACTGGAATCGCAAGCAGCGGCCCCGACTCCCACGGCGCATCATCCGTATCCGGCAGATCCACGACCGTAAGCTCCGTTCGGGCCTGCGGTCCCAGCCACCGCTCAAGCATTGGCGATACACTCTTTCCCGCTGCCACCCAGTTCTTCGCAGCCATCTCATCCGCGGTGCTGGTGTACACCGTCATATGCGATCCGGCATGCGCGGTCTCCGTGGTCACAAATAAACTGGGCGACTCGAAGCTCAGCTTCGTATTGCCTGAATCCGCAGTGGCCACTCCTGCAATATCTGCACTCTGTCCGGTCTCATCCGCAACGCTCAACTTCAGTGCGTGTCCATTCACAACTGCCAACGTAGGTGCGTGCTCATGCGGGAATTCAACCGTCAGCTTCAGCCGAAACGTTGATCCTTCCGCGCGCAGTTTCTGCCGCCCGATCTCTTCCGACAGCCGCGCTCCATCATCAACAATTGCCGGCAGGCTCGCCACCGGATACCAGACCACGTTTCCGAATCCGCGCAGCGCCGTGAACTCTGAACTGATCTCGTCCCAATCCGAATGTCCCACCGAATCCTCAGGGGATACCAGAGAAGTCAGCCGCGGCGCCTGGCTTTCAATCTTCCCTGAATACAGCACGTCCATCTGGATCGAATCGCCCGCCGCAAGCGGCTCATCTAGCTGCGCCACTGCTTCATGCAATTGCAACGTGTGATCCGAATCCGACTCCACAGTTGCTACCGGAAATCGAACATCCTGACCCTCAACGCGAATCCGCTCCCAGTTCAGCGAGGACGATATCTGCAGCGGAATCCTAGTCAGCGGCACAGTTCCCGCGTTCCGCACCGTCACTTGTCCACGAACAGCAATCTGCTGGGCCTCGGTGTTCAACCGGACATCAAGATCCAGCCCCGTCACAGCTATCGCCGCACGTTCCACATCGGAAACCACCGGCGGCACAACAGCGTTGGAACTTGCTTTCGCATCCGCTCTCGTTGTGCTCACTATGTTTCCAGTGCCATCCAGCGATCGCTGAAACAACACCTTGCCACGCGGCCTCTCCGTCGGCTCGGGCTCAGCCGTCGGTTCCGTAGTAGTCTGACCTGCCGGCGATTGACTCTGATCTGGCTTCGTACTCGGCGGATTCTGGGCGAAACCTGCAACAACGGCCATAAGCGCAACGATTGCAGCGATCGCCGACTTCCGGCCCAAAAGCAACCTCATGAACCTAAACCTTTCTGCTTCTTCTTGGACGCGCCAGCGCTCCCCTCGCCAACCGCACCACGCGCTTTCGCCCGCCTCTGTCGCGCCGCCTCGTACAGCACCACCGCCCCCGCCGTCGACACATTCAGCGAACTCACCCCGCCCCCCATCGGAATCCGCAGCAGGTGATCGCACGTACGCTTCACCAGATCGTGAAGCCCCGCTCCCTCGCGTCCCAGCACCAGCACGCAATCGCCCGTCAAATCGAAGCGGTCATAATCGGTTTCGCCACGTTCATCAAGGCCGATCACCCATATATTGTGCGACTTCAACTCTTCGAGTGCCCGGACCAGATTAACAACTCGGGCGATCCTCAAATGCTCTACTGCTCCCGCGCTCGCTTTCACCGCCACCGGACTCAACGGTGCCGACCTCCGCTCCGTCACGATCACACCATCCACGCCGGCTCCATCCGCCACGCGCAGAAGCGCTCCCAGATTTTGCGGATCCTCCACCCCATCCAGCGCCAGAAGCAGCCTTCCCTGGCCGCTATCAGGCGCTTCAAACAGATCCTCAATCGTCAGCAGTTCCTTGGGCCGCACCACCGCCACTACGCCTTGGTGCGCGGCAGTCCCCGCAAGTTGCGTCAGATGTTCGCGTGCCTCCTGCTTCACCCGCACGCCGGCCTGTCTGCACTGGGATACCAGCTGCGCCAGCCGGTCATCATGCCGCTCTGCTGCAACCAGCACATGATCGAAGCGCCTGCGACCCGCCTTCAGCGCCTCCGCCACCGGATGCACGCCATACAAAACGTCCATCGCTCTAGTGTAGTTGGCACGACCTGAAAACCTTATCCGGCCGTTAACCCAGATCGGTTTACGACAAAGCAGCTAGAAGCTAATAGCTAGGGGCTAGAAGCTGCCTTCCTTCTCGCCACCTTGATACAACTCTCGATCGTCGTCGCCGCCCGCTTCTCTCGCCCTTCCACTGTCTGCGGATGGAAGATCCCCAGCAGATGGTTCCTCTTCTGAATCGGCGTCATGTTCTCCCACCCTGGCCGCGCCTCTGGATGCCTTTGAAATCCTGCTCGCAAAATCGGTGGCGGCTCATTCTCACCCTCCATCGCCAGCATCAGGCTCTCGGCCATCTGCTCAGCTCGTTTCTGCCGCGTCTCCTTCGTCTTCGCATCCGCGATCAGGTTCGTGAATCCCTTCCGCATCGACGGGCTCATGCCATCAAAGAACTTCTTCAACTCTCGATCACCCTTCAGGATCCTCGCGAACTCCGTCGGCAAATCAATAACAAGCTCCCCCAGATCCGGCGCAAGCCTGATCTGCGCTGTCTCGCCCGCATGCGCTCGGCCTCCAGCCTGCATCCTCTTGTTCACGATGAGCGTGAACCCTTCCCCCTTCGTCGCAGGCATCAGCGCCGTTTTGAATGCGAACCCATTGATCTCGCCGAAAACCCGCCGGCTTCTCCACATGGGCCAGGCCTTCCTCAAATCGATAGGTACGCGCGCAATCACCCAGTGCAGCGACGTTCCCGTCGCCTCCAGCTTCGCCCGAAATGTCTTGGTCAGTTTTGGATCGAGTTCAGCGCCCACGCATCAAGCTCCGCACACTTCGGCTGCCCGTTGCTCCAACCTCTAGGGGTGCCCCAGCCTAACCGCACCTTTGTGGTTAGGCCGGAATGAAACTCGGTTCGTACTACGAATCCGCCACGGGATAATTCCGATCCAGCGGGAAGATTACCTCTGCTTGGCTCGCTACCGGCTTGCCGTTAATCTTCGCCGGCTGGAACTTCCAGGTCTTCACGATTTCCAGCACGATCCCATCAAGCTGATTTCCCAATCCCCTGACCAGCGTTTCCTTCACGACCAGGCCCGTGTCATCCAGATCGACATCGATAACGATCTTTTCAGCCGTTTGCGGCAGCAACGCTCGATCCCTGATCGGTGGATGCGGCGAAAACACCGGAAACGCCGGGGTCATATCGATACTGTCTGCGCCATTTCCCCTCATTGCTTTTCCCGTGCCATCCCCGTGATGCGGATCCTTGGTCGAACCCCCTCCCGACTTCGGCTGTTCCGGCACCGGCATCGGAATGATCGTCTTCTTGGAAGACTCCGCATGCTCATCTGGATCCTTTACGTGCGCAGAAGTCTCAGCCGTCGGCAGCACAAGTCGAATTCGATGTGATCCGCCTGCCATCGCCAGCTCCGCCACTCGCTGCTGCACGCTTTTCACCATCACCACCGGCGCGCGCACTCCAAACACAAGGACACAAAGGAAAAAAACTCCGTGCATCGCAAGAGAAACGATCAGTGCGCGAAGGGTCCCGTTCCTGCGCTCGATTTGACCTTCCATCAATGACCTCCGAAGGGAGCCCCGGTGCATCGATTCTCGCACGAAATCGAATCCCGCAGCCCGCCGAAAAAACGATCCGTCACTACTCGTCACATTCCACTCAGATTGCCAGAGCCGCAGTCTACCTGACGGGCATCTCTATCACTCTCCTCTTGACAATCTACTGAAGCCTCGTATGCTGGATACTCTAGATTGTCTGGAGGAGATCCGAAGTGGCCAAAACCGACACCAATGGCGAACTC
>Ga0207689_10002546_pt1 | contig 16921 bp, 16 predicted proteins | sample KBSMisM52_FD_184312 | JGI IMG/M metagenome (GOLD analysis project Ga0207689, IMG submission 184312) | Miscanthus rhizosphere microbial communities from Kellogg Biological Station, Michigan, USA - KBS Miscanthus M5-2 (SPAdes) (version 2) | ecosystem: Host-associated > Plants > Roots >... | reverse complement strand
AAAGTTGTAATTAAAGCCTTAAACGAAATTCCAAACACAAAAGATCTTCTGCTCGTCAAAGATGCAGTCGAAGGTATAGAGGGAATGGCTGATAAATGTCAGGCGGCGTCAGATTCCCTTACAATACTTGCTCTGAGCATGTGATGAAATCTTATTCTGGTACTCTCATTGAGAGCAGAATCATAATTTGGAACATTGAGGATTCAAGATCAATTTTTTCTCTAGGCTACTATGGTAAGCCACTGGGGATTTACAAGCCAAAGGGAGTCGATTTTGACACACCTCTAATTCTCGATTTAATTGAAGGCTGTTATTTGGTCGAGTCAAGAATGCTTACAATAAACGACGTAAATGGTAAAAAAATACTTTTGAAACAGATGAAGCAAATATGCAGAAAACAGTATATCGATTTTGACATAAAATATCTAGTGTTCAAAAAATTGAGAGATGTAGGGTATGTTGTTTCTCCTGGTATTAAATTTGGTTGCGATTTTGCTGTTTACGAACATGGTCCTGGAATTGACCATGCGCCATATTTAGTACAAGTTGTAGATAGTCAACAAGACATAACTGCGACTGGAATCGTGCTTGCAGGAAGGTTAGCGACTACAGTAAAAAAGCAATACATTCTAGCTGTCACGTATACAAAGCCGAGTAAAGTGTATTTTCTTAGTTTTGATTGGTGGAGAGCTTGAATGACATATTACTTAAAGCGCTAAAATCGGTGTTTTAATTGTATGAAAAGTGACAATTCTAAAAAACACCCAATAAATGCCTAGTCAGTTCTTTTGAATGATTTGAATTATGCTAACTTCCTTGCCTTTTACCCTTATACACCCGCGGTTAGTAATTAGACGAGGATTTGAGCCAATATCATTGTTATAATATTCTTCACCTTCCAGTCCCAAGGAACCTATTGGGATTGCTTCGGCGCCCAAGCCTTCAGCCACCATTTGAGAGGCAAATAATTCATTTATGTCCTGTTTCTTGAAGGTATCGGACTCTTCCCCCTCTTCGTGCTTATCATGTTTATCATTTGATCTTGTCGAATGCTCATCATCAGACATGCCTTTTCTATTTTTATACTAATAAATAAATTGTTTGAAAAGAATTGAATTAATTAAATTATCTCCGTTAAAATCGATTATAACGAATCCGCCCTCCAGCTCGTTATATTTAATAATGTATTAGATATGCCTTGAACTTATGCCTCAAGGGGATAGGGTCATACTTGGTTGAACTTGCTTTTGAAAACAAGGTCGTAGTAGTTACCGGAAGTGGAACTGGAATAGGTCAAGCTATAGCAAAGAAATTTGCTGAAAATGGCGCTAGTATTATACTGCTTGGAAGAAGAAAAGAACCACTGGAAGAGACTCAATCGCAGTTACAAAGTCTTATTTCAAGTGTAGGAAGTTCTGGTAAAATCAAAATATTCCCCGGTGTAGATGTTTCAGATGAACAAGCAATATCGAACATGTTTGACACTATCGCAAAAGAAATGGGCCATGTCGATATACTTGTAAATAACGCAGGGGTTTCGGGACCTGTGAAACTTTTTACTAATTCCAATTTTTCAGATTTCAAAGAATGTGTAATGATCCATCTAACTGGTACATTTTGGACAACAATCAAATGCATTGATAATATGCAAAAAGGCTCAAAGGTAATTACCATCTCTACTTTTTTTACAGAAGAAAACAAGTATGAACAGCGCCCGTATAGATTTAGGACTCCATACACTAGTGCCCAAGGAGCCAAAAATAGATTGGCAGAAGCATTTGCATGGGAGTTGGTGCCCGAGGGAATCCAATCGGTAGCAACAAATCCCGGACCGGTACACTCAGATCGAATATACAAAACAGTGTATCCTAAGGCAGCTGCTGAATTCTTGCGCATCGGTGGGTTTCCCGGACTTTCATCCGCGGAAATAGAGAAAGCATTGTCTCGACTTTTGAATGTATTAGGAGAAGAACAATCTACTATCGATAATGAAATGGATATGATAGTGCAGCAAATATTTAGCAATAGGATAAAAAATGAAAAAGATAGAGTTGAACTCGTATCATCCTTAGGAGAGCTACTATCAAAGACACAGCAAATTGCTGAAAAGATACAAATGAATACAAAGAAGATGATAGTGGATAATGAGTTTCTCTCACAGGAACAAGTAGCAGATATGGTACTTAATCTTTCATCTGAAAAGATGAGCAAATTATTAAATGGAAAGATAGTACCAAATGACAGAGTATTCTATCCTACAAGACCAATAATTGGAACCTTTACTAATCAGAAGGAAATTGATATTTCAAATAAAGTTATTGTGCTTATAGTAAACTCTTCAAAGGAAAAAGATCTAAATCGGGCAAAAAATATTGCGAATTCTCTTGTGAAAAAAATAAAACAATTGGTCATCTTAACAGGAGACCCCAAAGATTTGAGTTTCTACAAAGAGTTTCATACTCATTCCGTTAACTTGACAAATGAGCAATCGGTTCAGGAAATGCTTAGAATAATTAGAGAAAAATTTTCCGCGATAGATGGAGTGGTCTTTTTGACTGGAGATTATGAATACGACGCCGCACTAAAGTCACTTAGTAGGGCACAGTGGGATAAGATTGTGGAAAAATACCTTCTTGCTCCCGCATTAGTAACTAGAGAATCAGTATTACACATGGTCCCCGAAGGTGCACTTGATGATCCATCTATGTTCAAAAGCTCGAAAGGAACTGTAATTATTATAGGTCCTGATTCACCAGTGGGAGATAAGATTTCCGGCGTCGTGCGGGCTAGGTCTGAAATTTTTAGAGGTGCTTTGAGACCTTTCAATGCAACTGTTAATCAGGAATTAAGAGATGTGGTAAAATCCAATATAAGGCAAAATTTGATATTAGCGGGTAATATTGAAGGTAGCAAGCCAGATGAAGAAAAGATTGCTACTTTGATAGTGAATATCTTGTCGCAGTCAAATGGTGGAAGTAATAACCAGACCATTTATTATGTTGATGAGTCCTAGGTTAGGAATATGTAAATAAGTTCATGCCAAGCAATACTCCTAGACTATAAAAAGACACATTAATCTAGGAATTTTAACTGTATTTTAGATGACTGATAAATACGTTTTAGATACAAGCGTGATAATCGAAGGCAAGATTCCAGATATTTTACGGGACAGGATTTCTGCAAATAGCCAAATTATTATCCCCATCGCAGTGCTTGACGAACTTCAAGCACAGGCCTCTACAAATAGGCCACAGGGAATTGAAGGGCTACTTCAAATAAAAAAGATTAGGGATGTATGCAAGACAAGTAAAATAAATCTGGAATTTGTTGGAACAAGGCCAACTATCGAAGAAATTAGACTGGCAAAACATGGAAGAATCGACGCCATAATAAAAGACGTCGCTCTAGCAAATGATGCGACCCTCATAACATGTGATTATATTCAACATTTGGTTTCAGAAGCACATGGAATAAAATCCATGCTACTTAGTTCCCCCAAAGAGGATTCAGAATTACGATTTGAAAAATACTTTGATAACGATACCATGAGTATTCATCTCAAGGAAGGTACAAGCCCGTTTGCAAAAAGAGGAGTACCTGGCAATTGGAAGGTCGTACAATTAGAAAATGGGAAACTTTCATCTCAGGAAGTGGATGAAATAACAAAAGAAATTTTAGAACAATCGCGCCTAAAGAAGGGGTTGAGGGAAATCAATAAAGAAGGGGCTACTGTTATTCAATTAGGTAAATATAGAATTGCAATTACTAAAGAACCATTCTCAGAAGCCCAAGAAATTACTGTTGTAAGACCGATAGCAAAATTGACATTGGAAGATTATGGGCTGAGTGAAAAACTATTGGCGAGGCTAACATCAAATGTGGAAGGAATAATTATAGCTGGCCCTCCTGGTTCTGGAAAGAGTACATTGGCAAGCAGCCTTGCAGAGTTTTATGTCATGCAGAATAAAATAGTGAAAACATTTGAATCGCCCAGAGATTTACAAGTACCAAAGGAAGTAACCCAGTATGGTCCGCTTGAAGGAAGTTTTGAGAATGCCGTAGATATTCTCTTACTAGTACGTCCCGACTACACCATTTTTGACGAGATAAGGCGATATAGAGATTTTCAAGTCTTTTCTGATATGAAATTAGCTGGGGTTGGAATGATTGGTGTTATCCATGCGAGCAAACCATTGGATGCGGTTCAGAGATTTATTGGTAGGATAGAATTAGGTATGATACCTCAAATTCTGGACACAATAATTTTCATGGATGCAGGCACGGTGAAGAAAGTCTATGAAATATCACTCACAGTTAAAGTACCTTACAAGATGATAGAAGCTGATCTTGCCAGGCCAGTAGTTGAAGTCAAAGATTTTTTGACCGGACTAACAGAATATGAGATATACACATACGGTGAAGAAAATGTAATTGTGCCAGTTGAACCAACTGACGAAGCCAACAAGAACAAAATATACAAACTTGCAGAATCAAAGATCAGAGATGTAATAAGACGATTTGATCCCAATCCCGAGATTTCAATCCTATCGGACAACAAGGTGAGAATTAAAGTCCAGAAAGATGTAATTCCCAGAATAATTGGAAAAGGAGGAACAACTGTCAACGAACTCGAAGACATGCTTGGCATAAAGATAGACGTGGAAATGAAGACCCCTACTCTAGGCAAAGAAATATTTTTTGAAATAAGTGAATCTGGTAATGGAGTTGTTATAAAGCTAGAAGAAGAAACAATCGGTAATAAAGTAAATTTGTATATAGATGATGAATTTGTTTGTGCAAATCAAGTTGGTAAAAAATCGCGAATCAAAATAGACAAGAGATCGGAAAGCGGAAGAAGGTTACTAAATGCAATTATTGCAGGACAAAAAATAAGAATTTTTCAAATTGATAACGTTTAATCTTTAGAAAAGATAATCATGGTGGTTTCTCCACCAAGGATCCTTTTCAAATATCAAAATATTTGATATTTCACTTGCTAATTCTGTAAATCGTACCATCCTCAAATGACAAGACGTAAAGCAGCCCGTCTGGCCCTGTCTTTATATCTGTTATGCCAGAAAAGCCTTTACCAAATTTTACCGAATTGAGTTCCTTGTTATTATCTACTACCCGATCATCGAGTCCAGGATCGTTAAATTTGAAATCTAGTCTGTCGTCGTTTAGCTCAAATCGATAAAGATTACCATATCTAATATCACCTACGAATGCGTTATTTGCGTATTCCGTCCCCAATTTATCCGAATTTAAAAATTCAATATCTGTGATGCCAATTGAACTCCTAAAACTTAGAATTGGATCCTTGTAATTTGAGTCTGGAAAATTCACCAGATCATCCTGGGAAATTCCATTCTCAGATATTGGACCCATTGTAGATTTCCATCCACTGTTGAATCCGGGACTAACTAAGTTAATTTCATCGAATGTTTTTTCACCGTTTTCTGTGTCCCATAAGGCGCCAGAAACAGGATCTATTCCGAGTCCAAAGCTATTCCTTATTCCATATGCTTGATACCAATTTATAGGATCTTTCGAGTTGTCACTCTTGAAGGGATTATTAGGAGCTGGAGTACCGTCTTTTGCATTAGTTTTTAAAATTGCTCCGCTAAAATCTGGATCTGGACCATTAACTATATTTTGGTCTTTTCCATTCCGTTGAAGCTCTCCCGTTACTGAATAAAGATATCCATCTTTACTCGCAACTAGTTTTCCTCCTTGATGATTGGTGCCTGGAGTTGCAGGAAGATCCTTAAATTGTTGTTCATTTGTTAACTCTGGACCAGGTGCCAATGTGTATTTGTAAATTCTGTTGATAAGTTGACCGTCCTTTACTGTTGCATACAAAAATACATTATCTCCAACTTTTTCTATTCCTAGTAGTCCGCGTTCATTCTTAATATCAACATTTAGAGATGCCAATGGCTGTGATTGAAGCATTCCGTTGCCAACCAGTCTTACATTTCCATCTTTTTCCAACACCAAAATATTATTTTCATCGACAAATAACATACTGGTAGGAGATGACAAACCACTTACGAAAGCCTCAACTTTAAGATTAGAATCTTTAACTGATGGTTGCGCAAATAATGAATTATTTTGTAGCATCATTACAATTGTGAAAATAAGTAAAGAAATTGCAAAAAATTTTTTCATATCCAGAACGAAGGTACTGCGTAATTATTATATTTTGCCTATCGTTCACTCAGATGTCTTTTATATTCAGGTTTCATCCGATAGAATGCCATCTACCAGTAGAATTGTTCTCAGTTGTCTTGCCAAGTCAGTAACAGAAACAATACCAACAACCTTTCCGTCTGATAATATGGGCAGCCTACGAATTTTGTGATTAACCATTCTTTGTACCGCTACCTCCACTGGAGTGTCGGGACTCGCATAAGTTTGTATTTTGGACATTATTGTTCCAACCTTGACTTTAGAGGAAACTAGATCCTTATTACAGATTTTCTTGACAAAATCCTTCTCTGTGATTATTCCTATAGGAACGTTTTCTCTCTCCACGATAAGAGAGCTTATACGTTTTTCAGTCATAATAATAGCAGCTTCCTTTGCTGTAATTCCCTCATCAATCGAAATCACGTTCTTTGTCATTATGTCCTGCACTCTATCGTTCAATGGATAATCTTAATACATATCAAAATAAAAACCTAAGTCCCAAATGAAAAGATGAATCGGAATATAGTCCCATGTTGTCACAACCTGACCATGGCATTACAAATAAATTAAAATTACTAGTTCTTGACAGCTAGGTGGAGTCTAAGTGAAGGTAGGTATAGTTGTTTTTCCAGGGAGTAACTGCGACCGAGACGTACATCATATTATGAATGACGTTATAGGCATTAATGCTCAATATGTTTGGCATACACAAAAAACGATAGATGAGTATGACGCTCTAATTTTGCCGGGAGGATTTTCCTATGGAGATAGACTACGGGCAGGAGTCATAGCAGCTAAAAGCCCCATAGTCGAAGCAATAACGAAAAAAGCTAACGAAGGATTACCAATTCTTGGAATTTGCAATGGGTTCCAAATACTAGTTGAAGCTGGATTATTGCCAGGAGCACTGGTTAAAAATGAAAAATTAAAATTTTCATGCAAATGGTTAGAAATGGAGGTGTTAAATGTTGACACACCATTTACAAATCTGTTTAAAGTAAATGATAAGATCAAGATACCTATTGCGCATGGAGAGGGCAGATATGTAATAGATGATGATAAGATAAAAGAGCTATTTCAAAATAACCAAGTTGTATTCAAGTATAAAGATCAGAATCCTAATGGATCTACTGAGATGATTGCAGCAGTTTGCAATAAGAGGGGAAACGTTATGGGACTAATGCCGCATCCGGAGCGGGCATCAGAATCAATCCTTTCGCCCAATAAAACAAATAGTAATGCACGATTGATATTCCTATCCTTGAAAAATTTTTTAACCCCATACATAGAGAATTGATTTAACTGATGTAGAATGCTAACAAAAAAAGAAGAAAGTCATTTGCTAAAAAAAATGCGTAGGAAGCCTAATCTTTTGGAAATTGATATGATAGATGCAGAATGGTCTGAACATTGTTCATACAAGTCGTCCAAAAAATTTGTAAGATCATTACCATCTCGCGGTAAAAGAGTAATAGTAGGTCCGGGATATGACGCGGGGGTATTAGACATTGGTGATGAAGACGTAATAACCATTCATATTGAAAGCCATAATCATCCTTCTGCTGTTGAGCCATATGGAGGTGCTGCAACAGGAGTCGGTGGAGTAATAAGGGACATTATTTCTATGGGAACAAGGCCGATTGCTCTATTAGATGCGCTCCGATTTTCTTCTATAGTTGAGGATAGTAACGCGTCAAAATCCAAATGGCTGTTTAAGAATGTAGTAAATGGGATTGCTGATTACGGTAATTGCATAGGCATTCCGACGGTTGGAGGGGATATTGAATTTGATAATTCCTTTAAGGATTACTGCTTAGTCGACGTTGCTGCAATTGGTCTTGGCAAGAAGAATCAGATTATTTCCAATCATGCAGAAGAAGATGACCTGGTGATACTTGCTGGGAATCCCACGGGAAAAGATGGAATACGCGGAGCCTCTTTTGCCTCAAAACTACTGGACGACGAAGAAGATAGATCTGCTGTTCAAATTCCTGACCCGTTTTTGGAAAAATTATTGATCGAGGCTACTATAGAAGCTTCTGATATTAAGTGCATTAGCGCCATGAAAGATCTCGGAGGGGGAGGATTATCTTGTTGTCTTTCGGAGTTGTCCGACCTAGTGGAAAGGGGAATTGAAGTTGAGTTGTCCGCAGTACATACCAAAATACCTGATCTCTCGCCAAATGAGATAATGATTTCAGAATCTCAGGAAAGAATGGTATACATCATAAGCAAGAAAAAGTTGTCTAGCTTTAAAGACATCTTCAATAAGTATGGTATAACATACGCAATCATTGGTAAAGTAAAAGGCAATGATAAACTGAAAATCCTCTATCGAGGAAAACCAATTGCCAATATATCGTGTGATTTGATGGTTAATGCACCTCCTGCAAATAGAAAGTCAAAGAAACCTAGATATCTAAAAATTCCGAACAAAATGAGTCGTCATCATTACAAGATCGATGATCATGGTAAGACATTGCTTCGATTGCTGTCAAATCCTACCGTTGGTAATAAGAGTTGGATTTTTCAGCAGTATGATCATGAAGTTGGTCTGAGAACGGTTATAAAGCCGGGAGCAAATGGGTCAGTGATTAGAGTAAATGACAACAAATTTGTCTCTATAAAATTAGATGGAAATTCAAAACACTGTTATCTTGATCCTTATCAGGGGACATTAGGTTGTTTGTCTGAGGCGTGCAGAAACGTCATATCTACAGGCGCAGAACCAATTGGAATCATCGATCACTTGCAATTTGGCAGTCCCGAAAATCCTCAAATATATTGGACCTTCATGAAGTCAATTGAAGCTATAATAGATTATTGTAAATTTATGCGCATCCCTGTAGTGGGAGGTAAGGTCAGTTTTTACAATGAAACAATGAATTCTCCTATTAAACCATCGCCTGTTATTGGAACCATCGGATTAATCAGAGATCGAAAACATGTTACCGGCAATGTTGCAAATTTAGGAGATACGTTATTTATCATAGGACAAACAAAGGATGAATTAGGTGGTTCCGAATACTTTGATGCAACATCTCGCTTCGAGTACGGAAGAGTACCAAAGGTAGATTTGGAGACTGACAAGAAGAATGGTTCGGCCGTGTTGGCATTAATACAAAAAGGATTGGTCAATTTTGCACATGATTGTTCAAAAGGTGGAATCGGAGTTGCATTAGCTGAATTAGCCATTTCTGGTAATCTAGGAATAGACATTAACATGGAACAGATTCCAAGTAGTTGTGCACGACATGACCATCTGCTCTTTTCAGAAAGCCATTCCAGATTTATAATAGGAACCAACCAAGCAGATAAAGTCAAGAGAATATTAAAGAATAGAAAATGTGTCTTTTCGGAAATAGGTAAGATTAATGAAACCGAGACATTGAATTTGCGTGACTCGGGTGAACAAATAATAGGCTTAACGATAGGCGAGTTAAATAAAGCCTACGATGCAATGAACAAAATAATGGACGGCTCCTAGTCACAAATTTATTTGGAGTAAGTTTTAATTAAATGAATCAAGAAGAGATGATCTATAATGGTTCATGAGAATTGTGGAGTCATTGGTTTCTTTTCTCTGGATCATCATAATGTGATACCATATGTAATTGATTCATTACGTTCACTACAGCACAGAGGGCAAGAGGCCTGGGGTTTCGCCGTACCTTCAAAATCTCCATACAAAAATTTGGGCTTGGTATCTGCGTCAAGAAATTTTAGAAGCATTATCAGAAAATTCAATTCCCATGCCGCTATTGGTCATGTGAGATATTCCACATTTGGAAAAAGTAATCTAGATAATGCACAGCCTCTAAAAATCAAAGATTTGTGCATTGCACATAATGGTACAATAGCCAACGTTGAAGAATTATCAAATATGGTTGGTGGTTGCACATTTTCTCCACAAACAATGACTGATACACTGCTAGCTGCACAAAGATTAATGATGCATCTTGAAAAAAATGATAGCATGGTTGAAGCACTTCGGGTACTAAAAGAGGAAATGATAGGCTCTTTTTGCTTTACTCTTTTAACTGATGACGGTTCTGTTTATGCTGTCCGTGATACACGCGGATTCAGACCTTTAGTACTTGGTTATATTGAAGATACTAATACATATATGGTATCATCTGAATCATGTGCAATCGATACTGTTGGAGGTAATCTAATAGGAGATATCCAACCTGGAGAATTATTAAAGTTGAGCTCAAAAGGTATTGAACGGCAGCAGTTTGCTACTAGTGAGTATCATTCACACTGTGCGTTTGAATTTACTTATTTCGCACATCCAAGCTCTGTTATAGAAGGTGTCAATGTATACGAGGCCAGAAAGAAAATGGGCCACAATCTAGCAAGAAAGTATCCTGTACACGATGCGGATGTAGTCATCCCAGTTCCAGATTCAGCGAGACCTGCTGCCCTAGGTTACGCTGAAGAACTTGGAATCCATTTTGAAGAGGGTTTATTAAAAGACAGATACAGGAAGAAAGGTTCCATGAGAAGTTTTATTGAACCATATCATGGAGAGCGCGTTGAAATTAACAAGGGGATTATTCCAATACCCGAAGTAATCAAAAATAAAAACGTGGTAGTGATTGACGATAGCATAGTTAGAGGGACAAGTTCACAATCAATCATAAAGATTCTACGATCTGCTGGGGCATCAAGAATTACACTCATAGTTACTTTTCCGCCAATAAAATATCCATGTTATGCAGGAATTGATTTCCCGTCCCAGGATGAACTTTTGGCCTTCCAAAATCAACAACAAGGTGACCTCCAACTCGAATCTGAAATTGCGAAAAGCATTGGAGCGGATAAAGTAATTTACAACGACACTGTTACTTTGGCAGAGGCTATTGGGATAAATGAAAAGGAATTGTGCTTTTCTTGTTCTACTGGAAATTATAAGCCACTGGGAATAAAGCCTGTATTCAAGACTCGGGCCGAAGTAAAGGGAGAAACATGATTACGTTTCAAACTTGCTAATTGTTAGGATAAAGATTAGTAGCGTTTGAAAGACTCTCAAGTTCCAGTAAATTACTTAAATATTTGAAAATCGAACTAATTTTAGTTGACGAAACTGAATCTTCTCCTCTACAGTGTTGCAGGAGTAGTTTTGTTATCTATTCTCGTTTATTTTGTGATTCAATACTACCAGCGTCCTGACTATAGTCTACAAGTAGATGCAATGAGAGAGGATCAATCACTATTCACAAATAGCAGGATAATTCTAACAAACACAGGAAAGCAGCCAGTTACCAATGTGGTAGTATTTTATGATATCAAGAACGAAACAATTCACACTATTAATCCAGGAGATAAAATATCTCTCTCTCCGCCGGAAGGAAGTAACTTGAACGCAGTCAGAATCATTGCTGACCATGGCATAAATATTACAACAGGATATCGAACTCCCATCAAGATGCCCGGAATGATGGGCTCCTAAACAATAGATCTGTAGAAAGACTGCAGGTAGGCAATTCATCCAGTGCATTGCACGGTATGAGACAAAATCATGACATTAAAATTACCGATTGTCAATTTTTTGCTATTGAGAAATTCAGTATTCAAGTCGCTGTGCCAGGAAATAATCAAAGTGGATACTTCAATTAGATCTGCAGGAATTACAAATGAAGACGGTGTAATACTACACATTAGTCACCGCAAAGGTATCAAACCATTACTCTCTTCCGAAGAACGAGCTCAGTATGCTATTACTGCTGCTACTAGACAGTTTACGAGACTAAGATGGGAAGTCTTATTGGGAAAAATACAGTATGCTAGTTCTCACTACTCTAAACTTATTCGTGCCACTATACCGATCACTGATGATAATAGAAAATTATCATTTGTAATAATACTGTCCCTAGATGCAGGAACAGACAATTTTCATGAAATAATAGTAGATAAGATAATCCCGTTAATAAGGCAGAGAAAGTCTGCTTTGGTTAACTCTTGAAATATTAATTAAATTTGAGTTTATTTATTTCGCGGAAAATCCACCATCTATTGTCAGAGTAATTCCTGTAATCCAGTTGGCATCTTCCGAACATAAATAGACTACGGCTCCTGAAATATCACTAGTATTTCCAATCCTCCTTAGCGGAAACGATGATTCCAAAAGTTCCTTAGATTTTTCATCCTGTAGATAGGGTTCAATCATAGGACTTCTTATTGTGGATGGCACAATGCAATTACATCTAATTCCGTATGGACCATACTCGACTGCAATACTTTTTGTAAACATTATGATACCAGCTTTGGTAGCGCCATAAATTGATAAAGGAACATTTGGAATAGCTCGTATGCCCAACAATGATGAAATATTTACTATGTTTCCGTTTTTCTTTTCCATTATTATTGGTAGCACTGCCTTGGTCATCTGAAAAGTTCCGATGAGATTTGTAGATATGAGATTATCCCATTGAACCTCACTCATTTGATGAAAAGGAATTGGGTCATTTAGAACTCCAGCATTATTTACAAGAATATCCACAGTGTCGAATGAAGATATAGTTTGTTCAATAACGTTCAGCACTTCTGCCTCCTTTGTAATATCCGCGCTTACTGCAAGTAGATTACCACTATCACCATTATCGGAAATAACTTTTGCCAATTTTGAGCGGCTTCTGCCTACAAGAGTCACCTTACAACCTTCCTTAAGTAGCCGTTCAGTTGTGGATCTTCCTACCCCTCCGCCGGCACCTGTTACAATCGCAACTTTTCCTTTGAGACTCATACCATAAATAATAGAGCTATAAACTTTTAAAGTTTAAAGAAATATAGATACTTTAAATTTGTAATAAATTTGTATTCTAAGGATGAAGCACTGGCCTTCCATTTACAAATATGGATTGTCTCCTAACGGAATTAGATTGGGAATCATAGGGGGAGGACAACTTGGGAAAATGATTGGAATAGAGGCAAAAAGAATGTCGATGAAACTTGCGTATTTGGATCCAGATAAGAATTGTCCTGCATCATCCCTTGCTGATGAAATGATAGTAAGTGATTTTAAAGATGCAAAATCTATTCTGGAACTAGCCGATAAAGTTGATGTATTAACTTATGAGATTGAACTTGCGAATTCTTCAGTATTAAGAGATTTGGAATCTAAAGGCCATACGATTCATCCGGCTTCTGGCGTACTAAACACAATTCAAAACAAACTTCGACAAAAAAAATTTTTGAGGGCAAAAAATATACCGGTTCCTGCATTTGAAGAAGGTACTTCAGTAGATCAAGTAAAAAAAATCTGTAGGGAATTTGGTTATCCATCAGTATTGAAGGCCTGTGAGGATTCTTATGATGGACGAGGTAATTTTTTGCTTAGGTCTGTTGGTGATGTTGAAAGAGGAATTAAATATTTTGAAGGAAGGAGGTGTATGGTAGAACAATACATTCATTTCACAAAAGAGATATCCGTGATGGTTGCTCGCAATACTCGAGGACAAGTTGTATCATTTCCAGTGGTACAGAATATTCACACAAATGGAATTTTGGACACAACCATAGTCCCGTCAGGGGAAAATAGAAAAGTTGTATCTAACGCAAAGTCGATAGCCGAAAAAGTAGTAAGAGCATTAGGAGGCGTTGGCATATTTGGTATCGAAATGTTTCTGCGAGATAATAAGATAATGATTAACGAAATAGCCCCTAGACCTCATAACTCTGGTCATTATTCAATCGAAGCGTGTAGCGTTTCGCAATTTGAACAACATATTAGGGCAATCCTTGGACTGCCGCTAATAGAACCCAGATTGCTATCTCCTGTTGTTATGATAAATATTCTGGGGATTCCTAATTACTCTGGAGAGTACTCGTTGAAAGGAATCGAAAAAGCTTTTTCCGTTCCTGGTCTTAAACTACATTTGTATGGTAAAAGGATCTCAAAACCCCAGCGAAAATTGGGCCATATTACGGTCACCGCAGAAAAAATAGAGGAAGCGTTATCTAGAGCTAGAAGAGTAAAGAAGTTGTTAACAATTGGAAAGCGAAGTGGAAATTAACAAGAAAAGTAAGCCACTTGTTGGCATAATTATGGGAAGTGATTCTGATCTGCAGATTATGAACCAGGCATCAGAAATTTTAGACAAGAACCATGTTCCGTATGAAATGCAGATAGTTTCAGCCCACAGAACACCAGAACTAATGTTCGAATATGCGAAAAGTGCAAGAAAACGCGGCTTAAGGGTCATAATTGCAGGAGCTGGAGGATCTGCGCATTTGCCAGGCATGATCGCATCACTGACTACTTTACCAGTCATAGGTGTTCCTATAAAGAGTCATAATTTAGATGGAATTGATTCTTTGCTTTCCATTATTCAGATGCCGACTGGTGTTCCCGTGGCATGTGTTGCAATAAACGGTTCTATGAATGCGGCCATATTGGCGTGTCAAATCTTGGCACTAAGTTCAAAAAACATATCAAAATATGTGGAAGAATATAGAAAAAACCTGCATCACAGTGTAATTAAAAAAAGAGAACGAATGAATAAAAAGTAGCTTCGCTTCCCCGTGATTAAATTAAGAAATGTACAACATGATTACAAATAGAGCAACAGTGATACCAAGTGAGACTTTTGTTATGGTCATTGACTTATTCAACGCCTTTGCATAATTATCAAATTGGTCACTACCCATTAGTTTTAAATCCGAATAGCCCTCAAAATATGAAGAACTAGCGGATGTCGATTTTGTATTTGATAGTGCCCGCTGGGAGATTTCTTCAAAGGCACAAACAATATCCTTGTCAGTGGTAACATTACCCAGAGCATAATATCCCTGACGTGTTCTTTTACCAGAGCTAGAGTGTGTGTCTGACGAGCAAACTTCTAACATATTCAACCCTTGTTTATTTAATTCATTCAGAATTTTTTCTCGCAGTCCATTTACAAGATTGTTAGAGTCCGACCAACCAACTAGGTAATCATAATTGTCAATTTGAAAATTGATAACACCAATGCCCGCGCCCCCAAGTTCAATAAACTTAATACTTGAATTCAAAGAGTTTGCATATCCAACTTTGAATGAGTGATTTTTACCCTCCTTGAGTTTAGTTAACGCTTCAAGTGCAAGCTTACAGATTATTTCTTCATCTTGAGGTATTATCCGTTTTCCAAGACCATTATGCGCATCAATGACCATGATGCCTGGATATCCCAATTCTATGGCACATACTTCAATTCTTTCCCTAATGGAATACGGTAGATCTTCCATGCCCGTGTCCTTTGAAATTATCATAATAACAATGGTCTTAAAATTTATGCAGGTTAGAGTAAAATCATTTGATTTTATTTGTAAAGGCAAAGAACATTCATTGGCTGTGTTCTTGAAAGTGGAACTTTTTAGCGATTCGAGATATTTATCAACCTCCCCGCTTGTAGGTAGATTTTTAGAATGGTCAGAAACACTGTGGAGAACTATCGCGTTGTTTTCATAAAATCTAAATATCTTGTGCGGCAAATCGCTTCCTCCAATTGGATTAAATGGTCCCGGATGTACATCAGGTAAGATAACAAATACGCTTTTATCCTTATCGCTCTCAAATTTTACCACCATAGTTTTTATTTTATCTGTTTTAGATCTCGAGTCAAATATGTTTTCCATTTTTTCCTGTTTGCTTTCTGTCCAAGCCGATAGAAACGCCTGTAGAATACTGAATGTACTTTTTAGATGTGGATATCCAGCTCTGTCAGCTAGTATAGACCATATTACTCCAACAACATAGATAACCGAGCCCATAACAAGCGCACCTGGATAATCCTGCAGAATAAATGTATTGGTATAAGGTAACAAGTTAGAAAAGAGTATAATAGGCATTACAAATGAAATTAAAACTGATTTAGGCATTTTAGCTCCAAAGACTGATGTAAAAATACCGTAGCGAAGTCCGCTAGCTATGAATAATCCTCCGATAGAGTAACTAAGAATGCTTGCATTTTTATTAAAGATAATATTTGCCAAAACTCCTAGCATAATAGTTACTAACCAGAGAGAATTTGAGAAGGCCGCAACATGAATTACTTTTGAGATTTTATTCGTTGGTGTTCCTCTAAGTAAGAATAAATCCAGAACAAATCCAACAGTAATGATGACAACGTTTAGAATTAAATGAATGAGCAGTTCTGTTACTGAAAACGATACGTGATTGATACATATGATCGCTAATGATGAAATTATAGAAATAATTGCTGAAGTTTTGTAAGAAGAGGGATTTAGAAGTGTAAAATACCATCTTCTATGAATATCAGTTACACTATCTTCACTTATCAATTAAGTTACAATTGAAATTCTAAACTGGAAAAACGAGTCTAATTATAATTGATATTCCGATAAGTGCACCGGTAACACCTAAGATAACTTCTGGCTTTACTTTTACACCCCGGGTTTCGTCTTCAAAAAACCTCAATAAACCTGCGCTTGATGCAGGCAACGGTGCATTTTTCTTCTTTCCTTCACCCAATGTGAAAGTTCTTGAAGAATCATCTCTTAAATACATTCCGTTTTATTTCTTACCAAGATTAGATTGTCTTAATATTTCAGTAAGAATATTAGCTTTTTCTAAGAGTTTAACATAATAGTATATGACTCTCAATCTTTGTTCCTCTTCTGGTAAATTTACGTCTGTGCCAATCTTACCAACAAGTTCTGCCAATCTAATTCCAATCTTTACTTCGATGCTATCCTCATGGTTTTGTTGATCTGAATTATAGAGATC
>Ga0207689_10002543_pt1 | contig 16925 bp, 18 predicted proteins | sample KBSMisM52_FD_184312 | JGI IMG/M metagenome (GOLD analysis project Ga0207689, IMG submission 184312) | Miscanthus rhizosphere microbial communities from Kellogg Biological Station, Michigan, USA - KBS Miscanthus M5-2 (SPAdes) (version 2) | ecosystem: Host-associated > Plants > Roots >... | reverse complement strand
CCGACAAGATGAACAACCGCCTGCCTGAAGCACCCGAGACTGTGCTGATGCGCGGCGGCAGCATGATCATCGATCCGCTCGGCAAGATGCTCGCGGGGCCGGTGTTCAACGAGGACGCACTGCTCACCGCCGAACTGGACATGTCGATCATCCCGATGGCGCAGATGGATTTCGATCCGGTCGGCCACTACGCGCGGCCCGATGTCTTCTCGCTGCACGTGAACACGGCGGCGCAACCGGCGGTGACGCTGGACGCCGGGAACGGAGAGCGTCGTGGGTAAGGTCGCGCTCGTCGCCAAGATCACGCACGTGCCTTCGCTGTACCTGAGCGAGCTCGACGGGCCGCGCAAGGGAACGCGGCAGAACGCGATCGACGGCCATCACGAGATCGGCCGGCGCTGCCGCGAGCTCGGCGTCGACACCATCGTCGTGTTCGACACGCACTGGCTGGTCAACGCCAATTACCATCTCAATTGCGCGCCGCATTTCAAGGGCACGTACACCAGCAACGAGTTGCCGCATTTCATCAGCAACATGGCGTTCGAGTTTCCGGGCAACCCCGCGCTCGGCAAACTGCTGGCGAAGGCCTGCAGCGACTTCGGCGTCGAGACGCTGGCGCACGACGCCACCACGCTCGGCCCCGAGTACGGCACGCTGGTGCCGATGCGTTATATGAACGCCGACCAGCATTTCAAGGTCGTCTCGGTCTCGGCGCTGTGCCAGGCGCATTACCTCAACGACAGCGTGCGCCTCGGCTGGGCGATGCGGCGCGCGGTGGAGGAGCACTACGACGGCGTCGTCGCGTTCTTCGCCAGCGGTTCGCTCTCGCACCGCTTCGCGCAGAATGGGCTCGCGCCGGAATACGCCTTCAAGATCTGGAGCCCGTTGCTCGAGACGCTGGACCGCGACGTGGTGGGCATGTGGGAGCGCGGCGAATGGAAGCCGTTCTGCGAGATGCTGCCCGAGTACGCGGTGAAAGGCCATGGCGAAGGCTTCATGCACGACACCGCGATGATGCTCGGCACACTCGGCTGGTCCGAGTACGAGGGCCGCGGCGAAGTCGTCACGCCGTACTTCGGCGCCTCGGGCACCGGACAGATCAACATGGTGTTCCCGGTCACGCCGCAATCGGGCGACTCGATCCCACCCGCGCAGGCGTCGAGCGCACACGGCTACCAGGCGTTCAGCCGGCTTTGAAGGAGGTCACGATGCCGCACGTCGTCGTTCAATACACCGGGAACCTGGAGGCCAAGGTGTTCGAACTGCCGAAGATCGTCGCGAACTTTACCGTGACCAGCCCGGCCATTTCTCAGAAAACGGTCCAAGTCCCCCTCAATGGCTGGGTAAAGGCGGATCTGGGCAAAGAGAACGTTGCCGCGGACATCGTGACGAAGTTCGACGAGAGCAACATCAAGGCCAAACTCGGAATGAGCAAGTTCAGCACGCCCGGTTACAGGTTCGACATCAACATCGACAAGCTCAACGTGGATAAGTACCTGCCTCCGCAGAAGACGGAGAAGCCGGCCGCTGAGCCTAAACCGAAGACAAACCAACCGGAAACGCCGATCGATTTCTCCCCCCTGAAAACGCTCAACTTGGATGGCTCCTTGAAAATTGGAGATCTGACTGCGAACAACGTGAAGGCCACCAACGTTCGCGTGGATGTGCGGGCGAAAGACGGCAAGCTGAATGTGGAGCCAATGTCGGCGAATTTGTATCAGGGCTCCGTCAAGGGCGCGCTGAGCGTGAACGCAAATACCAACCAGATTGCGGTCAGGCAGAACTTGTCCGGTGTATCGATCGGTCCGCTGATACGCGATGTCGCAAAGCAGGACATCCTGGACGGGAAAGGCAATGTTGCGCTGGATGTCACGACCCAGGGCGATCTGGTGAGCGCGATGAAAAAGGCGCTCAATGGCACGGCAAAGCTGGAACTCAAAGATGGTGCTATCAAGGGAATCGATTTGGCTGGAGCTGTGCGTGGAGTCAAATCCAAGTTCGGCGGTCAAGATGTAGAGCAGGCCGCCAACAAGACGGACAAGACCGACTTCTCCGAACTAAGCGCGAGCTTCGACATCAAGAATGGCGTGGCACACAACGAAGACTTTGCCGCCAAGTCGCCGTTTTTCCGTGTCACTGGAGCCGGGGATATCAATATCGGTGCGGATAGTCTGAATTATCTGGTCAAGGCTGCAGTGGTTGCGAGCATGGCAGGCCAAGGCGGTAAAGATATCGCCGATCTCAAGGGGCTTGAATTGCCTGTGCGTGTGTCAGGCACCTTCGATAATCTGAAGTACAAGCTCGAGTTCGGTCAGATGCTTTCGGGGATAGGCAAGGAGCAGGTCAAGGTGCTGAAGGATACGGCCAAGGATGCGTTGAAAGGCCAGTTGGACGATCTGAAAAAACAGCTCCGAGAAGGGTCGGACAAGTCATCCGCCCAAGGGCAGGGAGCGACTTCCGGGACAGCGACCGCGCCGGAAGCGAAACGTCCTGAGGAAAAGTTGAAGGACAAGTTGAAGGGACTGCTGAGATAGGGCCGTAATTCGTGGCTCGTGGCTCGTGGCACGTGGTTCGTGGACAATTGAAGTGGCAAAGTTAGCGATGAACCTGGAATCGGAAGATGAAAAGATCAATGCTTGAGAGCAGTCCGAATCTTTTGAAATCGCATTCAGGAGCCGATGTAACGAGCCACGAACCACGAACCACGATCCCCGACTCGGCTTGCTTTGCGAGCCGAGTTATCGCCTGGCAGCGACTGCATGGACGGCACGACCTGCCGTGGCAGAACACTCGCGATCCTTACCGCATCTGGTTGTCGGAGATCATGCTCCAGCAAACCCAGGTCAGCGCCGTCACACCCTACTTCCATCGCTTCATCTCCCGCTTCCCCGATCTTGCTTCGCTCGCCGCCGCCACGGAAGACGAGGTGCTCACACTCTGGGCGGGTCTCGGTTATTACGCGCGGGGACGTAATTTGCACAAAGCTGCACGGACGATCGGACGCGACTTTGGTGGTGTGTTCCCCAGCAGCTATGAATCGGTGTGTGCGCTGCCGGGTGTGGGCCGCTCGACGGCTTCCGCCATCTGTGTATTCGCGTACGGTGCACGCCGGGCGATCCTGGATGGAAACGTCAAGCGCGTGTTGGCACGCCACTTTGGTATTGAAGGTTATCCCGGCGACAAGCCCGTGGAGACTTTACTGTGGGCACGATCGGAGGCTGCTCTGCCTGAGTGCGATATCGAGGCTTACACCCAGGGGTTGATGGACCTCGGTGCGACGATATGCGGTCGCAGCAGGCCGCGTTGCGATATGTGTCCTGTCTGCACCACCTGCGTGGCGTTCAGAGAGAATCGCACAAAGGATTTGCCGGCTGCGCGCCCCGCCAAGGTCCTGGCTGAGCGCACGACTACCATGGTCGTTCTGTCGAGTCAGGGTGAATTGCTGCTCGAAAAGCGTCCCTCACCGGGGATTTGGGGTGGGCTGTGGTGCTTACCCGAAGTGGACAGCAACCGGCTTGCGGAGGAATGTCTCGCCCGCTTTGGTGTGTTGATAGGCGAGTGCGAACCCATGGGTGAGATCGACCACGGCTTCACGCATTTCCGTTTGCGCATTACCCCGGTCGTGGCACATACGACGCGAGGTCTCCGCACGGAAGAGCCTGGCCGCTTGTGGTTGACTGTCGATGATGCTTTGGGCGCGGCGATTCCGTCGCCGGTGAAACGCATTCTGGATGCGCTGAGCGCGCAAGCGTCCGTGATCAATTGAGCCGCCGGGTTCGGCTCGCCTCATACCACCACGGACCGGCTTTGCAGGAACTCTTTCAATCGGTCCAGTCGTGCCAGCGGGTCGCTGGACTCCAACAGTTGCTGTTTGAACTCCAGTTCCAATGGCAGTACTTCCGCCAGGCGAAACGCCACCCATGCTGCGTCGTCCAGCCGCGGTGGGGAAGGGAAGCGCTCCGGGCCGAATTTCTCGACGATCTTGGAGAGAAGCTCAGCAAGGTTCTCGTACTCCGGGGGCAAAGTCATGGACACGGGTTCGGGCAGCAGGGTGACCTGCGCTTGGATCAATCCGTTCTTTGCGATCCACTGCTCCTGGATGCGAAAGCCGGATTCGCCTCGGCATTTCAACTGGAACAACCCCAGATGAGGCATATCCCACTCGGCGATACGGGCCGTGCAACCGATCGAGTAGGGCACTGCTGGAGCCCCTACTTCGGCCCCGTCGCGAATCAGGCACACGCCGAATGGGTGATCGTCACGGATGCACGCCTTCGTCATGTCCAGATAGCGCTGCTCGAACACCTTCAGTGGAAGCAGGCCGTCAGGGTAGAGCAGCGTGCGCAGCGGGAAGATCGCTATCTCGAGCACGGCAGGATTCGCCACAGCACCCATCGGCTAGCCCTCGGCGTGTGGCTCACCCCAGCGTGGCATGAGCTTGTGCGCTACACCGAGCTGGTCGAGGACGCGTGCGACCACGAAATCGACGATATCCTCCACGCGCGTAGGATGATGATAGAACCCAGGATTGGCCGGCAGAATGATTGCGCCCGCGCGTGACAGGCGCAGCATATTTTCAAGGTGGATCGCAGACAGCGGTGTCTCTCGAGGAACCAACACCAGCTTGCGGCTTTCCTTGAGCATCACGTCGGCAGCCCGCTCGATGAGGTTGTCGGCGAGACCGCTGGCGATTGCGGCCAGTGTTCCCATGGTGCAGGGGCACACGACCATGGCGTCCGCGGGATTGGAACCGGAGGCTACCGGTGCGAACCATTCTTCTCGTCCGAACGCTTGCAGTTGTCCGGGCTGCGACGCGAATCGTTTGGTGAAAAACTCCTCCGCTTCCTTGGCGCGGCCAGGCAACGCCAAATCCATTTCCTGTCGTGCGACGATCTGCGCCACAGGGGAGTAGAGCAGGAACACGCGCGACCCTGCCTGCAGCAAACACTCGAGCAGGCGTATCCCATAGGGCATCCCAGAGGCGCCAGTGAATGCGAGCGTGATGGTCCGGGACACTTGTGGGGGGACGTCAGTGGTTGTTGGTCGGAGCGGGCTGTGGCCCGTTCGAGTGCCGAAGCGTGGCCCGCACAGCAAGTGCGCATGGGACCCTTACGGCAGACGAGCAGGGTGACCTCATACTCCCAATTCCCGATGGCGCACCAGCACGGGAATGGAGGCACGAAAACGCTGTGCCAGCGTTTCGGCGAAGTACACCGACCGGTGACGTCCCCCGGTGCAGCCGATGGCCACCGTAAGATAGCTGCGGTTATCTCGAACGTAACAAGGTACCCAATCCTCCAGGAATCCGGACAGGTCGGCGAGCATTTTCTGCGATGTGGCATCGGCCTCCAGAAACTCGACGACCTTTGCATCCTTGCCCGTCAGCGGCCGCAGCAACGGATCGTAATGTGGATTGGGTAGACAGCGCACGTCGAATACCAGATCGGCGTCCAAGGGTAATCCGTGCTTGAAGCCGAAGGACTCGAACAGCAAAGTGAGGCCCGAACCGGCCATACCCACAAAGTCTTTGACCCAGGCGCGCAGAGCGTTTGGCGACAAATCGCTGGTGTCGATGTGATGGGCCGCGGCGCCGATTTCCTGCAGGAGATCTCGCTCTGCCTGAATACATTCCGGAAGCGTCCGACTGTCGTCGGAAAGAGGATGGCGTCGGCGCGTCTCGGAGAATCGCTTAACCAGCGTTTCAGTTTTGGCATCGAGGAACAGCACTCGCAGGTCGACATCACGACCGCGCAATTCGGCTATTCTCCCGACCAGTTCACGCAACGAAGGACCGCTGCGCACGTCCACGCTTACCGCGACTTTCGCATAACCCGTCTGACCCAGAAAGTCGATCAAGCCAGCCAGCAAATTTGCGGGCAAGTTATCGACGCAGTAAAAGCCGCTGTCTTCCAGCACATTGAGCGCAATGCTCTTGCCGGAGCCCGACATACCCGTGATGAGGATCAGGCGCATGGCATCGCGGCTGGCGTTGTCGACATGGGCGCAGCAGCCTCAGGGCTCACGACCGAAGTGCTGTTCTTGTCGGCGAATGAAATCCTGCGTGCTGTCGATGCCGCGTAGTTGCAGCACGTAGTTGCGCACGGCGGCCTCCACCAATACGGCGAGGTTTCGCCCCGCTGCTACTGGGAGTACGACTTTGCGAATGCGCACGTCGAGGATCTCCTCGAAACTGGCAGTCAGTGGCAGACGCTCCAGTCCCGGAATGACTCCGCCTACTGGCTTCTCCAGTTGCACGATCAGTTTCAGGTTCTTGCGTACCCGTACCGACGTCTCACCGAAGATGGTGCGAATGTTGAGCATGCCCAGGCCGCGCACTTCGAGAAAATCCCGAAGCAAATCCGGGCTGCGGCCTTCCAGCGTCTCGGGGGCGATGTGATACAGTTCGACGACATCGTCCGCTACCAGTCCGCTTCCGCGAGTGATGAGTTCCAACGCCAACTCACTCTTGCCCACGCCGCTGTCACCCGTTAGCAGCACACCCATTCCGAGCACGTCCAGCAGCACGCCATGGCGCGTGACGAATTCGGCTAGGGCGCGACCCATGTAGGTGCGAATGACCCAGATGATCTGCAGGCTCGGCAGCGGCGAAGCGATCAGTGGTACCTGCATCCGTCGCGTAAAGGCATGCAATGCCTCCGGTGCCTCGTCCCCATCGCTAACAATGACACAGGCGAGCCCACTCTCGTACAGACGTGACAACGCCTGCTCTCGCGCCGATTCATCCATGGACCGGAAATAAGTCGCCTCGGTCCGGCTGAAAATCTGGATCCAGTTCGGGTGGTAGAAGTTGAGGTGCCCGATCAAGCCTTCGTTGGACTGGTTGATACGGCGCGTGTCGAGTGTCGCGTTGGACCAGGACTCACCGACCAGCCAGGACAGCTTCAGGGCTTCCTGGTTGTCCTTGAACAACTCCGCGACGCTTACTTGTGGCATTCGGGGTCAATGCGACGCATCGGATTGCCAACCCACGATCAGACGCTGAGCGGCTATCGCATCGCTTGCTTGTGCGAGCTTCGAACGGAATTCACGGTCGCTGAACATCTGCGCCAGCTCACTCAGAATTTCCAGATGCAGGTCAGTCGATTTCTCCGGAACGAGCAGAACGAAGATGAGATTTACCGGCAGATCGTCCGGCGCCTCGAAAGCGATCGGGATACGCGTGCGCAGGAACGCGCCGACTGCTTCACGCAAACCACGCACGCGGCCGTGGGGAATCGCGATACCTTTTCCGAGCCCGGTGGATCCCATCCGCTCCCGTGCAAGGAGGCTGTCCAGGATTTGCCCGCGCTTGACCCCGGTCTTGCCCTCGAGCAAACCGGCTGCGTGCTCGAACACTGCCTTCTTGTCTGCCGCCGGCATGTCGAGCACGACGTTGGAGGAGGGCAGCAGCGAGGCGATATGGCTCATGAAAAATGCATAGGCGGGCGGTCTTGCTGCGCTCCGTACGGCATCCAGCGTGTCTCGCCTCGTAACGGGCGAGACATTCCCAGGCGCTCAGTCCGCCGCTTTTGGGCGGGCGGCGACATTGGGACGATGATCGACGGTCTTTTCCTTGTGCTTGATGATCTGACGGTCCAGCTTGTCGACGAGGTTGTCGATGGCAGCGTACATGTTCTCGTCGATGCTCTCGCAGAAGATGTCGCGACCGCGCACGTGCACGTTCGCCTCAATTCGCTGCTGCAGCTTGTCGACCGAAAGGATCACGTTGACGTCGATCACATTGTCGAAGTGGCGCGTGATGCGTTCCAGCTTGGACGTAACATAGCCGCGGATGGACGGCGTGATCTCTAAGTGATGTCCGGTGAGCTGCAGATTCATCGACCGCTCCTTGAATGTTCGGGGGAAGGGATGTCCTCACGCACTGAGTCGATCTTAGATCGACTTTCTTAGGTTGACCGGGAGGATCTGCAAAGATTCCCGGTATTTCGCGATGGTCCGACGCGCGACCACGATGCCCTGCTTGCCCAGGATTTCGGAAATCTGACTGTCGCTCAGTGGCTTATGCGAATCTTCCTCACCTACCAGCTGCTTGATGAGCGCCCGGATGGCAGTAGCGGAGCAGGCCCCGCCAGTCTCGGTGGTGACATGACTGCCGAAGAAGTACTTGAGTTCGAAGATGCCGCGTGGGGTGAGCATGAACTTTTGGGTCGTCACGCGTGATACGGTGGACTCGTGCAGACCCAGAGTATCTGCAATCTCACGCAACACCAGCGGTCGCATAGCCACTTCTCCATGTTCGAAGAAATGGCGCTGGCGGTCGACGATTGCCTGGGATACGCGCAGGATGGTGTCGAAGCGCTGCTGGACGTTCTTGATGAGCCACTTGGCTTCCTGCAGCTGGCCAGCGAGTTGTTGGAGGCTGGCGTCGCGGTTTCGGTGCAGGATGTCCGCATACATGCGATTGATGCGCAAGCGTGGCATCGCGTCCGGGTTCAGCGCTGTCTTCCACATTCCCTTCACTTTCTTCACCACCACGTCGGGCACGATATAGCGCGTGTCATCGTTGGAGAAGTTGCCACCGGGACGTGGATTTAGACTGATGATCAGCTGCTGTACGCCGCGCAATATATCGTCGCCACATTTGAGGAGCTTTTTCAGCTTGGCGTAGTCGCGGCCGGCGAGCAGATCGAGGTGGTTTCGCACCGTGATGAGCGCCTCGGCGCGCTGCGGCGTATCCGCCGGCAATGCCTCCAGCTGTAGCGCCAGACATTCGGCGAGGTTGCGCGCACCGATCCCGATTGGATCGAGGTACTGCAGGTGTTTGAGGGCAATCTGGAGGTCTTCGGTATCGACCGCCATCTCAGCCGGCAGCATCGCTGCCACTTCCTCGAGGTCCTGGGTGAGATAGCCATCATCGTCCAGGGTCTCGATCAGCAGCGCCACGATCTTTTTGTCGCGATCCGAGGTCTGCAGCAGGTTCGCCTGCCACAGCAGGTGCTCTCGCAGGCTCGGTGCCACGGCTGCAAGTTGCGGAAATTCGCTGTCGTCCCCCTCATCGTGACCGCTGTAGTTCCCGCCGCCGTCTTCCCGAGTCCAGTCCTGCTCGGGCTCCGGAGCCGTTTCGCTCGGCTCACCCTCCTTCTCGGAGGTAGTCGTGGTAGTCGTGCTGGCGCTGGATGCGAAGTCAGTGGGACCTGGACCAGCTGGTGGATCTCCCGCGCCTTCCTCGTCGGCGCCGTCTTCCCGCTCCAGCAGAGGATTCTCCTGAAGGAAGCGTTCGATCTCCTGATTTAGCTCGAGCGTCGACAGTTGTAACAGTCGAATGGACTGCTGCAGCTGGGGTGTCAGCGTCAGATGTTGCGACAGCTTGAGCTGTAGGGAATGCTTCATGGCGGGTATTGCTGTGCGGTCAAGCCGGGGCTGGCGTGGCGGGGTCGCCAGATCTGCCGCTAAAGCCGGAAATGCTCGCCTAAATAGACTTTTCTTACGCTTTCATTATAAACGATTTCTTCGGGCGGCCCAGAAGCAAGCACCGAGCCATCGTTAATGATGTAGGCACGGTCGCAAATTCCTAAGGTTTCCCGGACGTTATGGTCGGTTATCAGCACGCCTATTTGCCTTTCTTTTAGGAATTTAATGATCCGTTGGATATCCAGCACGGCAATGGGATCGACCCCGGCAAAGGGCTCATCCAGCAGGATGAAGCGTGGTTGACTAGCCAACGCACGAGCGATCTCTGCACGCCGGCGCTCACCGCCGGACAAGCTAACTGCCGGGCTGTTGCGCAAATGAGCAATATGTAGGTCATTGAGCAGTGCCTCCAGTTGGTCTTCCATGTTCTCTTTATCAGGGCGCAGTTCCAGCACTGCCTGGATATTCTCTGCGACCGTCAACTTGCGGAAGATGGAAGCCTCTTGCGGCAAGTAGGCCAACCCCATCCGCGCACGTCTATGTATCGGCATACGGTTGAGATTCTTTTGGTCCAGATAGATGTTGCCGCCATCAGTTGGAATGAGGCCGACGATCATGTAAAAGCACGTCGTCTTGCCGGCTCCGTTGGGTCCGAGCAAGCCCACAACCTCGCCGCTCTGAACTTCGAGCGATACGTCTTTGACCACGCTGCGGGACTTGAAGCGCTTCTTCAGCTCTTGGGCGCGCAGTTCGCTCATGCAGAGAAGGACATTTGCGAAGGGTGCAGCAGAGGCGCGATAGCTAGTTGCGATCGGGTCATTGCGGAGGCGGATTGCTCAACCCGGGAGCGGTTTTGAGCGGGACGGCCGGATTCGCGTTCGCTTGGGGTCCGCCGGGGTTGTCGGCCTTTCCGGGTTTCTCGGTCTTGGCCGGCTTGTCCGATTTGTTGAACGGTTTATCTAGCTTATCCATTTTGTTCTTTGGCTGAATCACCGCCCGAACCCGCCCTTCCGGATTGCCTGGCGTTCCAACTATTTTCCCGCCACCGACTACCTGGTAGTACTCAGTCACCGCATCGTAGGAGATGTAGTCGCCGCGCACGTCATCGGTTCCCTTCTTGATTTCGGCGTTACCGAACATCTGCACCTTGTCCGCCTTCCCGTCGTATTCGAGTCGGTCGGCAAAACCATCGACGTACTCGTCCGTGCCTTCCTGCTTTTGACGGATATGGGCCGGCTTGCCATAGGCTACTGCGTAGTTGAACCCCTGCGCATCCTGTTTGACCGTGACCTTGTCGGCCCGAAGCGTCAGGGTTCCCTGTGTGAAACTCACGTTGCCGTCGAAGGTGCTTTCCTTCTTGGCATCGTCCATGGTAACGCGGTCTGCTTCGATGTTGATCGGCTTTTCTCGATCCGCTCGTTCGGCATGCGCGCTCGCGCCCGGTCCAAGGCTCAGCAGCAACCCGATGAGCAACTTGCTTGCGAAGACTCGTCTAACGCTGCTTATTCCAGGGCAAGACATGGCGGTCTCGGTTCGGAGTCGCGTATGTACCCCTAACGTTGGAGAGCAATTTCAAAGTGCGGGACTGGTTGTTGAATTCTAGGCCAACAGCTTTGACCACGCTATTGCCGCTGGTCATGGTGACCTCGCGATCGGTCTCGGCAAAGCCTTGCTCCGGGATCACGTGCAGGTAGCTCGTCACCAATCCCAATTCTTCGTGTTCAGCGTAAGCCGGTCGATGAATCCTCACGTCGCCGTTCATGTAGGCGTGCTCTCCGTTATTGGAAAGGGTGCCTTCATTGGCGCGAATCGTCACCGACGCCTTCTCCGGATCGAAGTGCGTGAGCTGTGGAAATTCCAGGGTGCTGCTGTTGTCATCCGGATAGTGCACCATCTTTTTGGCAGTGACTGCGTAGCGCTGCGCTCCGTCCAATCCCATGCGAGTGGCGGTGAAGTTCTCGATCACAAAGTCGGGATTATGCCGCCCGCTGGTATCGCGTCCCGCGCCTAATGGCTGCACCTTCTGATCGAGCCAATAGGTGAGCCCGGCAAGGGCAGCCAACAGCAGCGCCGGAACGTATGCGAGCCAGCGATCTTTCATGTCAGCTCGAGGCCTGGTTCATTTCAGATAGGGCCCCAGTTGCGATGACAATGTGCCCTGCGCGTCCATCAGCAGTTCGCACAGCTCGCGCGCGGCGCCGTGACCGCCGGACTTGCGCGTCACATATTGCGCGTGGCTCTGTACGATCGTCGGCGCATCCGGCACCGACACGGCCAGGCCGCATCGCCGCATGAGCGGCACATCCGGCAGATCGTCACCCATGCAGGCGGCTGCCGATGGCATAAGTGCAAGGGTGCCAAGCAGATCACCGAATGCCGTGACCTTATCCTGTGCGCCCTGATAGAGGTGACGCACGCCCAGGTTCTCCGCGCGCAACTCCAACGCTCGTGATTGTCTCCCCGTGATGATGGCGACCGTCACACCGGTGGCCTGCAGTAACTTGATCCCGAGGCCATCCTGGATGTTGAAGGCTTTGATCTCCTCGCCGGCATTGGAAAAATATAACGTGCCGTCCGTGAGCACGCCATCTACGTCCAGCACAAGCAATCGGATCGAGCGTGCACGCTCTCGCAGTTCGGGAGTAACCAAGGTCTCGGCGGCCCCGTGCGTCAGATGACTTTGGCTTGAAACAAGTCGTGCGTATTCAGCGCCCCGACCAGTCGAAGGTTGTCGTCTACTACGATGATCTGATTGATGCGATGTTCCTCCATGAGCGCGACCGCTTCCACTGCCAGGCGCTCCGGGCGTATCGTCCGCGGATTCTTGGACATAACTTTTTCGACCGGAGTGGTGCGCAGATCGACCGGGTGCTCGAGTAAGCGTCGCAAATCGCCGTCGGTAAAGATTCCGGTTACGCGCGCAACCGGATCGACGATGGCAGTCATGCCCATGCCTTTGCGCGAAATCTCGAGCAGCGCCTCCCACAACGATGCGCCGTGTGTCACCGACGGCACGGCGTCGCCCTTGCGCATGATATCCGCGACATGAGTGAGCAGGCGTCGACCTAGTGCTCCGCCCGGATGCGATTGCGCGAAGTCCTCGGGGCCAAAGCCGCGCGCGTCCAGCAGTGCGATCGCTAGTGCGTCCCCGAGCGCTAGTGCTGCGGTGGTGCTTGCAGTCGGGGCAAGCCCGAGGGGGCAGGCTTCTATGGCGACGCCTGCGTCCAAATGCACGTCAGCCTCGTGTGCCAGAGTAGAACCTGGATTACCTGTCATGGCAATCAGCTTGGTGCCGCGGCGTTTCACCTGCGGGATGATGGCAAGTACTTCAGCACTCTCGCCGGAATTGGACAGAGCGATCAAGACGTCTTGCGCGGTAATCATGCCCAGATCGCCGTGAATGGCTTCGGCTGGATGCAGGAAGAATGCTGGGGTGCCGGTACTCGCCAACGTCGAGGCGATCTTATGTGCAACGTGACCTGACTTGCCGATACCGCTCACCACCGCACGACCCCGACAGGCCAGGATCATCTCGACGGCTTGCGCGAAGCGTTCATCCAAGCGCGCACCGAGCGCGGCTACCGCGGAGGCTTCGATCTCGAGCACGCGGCGCGCACTCTCCAGAGCCCGCCCAGCGGATTCCGATTTGGCGACGGGTTGCCCGGTTGCCGTGGCGCGACGCCCCTCTGGGCTTGCAGGACACATGGCGCCGAAGTATACCCCGAACCTCCTAATTCCGAACCTCTTGGCGCAGCCTTCTAGAAGTCATCTGAGGGCGCTGTGCTACAGTCTGTGCAAGCTCTTCCGATTCTTCGTTTCAACACCAGCTTTCCTCGCACTTTCTCCGAATGCACGACGCGCTCGACGTTGCCCTCCTGTTGCTGGCGACCGCCGTGGTGGTAGTGGTGGCTTGCCGCCTGCTGCGGCTGCCAGCTTTGATCGGCTATTTGCTGGTGGGGATTCTCATCGGACCTCACGCGCTTGGCTGGGTCCCCGACACCGAGGACACGCGCTATCTGGCCGAGTTCGGCGTGGTGTTTCTCATGTTCAGCATCGGGCTGGAATTCAGTCTGCCCAAAATGGTCACCATGCGCCGCATCGTGTTCGGCCTGGGAGCCGCGCAGGTCGGTGTGCTCACGTTTCTGGTGATCGGGATCGCCCTCGCGATCGGCCTGAACTGGCGCGCCGGACTGGTGCTCGGAGGTGCGGTTGCAATGTCCTCGACGGCTATTCTCGGCAAGATGCTCGCCGAACGTTTGGAATTGAACGCGCAGCATGGCCGACAGATCATGGGGGTGCTGCTGTTCCAGGACCTCGCCGTGGTTCCTTTCTTGATCGTCATTCCTGCATTGGGCGCCAGCGCATCGGAACTGGCTCAGAGCCTAGGCATAGCAGTGCTGAAGGCGGGGGTCGTACTTACGCTCGTATTGTTTCTTGGCCAGCGGTTGATGCGGCCCTGGTTCCATCTAGTGGCCCGCCGCAAATCGCCCGAACTCTTCATGCTGAACCTGCTGCTGTTCACCCTCGGACTGGCCTGGCTTACCCGCCAGCTAGAGCTCTCGTTAGCGCTGGGCGCATTCCTCGCCGGTATGTTGATCTCGGAGACCGAGTACCGCTATCAGGTGGAACAGGACATCCGTCCGTTTCAGGATGTGCTACTGGGGTTGTTCTTCGTCACCATCGGCATGAGCCTGGATATTTCTCACGTCCTTCGACACTGGGTATGGGTCGCCGTCCTGCTGGTTGCGCTGCAGGTCTGTAAATCAGCCTTGATCGTGGGGTTGTCACGATTATTTGGTGGCGACCCCGGCACGGCTGTGCGTACCGGGCTGGCGCTAGGTTCGGGAGGGGAGTTCGGCCTGGTGCTCGTGTCGGTGGCCGGCCAGTCGGCATTGCTGACACCGCAAGTGCAGCAGGTCGTGATGGCTGCATTGATCCTTTCCATGCTGCTGTCCCCCTTCATCATCGAGAAGAGCGAACACATGGTGCGCAGTCTCAGTGGGGCGGATTGGATGTACCGCGCCATGGCGCTGCACACGATTGCAGCACAGACGATGTCTGCGGATCAGCACGTGATCGTCTGTGGGTACGGGCGTAGCGGCCAAAATCTTGCGCGCTTGCTCGAGCGCGAGCAGATCGCCTTTATTGCACTGGACCTGGACCCACAGCGGGTCAAGGAGGCCGCGGCCGCGGGCGAGCGCGTGGTGTTCGGCGACGCGGCCAGACGAGAAGTACTGCTAGCTGCCGGTTTGCTGCGTGCAAAAGCGTTGGTGGTCACTTACGCAGGTACAGCGTCTGCGCTGCGCATTTTGAGCTTGGTCCATGAGCTGCGCCCCGGCATTCCAGTGATCGTACGCACCCTTGATGACGCGGATATCGATCGGTTGAAGGAAGCAGGGGCTGCCGAGGTCGTGCCGGAAATCATGGAAGGCAGTCTGATGTTGGCGTCTCATGCCCTGATGCTCGTAGGAGTTCCCTTCAATCGTGTGCTGCGCTGCATCCGCGAGACCCGGGAGCAACGCTATGGGTTGTTTCGCGGCTTCTTTCACGGTGTCACCGATGAGACTGGCGAGGAGCGCGATCGCCTGCAGCAGCGCCTGCACTCGGTCTCCATCGTACCGGGCGCGTGGGCAGAGGGCCGGACTTTGCGCGAGCTCGACCTTGCTTCTCGCGGCGTGGAGGTCACCGCCGTTCGCCGTCACCGACTGCGAAGTCTGGCGCCTGCCCCTGAAACCGTTGTTGGCGACGGCGATGTATTGGTGCTGCGGGGGTTGGAAGAGAATCTTGCTGCGGCTGAACTGCGTGTGATGCAGGGCTGAGTGCGGACCACGCGCCTAAGGCTGATGCCGTTGATTCGCGCTACAACATAGTGGCAGCCCCACAGTTGCTCTGGCCGTTGGTAGCGTTCCAATGCGTGCCGGGATCGGGGAAATCGTTATTCGTGCAGGTCTCGTCGGCGCCCCCCCAATCGGGCGCAGGGGCTGAGCCGGCATACGGCGAGAACTGGAATCGTCCGGATGTGGGCAAACCATCGTCCGTCTTGTTGTCGATTTCGGCCAGGATCTCGACGGGAATCTGATTCCCAGTCTTGACAGTGTGACGCGGGGCGGTGTTGCCGCTATAGCCCCAGTTGGCGTCGTAGACGATCTGAAGGTATGCGCCATACGGATTCGTCAGCGTGTTGCCGGGGCTCGGGGCGGTGGTACCGCTCGTCGCGCTGAAGCTGGCGTTCAGGAATCCAGCCGCTGACAGGTGTGTCCAGACCAGAATGTACTCGCGCGTGGCGCCCACATCTTCGATGAGGCCGTTGCCATTTCCGTTGATGCACGTCGGCGTACAAGTGAGATTGGCGGATGCCTGAGCATAGTCTCCAGGCATTGCACGATAGCGGTCCTGGAAGCCCAACACCGCCGTAGAAACCGCGCTCTGTTGCGCAGTGAGGCTGCGAACACGCGCGCTGCGAATCAATTCTTGGCCCTGAACGATCAAGGCGACCAGGGAGCCGACGATGAGCACCACGATCGCCATTTCGACGAGCGTGAACCCAGTTGCCTGCCGCGGCATGCCACGACCCTCCGGTGCGCGATATTCGTGTGACAAATGGCCGCCGGCTGCGCAAGGCCGGCGGCTGTTTGGATTACTGATGCTAATTAGAACAGGCTGGCGGCGCCGCAGTTAGTCTCGCCGCCGCCGATCTTCCAGGTCAGGGTAGTCGTGTCCGTGCAGTTGGCAATGACCGGCTTGGTGAAGCTCGCCGTCGGCGCGTATTCGGAGAACTGGAAAGCACCACTGTTTGGCTTGCCGTCGTCGATTTTACGGTCCACTTCCGCGATGATCTCGACGGGGATTTGACCGCCGGTCTTCACATTGTGCTTGGACGGTTGGGGCGTCGCGGTGGTGCCGGCGCCGTAGATGCCGTCATATACGATCTGCATGTAGACGCTGTATGGGTTTTTTGGCGAAGTGGCGTCGGTAGGCGCGATTACGCCGCTGCCGGCACTATAGCTACCATTAAGGAAGCCAGCTCCGGTCAGATGCGACCAGGCCTGGAGGTCCTCAAAGACACCGGCAGGCGTATTGGGCGCTTCGATGCGGCCGTTGCCGTTGCCGTTGATACAGGCCGGGCTGCAGTTGATGTTGGTGTCGGCCGAGGCATAATCACCTGGCAGGGCGCGGTATCTGTCCTGGAAGCCGAAGAAAGAGGCTTTGACGCCATCCTGCTGCGAGATCAGGTTGCGTACGCGGGCGCCGGTAATCAGTTCTTGACCCTTGAGCACACCGCCGAGCAGCAGACCGATGATCACCAAGACGATGGCGATTTCGATCAAAGTGAAGCCTTTTGATTTGCGCATCATTTCAAATTCTCCATTGCGTAGTTGAGGTAAGAAAACGGTGGGACTGCTGGAGCAAGATACGTACTGAGCGCGGGCGATGGGTTTCATAGCAAGCTCGCTGCGCCGCAGTTGGTTTCCCCGGCGCCAAACTTCCACGGCGTTCCCGGTGCAGCGGATACACAGGTACCAATAGCCGGGGCTATAAAGGCGGCGGGGGCG
>Ga0207689_10002539_pt1 | contig 16945 bp, 18 predicted proteins | sample KBSMisM52_FD_184312 | JGI IMG/M metagenome (GOLD analysis project Ga0207689, IMG submission 184312) | Miscanthus rhizosphere microbial communities from Kellogg Biological Station, Michigan, USA - KBS Miscanthus M5-2 (SPAdes) (version 2) | ecosystem: Host-associated > Plants > Roots >... | reverse complement strand
GGATCCTCGATATCCACCCGGCAGAACTGCATGAGCGCAGTCCATTTTTTGCGGGCAGTAAGGGGATGATGGAAGAATTGGAAGAGTGTATTAAACATAGTGCGTAGGATTTTTTAGATTGCATAAACAATGTTTTTCTATGATTGAAATTATCCCATACGAAGACAGGTATCAGCCTGAATTTTATAAGCTCAATATTGAATGGCTGGATAAGTATAACCTTACTGAAAGTCATGACCTGATGGTGCTGGATGATCCGAAAGGAACAATAACAGATAGAGGCGGTTATATCTGGCTGGCAACGGATGCCGGTAAGATAGTTGGCACTGCCGGTATCATAAATGAAGGCCATGGACAATACGAATTAGCAAAGATGGCTGTTGACCCTGAGTATCGTGGCAAGGGTATCAGTAAGTTGCTAATTGAAGCCTGTATAGCAAAAGCAAAAGAAATAAAAGCAGTAAAACTTATTTTATTTTCTAATCACCAACTTCTGACAGCACTTAAATTGTACGAAAAATATGGTTTCAGGCATGTTGAAGTAAAAGATTCCCCTTTTGTGACTGCGGATGTAAAGATGGAATTGGAGTTCGCATAAACCGTTGCGGGACTTTAATAATTTACTTGGAATTTGTTTGTTTGTATATTCGGGTCGAATTTTAATGTATGGCGGAAAAAATCATACAGGTCAGAAATCTCGTAAAGAATTACGGAAATTTTGAGGCGGTCAAAGGAATCAGCTTTGATGTATACGAAGGTGAAATATTTGGATTGCTGGGACCAAACGGTGCGGGTAAATCTACAACGCTTGAAATAATTGAAACACTTCGTGAGAAAACCAGCGGTGAAGTGATTGTCGACGGGCTGAATCTCGACAAAGAGCCACTGGAAATAAAAAAGATTATCGGCGTACAATTGCAAAGCAGCGGCTATTATCCCGGATTGAATCTCGTTGAGCTGATCGATTTGTTTTGCGGTCTGTATAATCGTACCGTGAAACCAATGGATCTGCTGGAATTGGTCAATTTGAAAGAGAAGGTAAAAGCGAAATTCAAAGAATTAAGTGGCGGTCAAAAGCAGCGATTTTCAGTCGCGACAACGTTGATTAATCAACCGCGGATCATATTTCTCGATGAACCTACGACTGGCCTTGATCCACAGGCAAGACGAAGCCTATGGGAGCTGATAAAAAATATCCGTGACAAAGGAACGACGGTCATCATTACAACCCATTACATGGATGAAGCGGAAGTGCTTTGTGACCGGATTGCGATCATTGATTCGGGAAAAATAATTGCCCTGGATACACCCGATAAATTGATTGATGACCTGGTTGATACTGGATTTGAAAGGCCAAAGGAAGTAAAGAAAGCGAATCTCGAGGATGTATTTATCAATTTAACCGGTCATTCTTTGCGGGAAGAATGACGTTTGACATTCAATGATGTAAAATTTTATGAGTTTACAAGATAAACTAAAGAGTTATATGCAGGATAAGATAGAAGCACAGAAAAAAACAGGAAAAGAATTCCTGGAGAATAATAAGACAAAGCCCGGTGTAAAGGAACTTCCCGGCGGTTTACAATATGAAGTTGTAAAGGAAGGGACTGGCAGGCAACCGGTTCTTGCCAACCAGATAAAGGCGCACTACAAAGGCGCTTTGCTGGATGGAAAAGAATTTGACAGTTCATTTAAAAGAAATCAACCGTTTACTGCTCCGTTAACTGCGCTTATACAAGGCTGGCAGATTGCGATTCCATTGATGAAAGAAGGAAGTCATTGGCGGTTATGGATACCATCCGACCTGGCTTATGGCGACAGGGGCGCGGGTCGGGATATTCCCGGTGGCGCCACACTGATGTTTGAGGTTGAATTACTGGAAATAGTTAAATAAGTTAGTTTGATGTCAAATGATCTTCGTTATCCAATAGGCGAATATGATCCCAAACCTTTTTCTATTCCTCAAAAAGTAGAATGGCTGGCGGATATAAAATTTTTGCCTTTGCAATTAGAAAGTGCCGTACTGAATTTAGATGAAAAACAATTGCTGACTCCGTATCGTGATGGTGGATGGACAATTCAGCAATTGGTACATCACGTTGCAGACAGTCACATCAATGCATATTGCCGGTTTAAACTAGGACTGACAGAAGACAACCCTACCATAAAACCTTACCAGGAGAAATTGTGGGCAGAGATGCATGATGTAAATAAATTACCGATAAATATTTCAGTTACGTTATTGTATGCATTGCATGCCCGCTGGCATGAAGCCTTGAAACCGGTATCGGATGACGAGTGGAACAACCGAACCATTTTTCACCCGGAGAGCAAAAAGACTATGCGATTGTGGACGCTGCTGGGTCTGTATGCATGGCATGGCCGGCATCATGTGGCACACATAACACGATTGCGCGAACGTATGGGATGGAATAATTAACATCAAGAACTATTACTACGCATGAAGGAATTAAAATGGAAGTTACTTTCCTCCAACTACCTGTTTAAAGATTTGTGGTTTACTGTAAGAAAAGATACTTGTCTTACACCCGGTGGCAAAATCGTTTCACCTTATTATGTGTACGAGTTTCCTACATGGGTAACGGCTTTACCCGTAACAGAAGATGGAAAAATCATTATGCTTCATCAATACCGGCATGCGTTAGGGGAGACCTGCATCGAAATTCCCGGCGGATGTGTTGATCATAGTGATAAAAATCTTCAATCTGCGATTGCGCGTGAGTTATTAGAGGAAACCGGCTTTGAATTTTCTTCTTACGATTATCTTGGCAAGGTCTCTGCGAACCCGTCTACGAATAACAACCTGATGCATATGTTCCTTGCAAAAGGCGGAAAGAAAATAGCAGAGCAATCACTGGACGGGAATGAAGAGATTGAGGTTGAATTGATAACTGTAAAAGACTTACGGAAGTTGCTTAAAGAAAATAAAATTATGCAGGCAATGCATGTAACTTGTATATTGTATGCTTTGGAGAAATTAGGTGATATGAAGCTCTAGGTTGGAATTTAACTGTTACCCGGCCTGTTAACTTATTTGACTTCGTCTAATAATTAACTTCACCTACAAGAAAAACACTTCCGCAAATCATAATCAGATCTTTTTTGCCTGCTTTATTTTTTGCTTCTGATATAGCGGCATTTACATCCCCGTAGACATGACCATTGAGGTGATAAACTTGTGCTCTTTGCTGCAATAAGCCGGCATCTATTGCTCTTGGAATATGTGCCTGTGTAAAATAATAATTTGCAGTATGTGGCAGGAGTGATAATACTTTTTCAATCTCTTTATCTTTTACCATTCCCAGGATTATATGCAACTGATCATGTTCTGTCATTTCAATCTGCTCCATCAATTGAAATATACCGTCTGTATTATGCGCAACATCCAAAACAATCAACGGAGATTGATGTATCACTTCCCATCTTCCGTGCAACCCGGTTATTTTTTTTGCATGACGCAATCCTTTATGAATATTATCATCGGTAACAGGCCAACCTTTTTGTTGCAATTGAAAACAGGTCTCGAGTACCGTCAACAAATTTTTTGCCTGATAAATGCCGGGCAGATCGAGATGAAAAATTTTATGATCCACTTTGCCGCTTGATGCGGTTTCGACAATCAATTCATGATTCTTCCACTGCCAGTTCATAGCTTCCCGTTTAAGCGAAGCAATGGTTAAAGAAGCATTATTTTTTGCTGCCACTTCTTCAAAAACAGGCCTGGTTTCAGGTGTCGTTTCACCAACAACGACCGGAACACCTTGCTTAATAATTCCGGCTTTTTCATAAGCGATCTTATCAAGGCTATTGCCAAGCAGGTTCATATGATCCCATCCAATATTCGTGATTACTGAAATTTCCGGTGTAATTACATTCGTACTGTCCAATCGTCCACCGAGACCTACTTCGATCACCGCCACATCTACGTTCATCTCAACAAAATAATCAAACGCCATTGCGACAGTAATTTCAAAAAAACTGGGCTCTATTTTTTCAATTAGTGGCTTTATTTTTTCTGTAAAAGCGGACACAAACTCTTTTGAGATCATTTCTCCATTTACTTTTATTCTCTCGCGAAAATCTTTGAGATGGGGCGAGGTATAAAGGCCGGTTTTAAAGCCCGCTGTTTGTAAAATTGAAGCCATCATATGGCTCACTGAGCCTTTGCCGTTAGTGCCGGCAATGTGAATAGTTTTAAACTTATTATAGGGGTTATCCAGGTATTGACAAAGCGCTAGTGTATTTGTAAGATCTTTCCTGATAGCTGCACTTCCGATATGGCTGAACATAGGAAGTTTGGCAAAAAGATAGTCGAGTGTTTGTTCGTAATTCATTGCAACTGGAAAAGTATTCGGACTTTTTTAGCCAGATTATCTTAATTATAGCATAGATAATCTCCGTTCTCAAAACAATTCCGCCAAAAGTAATTAATTCGTCTTCATGAGCCCAGCGTCTTATCTAAAAAGTGCAACAATGGCACGCACCAATAATACGAGATAAGAATATGATTGTCGGAAATCCTAATTAATCAAAGCCTGCATTACCATTGTAATAAGGATCGCAAATGTATTTATTTCGATGTGCTGTTGGACCCGGCAAGTCTATTGTAAAAAACGAAGTTTTCGTCATCAAAGCATACAAAACGTACTTGTTTTATGGAAGAATTGGTTCGTAAAAAATTTATCACAGTTCCTGTGGCTATTTTCGCTGCATCTTCTTTTGGATAGCCATAAATGCCCGTACTTATATTTGGGAATGCTATTGTTTCGATTTTAAATTCCAGGGCAAGCTGTAAACTATTTTTATAGCAATTTGAAAGCTTATTTGCTTCGTCATTTTTTCCTCCTGCCCACACAGGCCCTACCGTATGTATTACATACTTAGCCGGCAATAAACCTGCAGTAGTTATTACTGCTTCACCAGTTGGGCATCTCCCTTGCTTTGCAATTATCTTCCTGCATTCTTCTAAAATAGCCGGCCCGCCTGCACGATGAATGGCACCGTCTACACCACCACCACCCATGAGCGAAGAGTTTGCAGCATTTACTATGGCATCTATCTGCTGTTCAATAATATCGCCTTTTATTATCTGAATGCGCTCAATCACTTTTTTAAAGTTAAGGATGTAGTTTAATCAAAAACGGCAGTATAGTAATACCGCCGTTCATTCAAATAATAATGACCATTAGTTTTTTATCCGCCCAATAAGAAATCAAATTGATAAACGACAACGGATTCATCCGCTGCCCGGTTAAACCTGTTTCGTCTCAACCACTCCTGGATAATATCTATCGCAGGTCCGCTCGTATAAGTTGATCCCCGTGTAGCCCTGATAAATGAGCCAATTCCGTCCGGGCTAACCTTAATTTCAGCAAAAACTTTTCCTTTCAGGTTTTCACCTGCATTCATTGACTTAGGATTGATCACCACGCGATTTCCACTCACTTTTCTTGGGCCGTTCCCTGTTCCGCTGCCTGTGCCATTACCGCCACCGGTTCCATTGCCCGTGCCCCCACCGCTTCCGTTACCGGTTCCAACACCATGTCCATTTCCGGCGCCGCCGCTTCTATCATAATTTTCAGCTGCGCCACCTCCCGTACTGCTTCCACCAACTGTTTTTCCTAACACGGCCTTGGGTCTTGCGGGTGCGGGATTTTCGATTACTGCCTTTGGTGGCGTCTTTACCGTAGAACTGTTCTCATCAATTTTTTTTGCTTCCGGTTTTGGTTTATCAGGTTTGCGTATAGGTGGAGATTCTTTTTCGGTGGGATCATCCTCAATATCTTTAATATCCTCTTTTACGCCTGGAGTAGGAGGAGAATAAGCGGTACCTTTTGCCCCTGTCGCCTGAACCGGGTTTCCGCCACCGCCACCGCCGCCCAATACTTTTGCAGGCGGATCGTCAGGCAGGTTTAATTCAACAAGAATACCCTCATCTTTATCGGGAATGGGTATGATAGGGAGCTGCCATTTTAAAATAAACATCAAAACAGCCATGAAGGCAGCAAATCCCGCTGTAATTAGAGCAGCACGGGAATTTTTCTTCGCTTCAAAAGGGTCAGTCATTGATAATGTGTTAGTCATGCGAATTTAAAGTTTAAAAATTTTGGCCGCATCCGATTGTTTTACACAAGTGTTATTAACGAAGCAAGGTCCATGCAACATATCTGTTACCTGATATACAAAATGTTAATATTGAGGAGAAGCGACTTTTATCACCCTTCTTCATCGTTTTTAAAAAGCTGTGATTTTACTACGTAAACTACGCGGGGACATTACTTGTGTTATCTCCCTAACTATTTGTATTTCTGCAAAATATTTCTAAATAAACCAGCGTTATTAAAGCTGTAATCCTAAATCCTGTGTAATGAAACATTCGGCTATGAATCTAATAAAACCACTCTCGTTTATCATTTTTGCATTTTCCGTTTATTTATTGTCGGGTTGTGCCAAAGCTGGAATCGGCGGGCCAAGTTATACCCTTGACGGAATTGTAGATGGTGCACAGGTAGTACCATCTTCATCCTCATCAGCAATTGGTATAATTTCCGGCGGCTTCGATGGAAGCAAAAACACGATGACAGGAAAAATTAAATGGGCTGGGCTTTCAGGTTCACCAACTGCTATTCATATTCATGGCGGCACGCCGGGTAGAAATGGATACCCGTTCTTTGTGATGGTTAACATTCCTAAAGGCACGACTGACTCATTGACTTTTCGTTCAGTGTTTACAGAGTCAGAGGAAGGTTCCGTTAAATTATCAGGTTATTATTTCGACATACATACCGCGGCTTATCCGCAAGGCGAAATACGCGGACAGATTATAGCGCATTAATCAGAGACCGGTTTGCCTGTTTACCGATTGCCAATTGGCTAACAATAACCCTGCAAATACCAACAGCATACTTACCAGGTGAATCATTGTGAATGGTTCATGCAAAAAAATAACGGCCTCAATACTGCTGAAAATCGGGATCAGGTTTCCAAATAAAGCAGTTCTTCCTGCACCTATTTGCCTGATCGAATAATTCCAGCAAAAGAATGAAATAATGGATGTGCCTAAACCGAGATACAGCATTGTATATAATAACTTGCTATTCCAGGTAAAAGTTTGCTGCTGCGATTCCCATAAATAGAATGGCAAAAGCATTAATGTGCCCGCGATAAAGGTTGCTGCAAGGAAGCCGAGAAATGAAATGGCTTCATTTTTCTTTCTGGCTAGAATACTATAAACCGAAAAGGCTAAAGCCGCCAGCACCATCCAACCATCACCGGCCGAGAATCGCAATGAAAATAGATTTCTTATATCTCCCCGGATAAGTAAATAAAGAATTCCGCAAACACATAGAATCATCCCTATTGTTTTCGCCCGGCTTAGTTTTTCTTTCAGGAAAATGGCAGCTAGAACTACGGATACAACGGGCGATACCGTATTTCCGATAAGAGCAAGATTGATCGCCGAAGTATAATGTGATCCAAGATAAATAAATGTATTGAACATAGTGATGCCCGTTAGAGCGGCAATCAAAACCAGTTTCCATGATTTTAATAAAAGAGAAAAATCTTTTTTTAAGTAGTTAAACGAAATGGGAAGAATGAGCAACGATGCAGTGGTCCACCGGTAAAATGCAAGCGATATCGGTGGAATTTCATTATGAATACCTCGTGCAATAACAAAATTTCCGGACCAGATAACTACAGCTAAAATCGCAAGAATTATTCCTGATAAAATATTTTTTTGCGCAGTATGAGATGTCATTTTATGCTTAATGAGCGAAATCCAGTTCAAAATTTCCTTTTATCCTTTCTATCGATGGATTGAAATAACCAAATTTCAGGTTAGGGAACTCGTTATGTATTTCATCCATTAATTGCTTTACGCCGATGCATTCACCCGTATCGGTTACACCAATTTTACCAAGATACCAATCGGGATCAATATTAAAATTGCGCCATTGGATCATGCACAAATCCGTTTCTTTAATCAGTTTTCGCAACGCTTCATACTCCGCGATGCTGTCTGTCATACCCGGAAAAACAAAATAATTGATAGATGTCCATCCATTATGACGTCTTACCACCTTCAGGCTTTCTATGATATCATCAAAATCATAATTATTGGGCCGGTAATACGGCATATAAATTTCCCGACGGGCCGAATTGGTACTTACTCTTATCGAATCAAGTCCTGCTTCACACAAAGCCTGTACAGCATCGGGACGCGAGCCATTTGTATTAATATTGATGCTTCCTTTTTTTGTATGTTTCCTGATTTCAATAATTGCATCGCGAAGAGTTTCCCACATCAATAGCGGTTCGCCTTCGCAGCCCTGGCCAAAACTTATTATCGGAAACGGTGCTTCTTCCAGATGGGGAACAGTATATTCAACGATTTCTTCTGCTGTCGGTTTAAATGTTAACCGGTCCTGTGTGGATACAATAGGCTCTTCATCCGGTTGTAATGAAATGCACCCGACACAATTTGCGTTGCAGGCCGGCGAAGCAGGAACGGGGCATTCCCAACGGTCTAAAAAATAATTTCTCGCCGCAGGACAATGATACGTCATTGCGCAATTGTTCGCGATGTGATTAACGAGACGATTGTGCGGATAAGCCTTCAATAATCGTTTCACTCCTGATTCAACTTTTGTTTGATCATATCCTTCACAATCCTGCCGTATATCTTTTTCAATGCGAATGGCCGGTACATAAAATTTATTATCGTACCAACCTGCAGCAGTATAACAAAACAACGGGAGAGTAGGGGCGTCGGGCGACGTTTCGTACGCTGCTAAATAAAGACCAGTATGTGCAGGAGGGATGAAAGCAGCAACGGCCCAACCTTTTTCACAGAGCCGCATGTCACCGGTTGTCGCATCAATGCCAATACCTCTTCGGCCGGGCAATTCGTACAATTGACCGCCATTGGGTAATTCGATCCATTCTTCCTCGGGTACCGGAACTGCATCCCAGCCGCTTCTCCCTGTCGCATATAGCGACGTATCTTCAAAAATGTTTCCTTTTCCGTCGGAGTAAAGTATGTATGGTGATTGCGTCAACGACATAAAGCGTAAAAGTCAATAAGTCAAATAATCATTCAGGTCAAACAAGACAAACGGCTTAACATAGGCAATAGTTCGAAATGGAATTTATTTGCCTTTTATGAACCATTTGACTTACGGTTATCTTTTAATTGCTGCCGGCAAAATTCGTTAAATTCTTCTTCATTTATGCGAATGTCGCCATCCTCGATTTCTGCCTGCAACAGTTTATTATTTTTAAAATCAATTGTCAGAATATCATCTTTAAGAACAACATTGCCCAGATCGCTCCATTTGAGAATTTTTGAAGGAAAAGAAATGTAACGGATATCTTCATTACTCAAGCTGATCTTTAAAGGGTTTATTGAATTCAGGTAGAGGAATAAGAGAATAATGCAAACGACTGCAGCCAGCCATTTAGCCATTAACATCCACGCGACGACCATAAAACATAAATCGATGGTTTGGTAAATGTTTTTTTTAAAACCGCTAAAAAAAAGATGAACGAATAAAAAAAAAGTCAGTACTGCGGGTGTTGCGAAACAAATTATTTTAACTGTATAACTATTTGTCCTGACCGCTAAAAGAATGAATACTGCAATATTGATCAGAATGAGAAACGTAGCAATACGGCGATAAGATCTGATTTTTTCATTTTTTAACAGGAGCTCAAATCTTCGCATTAAGTCAGATGTTATCAGGAGGTAAGTTTATTATTGTATACAAGAAGATTACAGAGTTTGAACAATACCCGTGCTCCAACATTACCATCCCATCCATTATCTCCGATGCCAATTTCCGTAAGATCAAAGCCGATAATATGCCTTCCGCTTTTTATGATTTTACTGAACAAATAAAACAGTTGCTCTATTTCAAAACCACCGGGAACAGGCGTACCTGTATATGGGCATAATTTCGGATCAAGACCATCGATATCAAAACTTATATAAACCTGCTCTGGAAGTTTGCTCACAATTTCTTCCGCTATCTGTTTCCATGTTTCTCCTTCAAACAAACGATGACGAAGATCTTTATCGAGATAGGTAATGACACGCCCCTTATGATTATCTACTTCCTGCCATTCTGCAGGTGAGTAGTCCCGGATACCAATTTGCACCAGCGTCTTCAACGATGGAATTTCCCTGAGCGCATTATACATAATGCTGGCATGCGAATACGTGAACCCCATATAAGCTTCCCGCAAATCACAGTGGGCATCAATTTGCAATACACCCAACTCTCCATATTTTTCTGTAGCGGCTTTCAGATTTCCAAGTGAAACGCTATGGTCGCCGCCCAATAAAGCAACCAATTTTCCTTTGTTCATCAGTGCCCTGGCCTGTTCATAAATCCAGTTGTTAAGATAATTGCTTCCCTCGTTTACTTCTTTTAGCGTCTTGCTCATAAACTGGTTGTCCGCTACATCCTCCCCCTTTGAAATGTAATCAATGTACAGTTCCGCTTCTTTTCGCAGGTAGTCGCTTTTCATCAGAATCTTACGGTCGGGTTGACGCATAAATAATCCCTGCTTCCACGCGTCATTTGTTTCATTGTCTACCACATCTACATGAAGACTTGCTTTAAAAACCTGGTCAGATGCGCGGGCTGTGCCTGCGCTGCAGGTTACCGTAACCTCCCAGGGAACCGGGATTATTACCAATCGGGCATCTTCTTCATTACAGGGAAGTCCGAAAATATTATAGTTAGGGTTGCCGGCGATATTGGGATCAAATTGCGAGAGGTCTGGCATCGTACATCTTTTAAAAGGGACGCAAGTTACTTTGCTTTTGCTCAGTATCAAAATTCAGTCCGAATCAGGATTACGACAAATTTTCCCGGGTACTTGTAATTTCTGCGGGAATGGAAATTTATGACAGATCAGTATTTAACTGAACAATAGTTGAAGAATTTGGTTTTATCCAATCGCATCAAAACTTTATGTAGATTTTTGAAGTAATTTTGAACCCGATCTAAATATTATGAAGAAAATTCAAATCGTGCTGCTGGTTCTTATAGCTGTCTCCATTGCTGTATTGATAAGTTTCTTAAAAGCCAGCCCTACTTATGATACGGTTGACATTGCCAAAAGCAAACCTGGTAAATCTGTAAGTCTTATTGCAAAACTGGACAGATCTCAACCTGTTGAGTATGACTACAAAAATCCAAATTTTTTAAGTTTTACTGTAATTGATTCATTGGGTGGAAAGGTGAAAGTCGTTTATCATAACCCGAAGCCTGATAATCTTGAACATAGTGAAAGATTGGTGCTTAAAGGTGCCATCAATGGCGATTATTTTGAGTGTAAAGAGATATTGATGAAATGTCCAAGCAAGTACAAAGACGATAAAAAGGTAATTGAAAAAAGTCTACCAACTTCCATGCTTTCTCCTGCCAGCAAAAATGCTGAAATAAAATATTAACGCGAATGGATTATTCAGGCGAACGGTTATTGCCCGGCCAGCTAGGCCATTTCTTTATCATACTTTCACTGGTTGCTTCCCTGGCAGCGACATTTGCCTATTTCAAAGCGACTGCTTCGAAAAACAACCCGGAAAAGGATAGCTGGAAACGATTAGCCCGGATCTCTTTCATTATAGAAGCAATTTCCGTTACCGCCATCCTCGGTCTTATAGTTTATATAAATTTCAATCATCTCTTCGAATATCAATACGCTTATAAACACACCAGCCGTTCACTGGAAACAAAATATTTGATGGCGTGCACGTGGGAAGGACAGGAAGGCAGCTTTCTTTTGTGGAGTTTCTGGCATTGCATATTAGGGTTGGTTGTGATAAAAACAAGCAGGCAATGGGAAACGCCCGTAATGACAATAGTGAGCCTGACGCAGGTTTTTCTTGCAACACTTGTGGCGGGCCTATATTTCTTTGGAGAAAAAGTGGGTTCAAATCCGTTTGTATTGTTACGAAATGAAACCGCAGGACCGCTCTTCTCAAGAGCCGATTATCTTTCCTTTATCAAAGATGGCAATGATCTGAACCCGTTATTGCAGAACTACTGGATGACAATCCATCCCCCGGTATTATTTCTTGGCTTTGCCTCTACGCTCTTTCCATTTGCATTTGCGTTTGCAGGCTTATGGACAAAAAAATATGGCGAATGGACAAAAGCGGCATTACCGTGGGCCTTGTTTTCTGCAGCCATACTGGGGCTCGGCGTGATGATGGGTGGCATGTGGGCGTATGAATCCCTTACGTTCGGCGGTTACTGGGCATGGGATCCTGTTGAAAATGCGTCAATGGTTCCATGGCTTACGCTTGTTGCAGGCATTCACACGCTTTTAATTTATAAACATACCGGTCGTGCGCTTAAACCGACATTTCTTTTTTTCATTTTTTGTTTCGGACTGATATTATACTCTACTTTTTTAACCCGCACAGGAATATTGGGCGACACATCGGTACATGCTTTTACAGGTGAAGGCAATTCACTAAAAATTCATTTATTGATTTTCATGGCTGCTACGCTTATTCCGGCCCTGGTCTTATTTTTTACAAACAATAAATACATACCATCCATACAACAGGAAGAAAGTTCATCTTCAAGAGAATTCTGGATGTTTATTGGTTCGCTCGTTTTATTTCTTGCCGGTATTGTTATCATTGGTAAAACATCAGTTCCCCTTTTCAATAAAATATTTAACACGAATATCGCGGCGCCGGAAGATGTCGAGTTTGCATACAACCGCATACAGGTTTTTGTTGCAATTGTCATCGGCGCTCTCACGGCCATTGTTCAATACCTCAAGTACAAACAAACACAGCGGAAGTTATTCTGGAAGAAGATCGGCGTGCCGACAATTATTGCTGCGGTAATTGCCACTCTGGTACTTGGATTTGGGAATATCAATTACAATGACAAAGGAATCGGTTTCCTGGCGGCGATATGGGTAGCACTTGTCGCGGCTATTTATGCTGCTATCGCCAATCTCCTGTATATATGGATCGGCATGAAAGGCAAACTGAAATTATCAGGTGCATCTATCACTCATTTTGGTTTTGCGTTAATGCTTGTCGGGATTCTTATTTCCTCTTCTAAAAAAGAAGTGCTTTCGCATAATACAAGCGGCATATTTGTTCCTCTTGGAGAGGGTAACAAAATAACCGGAGATCCCGGAGATAACCTGACACTGGTGAAAGGTGTGCCGATGGATATGGGGAAATACATGGTGACGTATGAAAGCGATTCTTCACATGCAGAAAAACCACTATGGTATTATCGTATTCACTTTAAAAGTAAAGATGGGAAAGACGAGTTTACACTCACACCAACCGCCTTTGTGAATTACAAAGGCAACGAAGGGCTGATGGCGAGCCCGGATGCACGTCATTACTGGGATCATGACGTTTATACATACATTACTTCATTACGCAATCCCGAAGCGGCAAAAGATACGACTTCGTTTAAGAGTAAAGACATAAAGATCGGCGATACTATTTTCTATTCGGCTGGTTTTATGGTGCTTGAAAAAATTACCTCAAGAGATAGTTTACCAAAAGAATTGTTTGGTGAAAATGGCGCTCTTTATGAGGCACAGATAAAAATTCATTCAAAAAATAATACTTCTTATACGGCAATGCCGAAGCTGGCAATTGCAAAAGGAAATACATTGCCGGTAGCAGACACAGTGACATCTGAAAGTCTTGTTTTAAAGCTAAACAGCGTAGATGGTAACAATGTACAGCTTGGTGTAAAAGAAACCGAATCTATTCTTGAATACGTTACACTAAAGGCCTACAAATTTCCGTTTATACGCGTGCTGTGGCTCGGAGTAATTATTATGGTTGCAGGTTTCATTATCAGTATGATACGACGGAATGAATTGAACAGGTCGGCACGCCAGGCAGAAGATTTAAATTTTTCGAAACAGCAGAACGGATAGTGTTGCTGTCTATTCCAAACTTCATAGTCTTTTTGTAGTTTAGTATTTCAATGATGAAATGTGAGTTAACATACCGTTACCTGTGCAGTTTTTTACTGGTTTGTGGTTGGATTGCTGCCGGGAAATTGAACGCACAGGAAAATGCTGATACTGCTTCTTCAAAATTGCCTTTGACTCCTCCCACTGTATCTGAACGTGCAAAGAATTGGGGTGCTCATGATACAATGATCGTTTCTGCAATTTGGTATGACGGCCAGTTGTTACCATACAAGGAAATGGAAATGGCCTGGGTATCGAATATGTCTCAACGTAAGTTTGACAAGTACCGGCAGGAGTGGAGCCGGCTTCGCAATGCCGTATATGTAACCTATCCCTATGCACGCACTGCAGGTTACCTGCTGAACGATATGAACGCCCATATGGCTTCAATGAATTCAAAAGGCCAGCGTAAAGGTTATATTAAATCGAAGGAAAAAGAATTAAAGGCTCAATTCGGTGATCCGCTTTCAAATCTTTCCGTTTACCAGGGAAAAGTGCTGATGAAACTGATAAATCGCCAGACCGGCAATAATTGCTACGAGATCATAAAAGAATACAAGGGAGGACTAACTGCCCGTTTTTACCAGACTGTCGCTTTCTTTTTTGGCAGCAGTTTAAAACAAGACTGGAATATTTCTGACAAAACAGACCGCCAGATTGAAAGTTTTGTAAAAGAAATAGACGGTATGTGGTATAATAACCCAAACCGCCGCTGATTTTTGCCACTCTTATCTTAATCATTCCATTTATTTTTGCCGGTTAAATGGCTATTATGAAGTTAGACATTCTCGCAATCGGCGTTCATCCCGATGATGTGGAGTTGGGCTGCTCGGGTACGTTAATCAATGAAATTAAAAATGGGAAATCTGCAGGCATCGTGGACCTTACGCAGGGTGAGTTGGGAACAAGAGGAACGATAGAAACACGCTACCATGAGGCTGCACAGGCTGCGATGATTATTGGCGCCCAATTACGGGAGAACCTGAAAATGCGCGACGGTTTTTTTAAGAATGATGAAGAGCACCAGTTGAAATTAATACACGCAATACGCAAATATCAGCCGGAAATCATCATCGGAAATATTTTGCATGATCGTCATCCCGATCACGGCCGGGCAGGACATTTGATCAGTGATGCCTGTTTTTTATCCGGTCTTGCAAAGGTCGAAACAAGAGATGAAAATGGAAATATGCAGCAAAAATGGCGGCCGAAATATTTTTTGCAGTATATGCAGGACTGGTACCACGAGCCCGACATATTGATCGATATCAGTGATGTGTTTGAGCAACGGATGAAATCAATCGAAGCCTATTCTACTCAGTTCTATAACACAACGACGGGCAATGACGGGCCGCAAACGTATATCTCTACACCCGACTTTATTGACAGCGTGATTGCGAGAGCCAGGATGCTCGGGAAAAGAATTGGCGTGAAATATGCGGAAGGATTTATTTCGGAAAAGAAAATCGGTATCCGTAACCTGGATGCACTGATCCAGGTTGAAACCTGATTCCCATATGTCTGTCAAATAAAAGGCACTTTTATTTGGCAACATTCTAACAATTAATTCGTTATTAATAAGTACCTTTGCGGTCGTTTTACTTTAAAGTTTAAGTTTAATCATGTCTCTACCGAAATTCTCAAACGTCACTCAATCATTTCATACGGAACTGAAAAACCGCATCACTGCCTATTTTGAAAACACAGGAAAAACTACAACAGGCAACTATAAGTTATTTGCCAAGGCGTTAATTCTCCTGGCGAGCTTTATAACCATTTATATACATCTTGTTTTTTTTACACCATCAGCCTGGTGGGCGATTGGTGAATGTATTTTATTTGGAGGAGTAATTGCAACTATTGGGTTTAATGTAATGCATGACGGCGCACACGGCAGTTTCAGCACATCAAAACTCATCAATCTTCTCGCTGCATTTTCGCTGAATGTTCTTGGCGGAAACAGCTTTATGTGGAACATGAAACATAATGTTATTCATCATGCGTATACGAACGTGGATGGAATAGACGACGATATTGATGCAAAACCGTTTCTTCGCTTGTGCGAGACGCAGAAATTTTATAAGATTCATCGCTTCCAGCATTTTTATTTCTGGCTTACCTATTCCCTGCTTTATATGTATTGGATTTTTGTGAGTGATTATAAAAAATATTTTTTGAAACGTATTGGACCAATTCCCCTGAAGAAAATGAAACCAAACGATCATATTTCGTTCTGGGGTTTTAAGTTGCTGCATTTGCTTTTATTTGTCGCGCTGCCGATTTATTCAGTTGGATTTGAGCTCTGGATCGTCGGTTTCCTGGTTTCAGGTTTGTTTGCAGGTTTTGTATTGAGCCTTGTGTTTCAACTTGCACATACGGTAGAGCATACTTCTTTTCCAATTCCTGATAATGCTTCCGGAAGAATGGAAGATGAGTGGGCGATTCACCAATTGAAAACAACGTCGAATTTTGCTACAAGAAGTAAATTGGTCAGCTGGTTGGTTGGAGGATTGAATTTTCAAATCGAACATCATCTATTTCCCAAAATTTCTCACATACACTATCCGGCTATCAGCAAAATAGTAAAGCAGGCCTGCCGTGAATATGGCATTGTATATCTTGAGCATCGCTGGGTTTACCAGGCTGTCATATCGCATGTTGCCTTTCTCCGGCAAATGGGCAGATAAACGTTCAACATCAATTTTCGCTGGTAAATGACATTTGCCCCTTTTATACGATGGTTTAATCTTTGGTGACTATTAGCAAATCACCAGTTTTCATTCGCGTTTTATTAGTGATAATATCTAATTTTGCATCTCAATTTTGCAAAGCATGCCCAAAGTAAAGGTTGGATTGGTGCAAATGAGCTGCACAGGTAATAAAGAAGAAAATCTCAATAAAGCCATTGGGAAAATAAAAGAAGCCGCCGCTAAAGGTGCAGAGA
>Ga0207689_10002537_pt1 | contig 16958 bp, 13 predicted proteins | sample KBSMisM52_FD_184312 | JGI IMG/M metagenome (GOLD analysis project Ga0207689, IMG submission 184312) | Miscanthus rhizosphere microbial communities from Kellogg Biological Station, Michigan, USA - KBS Miscanthus M5-2 (SPAdes) (version 2) | ecosystem: Host-associated > Plants > Roots >... | reverse complement strand
AATACCTTTTTAGACGGAAAAAAACCTGATTGATTGCAACCAACATTGATATAGATCCTGAGTTTTTTGCTTCTTGTGATTCGCAAACTGTCAGACTTGTGTTTTTAGTTGTTCTCCCGATATTTATCGGGAGATTTTTTATTACAGACATTCATCGGTTCTAAAAGATTTCGTGAACTTTTTTGATTCGCCAAGATTGCAGGAATTGAATCATCCCTTCGTTGTTATAATCTCCTTATCTGTGCCATCTTTAGTTAATCCATATAATCCGTGATTTGCGTTTTTGTTCTTAGCTTTAAGGCCATGTAATCTTTATATCTGAGTAATCCGTGATTAAAATGGAAAACAGGGGCCTGCTTTTTATTCCTGATATCAGCGGCTTTACCCGGTTTGTGACCGAGATGGAGATCGATCATAGTCGCCATATCATCCAGGAGCTTTTAGAGATACTGATCAATGCTAATTCGATCGGTCTTGAAATTTCAGAGATCGAAGGTGATGCCATTCTGTTTTACAAATATGGAGATGTCCCTGATCTGAAAACGGTGTACAGCCAGGTAGAGAAAATGTTTTGCGAATTCCATCGGCATATATCTGCTTATGAATATCGCCGCCTTTGTCAATGCAAGGCGTGCCGGGCGGCTTTCAATCTGACAATTAAGGTAATTACGCATTATGGAGAATTTACCGGCTATAATGTAAAAACATTTAATAAACTTATTGGCAAGGATGTGATTGTTGCCCACCAGCTGCTAAAAAATGAGATTGAACAGCATGAATACTGGCTGGTAACAAACGATCTGTTGCAGAACAGGTCACCTGAAAGTATTAAGAACTGGATGACCTGGGATCATAGTGCCAAGAGAACAGAGACTGGCGAAATACCTTTTCAATATACGCAATTAACTCCCTTGAAAAGTGAAATTCCACCTGAACCCCCGAGTGACCTGGGAATAAAAGAAAAGAAAAAAGTAATTTCTGTTTCAAAAGAGTACGACGTTGATATCAATAAAATGTTTTACACGGCGGGACATTTTGAGTTTCGTCACAAATGGCTGGAAGGAATAAAGGCCATAGACGAAGTAAGTCACTATTTGCCGATGGTGGGAACAAGGCATCGGTGTGTGCTGGACAACGGGCAAGCATTCATCTACACGACTCACTTTTCCTATACACCCGAAAAAATTGTCATGGTTGAAACCGACGAAAAGAAAAGAGTTAGCACTTACTTTATATTTGAAAAGGTCACGGAGAACAGGACAAAGTTCACGCTCGATTTTTATTTGAAGGACAATCCTTTGTTTCGCCTCATGTTTGGTCTCACGATGAAAAAGAAATACGAAGCCAGTTTCGCAAGGTCACTCGAGAATCTTGAAAAATTTGAAAAAGAAGTAGAAATGCCGGTCGAGGTTGATTAATATTGTCAAATAACCAGTCCTTTACCATGCTTCAAAAGACCATTCTCTGCTGCTCCCTCCTGTTTTGTCTTCTTTCGCAGGCGCAAAGAAAAGGTGGACCCGTTGCGATAATTTTTGATAGTGACATGGGTCCTGATTATGACGACGTGGGTGCTATTACCTTGCTGCATGCGTTAGCAGATAGTGGGCAGGCGAAAATTCTTGCTACCATTGCCAGTACAAAGTACAACGGTGTAGCCTGCGTAATGAATGTGTTCAATACCTATTTCAACAGGCCGGGTATTCCCGTTGCGGTTCCCAGGGGTGATGCGTCAACTTTAAGAGACCCGCAGCATTGGACAGATACATTGATCGCAAAATATCCTCATAGTATAAAACGCAATGGTGATGTATCCGACGCGGCAGAACTATACAGAAAGATATTATCAAAGCAAGCAGATCATAGTGTGACGATCGTTACGGTGGGGTTTCTTACCAATCTTTCAAACCTGCTTTTATCAAAGGCCGACAAGTATTCATCTCTTGATGGGAAAGAACTGGTGAAACAAAAAGTCAAACAATTGGTGTGCATGGCTGGGAGATTTCCCGCAGGAAGTGAATTCAACGTGAACCAGGATGCAGTGGCTTCGCAAAATGTTGTTACAAACTGGCCAACAAGTATATTGTTCAGCGGTTTTGAAATAGGATGGAAGATAAGAGTCGGGTTGCCTTTAATTCACAACAATGCTATTCATAAGAGCCCGGTAAAAGATGTTTTCAGCATCGCTATTCCCATGTCTGTTGAAGACAGTGCCGGACGAATGAGCTGGGATGAAACAGCTGTATTAGTGGCCATCAAGGGGTATGAACCTTTCTATCGCGTTGAGTATGGTCGGATCGTGGTTGCCGCCGACGGTAGCAATACATGGAGTACAGAAGGAAAACAACATGCACATTTGGTAGAGGCTGTCTCACCGGAGATCGTCCGGGCGTACATTAATAAGCTGATCATGCACCAGCCGGTGAAGAAATGACCTACGCCCAAAAGTTAATTAGCCCCCGTACTATCTGTCGGTACCAGCTTCGGTTGTTTTTGCGGTGGAATAACAAGATTGGGACTAATGTCTGGAAGAATGCTTTTGAGTTTGTCGACTTTGTACACATTGGTATCAATGAACCACCAGTTCTTGCCTTTGTCAGGTGAGATAACGATCATAGATGTTTCCACGGTAAGTTCTCCCAATGGTGTTCTTATGGTTGTGATCTCGGGTAAAACTGCCTGCAGCTGATCTTTGTAGGTGACAATTTCGCCCGGGCTTCCGATTGAATATCTTTTAAAACTCAATCCAAAAAGTTTCGCCGCTGAATAGGCAGAATCCATTTTTGTCTTCATCTGCTCTTTTCCACCGGCATAGGCAATGATATTTGGATGCATGTATTTTATGAATGTTGCAAAATCATTTTTGATCAGCGCCGACCCCATGTCCATGGCCTGCACTTTGATCGTCGTGGAAAGATTTTGCCCTTCGGTACTTAACGACGAAATAATGATGCTACAAAAAAGTAAAAATGATGTGAATATTTTTTTCATTACAATTGTTATATCAATGGTGAGTTGTCAGCAATATGAATTCACGTACTCCATTAAATGAAATTATTCACCATTGACCACTCACTTTACAAATCTCTTCTATTATTGAGCCAAAAACAAAACAACCATGTTAATATTAATAAACAGATTGAATAGACTACGTGATATTTTACAGCGTTGAGTGCCTGTTGATAAGCCTGTTCATCGAATTTACTAATAAAGGCAGGCCTGATAAGAAGCCTGTCGGAAATTTCGATTGGAAAAAACCGTCCTATTTCATTTTTATATTTATACTTTAAAAAATTGACAGCAATTTCTTCTACGATCAGGGAATAAAAGGAGAAAACTGCCAGCGCAATAAATGCCTTTCGAAGCAACATCCCCACTGCAAAGGCAATTGATAATTGACAAAAAGTTTGCAGGAAAAATAAACCAATATAGTAACTGAGATTCCATTTGCCAGGGGCATTGATGTTTGTGTTAGACAGACCAATGATCAGAGCAACAACGGCAAACAAAATCGTAACGATTATTGAGAGCAGCAAAACATCCGTCATCTTAGCGGTCATAAAGTTTTTTCGACTCCATCCATCTATTATATTTTGGCGATTGGTTCTGTAAGTGTATTCATTCGTGATGAGCATAATCACAACTATTGCCGGAATATAAATAAAGAACGAGGAAAAGAATGCCATTGTCCGCCATCCTTCCGGAAGTGAGAAAGGATTACCCATCAGAGCGGTTACTACCTTGCTTGCTGTGCTTTTTTGGTGGATGACATCATAATAGACATACAGAAACATGTAATTGATTCCGGGATACGTTAATGCAGTGATACCAAACACCCACCAAAACGCCGGGTAGTTCTTTATTTTCAGCCATTCTGTTTTTACTATAGGTGTCATAATGATTTCAGAGTTAATTGTTGGTCAGTTCAAAAAATCTTGCTTCAAGCCTTTTCTTTTTGAGGGTAAGATGATTGAGAATAATTCCATTCTTAAAACAAAACTCGTTGATCTCGTCAAGTCTTGCTGTACCCTTTGGCAGGGTGATCTGTACCGTATTTAATTCGTTATTGATCGTTACATGCTGACTGAGTTGTTTCAGCAGATCACCGAGTGCGGCCAGGTTCGAGGCACTTAATTCTACCGCATCGTCATCTGTTAAGATCTCTTCTACCGCGCCAGTCGTTAAGAGTATTCCAGTTTGTAAAATGGCTGCGTGCGTACAAACTTTTTCTACTTCATCCAGCAGGTGGCTGGCCATAATGATGGTGTGCCCGCTATTTCGTAGTTCGATGATCAATTGTCTTATTTCAGCAATTCCCACGGGGTCGAGACCATTGGTAGGTTCATCGAACACCAGCACTTTGGGATCGCCCAGCAAGGCGGCTGCAATGGCCAAGCGTTGTTTCATTCCCAAACTGAATGAACTAAAGCGACTATTTCTTCGCTCATACAATCTTACCTTTTTTAAAACCTCATCAATGTCTCCGATCGTTCCTCTTCCGCTTATTGATTGTGTAATTTTTAGATTATTGATGGCGGACAAATAATGATAGAAATTAGGTGTCTCAAGGAGTGAACCTATTTTTTTTCGCTGCTCTTTGGAACCGGGATGGCCAAACCATAAAAAATTTCCCTTGTTTGCCTTTAACACGTCAAGGATGATACTTAATAAAGTGGTTTTTCCGCTACCATTAGGACCAAGAATCCCAAACACTGATCCTTCAGGAACTTCAAACGAGACTCCTTTTAGCGCCTGTATCGGGCCATAAGATTTTGTGATCTTATCCAAAGAAAGAACAGCAGAAGGACTATTTTTTTCTACGTTCATAAAAAGCACTTTGTGATGCAAAGTAATAGTTGGTTTTTGATTTCTCAAAACTTTTTCCCGAATATTTAGTTATAAGAGCAGATAAATAACCGGATAAACGAGGGTAGAAGTATTTTTGAGTCTCTAAACCTATTAACGAGTTCAAAATCACCAATGGCCACGGTTCTTATTACGGGTGGAACGGGATTGATCGGTTCGGCGCTTGCAAAGGAACTGCTGAACAGAAACTATGATCTTATCATACTGACGCGTTCCCCCGAAAAATATTCTAATACTTCAAGAATAAGTTATGCAAAATGGGACACCGAAAAGCAAACCATTGATGGGAATGCTGTGACGAAAGCAGATTATATCATTCATCTTGCAGGTGAAGGAATAGCCGATAAACGCTGGACGACAAAAAGAAAAAGGCAAATTGTGGAAAGCAGGCTGAGTAGCGGTGCTTTAATTGTAAAGGCTTTAAGGGAGAATTTAAACAATGTAAAGGCTGTAGTCTCGGCTTCCGCGATTGGCTTTTACGGAACGCCTTCGCAGACCCTTCCGGGCGGTAAGGGAACAGAAAAGGATCCTTTTGACGAAACTGATCCTGCTGCGGAAGACTTCCTCGGAGCGACGTGCAAAGAATGGGAAGCCAGTATTGATCCCGTTATTTCCCTGGGAAAAAGATTGGTGAAGTTTCGGGCAGGCATCGTGTTGAGTAAGGAAGGCGGGGCCATGAAAGAGTTTAAGAAACCGTTGCGATTCGGCATTGCAACTATTTTAGGAAATGGCAAGCAAATGGTTAGCTGGATACACATCGATGACCTTGTTCGCTTATATATTTTTGCGATCGAATCTGAAAGGCTGAATGGTGTATATAACGCGGTCGCTCCCCATCCGGTCACTAATAAAAAACTGATCATTCAATTGGCAAAGGTCATGAGAGGGAAATTTTATGTTCCCATTTTTGTTCCATCATTTATTTTACAAACAGTCTTTGGTGAACTAAGTATGGAAGTACTAAAAAGCGCTACCGTCAGTTGTAAGAAAATAAAAGGAGAAGGATACCATTTCCTGTATCCTTCTCTTATTGCAGCTTTACATCACGTAAACTGAATCGGTTTTCTCAGAATGCCTTTTTATCAGCGGGAATCGGTGGAGTTTCCTTCTGGACATAAAGTTTACTGTCTACTTTTTTTGGATCGCCCTGGTATACCCATGTGATATTGGTAATGTATTTTTTAAAAGCATTGTTGGCATCCTGGAGAGTTACTTTATTGATCTCATCTTTAATTTCAATGGCTCTTTTCCAATTGTTATGGACAACTTCGTTGGTGGCCAAAGCGGCAGCTTGTTCTTCATTCGTTTCTTGCCGGTAATACAAGCCTGTCAGGTAACCTGTCTTTTCATTTTTTAATTCCTCTGCTGTAAAGCCATCTTTTTTTACTTCATCGATGAGATTCCTGGCAACTGCAACGTATTTATCGGGTTGTGTTGTAGTCACAAAAAAGTTCGCATACGGTGTTCTTCCCTGGCTGAACCAGGAGCCCGGTGCATATGATAAACCATTTTTACTTCTTACTTCTATAAAATGGCGTGTAGAAAAGATCCTCATGGCCAGCACGAAAGCATTATAGTCAGGTGTGCCCGGCAATGGAGCACCGGTAATTCCCTGGATATAATTTGTGGCGTTTTCCCTTTCCTTCGGGACAAATGAGTTGGCAGAAGGAGCATAACTCTCTTCCTTTAATTTGAATGGTGACCCAGCCGGAACTTTTGAAAGGAATTCTTTTATTTTATTTTCAATTGCTGTTTTTTCGACATCACCTACAATGACGATCACCATTTTCGATCTTGTAAATATAGATTGCCAGTATTTTTTAGTTTCCTCCGGTGTCAATTTAGCGACGATATCGACTGTTCCCTGTGGCTCTTTTGCGTAGTCCCTTCCTGCAAAGGCTGTTTGTCTTGCCATTTTATTGACTGCATTGTCGGGATTCGATTCGGCAGCCCTGATCCCATTGATGGCATCCTGTTTGATCCGCGCAAATTCTTTTGCGTCAAAGCGGGGAGACAACATGGCGTCAGTGTACAGGGGCCAGGCTGTTTCAAAATCGCCTTTGATGCAGTTTAAGCTGAAGCTGGCAAAATCCATTCTTGTACTGCCATACACCTGGGCGCTTATTTTGTCTAATTTATTTTTGAAGCTGTTTTTATCATCCTTCGCGGTGCCGCATTCGGTCAATCCCGTGACTGCGAGAGCTTCAATGCCGGCCTTGTCTGCGGGATAATTCTGAACTCCTCCTTTAATGATCGTTTGAATCACCACAATTTCATTTCCACTCGGCTGAACAATGACCTTTACATCATTTATATTCATATCATACGCCTTATTTGTCTGTGCATGCAGAATAAAGGGAATGATATATGCGGCAAGAGTTAATGTAGACTGAATAATTTTTTTCATATCAGAAGGATTTAGCAGTTGTGAAATATTCGGATGGTTTGTATTGTTTATTCATAGCATCGTTGATGATCATTCCAGCTACAAAAGGTTTGTCAACAACATATTGTTTTACATATCGCTGAATATCGGCCCTTGTTATCTTTTGCATATTATCGTTGTAGTCTGTGGAAAAATCCAGCGATGTGCTGCACCACCAGTATGTCAGGTTGTGGGGGAGATCTGAAGGTTTTTCCTCATTCCTGATCTTATTTCTGCGAAGATTATCCTTGGCGGTTTGCAACTGGTCATCGGTAATGTAATTATCATCGCCCCACATTTTTATTTGCTTCATCGCTTCTTCGTAGCACTCTTTCAGTTTTAGCGGGTTAGGTACAATGATGGTTTGAATGGGCCCCACATATTTGCATGTTTGATAGTTGACACCAGCATAAGTAGCCAGGCCTTTGTCAACCAGTGCCTGTTGCCATTTTGAAGAGTTGAGACTGAGTATAGCCGAAAAAACATCTGCTGCAACGGTAGCAGCTGAATCATGCCTGTAATCAGGTCCCATCCATTGCATCATCATGTATGGAGTTTGCGCTATGGAGGAAACCTTTACATTATAATCAGATTTTTCCAGCGGTTGGAATTCGGGAATAGGGTATTTTTCAAAGGGATCAAAGCCACTGCTCTTCCAGTCGCCATATATATTTTTTGCCAGCTGAAATGCCTTATCATGATCTACATCGCCGCCAATAACAAGGATTGAGTTGTTGGGGAAATAGTATTTATCCTTAATGACCATCATCTTTTCAGGAGTCGCTGTATTAATGACATTGTGATCACCGATCGCATTTTTGCGGGTGAACAGGTCGCCCCAGCATCTTTTGTTCACATCGATCCAAAGTTGGAAAAAAGGATCACTTTCGCCGCGCTGGAATTCGCCATCTACAACGGGTCTTTCTTTTTGCATATCTTCTTCCCTGTAGATCGGAAAGCGAATAGCGGCATTCATAAACTTCAGCCCGGCATCAAGACTGTCCTTATCGAACGTAAAAAAGTAATTTACACGTTCATCACCGGTTGTTCCGTTCCAGATCGCGCCAAGTTCTTTTGTTCTTTTTATGAATTTTTCCTGGTCGGGGTAGTCTTTGTTTGCTTTGAAAAACATGTGCTCAAACAAATGAGAAAGCCCGCTGTATTCAGGGCCCTCGGTATAAGCGCCATTTTTTACAGCGATCTCGATGGTTGCTAACGGTACCTTGTGATTTTCTATGATCACCACTTCAAGTCCATTGTCCAATTTTTGCCAATAATAATTTTGAGGAAGCCTTGGCTGTGCAGCCGCAATCAGGCCACTGCTGACGAGTAGCAGAAAAAGCCATTTCTTAATCATAAAGAAAGTTTTTTGTTTTTTGAAAGATGTATAAAAGGTACAAATTTCCATCAACCTGAAGTTGCCGGTCGTGTAAATTCATCCGGCGGGATGTCGGCATGATTCCAGTGATAAATATTTGTAAAATCGCCCACGACGGCCATACCGTTTTCAAATTCAAGCTTATCAAGTTTTAGATGATCGATGTCTTCCTGCCTGACCTTACGATACATCGGATGCATAGTTCCTCCCGTTACTCCTGCAGGCTTGGCGGGATCGTATTGAAATGGTGGATCAACCAATGTACCCCGTGGATACATGATACCGGGTACACCTTCTTCCCGTATATCCAGATGCCTGGGGTGATCAAGTCCTAAGGCATGCCCATACTCATGCGCCGCCGTTGTGGAGCCCTTATACAGATTCTCCAGTTTGAAATAACCACTATTACAACCAAGACCATCTACAAAAGAGATATTTCCATAGGCAAATTCTTCAATGCGGAAATAATTATTTTTCGGATCGAGGTTCTGATAAATCTCGAGCGGTTGAATGGCAGGTTGATGCGCTGCAGTTATCTTAAAACTAACCCTGAATAAAGAACCATTCGCTTTGATAATGCCTTCTGGTTCGTTCCACATTGTTTCGATTTCATCGCGCATCTGTTCCGTGACTCCCGGCGTAGATGCATTGCCATAAGTGATAATGTGTGAGCAGATAAGGAACTGATTATTTAAAATTTCAACACTTCCCATAAAGAAAAATCATAAAGTTGATAACGAAATTACCCGATACATACTATTTCCGTAAGAATAAGCGTTCAGGCTGATAAGAAATTTACAATTTCTTAAAATCTTATTTCTGCATTAAATCCAGCCAACTGATTTGAGTTTAATAACGATATAATGGGAAAATAACCTTTATATCCATACCAATTGCTTACGGAAACAGCATAAAAGCAATTTTTTATTAAAAAATAAGTCAACTATGAAACTAGTGTGGTCCTTGCTGCTGGCAAGTTCTTTATTAATTATTTCCTGCAGCAAGAAAGACAATTCGCCCGGGAAAACGCCAACTTCAACAACAACAGAAGTAGATCTTTTAAAAGATTCCGTGTACTTATATACAAAGGAAGTTTACTTATGGCAGGACTTAATTCCGGGGTATGAGCAGTTCAATCCGCGTCAATATACAGGATCGACAGAACTTGAATCTGCCCAAAACGTGATGAATGCTATCCGCAAGCTCCAGCCCCTCGACAGGTTTAGTTTTGTCACTACCGAAGAAAAATCTAATAGTTTACAAACAGGTGAAGACAACGATTTTGGCTTTTTTATTAAAGCAGCTTCTATTGACCAGGCAGATCCGCTTGACTCTATTTACTGGTTTGTAACATACGCGTATAACCAGTCCAGTGCCGGTCAGGCCGGTGTGCAGCGTGGCTGGTATATCAACAAAGTAAATGGTACTTCCCTCGCTTACGATCAATCAAGTGTCAATGTATTGAACAATGTATTTTTTGGAAGCCCTACAAGTGCAACATTTGAATTTAAAAAACCTGATGGAACAACTGTCTCCGCTAATTTGAGCAAAACAAATTTTACAGCTAATTCAGTATTATATAAAAATGTCCTGGATGCGGGTGGTAAAAAAGTGGGATATATGGTCTTTAACCAGTTTTTTGGCCAGCCATCGAGGGACGAGTTGGCACAAACCTTTACTTATTTTCAAAGCCAGGGCATTGATGAATTGGTGGTTGATCTCCGTTATAATCCCGGCGGATCGGTGGAAACAGAAGATACATTATCAAATCTTATAGCCCCGCAAGCTGCCAACAATCAAACGATGTATCAATATATTTTCAACGGCACGTTACAGGACAACCAGCACCAGTTGATACGCAAAAAACTTGGATACGGCGACATCTTTACAACGGCTGAAAATACCGTCAAATTTGAAAAAGCTGGTGGTCTCAATTTGTCAAGAGTGTTTTTTATCGTAACGGGCAATACAGCATCTGCCAGCGAATTAACGATCAATAATCTGAAGCCCTATATGGATGTGAAATTGATAGGCGATACAACTTATGGCAAACCAGTTGGTTTCTTCCCGATCCCTATTTTTAATTATGATATTTATCCAATTTCATTTAAAACAGTGAATAGCGCCGGTAATGCCGATTATTATACCGGCTTTCCTCCTGATAATCTTGCATCTGACGGCGTAAATAAAAACTGGGGTGATGTAAATGAGCCGAGTCTTGCCGCGGCCCTTCGCTACATTTCCACGGGCAGTTTTGGGAGATTTGCAGAATTGCAAAATAATTTGCAAAAGAGGGCCATGAATGAAACAAAGGCCTTTAACAAAGCAGTCAATGAAAATAAATTTTCGGGAATGTTCATTGAAAAAAAATAGATCGATGGATCTCCTATGAAAAAATGGCCGGAATTTTCTGGCCATTTTTTATGTGTGTTAAATGTTTTTGTGTTTGGTTTTTTTCTTTTTGGAGTGAATGGCTTTTTCCTGAGAAGGATCGACAGCATTCAGCATTTGAGGCACGGCAGAAAGCCGGGCCTTTTTGTTTTCATTCCCAACAAGAACATCCCCCTGGGCTCCCTTTTCGACCAATGGTCTCACAGGAATAGAGTCTTGCTTTTGTGCAATGATCCTGCAGCTTACCAGTAAAAAAAATGAAAAAATAAAAATATTCCTTTTCATGGTCTCTTTACAGGTAAGATGAGCTCAACAGGGAAATGGTTTGTTGGGAAAGAATAAAAATCTTGCTAAATGTCCTTATTCAAACCCAAAACGTTTTAGAAATTCTTCCTTTCTCCTCGCCGCAACCTCAATGACAGAGCCATCGTCAAGCTCAACAACGCCACCTCTTCCGCGGTTGTATTTTTTAATATAGTTAAGGTTAATGAGGTTGGAGCTATGGATCCGGAAAAAAAGCTCTTCAGGCAAGATGGACTCATAATCTTTTAAAGGCCGGGAGACCAGGACCTGTTTGGAGTTGTTGATGTAAATTTTTGTATAGGCTCCGTGCGCTTCGCATCTTATAATGTCTGATATAAGTATAAAATCAAAGCCTTCTACTGTCGGCACGGCGATCTTTTTCAAGCCTGACTCAGGTTTTTTAAAATTGTCCATTAAAACCTGCAATTGCTGATTGATGAAATTTTTCCGGATGCGGATCTCCGCATTTTTAACTGCATTCTTTAATTCTTCAATATTGACCGGCTTTAAAAGGAAATCAAGGGCTGAATATTTCAAAGCCTGTAGCATGTATTTATCAAAAGCCGTAACAAAGATCACTTCAAAATCGATCGGCATAAGTTCATTCAAAAGGTCAAACCCATTGCCATAGGGCATTTCGATATCGAGAAAGACAAGTTCTGGTCTTTTTTCGAGGATCAGTTTTTTTCCGGATCTGCTATTGTCCGCTTCCCCGGTTAAATGAACCTGCGGACAGAATTCTTCCAGCATACCTTTGAGCACCTTCACATTTTTGGGTTCATCATCGATAAGTACTGCATTGATCACTTTCTCTATTTTAATTTATGATTGTTATTGTCTTAAGTATATTTCAACTCTCGTTCCCGCAGCTACATTGTTCTTATCGTAAAGATCGTTAATAAATATTTTGATCTTTTTATCATTATGGCTGTTCAATATATCGATCCTGTCCTTATTTATGCTCATTCCTTTTGACTGGTACTGGATGTGATATTTGCTCTTGTATTGCTGTGCTGCTTCTCTTCCTATACCATTATCTTCAATACTCACTAAAATATCTGCTTCCTTTCTTTGCACACAGATGCCGATCATTCCTTTAGTTTCTTTTTTGTATTTGATGCCGTGTCGTATGGAGTTTTCAACATAGGGTTGGAGAAGCAGTGGTGGGACGTGTATCTCGTGAAGATTGAGGTTCTTATCTATATTTATGGAATAGTCAAACTGATTCTCAAGCCGCGTTTTTTCTACTTTCAGGTAAGTCGTTACATACTCTATTTCATCACACATACTGATAAATGTATTTGTTGACAGGTCAAGTGTCATCCTGATAAGCCTTGAAAAATCGGTGATAAAATTATTGGCCCCCGTTATATCTCTTTCAGCCACATACTGCTGAATTGAATTCAGGCTGTTGAAAATAAAGTGTGGATTCATTTGTGAACGAAGCGCTTTTTGTTCTAATTCAGCGATACGCTGGTTCAACATTGTCTTTTCTTTTTCCTTTCTTCTCACATTCCCGATCCTGTACCGGAAGAAAAGCCATATAGTATCAATGATCAGAAAAAGTATCAGTAGCCTGAACCAGGTTCTTTCCCTGAGCAATTTTTCAATCACAAATGAAACTTCCTTTACCCTGCTTTCTACACCATATTTATTGATTGCCTTTAATTGCAGCGTATAATTCCCGGATGACAGAGAAGGAAAATTTAATTGTTCATCGGTGGTAGTTCTCCAATCTGATTGCAACCCTAAGAGTCTGTATTGATACCGCATTTCTCCGGCGGATTTAAACGAGATCCCTGAAAATTCAAACCTTATATCATTCCTTTTATGTGGTAGAGAAAAATCGGTGGAGTCGTAGGTCCAATACTTGTTGGCGAGGTAAACTCCTGTCAGTTGAAGGTCACAGTAAGATTGCTGCGATATCTTATCCGCTTCGAAATAAGTAAGGCCCATTGGGGTACCTACAAATACTTTTTTCCCTGTCGTCGCAATAGCATTGATCATATTAGACGGTAATCCGTCCGACATAGAAAAGCGAGTGATTTTGTATCCTGTCGCAAAAGTTTCAATCCTGTTCAGTCCTTTATCAGTTCCCACCCAAATAGTGGTACTGTCAAGGTACAATGACGTGCAGTTATCGCTGGTAAGCCCGTCTCCGGCGGTGATATGAAGCAGTAATTTATTATCTGCATAAGCGGCCACACCATCACCCTTTGTGGATATCCACAAAATGCCTCTATCGGAGATCGCAAGATTTACAATTCGTGATCCGAGAACCGGGAAAGTGTGGCCAAGGTCGACAGTTTTCCCATCATATGACAAATGAGTCAAACCATTTAGTGTTCCTATGTAAAATCCGGAATCTTTTTCTACGGCGCAGGTTGATCTTTGTAAGCCTACAATTGTATCCTTTCCCGACCACTTACACAACCAGGTACAGTTATGGGTAGCATAAAGAACACCACTTTTGCCAACACTCGCTGATTTTAGGGAAATGCCAAGCCTCTCACCTGGTTTAAATGGGTTTTGGTAATACTCGGTGTTCACTACGATCGGCTTATTCTCCAGGGGAAATATTGCAATCACTTTAGCCCCGGGGTGAGAATTGTCAGATTGGGATGTCAGCGTAAGGCTGCCGGCATTTATCTTCCACAACACATTGTCCAAACCGGCAGCGTACAGGGTATTTCCGATGATGGAAAGAGCGGTTATTTCTTGATTTTTTTCGTCGTTTGAAACCAAAAAATTTCTGAATTGAAGGGAAGGCACCATCAAAACTCCGGAACCGGATGTCGTCAGCCAGAGATTATTTTCCTTATCCTCGAAAGCCGACGTAAAACTGAGATGTTTAAAAAGCAGGTTGGAAAAAATCATTGTTGTCGGATCAAAAAATTTTATTCCAGTCCTGGTATTGATAACAATTTTACTGTGATTAATATAACTGATACTGACGCTGTTTTCGGGAATGTCAGTTGAAAAAACCCTATCTACATTTTTATAGAATGACAATTTGGAGCTATGACCATCGGAAATAATAAAATAGTCGGGATTGGTCATTGAAGTTTGAATTTGCGACCAGAAAATTGTATCCTTTAATCGTATACGTTCGCTATCCCGTAAAAACTCGTATACTGGATGGCCGATCTCTTTATATTCAGCGGTAAGCATTTCGATTTGTCCGTTGCCATTAACACCTATCGTACAAACGTCAATTGGAAGATTATTTGCCTTCCTAACCGTCTGAATCGTTTGGTTTCTAAAAATTTTATGCCAGGCATGCGGCTCCGCGATGAAAATATTGCCGGATTTATCTTCAGCCATGTCAAACGCATATGTAAGCAGGTTGATCTTAGAAAGCAGGCTATCATTGCTTTTATTAAAGATCTTTCCCTTATAATAGTAACAAAGGGAAGGCTTAAAAGGCATTATCCATAGTCTACCCTTTGAATCAACAAACAGTTTTAGTATTTCATTATCGGATAAGCCATCTTTTGTTGTAAAGGTTTTGAAATTTTTTCCGTCAAAACGGCTTAAACCATTTTCTGTCGCAAACCACATAAATCCCTCTTTGTCCTGGACGGCGTCATACACAACCGAACCTGCAAGACCATCCCGCGTATCGTAACGGATATAACTGAAGTCTTGCGAATAAAGTTCGAATGCGTTTAATAATATGAAAAGAAGGAGAAGAGTAAAGTTTTTAATACACCTACAGGCAAGCATCAGCAGTTTGTTGGCACTTCGGATGAGGAAATTGTATTCGTCAATGTGAACCGGATCTGATACAACCGGCATTGTTCTATGGCCAAATATATGACTTCACCCGAAGAAATCAGGGGTCAAATGACTGTTGACGGAAATCAAAATTATCCTGGGAATATATAAAAATGGATAAGGTTTAATTGGACGGTGGTTTGTGAAATAAAACTAATCAAATCAAAATAATACAAAAGCCGCAGTTACCAAACGTGTCATATTTTTTAATAAACGTGACGAAATGGGCTATAATCGTGCAGGAAAAAGTCAATTCCTGACCGGCTTTCCACCTTTTAGGACCGATTGGATCCTCTCCAATGTTTTTCTTTCGCCGCAGAGAGACAAAAATGCTTCGCGTTCCAGGTCGAGCAGGTATTGTTCGCTGACCAAACCAGGCTCACTTAGATCACCGCCACACATCACATAGGCTAACTTTTTTGCTACCACTACATCATGATCTGTTGCATAGTTTGCTCTCCACATCCCGTTAATCCCGGCGTATAAGGCACCCAGCGCTGACCGGCCAAGTACTCTTATGTCCCTTCTCTGAACCGGCGTTGTATAACCACTATCAGAAATTTCGATCACAGATCTTTTTGCTTCGGCAACCCGGCGATTTTGATTTAATACTACTTCATCATGTCCCTTCCTGAAAATTCCTATATCAAATCCCTCGAATGCCGAGGTTGCCACTTTGGCCGTAGCGATGGTGAGGAAGCGATTTTTCAAAGTAATTGTTTCAGGTTCATCTTCATGCATTTCATCTGATGCCCTCAGTGTAAATTCTTTTGTCCCGCCACCACCTGGGATCACTCCCAGACCTAACTCGACCAGGCCGATATAGGTTTCTGCGGTAGGGCAGCATTTGTCGGCATGTAAACTCAATTCACAACCACCGCCAAGCGTCAGGCCGTGAGGCGCAATGACAACCGGCACCGACGAGTACCGGGCCCTCATCATTGTATTCTGAAACATTCGTATTGCCATGTCCAATTCATCATATTCCTGATCGATAGCCAGCATGAAGATCATTCCGACATTGGCGCCCGCAGAAAAATTTGCACCTTCATTGGCGATCACCAGTCCCTTATAATTTTTTTCCGCTTTGTCAATGGCTGTTTGTATTCCCGATATCACATCACCACCAATGCTGTTCATTTTGGTTGACCATTGCAGACCAAGAACATCATCACCCAGGTCGTACAATCCACAACTTGCATTTTTCCAAACCAGCTTATCCTGGTAATTGCTCATAACTATGAAAGAGTCTGAACCGGGTATCGGCTTGTTTGTTTTTGTGGAAAGATCATAGAATAGTTTCTTTCCATTTTCAATTTTGTAAAAGGATTTGTTCCCTGCCGTGACCATTTCATCTACCCATTGAGGGACTTTGTAACCCGCCTCTTTCATTGCCTTCACAGTTTTGTCAACTCCCAGAACATCCCAGGTTTCAAAGGCGCCGATCTCCCAGCCAAAGCCGGCCATCATTGCATCATCGATCCTGTAAATTTCATCACTGATCTCTGGCATGCGATGCGAAACATAAGAAAATAAGCCATAATGAAAATGCCGGTAAAATTCTCCGGCTTTGTCCTGGGCGCCGACCAGCATTTTTAATCGTTGCTTCAGATCGTCCATAGATTTTGCCGCATCTACACTGGCAAATTTTGATTTCGCCCTCGGTCTGTATTCGAAGGTTTTCAGATCAAGAGTGAAAATCTCCTTCTCACCTTTAGGGGATGGAGGCATTTTCTTAAAGAATCCCTGGCCGGTTTTTTCGCCCAGCCAATTATTGGCGACCATTTTATCCAACCATTCTGGGATTAAAAACGTGTCCCT
>Ga0207689_10002536_pt1 | contig 16961 bp, 18 predicted proteins | sample KBSMisM52_FD_184312 | JGI IMG/M metagenome (GOLD analysis project Ga0207689, IMG submission 184312) | Miscanthus rhizosphere microbial communities from Kellogg Biological Station, Michigan, USA - KBS Miscanthus M5-2 (SPAdes) (version 2) | ecosystem: Host-associated > Plants > Roots >... | reverse complement strand
TTTCACGCACAATTCCTGGTAGACAGAGGTGCGATCGACTCTGTCGCGCCAGCATCTGAACTCACAAAAATAGGGATCAAAGCAATCGGCAGAGAGCCTTACGAATTAGCAGACGGAACGATCATAGTATTTGAATATGGTCTTGCTGAGATCACGGTTTTGAGCAAAACCACTGCGGGTCGGGTCATATTCGGCCCTGAAGGGGTTGAGCCTATACTTGGCGTAACGGCGCTTGAATCGGTGGGGATGGTAGTTGATCCGGCTAGTCTCACGCTCAAATCTTTACCGGCAATTTACCTAAAGTAGGCCGGAAAACTTTATCGCCGGGTGTTAATAAACCTTCTATCTCTACGTCTATCGGGTGGAGACGAAGGAGAACACCGTGCAGGCAGCTCTTAAATCTTTGCGATTAGTGACAGAACAACCCCCGGGGGAGCTCGAAAAGCTCTTCCAAGCACATCATGGACGCGTTTTTCGCACAGCCCAGAGAATTACGGGAAGTGCGGCTGACGCAGAGGATGTGCTTCAGAGCGTCTTTCTTCGACTGATCAAAGGTCAGGAAGACTATGATCTGTCGCAGAACCCTGAGGCTTACCTTTCCCGCGCCGCCATCAATGCTTCATTGGACCTTCTTCGCAGTCGTAACCGAGCCAAATCGGTAGGACTCGAAGATGCCGATGCTGAGGCGTTAACGAGTCGCTTCAAAAGTCCGGAGACAGAGCACGCCGATCGTGAACTGCAAACTTTAGTTCGCCAGGCTGTTTCCCGTTTGGGCAAGACTGCGGGTGAGATGTTTGTGCTTCGCTATTACGAAGGCTTCGATAACAAAGAGATCGCCGGCATTCTAAAAACATCCCCCCTGGTGGTTGGAGTTGTCCTTCATCGAGCTCGCACACGACTAAAAAAAGAGATTGGGCACTATCTGGAGAAACATCATGAAAAGGACTAACGACGAAAGCATTCTCGACAAAGTTACAGCCGAGATCCGCAATACTCCGGTTGATCCGGACGCAGAGTCAGCAGCGGCAGGACGTGTTTGGGCGCGTGTTTCCGCTGCAGCCGGCGAGGCGAAGCTTCAGAGTCCTGCAGTGGTGGCAGCTGATCGAATTGAGGGTTGTTCAGACTTTCAGTCGTTGATACCTGCTTACATTGCCGGAAACTTATCTGAAGCTCGTTCGCTGTTGTTAGTAGACCACACGCACGAGTGTATTCCGTGTCGCAAAGCCATGAAGGTAGCGCGCTCGGGCAACACACAGGTTCGTAAGGAATCTGCCAAGACGAGGCGCTACTCGATTCAACCGGTTGTTCTACGCTGGGGAATCGCAGCAGCGCTGGTAGTTGGTTTCGGGCTCCTGGCCATTCCGTTGGTTCAGCGCTACTTGCCATTCGGAAATATTGACGCAACCGTTCAGGCAGCAGAAGGCCAGGTCTATCAAGTTGCTGATACGCAAACGGCATCACTTGCGGCAGGCGCTAAGCTCGCCAAGGGAGAACGCGTTCGTACAGCGAAGGACGCGCATGCAGTTGTTCGTCTCGGCGATGGCTCGTTAATCGAGATGAAGGAAAGGTCGGAGTTTTATCTGACCAAGAATGGACAGGGAACCACGATTCACCTTGACCGCGGCAACATCGTTGTTGAAGCGGCGAAGCAAAAAGGTCAACACCTGTTTGTTGATACTGGCGATTCGCTGGTGTCGGTGACTGGTACTGTGTTTTCGGTGAACAACGGCACAAAGGGTTCACGAGTGTCGGTTATTGACGGTGAAGTGAGCCTTAATCACGCCGGCAGCGATCGAGTTATTCATGCCGGCGAACAAGCATCAACGAGCGCTTCGATCGCGGCTGTTCCAGTTAAAGACGAAGTCGCGTGGAGTCGCAAGGCTGGGCAATACGCAAAGATGCTCGAGGGGTTGGCTGCACTCAAGAATGAGTTGGTAGCCGTTCCAAAGCCAGACGCTCGCACGTCCACGCACCTGCTCGATCTGATGCCCGCGAACACGGTTGTCTATGTAGGTCTGCCGAACCTGGCAAATAACATTGCTGAATCGCATCGTGTTATTCAGGAACGCATGAGTCAGAATCCGGCGTTACGTGAGTGGTGGGCAAAAGAGCAAGCGAACAAGTCACAAAATATGGATCAGGTAATCGAATCGATTCGTCAGTTTGGTGACTACCTTGGTGAGGAGATTGCAGTCTCAGTTTCGTTAGACGGCAATACCAAGCCCGAGGCTCCGCTGGTACTTGCAGAACTCAAGAATTCTACAGGTCTTCGTGAGTTCATCGAGCAACAGGTCGCGAAGTATTCAAACGGACAGACCGGGAGGCCGGCCCTTCAGTTTGTCGAAGATCCTGCCACCGCGGCAGCGGCAACTGAGGATCAGGAACGTCTGTACATCTGGATTCAAAACGGTTTGATGGCTGCGAGTCCAAAGCTGCCGCAGCTTCAATCACTACAACAAGTAATCGCTAATGGAAACAGTGGTTTTGTTTCCACACCTTTTCACGATCGAATCGCGCAGGTTTATTCGCAAGGCGCCGGTCTGGTTGTAGCCGCAAATCTCGAAAGGATTGTCGAACAAACCAAAGCTGAAAGATCTAAAGGTCCGGACGCAGAGAAAACTGAAAACGCGCTCAATAAGTTGGGTATCTTGAGTGTGAAGTACTTCGTGCTTGATCAGAAAGACGCGAATGGTAAGACGCATACTCAAGCTGCGTTGTCATTCAACGATGCAACGCGCGGTATTCCTTCGTGGCTGGCAGCGCCTGGGCCGATGGGATCACTCGATTACATCTCGCCTGACGCAAACGTCGTCGCTGGTTTTGTAGTTAAGAACCCGGCATCGCTGGTTGACGATCTCCTCGGAGTTCTGGAAACAGTATCTCCGGAACTGCGAAAGAATCTCGACAAACAGCAGTCGTTGCATGGTCTCGACATTCGCAACGATATTGCCGCACCACTCGGCGGTGAATTTGCTTTCGCCATCGATGGGCCAATTCTTCCTACGCCTTCGTGGAAGATGGTGTTTGAGGTCAATGATCCGCAGCACTTGCAGCAAACACTCGAGCGTGTCGTGACCGAAGTAAACAAACAGGCGGCGTTATTTGGTAAGACTGGCCTGGTCTGGGACAAAGCCGAAAGCGGCGAGCGAATCTTCTACACCTTGAAGTCGCCAGACTTTGGTTTGATGGAAGTTAACTACGTCTACTCGAATGGCTACATGATTGTGGGGCCGAGTCGGGCGTTGATCGAACGAGCGTTATCGGCTCGTGAGTCGGGCACGTCGTTGTTGCACTCGTCGAAGTTCACCGCCGGGTTACCGGCTGATGGGAATGCAAACTTCTCCGCCGTGTTCTATCACAACCTGGCGCCGCTGGTGCAGCCGTTCGCGCAGCAAATCGCCAACTCAACGCAGAGCTTGCCACAGGGACCGCAGGAAGCTGTGAAGGCAATGGCTGCTGGCATGGAGCCGACGTTGGCTTACGCATACGCACAAGGCGACAGCATCACTTTCGCCGCCAACACCGAAGGCGGACCGTTTGGCCTTGGGCCAGGTACGTTGCTCGGTATGCCAAACGCGTTGGATATGCAACACATCATTCAGCATGGGATGGGTGGAAAGCAGTAGTTAAGCTTTAAGCTCTGGTTCATGTTAATGGCCTTTGGTCTTGGGTCTTTGATGTCCGATATGCTTTAGCTTGTCGCTCACAATCATTAACAGCCTTCTCAGGTGGAACACGACAAGCTAAAGCATATCGGACATCAAGACCAAGTCCCCTTCAATGAAGTTACTTTCAATATCTCTTGGTTCCTGGTTATTCGCGCTGCTCTTAATCCTGCTGGCCTTTTCTGTTCTCGATGGTCATAGCTGGTACAGCGCCGATCTCAACAGCGTCACCGTGACTTCACTGATCACTACGGCGCTGTTGTTCTCTCTTGCTTACGCTCCAGTGTTGTCGTGGCTTCGTAAACAAATGGGTGGTTGCAAGCCAGCACTTCTTTTTCCAGTTGCCTCTGCCATCGTTCTAAACATACCTGTGTTCCTGATCCAGATTCTTGCAATTGGTAGAACTTTAGCGCCGACGGAAGCGTTCTTCTCAATTGGTGCGTTTCTATTAATGGGCACTGTATTCGGTTTGGGATTCGTTTGGAATTATCAGGACACAGCGATATAAGAACAGCATGGCACTCCCTGCGACGCTTCAAGAAGAACTAATCAAAGATCAAACGCTCAATGACCCCGCAGTCATCGATCTGCTCAGTCTAAGTGTCACGTTTGGTCGACGTCCTATTCTCAAGAACCTCCGCGGCGATCTTCGTGGCAAAGCCATCGGTTTGCTTGGTCCTAACGGCGCCGGCAAGACTACTCTCATTCACACACTCCTCGGATTCTATGAGCCATCTGCGGGAACGGCCCAGATCTTTGGCTACGACATCGTCGATCAGGCGAAACAGATCAAATCGCTCGTTGGTTACATGCCGGAGCGCGACGCGTTCATCGCCCAGATGAGTGCGGTTCATTTCGTGCGGCTGATGGGTGAACTTTCCGGATTGCCACCGGGCGCCGCTCTTGAGCGTGCGCACGAAGCACTCTTCTACGTCGGACTGGGCGAAGCCAGGTACCGGAAACTCGAAACATACTCGCTGGGAATGAAGCAGCTGGCGAAGCTTGCCCAGGCAATTGTTCATGGACCCAAGCTTTTGTTTCTTGACGAGCCGACCAACGGTCTTGATCCGCCGGCCCGTTTGCGAATGATCAAGTTGATTCGCGAGATTCGCGACAGCGGACAAGCGTCCATCGTTTTGTCGTCGCACTTGTTGCTCGATGTTGAGGAATGTTGCGACGAGATTCTTATCCTGCGTGACGGCCAGATCGCTGTTTATTGCAACCTCGAAGAGGAACGAAAGTCCAACCGCAAGTTCTTAATGTTGGAAACCCGCGGTGACCAGGCGAAGTTTGTTGAAGCGATTAAAGAATTGGGTTGCGAGTATGCGATAACTGGAGATCATCGGCTGAAGATTGTGTTACAGGGCGGAGTTGATGTGCGGGATCTATATCAACTGGCCGCGCGCGAACAAGTTCAATTGCGCCGCTTGAGTTACAAACGAGATTCATTGGAAGACATCTTTCTTAAGGCAATGGAGACCGGCAATGGCGGTTTATGAGCAAACCTACAAACGATACGCCGGTCCACTGACTCCTGAGTGGAGCAGGTTTCTGATCATCCCGCGTCACGCGTATCGAAGTGTCTTCAAGTCGAAGATATTCACGGCGTTCTTTGTGATTTGCTTCGTGCCTTTGTTGGTTGAAGCAATTCTGATTTACCTGCATCACAACATGAACGCTTTGGGGATCATGAAGATTCAAATACGCGAGTTGCTTCCAATTGATGGATCATTCTTCCAAACCTTCGTGTACATACAGGGCGGTTTCGCGTTCTTTGTGACGGTGTTGGTCGGGCCGCCGCTAGTTTCCAGAGATCTTCGGAATAACGCGTTGCCGCTATATCTCTGTCGACCGTTTTCAAGGACCGAGTATGTCGTAGGCAAGATGTCAGTATTGTTCATTCTGCTCTCCTTGATTACCTGGGTCCCGCAATTGTTGTTGTTTCTATTTCAGGCATACCAGGAAGGGTTCACCTGGTTCAAAGACAACCTCTGGATCGCCAGCGCAATTCTTTTGGCGAGCGTTGTGTGGATCCTCTTGTTGGCTCTGATCTCGCAGGCCATCTCAGCATTGGTGAAATGGCGTGTAATAGCGAGCGCTGCGATTCTTGGGCTCTTTTTCATTCCGTCAGTATTCAGTGCCTTTCTCAACGAGGTGTTTCTGACAAAGTGGGGGAATCTCGTCAGTCTGATCGCGCTGATGGGTAATGTCTCGGACGGTCTTTTCGGTGTGTTTGACCGCACGGCAGGGACCGTTCGCATTGAAGATTTCAATAACAACGTGCGATTGATAGTTGTCACTCAACCCCCGCTGTGGTTGTGCTGGGGCATGTTGTTTCTTGTTTGCGCAATTTGTCTGGCAGTGTTGTCGAGAAAGGTGAAGGCGTACGAGGTGGTTAGGTAAGATTCATAACCAATGTCGACCCAGCCGAATCAACTAATCATCTTCGACGATGTCTCCAAGTTTTATGGCGACATACTCGGAGTCAATCGAGTGAACCTCTCGATTGCGCCCGGTATCACCAGCCTGGTTGGACCCAATGGTGCAGGTAAATCGACCTTGATGAACTTGATGACAGGTCTTTTGCGTCCCACCCAAGGCAGTGTCACGTTGCTTGGAATACCGACCGACCGGCCCGAAGTGCTGTTTAGAAAAGTTGGTTACTGCACGCAGTTTGATTCGTTTCCGCGAGGAGCCACAGGTCGCGGGTTTATTCGTTCGTTTTTGCTGGTTCATGGTTATGAGCGCAAAAAAGCGCATGAGCTAACCGAAATTGCTCTTGAACGTGTGAGTCTACTTGAGGCCGGTAATCGAAAAGTTGCGGCATACAGTAAAGGGATGCGTCAGCGAATTAGACTGGCCCAGGCTATCGCGCATCAACCGGACATACTGATTCTCGACGAACCATTGAACGGACTCGATCCAATGGTTCGCGCGGAGACGATTGCCCTCTTTCGAAAACTAGCTTCCGACGGACTACACCTGATTATTTCATCGCACATTCTTCATGAAGTCGACATGATGTCAGACCGAGTGGTGTTGCTGAACAACGGTTATGTAGTTGCTGAAGGAAACATTCACGGAGTGCGCGATGAGATGCAGGAGCATCCGATGCAGATCCTGATTCGCTGTGACGAACCATCAAAGCTGGCAGCCTACGTGTTTGCCCAGGATCACGTCGTCGAGGCGCGTTTGCATGACGATAAACGTGGCTTGTTTGTGAAGACTCGCGACGCCGATCGTTTCTATCTGCTACTCAACGAGGTTGTGGCGAGCGGTGAAGTAAATGTTGAGTCGGTTGCGCCGGTAGATGATGACCTTAGCGCGGTCTACCAGTACTTGATTGGTACTCAAGGAGGCAGCGCATAGCGCGTCTCCCTGGAGTGCGGTGGCCCGGCACCGCTTTACAAAATCGCTTGTCCCGAAACTGTCGCTGTAACAAAGCGGTGCCAGGCCACCGCACTCCAAGGCGAGGTAATTAATGAGCGCAACAGTTGATTCAATTCCCGTAAAGACTTCCAACGATACCCAATCCTGGGCACTTTGGTTGCGGCAGATTGTTGCGATTCTTCGTCTCGAAGTGGAAAAAAACTTTCTTGGCCGGCGCTCGTTTCTGATCTACCTGATTACCTTCCTGCCGCTGTTCCCGTTGTTGGTTCTGGCAGTCGTTACTCCGCCGAGCCGCGAGTGGACAGACTTCAACAAGTTCAGCACGATTTATGCGTTTCTCTACAACGGTTTGATACTGCGCACGGTCGTCTTCTTTGGTTGCGCCTGGATCTTTATGAACCTGTTTCGTGGTGAATTGATCGACAGGAGTTTGCACTATTACTTTTTGAGTGCTGTGCGGCGCGATGTCTTGTTGGTAGGGAAGTATCTCTCGGGATTGATTACTTCAATAATTCTGTTTACCGGACTAACAGTCGTTGCGATGCTGCTGCTCTACCTACCGCGTTTCGGTTCGCAGAGCGTGAGGTTCTTTCTTGAGGGCCAGGGAATGTCGCAGATTCTCACGTATGCAGGCATCACGATGTTGGCCTGCCTTGGCTATGGCGCTTTCTTCCTGGTCGTGGGACTTTTTGTTCGCAACCCGATCATTCCAGCCTTGTTGCTTTACGGCTGGGAGTGGCTCAACTTCCTCCTGCCGCCGTTGCTGAAGAAGATCAGTGTTATTCACTACCTCAACTCACTGGTTCCAGTGCAAATCTCCGAAGGACCGTTAGCCGTTATCGCAGAACCAACTCCTGCCTGGATTGCGATTCCGAGCATGCTAGTTGTAACAGGCCTGGTCCTTGCGTTATCGGGCTACCGGATCAGACACATGGAGATTAGGTACGGGAGCGACTAAAGACGTCGCCGATTGTCCGATATGCTTTAGCTTGTCGATGACTTTTGGAACAAGCTTTCTCGAAGGTAACGACAAGCTAAAGCATATCGGACAATCGGCAATTCGTTTACTTCCGGCTCACCCACTGGTTCCCCTTGATCCAGAATCGCCAGGGTTTTTCGATCCACTCTTCAGCGTAGTCGATTCCAATTCGTGGCCCTTTGGCGATTTTCGTAGGCGGCACTCTCTCGAATTCTTCCAACCACACTTTGTCACCCAGTAAGTCAGCTTTATCAAGCTGTCGATCGATTCCCATCGCAGCACATAACTTACCAGGACCATTCGTCAGGTTCTTGTCCGGGTGCGAATGACGACGAGTTCTCATCCACTCGATACCTTCAACCGGTTCAAGGGCACGAACCAGAATTGCATGAGGTACATCTTCGACGTTGGTGACGACGTTGAATTGGTTGTACATACCGTAGACGAAGTAGACGTAAGCATTGCCTCCTTGTCCATACATCGTCTCCGTTCGCTTAGTGCGTCGGCCTCCGTACGCGTGGGAGGCGCGGTCTTCAGGTCCGCGATAGGCTTCAACTTCAACGATTTTGCCTGACACGCGTTGACCTTGTTCGTCTGGAACGACAAGAAGTTTTCCAAGTAAGTCACGTGAGATAGCGAGGACGTTTGGGCGTGTGTAGAAATCGCGACCGAGCTTTCGAGGGTTGGGTTTTGCCATTGAACGTGTGTGGTGATGAAGTCAGAGGATTGAGATGTCCGATATGCTTTAGCTTGTCGTTTGTGGCGCGAAAGAGGCTTCCTTCGCCGGTCAACGACAAGCTAAAGCATATCGGACATCCTACTGCCTTAACTTCCAAACCATTACCACGAAGATTACGAAACCGATGGTTATCACTCCGCGACGCACCCACACCGTTCCAATGCGTACAGCCATGCTTGCGCCGAAGTAGCCTCCAGCGAGGGCGGCGACTGCCATGATCAAAGCGTCATGCCAAACAACGAGGCCGTTTAGAGAGAATGCCAGCACGGCGACACTATTAATGCAAATCCCGAGAAAGTTTTTGACGCCGTTTGCGCGAGCGAGCTCGTTCAGTCCTAGTAAACCTAGCGCCGCAAGCATCAGAATCCCATTGCCCGCGCCGAAGTAACCGCCGTACATCGCCGAGAAAAATTGAAAGACCATCGCACCAATCCACCAGCCGTGCGCCGGCTGTTCGTCGAGCTTGCCAAACTTAAAGCGCTTCGCGATTAGACCCTGCGACATGAACAGAATTGTTGCGAAGAGAATCAGGAATGGAACCAGGCGAGCAAAGGTTGGTGAGGGCGTGCGAATCAAAAGCCATGCGCCAACTCCGCCACCAATCACACTCGTAATTCCCAGGCGAGCTAGAATCGCTGAACTGTTTTCAAGCTCTTTACGGTAGCCATAGAAACCGCCAAACAGTCCCGGCCATAACGCAACGGTGCTGGTCCCATTGGCAACTTTGGGATCGAGTCCGAGCCAAATCAAAATCGGGAAAGTCAGTAACGTGCCACCACCGGCAATTGAGTTGATCGCGCCAGCTGCAAAGGCGGCACAAAGCATGGCGAGTAGGGGGAAGAGAGACATGTATTTGAGCTTTGATCTTAGAACTTTGAACTTTGCAATTTAGCTTTGGCGACTTCAGCTGAGTTGTCGAATTTGAATCCCAAAATCTTAGTTACTGTTCGAATCAAGTCCAAAGAACAAGTACAAAGATCAAAGCTCTTTAAGAACTCTTCGCAGTTGAACTCGAATCTTTCGCTAACCACCATGTTATGATGCGCCGCAATCTTTCGCCACTACAGATGACGACACGACGCACTTTTCAACGGGTTACGAAATTCAGTTTGTTCGCGCTAAATTTGTTTGTGTTGCTCTTGCCTGGTAGTGGCGGCGTTAGGTCGAACCCTCTCCTGTTCAAGAAGACCCTTCGCATCATGACGTACAACATCCACGTCGGCGTGGGCATGGACAAGAAACTTGATCTGCAACGGATTGCCGACGTGATCAATAAAGAGAAGCCCGACTTGGTTGGGTTGCAGGAAGTGGATCGAGGTGTGAAGCGCACGGAAGGCAAAGACGAAATTGCGGAACTGGCAAAGATGACACGCATGGACTACGCGTTTGCTCACAATCTCGACTTTCAGGGCGGCCAATATGGTGTGGCGATCCTCTCTCGCTTTCTTTTGCGGAACGTCGACCATCAGATGTTTGCAAACAAGCGCGAAGCTGAGCGTCGTGGGATGCTTCATGTTGAAGTCGAAGTCGATAAGCAACTGGTACACTTCGTAACGACTCATCTGGACTATCAATATGAAGACGGTCGTGTATTTGAAACTGAGCAGATGTTGAAGTTGCTCAGCGACGTGAAAGGTCCGCTGATTGTTGTGGCAGATATGAACGACGAGCCAACGGGCGATGCTTACAAGCTGATGTTGGGCAAGTTTGGCGATTCATGGATTGCGAGCCGCGCAACGGGTGACGGTTTTAGTTATCCTGCTGACAAGCCAATCAAACGCATCGATTACGTCTTTTATCGTGCGGATGCTTTCAAAGTGAAAAGCGCTAGAGTGGTTGAAACGTTGGCGTCTGATCATGTGCCGGTGGTAGCTGATCTGCAATTGAGATAGGTGAAGCGACATGGCCTCAAAGCTGAGAGGATACACAGCGCGGCACAGCCGCAACCTTGGTTACGAAGTCAGTACCACTGCGCGGTAGCGTGTGGCTCTGACTGTATATAGTGTTCTCGAAATTCAGCGAGCCACACGCTACCGCGCAGTGGTACTGACTTCATCGCCAGAGCGAACCGATTATTTTCGAGCCTCAGAACCTCGTAAACAGGTAGTAGGGAGAAGAAGGAACAATACTGACGATGTTGAGAAGAACATTCACGAGCGCCTTCGCTATTTCGTGTCTACTCCTGAGCGCAGCAGTTGCCAACGCACAAAACGGTCAACCAAAAATCGACTGGCCGCATTACCAGGACATGGCCGTCGACCTCATGCAGAAATACCTGCGCATCAACACCTCAAATCCTCCCGGCAACGAAATCGAAACTGCCAAGTTCTTTAAATCGCTGTTTGACGAGAATGGCATTCCAAACGAAATCTTCGAATACAAACCCACCCGCGCGAACATTATCGCCAGGCTTAAAGGCAACGGCACAAAGAAACCGATCATCCTCCTAAGTCACATGGATGTTGTTACTGCCGATCCAAGTGCGTGGGAAGTTGATCCATTCTCCGCCGAGATTCGAAAAGGTTCGATTTACGGACGCGGCGCGCTCGACATGAAGAGTGAGGGACTACTTCACTTGATGACGATGCTCATTCTCAAACAGCAGAACATCCAGCTGTCTCGCGACGTCATCTTCATCGCAACTGCCGATGAAGAAGTAAAGGACGAAGGTTCAATCTGGATGATTGCCAACAAGTCGGACCTGTTCAAAGACGCCGAGTTTTTGATAACCGAGGGCGGCGACAATCTGCTTGACGGCAGCGCGGTGAGATACGTGGGTGTTGACGTGGCAGAAAAGGCGCCCTTCTGGTTGCAACTAACCGCCACGGGTCAACCGGGCCATGGCTCGCGTCCGATTTCTGATTCAGCGACTAACCGCCTCGTGCGCGCGATGTCTCGAGTCATCAACTGGGAGACCCCAATCAAGTTGTTACCCGCAGTCGAGAAATTCTTTAAAGACGTAGCGCCCTTGCAATCAGAGCCAATGCGCACAAAGTTTGCGAACATCCGGGCTTCTTTGCAGGACCAGGCATTTGTGAAGGAACTGACAGCTGAGCGTGAGTACAACTTTCTCCTCCGTAACACGATCTCGTTGACTATGCTCAGCGGTAGTAAGCAAACCAACGTTATCCCCAATAGTGCAACCTGCAATCTAGACGTTAGACTACTTCCGGACGAAAACCGAGAAGACTTCCTGGCGGCTCTGAAAGGCGTAATCGCTGATCCGACAATCAAAGTTGAAAACGTCAACACCTTCAAACCGCCAAACAGTTCCCGCGTTGACACGGAACTCTTCAAAGTGATTTCGGACGTAACTAAAGCAAACCACCCTGAAGCGATAGTCACAACCAAGATGTTGAGTGGTTACACGGAGAGCCAGCTTTATCGCCAACTCGGTATCACGGCGTATGGCTGGGTTCCGTTTTACACGACCCCCGAGGAAAATGAGGGCGTTCACGGAAACAACGAACGCATCTCAGTGAAGAACATTCGTGAAGGAACGAAAGAGTTCTTCGAGGTAGTGACCCAAATCTCCCGCTAGCAGCCCCCTTATGATCACTTTTTAGAATCGGTTGGTAGGGACAACTATGCCCAAAGATGCTTACGAAATGAGCGAGGCCGAAGTGCGCTCGCGTGTTATTACTCTCGGGTTCGATGGCGATGAGCGACTCTTCATAGCCTTTTATCGAAAACTACAACAGGGTCTGCCGGAGGGGACGGGGATTGTGCTGCGCGGTAGCGTGGTAACAAACACACGTCACGAAGATAGTGCCCCGTTTGATTCGCTAGGCAAGGGAACTAGCGATCTCGATGTCACCCTCGTCGGCAAAACAGTGATGGAAGCCTGGGGCAGCGACGCTTATTACATTCCAGCTCTTCACACAAAACCGTTGTGCGACAAAGATCCCTCGGTAGCACCAACGCTGAATTCGTTGCGCGAATCGCTGCAACAGCTGGTTGGCCGGCCAGTAAACTTTCAAGCGACCTCGAGTCTTGTCTTGTTTGCTCGCGACGTTTTGTTAGGTGAGCCGTACTACGTGGTTGTGCCACCCGGTGAAACTGCGTGAATCTGAAATTGCTGAGTTACAACATTCGCTTCGGAGGACTTGGACGTGAAGCGGCGCTTGCAGAAGTTATCACGCAAGTTGCTCCGGATATCGTCGTGTTCCAGGAAGCAATTCACCCGGAAGTGATCGAGCGGCTTTCGCAGTCGACGGGACTACCATTTTGGGCTGCGCGGAAAGACCATTCGATTGGCTTCCTGAGCCGGATCGAAATTGGTTATCACGAGTGGCACTATCCGGCAGGCGCCAAGCATTCCTTTCTTGAAATTGTTCCGGCAGGAACTGAAACACGAATCTTTGGTCTTCACTTGAGTGCCAGGTTTTCAAAGTGGGATGAACGAAAGCGAACGCGCGAGATTCGTTCACTCCTCGAAGGAATCAAACGTTACCAGGAAGGCTTTCATGTTCTGGTTGGTGACTTCAATACGCTGGCGCCCGGTGAGGTTTTGGAAATCAAGCGCATGCCGGCTTGGATTCGTGGTTTGATCTGGATTAGTGGAAGAAAACTTCAACGAGAAAGCATTCAGTTGATGTTGGACTCTGGCTACGTTGATGGGTACCGCGGTCTTCATCCAGACATTCCCGGATATACCTTTCCGACGTGGGATCGACGTGTTCGACTTGACTATGTTTTCTTGCCGAAGACCTTTGCGGAACGGCTAATTGCATGTGAAGTGATAAGCGAACCGGAGGGTCTCATTCGAGCAGCTTCCGATCACTGTCCGCTGAGCGTCGAACTAACGTTGGCTTGAGCGCGGAGCGTCCCCAAGCAACTAACGACAAAGGCAACTAATCGACAGTCTGCTCAAAGCGCTTAATTGGGCTGTCGCCGTGATTTCAAGCGTTACTGCCATTTCGATCTTCTTCGCGAAAACGACGATCGACCACCGCGATAAGGTTTGTCAGACTCTCGTTAGTGCGAGCGACGTTCTCTTCGGTGCGAATCTGGGCATCGACAATGGTATTGAGATTGGCGTTTACCTCGGTGAAGCCGACATGCGTCACATTTGCGAGGCGAGTGACGACGTCTCCCATTTGAGCCACAGTCTCAGCAGTCACGGCAACGGCCTCTGATGTTTGGACGACAACTTTCTCCGTTCGCGTTTGCGATTCCTGCAGCTGTTGAATATCAGAAGCGAACTGGGCCTGTTGCTCCACAATGAAATTCATTTTTCTTTCGATTTCTTCGTTGTGCATTATGAGGACCTCCTGGCTAATTGGGTGAGAGTGTAAGGCAGTTTTTCGGCAACACCAAATGAACAATCTAACGTTGCGCTTCAGCGGCTCACCCACGCAACTAAGAATAAAGTCGACACTGTGAGCCGGCTGCAAGCGCTTAGTTCAACAAGCTAATAGACGTTACCGATTATCAGTACGACCCGACCAAATCAGTTCCTGCGAGATTGAGACGGCGTTGTATTCCGTGGATAGTTGAACGCCGTTCGGACTGTGAATACAGAACTCAGGTGTTGGACCGAGGGTCATCTGCCGGCCCCACAGACCAGTGCCAGGCGGTGAGATCACAGGTTGCAGTGTGGATTCGAGGTGGTTGTAGGAAAGTCCGGTCGGTTTTGTAAACCAGGTAGCGACCCTCGAGTGTGTCAGGATTTCCTCGCCTGTTCGGAGCCGGTATAAACCCGCGACACCTCCGGCAGCTTGCATGGCAACGCGATTGTGAGGCTCTTCGCAAGCGCCAGATACCGCCGCACGGTTGAGTCTATCCAGTGCAGCCGAATCCTCGAGTAGATACCATTCCTCATACGCGTCGCCGTCATGACCAATCCATGGCATCTGTGAGACCCGAAAGATTGCGGCCTCCTTGAGGCCATCTGGTCTGTATGATTTCAGTGTGCGTTGAAAGCTCACTAAAAGATCTTCATACAGCTGGCGTTCGATAGTGGATTGTGGCCAATGCCAGAAGACGTAAGCGAGCATCTTACCTTTCAGTGGGCTTGGTTTAGTTCTGCACCTAACTAGCCTTGCGACTGCATGGCTTTGATGTCATTCAACAAAACGCGCTCATGCCCGTCTGGATTTACCTTGTCGTATCTCTTTCGCAAATTGCCTTCCGGATCGATCACAAAGCTGGTGCGGTTCCAGTACATCGTTCCCTTGTATTCGCTTTGTTCGACACCTGCTGCTTTGAGTAATTCATGATTCGGATCCGCAAGCAGATCAATCGTGAAACTAAACTTGTTGCAGAAGCTCTTGTGTGAGTCGACGTCGTCTTCACTAACGCCAACAACCGAAATGTTTGCGTCGTCGAATTCCTGCTTTGTCGCAGTGAATGACTTGCCTTGGATCGTGCAGCCAGGTGTGTCGTCTTTTGGGTAGACGTAAACAACCAACCATTTACCGCCGAAGTCGTTCAGTGAAACGGTTTCGCCGTCCTGATTCTTGAGTGAAAAATCGACAAAGCGCTTTCCTTCTTCGAGAGCCATTGTGTTTTCCTTGTTCGATGAAATGTTAATCCGCTGCGAGTCTAACAGACGCCGAGACGACATCGCCTGTTGAGACGCCAGTTTCCTTCAGCACGTTGGTGTCAACCAACATGAAGAACTTCTTTTGGCGGGGGACGATACAACTTTCGAAGCGAACGCCATTCAACGTAGCTTCAACTTCGTAACCACGTCTGCCTTTCCATAATGCTTTGGCTTCGGCGCCCCATGCTGTTGCTGGATCAAACGGCACTTCAACTGCAGAGTCTTTGTGGCCAGCCAGAAGTTCAGCCTTGAATGTTTTTCGTTTCATGGTCCTCCGCTACAAAACAGTCTCAGCAAGATTTGATTTGTACTTCGTATTTGTTTGCCGATCGGTGAACTCAACGTATATCCAACTTGGAGGCACTTCATTGCTTGGTATTCCAAACCACAGTTTGTTGAGGTCGTCAGGTTTTCCGATAGCGCAAAACCCATAGAGTCTCTTGCCGTTCTGGTCGAAGATATCGATCCAGGTTCTTGAAGCGTTAGTGTTAGATCCGCAAGGCGGCAGTTTTGGCGAGGCTGCAAACATGTCGGGAGGATAGTCTTCCCTGTTGAAAACCTCGAAGTAGTAGCGGGTTTGTTGTGAACCGCTAACAGTTAAGTATTCGGCACCCAGAAAAGTAATGACCGGGTTTGGAATCACCGGGTGGGCCGGATTTGCCAGGCCGTAAGTTGAGAGAGTAAGGACCAGACCAATACCAAAAAGCGCGCGCATTCTTCGGGCACAGTTTTTCATGAAGGGGGTCTCCTGAAGATTGAGTTTTAGGTCATGACTGTTGATGCGTTCACCAGGCGACGGCGTAGCGACCTCGGCGCGGATCAGCGCCAGCGGCAGCGACTCCAGTTCGGGTGTCGTAAATGATTACGGTTGGCGAGGAAAGCGTGCCCCATTCCCCTTGTACTTTGACCTTGTGTCCGCGTTGGCTTAGTTCTTTGATGGTGGACAAGCCAACGCGCGATTCGATGTTTAGTGAACCTGGAAGAAATTCGTGATCATCAAATGAGCTGACGAAGTGTTGGGTATCAAATCTTGGCGCCTCGACTGCTTCCTGAGGATTCATACCAAATTCAATTACGTTAAGAAGCACTTGGAGAAGTGCTTGATCTTGATTGTCACCGCCCGGTGTACTCAAGACCATGAAAGGCTCATTACCCTTGAGTACGAGAGTAGGTGATAGTGTAATTCTCGGACGTTTGCCAGGCGCTACGACGTTTGGACTGTTTGGGTCGATAAGTGCCGACTGAAGTCGTTGGCCCATAAGCAAACCGGTGTCGCCCGCAACTACGGCGGGAAGCCATGCGCCACTCGGAGTAGCACTGAAAAGGTTTCCATCTTTATCGATCACATTGACACAAGTTGTGTCGTTGGCTCGTTCGATAGCGGGTACTGCTGAAGCGCGCCCGACGGTTTGAACGGCACTCGCCAGGATCGCTTTCATGTTAGTGGGATCACCGGGCTGTTGAGCAAGAGACGCTCTGAATGGGTCTATCAAAGGACGGCGAAGAGTCGCATAACTCTTCGAGAGCAACTCAGTCATTGGAATCTTGGCAAAGTTCGGATCACCGTAATAGCGATCGCGGTCTGCCATTGCCAGCTTCAACGCTTCAGCCAAGGTGTGGATATACTTGCCCGAGTTGTGA
>Ga0207689_10002524_pt1 | contig 17006 bp, 12 predicted proteins | sample KBSMisM52_FD_184312 | JGI IMG/M metagenome (GOLD analysis project Ga0207689, IMG submission 184312) | Miscanthus rhizosphere microbial communities from Kellogg Biological Station, Michigan, USA - KBS Miscanthus M5-2 (SPAdes) (version 2) | ecosystem: Host-associated > Plants > Roots >... | reverse complement strand
CCGACGTTCGTCGCCCGCAGCGCCGCTTCGCCAAACGCGCGATTGAGGGCGACGAACGTCGGATCTGCAAACGTCGCCGCATGCCCGATCAGCTCGTGAACGACGTCCGGCTCCGGCGTGTAGAGCGGCACGCTGTGATGGCGCATGTACTGCGTCGAGAGAAAGACATCGCGGCCGAGCTGCGACAGAAACGCTTTCGACGCGACGAGCCCGGCCACCGGCACCATCGAAAACCCGAGCAGCGGATGAATGGTGGCGTTCACCTCGGTGAGCTGCGGAATCCGCTCGCGCGACAGCGCGATGCGATGACCGGCATCGCGATAGGAGCGGCAGGCATACCGATCGTGCAGCGGATCGAGATGCCGCCACACCTCGGCCCACACGTCATGCTCCTGTTCGGTGTAGGCGATCTCAGGCACCGGCCCTTCACGGTAATCGAGGGCGGCGCGGGCGATCTCGTTGCGCCGCCGCCGGTACACCGCATCGTGAAAACCGGGATGATCGGCGTCGAGCTGCATCAGCTCCGTGGGTGATGCGTCGTCGATCCGCGCCTGTGAGCTCAGCATCGCGCGGAAAACCCGCGCCGGAGGCGCTGACATTCCGTCGTGACCGGCGGCACACTCCTTGCGTGATCGTTGGACTAGCCGCTCCGCCTCGGCGGACAGATGATACCGGCGAAAGGAACCCAACCATGTTTGAAAGAAAGAGCAACTTCAAGAGTTACTTCTTCACCTTCTTAGGCGGCCTCGTTACCGGCGCCGCCCTCGGCCTGCTATACGCGCCGATCACCGGCAAGAAGATGCAGAAAAAAGTCTCCGGCGTCACCAATCAGGTCATCGACAAGGTCGATCAGATCATCGAGAAAGCCGACGATTTCCGCGAGACTGTCCGCAAATTCGCGAAAGCCTGATCCCCCTCCCGCGCGCGGCGGCGACCGGAAACCGGTCGCCGCCAGCATCAGCATCCTACGGCGCCCGCTGCGCCACCACTCCGATGCTGGCGATCGTCTCCCCCTTTGTCATCGACGGCACCGCGCGGATGAACGTCACCACGCCGGCCGCGGGGGCGCGGGCATCGAGAATGGTCTTGCCGACGTAATCGGTCACGTAGCCGAGGCGCATGCCTTGCGACACGAAGGTCCCGCGTTTTACCAGCGGATAGAAAATCCCCGTCTGATCGCTGGTCACGCTTTCGACCTTCTCGATCCAGACCGGATTCTCGACCGGCATCGACATGCCGGGCAGCATCTTCAGGAAGCGCATGACATTGAAACAGCCGATGGTCAGCGCTTCGACGTCGTCCGTCTCCACTGTCCCCGCATGTCCCGCCTCGACCGTGATCGATGCCTTCCTCCGCGTCGAGGCTGTGTTCTCGAGGTAGCGCGACGCGGCCGGATCCTTCGGCCGGTCCGCGGAGATGATGATGTGATCGAGGCCGAACGCCAGGACCATCTGCTTCGACAGCGCATCCTGGGGCGCGTTTCCGGTGACCGTCCAGTAGCCGTACGGGCGCAGGCTCTCGTCGATGTCGCCGCCGTGCAGGTCGATGAGATGGTCGCAGCGCTCCACGATCTGCTTCGTGATCAGAAACGACGCCCGTTCGGTCTGCGTCCCGTCCATCTTTCCGGGGTAGAAGCGGTTCATGCTCTTGTTGTCGACCGGATTGACGTGGGCGATCTTCTGCTCGAACGAGCGGACATTGACCAGCGGCGCGATGATCACCGTTCCGGATAGCGACGCCGGATCGAGTCTCTCGATCACTTTCTCCAGCGCGATGATCGAGGCGTACTCCGTTCCGTGCGCGCCCGAGACGAGCGCCAGAACCGGCCCGGGCCGCGCGCCGTTCACGACCACCACCGGAATGCTCAGCGCCGCGTCCACCCCCGCGGGCACCTCGATCGTCCCCGCCACCTTCTGACCCCGCGCCGCCGTGGCCGTACCGACAGTGAACGTGTCCTGGGCATGCGCTGCGAATGCGAACGCGACGATGGCAACAAGACAGAAGACTCGATGACGCGTCATATCGACCCCCAAACCCCGATAGCGTAAACGATGACCGCTTGTGCGAGGCATCACGCCGACTGGTGACCGGAAACATTCCGCTGCGTTCGGCACCGAATTCATGATGATGCGATGACGAAGTCAGGACAACAAGGCCCGCACACTGCCGCCATTCACGGAGGAATCGACCCCGCTCAGCACCGCGGCGCCGTCTCCGTCCCCATCTATCAGACCTCCACCTTCGCCTTCCCAACGGCGGAAGAAGGGGCGGCCCGCTTCGCCGGCAGCTCCTCCGGTCTGATCTACTCCCGGCTCGGCAATCCCACCGTCCAGGCGCTCGAAGAATGCGTCGCGGAGCTCGAGGGCGGTATCGGCGCCGTGGCTACCGCCACCGGAATGGCCGCCGTCAGCACGGCGCTCCTGGCGCTTCTCCGTCAGGGCGATCACGTCATCGCCACGCAGCCGGTCTACGGCGCGTCGCGCAAGCTGATGCAGAAAACGTTTGCCCGCTTCGGTGTCACCTCGACCTTCGTGCACGCCACCGATACGGCCGCTCTCCGATCGGCATTGCGCCCCGAAACGCGTCTGATCTACGTCGAGACGCCGGCCAACCCGACGCTCGATCTCGTCGACCTCGAAGCCGCCGTCGCCACCGCCCGCTTCGCCGGTATCCCGCTCGTGGTCGACAACACCTTCGCCGGACCGCACCTCCAGCGCCCGATCGAGATGGGCGCGGACCTGGTCGTTCATTCGATGACCAAGTCGCTCAACGGACACAGCGACGTCATCGCCGGCATGATCGTGGCGCGTACGGCGGCGCTCCTGGAATCGGTCCGCCAGACCGCCATCAGCTTCGGCACGACCATGGATCCGCATCAGTCCTGGCTCGTCCTCCGCGGCATCCGCACCCTCGGCATGCGCGTCGAGCGCGCGCAGGAGAACGCGATCGCGCTGGCACAATGGCTCGAAGGTCTCTCCGAGGTTGCGTGGGTTCGCTATCCCGGCCTTTGTTCCCATCCGCAATACGAGCTGGCCAGACGGCAGATGTCCGGCCCCGGCTCGATGATCGCCTTCGAGCTCCCCGGCGGAGTCGAAGCCGGCCGCATCCTGATGAACAACGTTCGCCTGATCACCCTCGCCGTCTCCCTCGGCGGCGTCGAATCGCTGATCGAGCATCCCGCCTCGATGACGCACGCCGCGGTAAGCGAAGAGGATCAGCGGGAAGAAGGCATCACCCCCGGACTGGTCCGCCTCTCCGTCGGCTGCGAAGATCTCGACGACATCCGCGCTGATCTCGCCCAGGCGCTGGCCGCGGTCACGTTCGCTTTACCGAGGGAGCGATCGACTGCCCAGGATTGAGATGCATAGAAGACGTGACCATCGTCGCGACGAAACGCCGTGAAGTCCCAGATGTGCAGGGCATTGACGCGATCGAGATCCTCTTGCACGGCCGAAGACTAAACGAGTCTGTCATCCAGAGGCCGGCGAAGCGCGGCCGAAGGATCTCCAGCCAGTACGAAGTGGGTTGAATCCCTTTTCGGTCTACTCGGCTTCGGCTGGAACCGCGCGATTGAGATCCTTCGGCCGCGCTTCGCCGGCCTCTGGATGACAGAATAGACAGCACCTTGACCCTCACCCATCGCATCGACGGAACTGGCCCGCCCTTGATCCTGCTCAATGGCGGTTTGATGTCGATCACCGCGTGGGATCCGTTCATCCCCACTCTCTCCGGCCGGTACCGCGTCATCCGTTGCGACTTTCGCGGACAGTTGCGCAGCAGCGGTCCGTTCCCGATGTCGCTCGATGAGCACGCGCGTGATGTCGTCGATCTCATGGACACCCTCGGCATCGAGAGCGCGCATTGGATGGGCGTCTCGTTCGGCGCGTTGGTGTCGATGGTCGCCGCGGCGCGTCATCGCGATCGCGTCGGGCAACTGACCGTGATCGCCGCCACCGAGCGCACCGACGCCCGCATGCGCCGTGATGCCGCCGAGGGACGCGCGCTGGCGGAGAGCGCCGCGGCGGGAGGGGAAGGCGCCGCGGAAATGGTCCGGCGGATTTTCGCGCAGACGTGGAGCGAGGAATGGCTTGCTCGCCAGCCTGCCGGCTTCCTGGAGGCGCGCATCCGGCAGGTCACCGCCTTGCCGCGCGCGTTCTTCGCAGGATCGGCCGCCATTCTCGGCCTCCTCGAGGATCTCGACCTCACCCCGCTCCTCGGCCATATCACCGCGCCCACGCTCGTAATCGGCGGCGCGGCCGATCGCGTCTTTCCTCCCGAGCACTCGCGCGCTATCGCCGATCTGATCCCCGGCGCAAGGCTGGAAATCATCGAAGGGACAGGACACGGATTGCTCTTCGAGCGCGCGGACCGGGTTCTCGAGTTGCTGGCGTGACCGGGAACGGAATGGAAACGCCTCGGCAACGGAGGGATGTTGCGTACAAACGTCCCGTTATCCTGTGCGCCGCATTGGAGGAAACATGAAAAAGACAACCATCGCCGCCCTGACCCTGCTCGTCGCCACAACGACCTTCGCCGCCGACGTCGTCAAGCGCGGCGCGCCGGTCTCCTCATCGAAACCGGTCGCTCTGACCACGGTCCTCGAATCGCCGAAGTCATACACGAAGGACGCCGTGGTGGTCGAAGGCGTGATCGAGAAGTCGTGCACCGCCAAGGGCTGCTGGATGGAGCTCGCCCCCGAAGCCGGCAAGAAGACCGTGCGCGTCACCTTCAAGGACGAGAAGTTTTTCATCCCGCTCACTGCCAAAGGGATGAAGGCGCGGGCCGAGGGCGTAACCGAGATCAAGACCCTGAGCAAGAAAGAAGCGGATCATCTGACCGGCGACGGCGTGACGCTCAAGCGGAACGCGGACGGAACCGCCGATGAGGTTTCCTTCGTCGCCTCGGGCGTGGAGCTGACGAAGCAATAAGCGCGTAGCGCGACGGAACGCTGCCCGTCTCGGCGACTGGCTGAGCGGCAAGGAGGAGGCGGAAACGCCTCCTCGTTTTCTCCCCTCCGCGTCTCCGCGTGAACCTACCGCGCCAGCGCGATCTCGCGCATGCACTCGTAGCACGAATTCACATCCTCGCTCAGGAGGCGCAGGACGCCGAAGAGAAGGGCGGGCGAGGTCTCCAGGAGTTTGTGGAACGTCGTGTCGTCGACGAAGCCGAGGTCGCTCGTGGAGTGGACGGTGGCAGTGTAGTCGTGGGGACGGTGCGAGAAAACGGAGCTCAGTCCCAGGATCTGTCCCGCGTGGGCGGCGCGCAGAGTCTTGGCCCGTCCATCCTTCGCCGAGAAAATCAGATCGACGGCGCCGGAGTGAATCACGTAGACGCCGCGCGGCTCCTCGCCCTCGTAAAACAGGGTTCGTCCCGCCGGCCAGACCTCGATCGCCTGGTGATGGAGCAGCGTCGATTCGAGCAGATGCGGTTCAACAGCTAGTTCGGTCGTCACAGGCTCACCTCGCAGAGGACGATACGAGCCACTCCTGTAACCTCGATGTGACAGCTGCTACACGAGGCGGTGCGTTTCGTCTCACACCGTGACCATGTCGGTCAGCTGCTGATGCTCGCGAATGAAGAAGTTCGAGCCCTTGATCTCGATCATATTCTTGCGGCGCCAGTCGCTGAAAATGCGCGTCACGGTCTCGCGCGTCGTGCCGATCATCTGCGCGATCTCCTCGTGCGTAAGCAGCACCTGCAGGCGCGTGCCGCGCGGCGTTTCGTCGCCTTCTTTCTCGCACCAGTCGAGGATGAGACGGGCCAGCTTCTCGCCGGTCGTCTGCGACAGCCCGAGGGAACGGATCTCGCGCTGCGCCGAGTGATACTTCTCGCTCAGCTGCTGCGCCGCGTGCATGCACGCTTCCGGATGCCCGTTGAGAAGGCGGAGGAAATCATCGCGGCCGATGAAATTCAGCTGCGCCGGCTCCAGTGTCTCCGCTGAGAGCTCGTACGGACGGCCGAGAATCGCGCCGCTCGCGCCGAGGACCTCGCCCGGGCCGGCGATGCGAACGATGAGCGTGCGGCCCTCGCTGGACGACGTCGTCAGCTTCACCCGTCCGCTGCAGATCACGAACACGCCGCGCGGATTCTCTCCCTCGACGAACAGCGTCGAGCCCTTCGGATAGACGCTGGTGAACTTCACCGCGTCCATCGCCGCCAGCGTAGGCGCGCCCATATTGCAGAACAGGTGGTTCGTACGCACCGTGCAGTCAGCGCAGGAATTGTGGATGGCAAGGTTGTAAGGAGTAGGCATTGGTCACCTCATCTTTCGTGCCGCCATCGTCACACGACGATGTGATGACCAGCACCACCCCTCGGGGTAGGGAGGGCCTCAAGGGCGGGTGGGGACCGGCCCGCATCGAATCACGGTCCCATTATTCAGGATTGACGGCGCGCTGACTGGAACCGGTTACACTGTCGCGGGTCCAAAACCGTTTTCAAGTCCACCCGACGCGAATCGTGCGGCTATTTGTTCAGCCGCAACGCTCCGCGTTCCCAGCTATTGAGAGGTATCGATGAATCGCTTCCCTTCGAAAATCATGTCGTTGTTTGCAGTTGTCTTCGGTCTGCTGGCGCCCGTCACCGCCCATGCCGCGGTCACGCTGACCATCGCTCCGGTCTCCTGGAACGTCATCGGTCTCGACAGCAACACCCCCGCGACGGGCCCGAGCAACTTCCCGGTCGGCGCGCGCGTCTGCAGCAGCGTCGCCACCACCAACGTCGCCGTGAACTACATCTGGGACTCGGCGAACGTCTTGGTCGACTTCCGCGCCGGCTCGCTGAGCACGATCACCATTCCCTCCATCGGTGCCGGCCAGTGCAAAGACGCCTACTTCGAAGTCTCCATCGTCAAGACCGCCGCGGCCTTCGACACCACCAGGCGCTACCACATCACCGCCACCGACGTCTCCGGCACGGTCTCGACCACAACGCCGCGCGAGATCTACGTCGAGCACCTCATCTCCCAGAACCGCAACTCCATCTCCGACGTCAAGTTCGGACCGACCATCCCCAGCCTCGTTTCCGTCCCCGCCGGCGGAGCGATGGACCTCGTCGTCGGCAACACCTACGTCATCCAGCTCATCGGCGGGACGGCCACGCAGGGCTACAACCAGTTCGAAGCCTTCATCAACTTTCCCAACACCATCTTCCAGGTCCTCTCCGTGTCGACGACGTACTCGGCCGATGACTCGCCGTTCGTCCCCGGTCCCTTCCCGACCGCGAGCGACAAGCTCTACGCCGATGCCTGCCTCTGGGAGAACGATCCGAACAGTCCCAACTACCGTTCGTGTGTCGGCGGCGACTTCAAGGCAGGCGGCAGCACCGTCATCACCACCTACACCATTCAAGTCGTGAGCGGCGGCGGAACCAGCCAGCCTCTCAGCACGCTGCTCTACGACTTCTCCGGCAGCAGTTTCCACTACAACTCCGACTTCACCACCGGCGCGCGCATCGCCAACGTCATCGATCCGACGTCCGCGACGATCGCCAAGAGTTTCAGCCCCAACCCGGCGCCGTTGAACGGCATCTCCGCACTGACGATCACGCTCACCAATCCGAACGCCGGCACGCTCGGCGGCTACAACTTCGTCGACAACCTTCCGGCCAATCTGGTCGTGGCCAGTCCTCCGTCCGCGACCACCAGCGGTTGCGGCGCGCCGACGCTTACCGCCTCGGCCGGCTCCAGCTCGATCTCGTTCTCGAACGGCACGCTCGCGGCGAACAGCAACTGCGTCATCAAGGTCAACGTCACCCCGAGCGCCACCGGCTCGCTGGTCAATACCACCAATCATCTCTTCGTCGGCACCACCGACACCGGGCATTTCGCCACGGCCACGCTGACCGTCAACACCGCGCCACCGCCGGGAACAGGACTCTGCGGCCTGACGCTGGCCAAGTGGACCTTCCCCACCGGCTTCACGCTGACATCGCCGGCGCCGTCGACGAACAACGTCGGCACCGCCCAGGCGGAGCCGGGCCCGGGACTGTCGAATCCCACCATCCAGGCCACGAACAGCACAACGACTGCTGACGGAACTTCGTCGTGGGGATCGAACGGCCAGATCACCACCGGCGCCACGCTGGTCACAGCGAACGACGACTACTACGAGTTCGCCTTCAACACCACCGGCGTCACCAGCGTGACCCTCAGCTTCGACGCGCTCCGCAAAACGCCCAACGGCCCGGCAGGCCTGGCGGTGTTCTTCGGCACCACCACCAAGCCCGCGGCAACGAGTGAGCCGGGTGCGGCGCTCCTCAACAACTCCAACGCCCTTCCTTCGGCCAACACCTGGGCCAGCTTCGGCTCGATCACCGTCAACAGCGGCCTGAACCCGTCGGGACTCACCTTCTTCCGCATCTATCCGTTCAACTCCGGCAACACAAACTCGGGGTCGGACAGCAACATCGACAACGTCACCTTCACCGGCTGCTCGGCCGCGGTGCAGCCGACGATCGCCAAGGCCTTCGCCCCAAGTCCGGTAGCGGTCGGCGGAACCTCGACTCTGACGTTCACCCTGACCAACCCCAACTCCGCCCCCCTCACCGGCGCCGCCTTCACCGACTCGCTGCCGAGCGGCGTGCAGGTGGCCGGGACGCCGGTTGCGAGCACGACCTGCGGCGGAACGTGGACGCCGTTAGCCGCGGCGATGTCGCTGACCTTCAGCGGCGGCACCATCCCCGCCAGCGGCTCCTGCACCGTCAGCGTCAACGTCACCGCCACCACCGCCGGACCGCACGGCAACGTCAGCGGAACGCTCTCGACCACGGAGAGCGGCACCAACATTAATAGTGTCGGCAGCGCCAACCTGACCGCCCTCGTTCCTCCGTCGATCGCCAAGGGATTCAATCCCACGCCCATCCTGGCCGGCGGAACATCGACGCTCACCTTCGTCATCACCAATCCCAACCAGAACGACGCCATCAGCGGCGTCGCCTTCAGCGACACGCTGCCGGTATCGCCCGGCGCGATGAAAGTCGGCCCGTCGCCGAATCCGGTCACCACGGGATGCGGCTCGCCCACCTTCTCGCCCGTCGCCGGCGCCGGCTCGGTCTCCTTCACAGGCGGCACCATCGCCGGCGGGGGCATCTGCACCGTCAGCTTCCAGGTCACCGTCCCCGCGGTCGGGACCTACAACAACACCAGCGGCCCGGTCTCGTACGTCATCAACTCCGCGACCGTCAACGGGAACACCGCCAGCGCATCGCTGACGGCCAACCCGCCCAACCCCTCGATCTCGCTCCTCAAGCAGATCAGCCTCAACGCCGGCGGACCCTGGACGAACTTCCTCGCGCTCAGCTCCGGCCCGGTCTTCTATCGCTTCACCGTGGAGAATACCGGCGACGTTCCGCTAAGCCCGATCAGCCTCACCGACAACACCATCGACGTCTCCACCTGCAACGCCAGCTTCGCCTCGGTCACGCTCCCCGTGGCCGTGGCTGCCAACGACAATCACATCATCACCTGCGTGGCCGGACCGGTAGCGATCACCCCCGGATCGCACACGAACACCGCCCACGCCACCGGAACGTTCAGCGGTGTGCCGCACGACTCGGCAAACTCCTCCGCCACCTTCGCCACCACCGGCCTCACGCTCGACAAGACCTCGGTCCAATCGACGTTCCTCGCCGCGGGCAACGTAATCAATTACAACTACCTGGTCACCAACAGCGGCTTCGCACCGCTGCAGGGACCGGTCACCGTCGCGGACAACAAGGCCACCGTCACCTGCCCCGCGGTGAGCACGGTCGGCGATCTCGATAACTTCCTCGATCCCGGCGAGTCGATCACCTGCACGGCCACGTACACCATCACCGCCACCGATGTCGCCAATGCTTTCGTCACGAATACCGCCACCGCCACGGTGCAGGGCGTCAATTCGAATCCCGACAGCGTGACCGTCTTCCTGGCCACGTCGGCGGACATCTCGGTGGTGAAGACGCTGGTCACCGCCGGCCCCTTCACCTCCGGTCAGACGATCAGCTACACGCTCTTCATCGCCAACGCCGGCCCAGCGACGGCCACGAACATCAACGTCACCGACACGCCGACGAACCTGTCGATCACCAGCGTCAGCGGCAGCGGTTGCGCCGCTCTCCCCTGCACGATCCCCAGCCTGGCCTCGGGGGCGAACACGACCGTCAACGTCACCGCCACCATCACCGCCCCCGGCTCGTTCGACAACAGCGCCACGGTCTCGGCCACCGAGCCCGATCCGAATCCCGGCAATAACACAGACAACACCGGCAACGGCGGCCTCACCGGCGCGTCCGCCGACGTCTCGGTGGTCAAGACTCTGACCACCGCCGGGCCGTTCACGGTCGGCCAGAGCATCAGTTACACGCTCGTCGTCGCCAACGCCGGCCCGTCGACGGCGACCAACATCCAGGTCACCGACACACCGTCGAACCTGAGCATCACCAGCGTCAGCGGCGGCGGTTGCGCCGCTCTCCCCTGCACCATCGCCAGCCTGGCCTCGGGGGCGAACGTCACCATCAACGTCACCGCCACCATCAACGCCGCCGGCTCTTTCGACAACAGCTCCACCGTCTCCGCCACCGAGCCCGATCCGAATCCCGGCAACAACACCGACAACACCGGCAACGGCGGCACCGCCGTCGCATCGGCAGATATGTCGGTGGTCAAGACGCTGACAACGGCCGGTCCCTTCACCGACGGCCAGTCGATCACCTTCACCCTGCTCGTCGCCAACGCCGGCCCGTCGACTGCGACCAACATCCAGGTCACCGACACGCCGTCGAACCTGACCATCACCAACGTCACCGGCGGCGGCTGCGCGGCTCTCCCCTGCACCATCGCCAGCCTGGCCTCGGGGGCCAACGTCACCATCACCGTCACCGCCACGATCGCCAGCCAGGGCGCGTTCAACAACAGCGCCACGGTCTCCGCAAACGAAAGCGATCCGAACATCGGCAACAACACCGACAACACCGGCAACGGCGGAACGGCTGCCCCGTCGGCCGACATCTCGGTGGTGAAGACGCTGATCACCGCCGGGCCATTCGCCATCGGACAGTCGATCAATTACACCCTCTTCGTGGCCAACGCCGGCCCATCGACCGCGACGAACGTCAACGTCACCGACACGCCGACGAACCTGAACATCACCAGCGTCACCGGCGGTGGTTGCGCCGCGCTCCCGTGCACGATCGCGAGCCTTGCCTCCGGCGCCAACACCACCATCAGCGTCACCGCTACCATTACCGCCGTCGGCGCCTTCGACAACTCCGCGACCGTCTCAGCGACCGAGCCCGACCCGGTTCCGGGCAACAACACCGACAGCACCGGCAACGGCGGCACCGCCGTCGCCTCCGCCGACGTCTCCGTGGTCAAGACTCTGATCACCAGCGGCCCGTTCAACGCCGGCCAGAGCATCAGCTACACGCTTGTCGTCGCCAACGCCGGCCCGTCGACCGCGACGAATGTTCAGGTCACCGACACGCCGACGAATCTGACCATCACCAACGTCAGCGGCGGTTGCGTGGCCCTTCCCTGCACCATCCCCAGCCTGGCCTCGGGCGCCAACACGACCATCAACGTCACCGCCACCATCAACGCCGCCGGTTCCTTCGACAACACCGCCACCGTCTCGGCGACCGAGTTCGATCCGAACACGGGCAATAACACCGACAACACCGGCAACGGCGGTACGGCCGCTACATCCGCCGACCTGTCGATCGTCAAGACGCTGGTCACGTCCGGCCCCTTCACCATCGGCCAGACCATCAGCTACACGCTGTTCGTCGCCAACGCCGGCCCGTCGACCGCGACGAGCGTTCAGGTCACCGACACGCCGTCGAATCTGACCATCACCAACGTCAGCGGCGGCGGTTGCGCCGCGCTCCCATGCACCATCGCCTCACTCGCCTCGGGCGCGAACGTCACCATCAACGTCACCGCCACCATCAATGCCGCCGGCGCCTTCGACAACACCGCCACCGTTTCGGCCACGGAGCCCGACCCGAACACGAACAACAACACCGATAGCACCGGCAACGGCGGCACCGCGGCCGCGTCGGCAGATGTCTCGGTGGTGAAGACCCTGACCACCACCGGCCCCTTCACCTCCGGCCAGACCGTCACCTACACGCTCGTCGTCGCCAACGCCGGCCCGTCGACCGCGACCAACATCCAGGTCACCGACACACCGACCAACCTGACCATCACCAACGTCAGCGGCGGCGGATGCGCCGCGCTCCCCTGCACCATCGCCAGCCTTGCCTCGGGCGCCAACGTGACCATCACCGTCACCGCCACGATCACCACAGTCGGCGCGTTCGACAACAGCGCCACCGCCACGGCCACCGAGCCCGATCCCAATCCCGGCAACAACACCGACAGCACCGGCAACGGCGGCATCACCGGAGCCTCGGCCGACATCTCCCTTGTGAAGACCCTGACCACCGCCGGCCCCTTCACCGTCGGCCAGACCGTCAGCTACACCATCGTGGTCGCCAACGCCGGCCCGTCGACCGCAACCAACATCCAGGTCACCGACACGCCAACGCACCTGACCATCACCAACGTCAGCGGCGGTGGATGCGCCGCGTTGCCGTGCACCATCGCCAGTCTCGCCTCGGGCGCGAACGTCACCATCAACGTCACCGCCACCATCAACGCCGCCGGCGCCTTCGACAACAGCGCCACCGCCACGGCAACCGAGCCCGATCCGAACCCCGGCAACAACACCGACAACACCGGCAACGGCGGAACCGCCCCATCGGCCGACGTCTCGCTGGTCAAGACGCTCACCACCGCCGGTCCCTTCACCAACGGTCAGTCGATCAGCTACACCATCGTCGTGGCCAACGCCGGCCCGTCGACCGCGACCAACGTCCAGGTCACCGACACGCCGACGCATCTGACCATCACCAGCGTCACCGGCGGCGGATGCGCGGCCCTCCCCTGCACCATCGCCAGTCTCGCCTCGGGCGCCAACGTGACCATCAACGTCACCGCCACCATCAACGCCGCCGGCGCCTTCGACAACAGCGCCACCGCCACGGCCACCGAGCCCGATCCGAACAGCGGCAACAACACCGACAGCACCGGCAACGGCGGCACTACCGGCACCCCATCCGCCGATCTGGCCATCGTCAAGACCGGACCGGCCACGCAGCCGGTCGAGGAATCGACGTTCGACTACACGCTCGTGGTCACCAATAACGGCCCCAGCACCGCCACCGGCGTCGTGGTCAGCGATCCGCTCCCGTCGAACTTCACCCTCGGCACGGCCACCCCGACCCAGGGCTCCTGCAGCGGCACCACCGCCGTCACCTGCAACCTCGGCACGATCCTGAACGGCGCAACCGCGACGATCACCATCCACGGAACCGGCCACGTGGCGGGACCGATGTCCAACACCGCCACCGTCTCCGGCAACGAAACCGACCCGGTGCCGGCGAACAACTCCTCGACCGCCACAGTCCTCATCGTCGAAGACGTCCCGGCGATGAGCGGCTACGCCTTGATGCTGCTGGCGCTGACTCTGGCCATCGCCGCCGCCATCGCCATGCGGTCGCAACATTGATGTGAGGAACGGGCAGAGCGGCGGCCTCGCCGCTCTGCCCATCTACAATCGCGTCCCATGCTGAACCGACGCGACTTCGCCCGCCTCTCCATCACCGCCGCCGCTGCCGCCGCCGCATCGCCACGAATCAACGCCGCCACCGCCACGCCGGCCGCCATCAAACCGAAACGCCTCGCCCCCGGCGACACCGTCGGCCTGGTCCTCCCCGCCAGCGCCGCCTTCGAAGCGGACGAGATCCAGTTCGCCAAAGAGCAGATGGAAGCCATCGGCTTCAAAGTCGTCATCGGCCCCCACGCCTTTGACAAATGGGGCTACTTCGCCGGCCACGATCGCGACCGCGCCGCGGACATCAACCAGATGTTCGCCGACGACGCGGTGTCGGGCATCGTCTGCTACACCGGTGGCTGGGGCTCCCCAAGAGTCCTCCCCTACCTCGACTACGACCTCATCCGACGCAAACCGAAAGTCCTGATCGGCTACAGCGACATCACCGCGCTCCTGAACGCAGTTCACAAAAAGACCGGCCTGATCACCTTCCACGGCCCCGTAGGCGCCTCCACCTACGACCCCTTCACCCTCGAAAACTTCCGCCGCGTAGTGATGACCCCCGAGCCCGCCGGCCTGTTGCCCACGCCGTCCAAGAAACCAAACGAACTGGTCGACCGCACCAACCGCATCCTCAAGATCACCAAAGGCACCGCCACCGGCCCCCTCATCGGCGGCAACCTCACCATGATCGCCACCCTGATGGGCAGCCCCTACCAACCCGACTCCACCGGCGCCATCCTCTTCCTCGAAGACGTCCACGAAGAGCCCTACCGCATCGACCGCATGCTAACCACCCTCGCCCTCGGTGGCATGTTCGACAAACCCGCCGCCATCATCTTCGGCCGCTGCAGCGACTGCGGCGTAAAAGGCCCCAGCCTCAGCCTCGAAGAAATCCTCCGCGACCGCTTCGGCGCGCTCCCCGTCCCGGTCATCTCCGGCCTGTCGTTCGGCCACATTGAGCAGAAGCTGGTCCTCCCAATCGGCGCTCGCGCGACATTGGACGCAGATGCAGGGACAGTGCGGGTGGAGGAGGGGGCGGTCAGTTAACCTTGAGGAAGGTCTCGATCGCTATCGCCAGCGGAGTAACACGTTGGCGGATGATCTGCCAGGTGAGATCCAGATCGATGTCGAAGTACCGGTGAACGAGTACGTCCCGAAATCCAGCTACGCCTCGCCAGTCAACCTCTGGAAGCCGTGCGCGCAACTCCTCCGGTATGTTTTTCGACGCCTCCCCGATGATCTGGAAGTTCCTCACAACGGCATCGATGGTCATCTGATTTGCGTCAAATTGTTCAAACGTCAAATCGGCGGTGTATTTCTCGATGCTGCGACAAGCCTGAAGAATGTCGTCGAGATAGACGAGCGGATCACGCTGCACGAACCGCCTCGCTCAGAATCCTGTCGCGCAAGCGTGGCTTGATATTGCTCTTGATGACGAGATCCACCTTCCGGCTAAAGAGCGTCTCCAGAAGCTCCTTCGTATCGAGGTAGTTGTCGAAGGTCTTATTGTCGAACTCGACCAAAAAATCGATATCGCTGGCATCGGTTGCGTCACCCCGCACGAACGATCCAAACAGGTCGAGCTCCCGCACGCTCAATTCGCGGAGACGAGGCTCATTCGCACGAATCGTGGCCAGGATGTCGTCTCGGGTCATACCCGTTATGGTACCTCGGCGTGCGATCGATGCATGGCGCGGTCGAGTTTCCGAACTACCTCGCGCGCGCATCCCCACGACACCGTGAATCCCGCGCCGCCGTGCCCGTAGTTGTGTATGACCGGGGTCCCATTCACTCTCTCGAGCTCGAGCCGGACCTCGGAGCGAATCGGCCGGATGCCCACTTTCGCCACCTTCATCTCGGGAAGTCTTTTCTCCGCCTGACGACACCGCTCGTAAATGGCTCGCGACAACGAATCCGGAACGCTCGTGCTCTCGACGCTGTCATCACAGCCGCCGAGAACACAGTCGTTGCGACGCGGAATCACGTAGGTGAGTGCCGCCGGATCCTCGGCGTATACGAGGGCGCGATCGATTCCGGGATTCGACGTGATCACGACGATGCCGCGTCCGGGACGAAGCTTTCGATCGTTGCACAGAGTCCGCGCGCCGTATCCGCTACAGTTGACGATCGCATCAAACTCCGTCGTCAGTTCACCGAGATCGTGAATCGTCCGTTTGCGAATCCGCCCTCCCGCCTGACGAAGACGCCGGCGAAGGTAGGGCAAATACAACGGCGTCTGCATGAGCGGCACGGCCACCGCGAAACCATAGCGATACGCGCTCGGGATCTCCTCCGCCCGCAGGTACCGCCCGCTCATTCCGCGCGCCCAACTCGGAATGCGGCGGCGCGCCTTGATCGAGAAGACGTGAAACTCGATCAGCTCCACACCCGTGCTCCGATCGGCCGCGAGCCGAACAAACTCGTCATACGAGCTCCGCCCCCATCGCTCCACCTTCGCCTTCGGACGGATGTGGTACGGATACCAGATCGCCCCAGCCACCGCCGAAGTCGTCGCGAAGATTTCATCCGCAAACAACGTCACGTCGTAGCCGCCCTCCGCGAGCACAACACCCGAGGTGAGCCCCGAAACGCCGGCTCCGATCACCGCGATTCGTGCCGGCTGCGCCTTCATCAGCGTGTGACGATGTTCACCAGCTTCGGCCTGACGATGATCTTCGCGATGGCGACATCCTGAAGGTGTTTAGAGACATTCGATTCTGCCAACGCTGCCGAACGAAGATCCTCCTCGGTGGCGTCAGCAGCAGCGGTGATGCGCGCACGCAGTTTGCCGTTGACCTGTACGACCACAGTGACCTGCTCATCGGCCGCATACGCTTCGTTCACATCCGGCCACGATTGCGTGTGCACCGATCCGCTTTTTCCAATCCGCTGCCACAATTCCTCGGCGATGTGCGGCACGACCGGGGCGATCATGCGCAGATAGGTCTCACGCGCCTCTTCCCACGCTTCGCGCGAACACCCTTCCTCGCCGGCACGCGTAATGTCGCGGTGCAACTCCATCAGCGTGGCGATGATCGTGTTGAACTCGAACGTATTGAAGTCATGCGTCACCGAGCGGATCGATTGGTGCACACGACGGCGCACGCGCCGAGTCGCATCATTATTCGCGGCGAATGACGAGGGCGGCTCCAGGAACGAGCTCCACACTCGGCGCAGCCAGCGCGATGTCCCCTGAATCCCGGTGCTGCTCCACGGTCCACCCTGATCCCAGCGCGCGAAAAACATCAGATGCGCGCGGACGGTGTCGGCGCCGAAGCGCTTCACCAGCTCGTCGGGAGCCACGACATTGCCGCGGCTCTTCGACATCTTCTCCGAGTCTTCGCCGAGGATGATGCCCTGATTGCGAAGCTTCATCATCGGCTCATTGCCGCGCGTGACGCCGCAATC
>Ga0207689_10002523_pt1 | contig 17007 bp, 15 predicted proteins | sample KBSMisM52_FD_184312 | JGI IMG/M metagenome (GOLD analysis project Ga0207689, IMG submission 184312) | Miscanthus rhizosphere microbial communities from Kellogg Biological Station, Michigan, USA - KBS Miscanthus M5-2 (SPAdes) (version 2) | ecosystem: Host-associated > Plants > Roots >... | reverse complement strand
CTTTTAATTTTTCTTTAAGCAAGGTAAAATCGATCGGCTTTGTCAAAAAATCATCCGCACCAAGTTTCATTGCCTGGTTATAGTTTTCAGGATCTCCATACGCCGTAATCATCATTACAATCGGTGGAGGATTCTCATATTTTGTTTTTATCTCGCGCAGTAATTCCAGGCCGCTCATACCCGGCATATTAATATCCGAGAGAATAAGCACGGCTTCATGTACGTGGCGGTTCAGGAATCCAATTGCTTCCTCACCGGAATGCGCAAACGCAAAATCCATTTCATGACTGCGGATTTCCCTGCGAAAACGCTGCTCAAAAAGAGTCTGCATGTCCATTTCGTCGTCTACTACTAAAATTTTCATGTTTAATGTTAATTGGTCGAAATTAGGATTATAATGGCAACAAAATAATGAATTCAGCGCCCTGTCCTTCTTTTGTTTCCACTTTTAATTCACCACCATGCGCTTTCGTTATGATATCATAGCTGAGCGAAAGACCCAGGCCAGTACCCTCACCCACAGGTTTGGTTGTAAAAAAGGGTTGGAAAATTTTATCCAGCACTTTTTGTGGTATTCCGACTCCATTATCCTTTACACGTATTTCCACTTTCCGGTTCAATTTACGTGTGCTTATCAATACCGTTGGTTCATATTGGTCCGATGCTGATGAAGTATTCTTTTTTTCGGTTACAGAATAAAAAGAATTGTTAATCAGGTTTAGAACCACCCGGCCAATTTCCTGGGGAATGATATTGACATCCGGAATGCTATTGTCAAAATCAGTTTTAAACGTCGCATTAAATGATTTGTCTTTGGCGCGGAGACCATGATAGGCCAACCGGAGATATTCATCGGCAAGCGTATTAATATTCGTGAGTTCTTTCTGGCTGCCGGTAGTACGGGAATGCTGCAACATTCCTTTTACAATTGCATCTGCCCGTTTGCCATGAAAATTTATTTTCTCCTGGTTTTGCACAATGTCGTTTGTAATTTTCTCCAGCTCTGCTTTCTTATCGGGGGAAATGTCAAGTTCACCGACGGACTCTTTCAATTCAGTCGCGAGTTCAACGCTTACTTCTGAAAAATTATTTACGAAATTCAGCGGGTTTTGTATTTCGTGCGCGATACCGGCGGTAAGTTCACCCAGCGAAGCCATCTTTTCCGACTGAATCAACTGTTGCTGTGTTTGCTGCAGATCGGCCAATGCTTTATTTGTCTGATCGCGTTGTTCTTCGATCTCCTGTTTTTGTTGAATCAATAATTTATTCGCATGTTGTTTTTGCCTTGTTATGCGCAATAATATAATTGCCGTAATAATGATCAGGAGCAACACAATTAACACGCTGATTAAAAAATTTTGCTGTAATTTTTTTTGCTGGTTCAGCGCAGCAATCTGTCCCTGTTTTTTTTCCAGGTCGTAGTTATATTCCAAGACGGTACTCTTATTCGTTACTTCGGCATTTAACATGCTGTCGCGATAGTTGATATAACGGATATAGAAACTGTAAGCGTTTGAAAAATCTTTCTTGAAGGAATACGCATCAGCCAGTGCTGCAGCATTATCGCGCATAAATTCAATAGTGCCGGTTTGTTTTGCGGCTTCAAGTCCCTGCTGAGCATAGTACAATGCGCTGTCCGCCATTTTCTTTTTCAGGTAAGCACGCGAGAGAATCCCATCTATCCATGCTATGCCTTCTATATCTTCTATTTTTTTAGCCGTTTCCAACGAAGTAAATCCATAATGAAAAGCCAGCGGCAGGCTGTCTGTTCGTACATAAACATCGGCCAGGTTGCTTTGTGCAAGCTCAATCCGGTAGGGCTGCGTTTCTTCTTTTAGTCCTTCTTTATACGCCGCAATCGCCTCGGTATACCTTCCGGTCAAACGATATCTTTCCCCGATATTGTTGAGTAGATTAGCTTCAATTATTTTGTTTCCTATCTTCTTATTTGCTTCAAGAGCTTTCTGGTAATAATATAGTCCCCGTGACTGATCGCCAATCGTTGCGTATAAGGCAGCTGCACCGGACCAGGATTGTGCGAGACATTTAAGGCAGTCGGCTTCCTCCGCTGTACGGATCGATTTCAAAATGTATTCTATCGCTTTCGGAAAATTGCTGAATGAGTTCTGATATGCACTTGAAATGACCCGCTGGCATTCAGAAATTAATTTCTTATCTCCTGTTTTCAATGCAATTTCTTCTGCTTTCAGTGTTTTGGGAAGTGCTTCATTATTTTCCGATGTCTGCTGCAATACCCTGGCAGATCGCAACAGCACGTACGCCTGTAATTTAATGTCACCGGTTTTTTGCCCTAGTGAGTCGGCTTTCCTCAATAAATCAGCGGCTTCCAGTTTCTTTCCTTCCGATATCCTGGCATTACCAAGATTGAGAAATGCATATCCTTTCCCCAGCTCATAATTTAATTTTTCCGATATGGACAGTGCTTCTGTAGCGTTTTTAATAGATTCGTCAGCCGAGAGTCCGACCCTTGCAAGCTCATTGAGAAGATTTACCCGCCCTGTATCTTGTTGCGGGTGTGAATTGACTTGTTTTTTCAGCCCATCTATTTCGATGTCCTGACATATGGCACGTGTTGCAAAAAACAGAAATAAAAAAATCGATAGAATCTTTCTCATCACAGATAGTAGTTGAATAGATAATTCTTTAGGGTAAGGTTTGATGATAAAAATAAAATATCACGATGACTCAGAGGAAATGAAACAGAAATAAATTGATTTACCCGTTGCATCAGCGCTATATAAACAATTGGGAAATTACTGAATTTTTCAACCGTTCTGTTTATTCAATTTTGATGCGGGTAAAATTGATTATAAGTGCAACCTTATTCATGACGTGCATTGTCGAGGAACAACCGCTTCAGATCATTATCGGTTTTGATGGATTTATAAAACTCATCCAGGTAACCCAGCATGTCCGATCTGTTTTCATTTGACAAAAGATCAAAATTTTTGATCAGCGAGTAGATTTTTTCTTTTTGTTCCCTGAATGGTTCGCATGCGATTTTTATTTCTTCCACATTTCTTGGAAACCCGCGGTAAACTCTCTCACGGACAGTGGTTGTCCCTAACCGTTCGTCAGGTATTGCATAGTTTGCATTTACAATCCCGGAATAATCGAAATCGTAAGGAACAGCATAGGGCCTCGATACACTTTCTTTTTTCAAACTCATTAATTTAATATTGTGCCCCACCGGCACGGCCCAGTCTGTATTACCGATCATATATTCAAAAATGGAAACAAAAGTCATATGCGCACGGTTTGTGCCTTCTGTATTTATATGTTGCGAGTCGGCCCATTTTCTGCAATCATTTCTTTTGGCAAGGTCATCCATATCTTCAAGGAAAAAGGAATGTATATCGATCGTCTTTTTCTTCTTTTTACTGTCTTCTACTTTCAGATTGACGAGCCGCACACGAAAACTCATATCCGTTAAAAGATTATAGATTTTATAAACAAGATATTCTTTCAACAGCAATTGATCATTATAGCTGCCCATACTGCATCCATTCACCAGTTTCAAACTTTTCAGGGAAGATAAGCGGGGAGATTTTTCGTTTTTAAAATTGACCCTGAGTGGCGGAACGTAACAATGTTCAAGCCTGAATTTGCCTCTCACTCTTAACAACACATCGCCGCTGAATATCGATCCATCGGGCATTGTTATACTGCAAACACCTGGTTTATCCTTTTCTTTATCCTTGTTGTTTACCATGGTGCCCAGATCTGTTGTAATAGTTACGTCGGGCAATGTTTCCTGCGCAAAAAATTCTTTGCTCGTTAATCGGACAGCAGTATCCTGCGCGAGTAGAATATTATTTATAATCAATGAAATAAGCAGGCAGAAAAGCGGTTTCATTTAGTGGTTGTTTTTGGCAGTAATAGAATATATTAAGTTACAACAAATAAACCCTATGCTGCCGAAAAATTATTCCACACTGTTGCAGGATGATCTGGCCGGACGGCTACTTTGCCACTTCTTCAATAACACGGCCGATACTTCCGCTCGGCATTTGTATGTGCAGCATGGCTGAAAGGGTAGGGGCAATATCGCTCATTGATACCTGCCTGCTGGTGCTGCCGGGTTTTATATTCCATCCATAAAACAGTAATGGAATGTGGCTATCGTAAGGGTTCCATGCTCCGTGCGTAGTGCCGCCACCAGCCAGGTTTTCAAGCCACTGCGGTTGCAGCATGAATTGGATATCGCCGCTGTGCCGGGGATAATAACCGTTTATGATCATTTCCTTTATTGTCCCGGGCAAAGTAGCGGATGAAAGATCATGCAGATCAACTGCCCTGGCTATCCCGTTTTGTTTTGTAAGGAACTCAATTATCCACTGTATGATTTCTTTTTCATCAGCTTTCTTTTTCATTCCGTTGATAGCGTCGTGATTCAGAAACACCTGGAAATTTGAAATTTCATTTACGAGATTCTCTGCCCCGTATTTGTCCTTTATCGCTTTATTTAAACTGTTCAACAAGGTTTCATCATTCATCCGGCCCGTCGGTACTTTATGGTCGGCCAAAAATCCGGGCGCATGTGCAGCACCGTGATCCGCCGAAAGAAACAAAAGGTATTGACCCTTTCCTGCTTTTTCATCTAAAAAATCGAGGAAGTCACCCAGGTCCTTATCCAACCGCAAAAACCCATCTTCCGCCTCAATGGAATTGGGGCCGAAGGTATGCCCGATATAATCCGGTGATGACAAACTGATAGCCAGGAAATCAGTGATTGAATCCTTTGACAGCTCTTCGCCGGTGAAGCCCGCTTTCGCCGCTTCAAATGTAAATGTGTTTCCGAAGGGCGTTGCGTTGATAACGGTATAGTTGCTGCCGGTAAATTTTTTCAGATCATAGGGAAAACGTGGTCCAAACGGTTTTGATGCATAAGGCTTATTTTCAGGTTCGCTTTGCTGGTATGTATTCACAGGATATAGAGTGCTCCAGCCTGCAGCGTAATACTTGTCCGGAAATTTTTGTGCATTGAAATCGTTCATCCATTGCGGTAAGTTATTGATATAATAGCTGGAGCTGATCCAGACACCTGTTTTGTCATCATACCAATAGGCTGCATCCGCAGTGTGTCCGGCGGGTAAAATGCTGCCCCTGTCTTTAATGGCAAACCCGATTACCTTACTTCGGAAGTTTGTCGCCAGTTTCAGCTCATCGCAAACCGTTGTCACTGTTAAGTTGCGGGGGCTCATGTGCCCTTCATCTGTGTTGCTGCCCACCGTTTTTACAGAATCATCCTGCACACAGTAGACTATTTTATTTAGTTGATTATCCCACCATGCATTGCCGGTAATACCGGTTATAGCAGGTACGCTTCCTGTGTAAATGCCGGCATGCCCGCAGGCAGTGTAAGTAGGCGTATAAGGAATAAACGTATTATCGCAGGAAAATCCTTGTCCCAGCAATCTTTTGAAGCCGCCATTGGCAGCATACCGGTCGTAGTAGCGATACAGGTAGTCCCAGCGCATCTGGTCAACGATAATGCCGACAACCAGTTTGGGTCTTTTATTGGTGAAGGAGTTAGTAGCTGGTGAGTTCGTTTGCGCCGCTCCCGTTATACATAAAACAATGGCGGTAAAAAATGAAAGTATTCTGTACATACGATTCCGTTGATTTATATGCAACATTTTTTCATTAACACAAATGACGGATTATTGTTTGAATGTTATAACGGCAGTTTTTTTACAGGGATAAGATAAATAGTATAAATTAGACATTGAAAGATAGAGGGTAATTGGCAATCACACAAATGTAATCAATACAGGCATTGAAATTTTACCATCATGGATTATAATGAACTGCTAAAGCAGGTAAGCAGCTATGTTACTTCTTTTTATACAAAAGAAACAGATTCGCGGCTGACGTACCATAATTTTTCTCATACCTGGGAAATGATCGATGCCGCAAACCGCATCATGTTGGATCATGCGCCCGATGATCGCAGCCGGTTCATTATTCTTACAGCAATATGGTTTTATGATACAGGCTATCTCGTTCCGGGTAATCTTGATCACAAAAACAAAAGCGCTGATCTTGCTTCCACGTTTTTGAAAAGCTCCGGTGCGGATGAAAACGATATAGCAGAAATAAGAAATAGTATTCTCGTTACCAAAATACCGCAGCAACCCACTACATTGACCGAACAAATCGTGTGTGATACGGTGTTGTATTATCTCGGAACCGATAATTACTCAGAAAAAAGCAAACAGCTGAGAAAGGAAACAGAAGCACTGAATGATATTAAAATAAGCGGGGAAGAATGGCGAAAGAAAAGTATTTCGTTGATGGAAAATCATCATTACTTCACCGGTTATGGCCTGGCGAATCTCACAAAAACAAAAATTGAAAACCTGAACAGGCTGAAACGGAAACAGGAAGAAAAGTCGGCAGAAGAAATTTTAAAGAAGTCATTGCCGGCGCAGATCATAGATACTGTTCCGATAAGCCAGGGGACTACGGTTATTCCGGAACAGGTTGGTAAAAGCGATAAAAAGAATGGAAAGAAAAAAGAAGACGGCGGAAGAGGCCTCGAGACTTTATTTCGCATTGCTGCGACTAACCATCAGCGTTTGAGTGCGCAGGCAGATAACAAGGCGCATATCATGATATCTGTTAACTCAATCGTTATCTCCGTATTGCTCGGATTGATTATCCGGAAACTCGATAAGTATGATAGTTTCATCGTACCTACTATTGTTATGCTTCTGGCGAACGTGCTGACGATTATTTTTGCAGTACTTGCCACGCGGCCGCGGGTGCCTCATGGCCTGTTCACTAAAGAACAAGTAGAAAAAAAAGACATTGATCTCACATTTTTCGGCAATTTTTATAAAATGGATTTTTCTGAATACGAATATGGGATGAAAAAATTAATGAAGGATTCAGAGTTTATCTATGGCAGTCTTATAAGGAATTTGTATGGACAGGCAAAAGTGCTGGGAAAAAAATTCAAGTATTTACAAATATCTTACAACATATTCATGATCGGCATTTCCCTTGCCGTACTTGCCTATGCACTAACGTTTATTTTCTTCAATAAATGATGACGGGCAAAGGGGAAAAATGATTCTGTCGCGTAAAAAGGCCGCGTCACATTTTACCGGGCGATGTATTCCAAAATTATGCAGCTGGTAGTGTAATGGTAAAGGAGGTGCCTTCACCTTCTTTCGTCTCCACTTTTATTTCACCGCCATGTCCTTTTGTAACGATATCGTAGCTGAGTGACAGACCAAGACCTGTGCCCTGGCCGGTTGGTTTGGTCGTGAAAAAAGGTTGAAATATTTTATCAACGATTGTTTGCGGTATGCCGTTGCCATTGTCCTTCACCGTTATATTTATTTTATTGCCGGTCTTCCGCGTTATTACTGTAACGGTAGGTTCATATCCTGTATTGGGGTTTTGATCCTTTCGTTCGGCAACTGCATAAAAAGCATTATTCACTAAATTTAAAAGAACGCGGCCCATATCTTGCGGTACCACGTTGATATTGCCGATGGTTTTATCAAAATCGGTTTTGAACGATGCGTTAAATGACTTTTCTTTTGCCCGCAGGCCATGATAGGAGAGACGCAGGTACTCGTCGGCCAATTCATTGATGTCTACCGGCTCTTTCTGGCCTGTGCTTTTCCGTGAGTGCTGCAGCATTCCTTTTACAATAGCATCTGCCCGTTTACCATGATAAATTATTTTCTCCAGGTTTTGCTTCAGGTCTTCGGAGATCACTTTCACTTCTTCTGTATTGCCTTTGTTTAATTCTGCACCCATTTCATCAATCAATTCAGTATTCACCTCTGAAAAATTATTGATGAAGTTTAGCGGATTCTGTATTTCATGTGCAATTCCCGCCGTGAGTTCACCCAGCGAAGCCATTTTCTCCGATTGGATCAATTGTGTCTGCGTTGCCCTGAGGTCCGTGAGTGCATGTTCCAGTTCTTCTTTTTGTTTTGTTAATTCAGCGGTACGTTCTGCCACCTGCACTTCCAGCTCAGCTTTCATGTGTGATATAATCTTGTTTTGCTCTTCTTCTTCTTTTGTCTTTTGTTTTTCTTTTTCCAATGCTCTTTTCTGGCGGTTTGTAATGATCAGCATCGCAACCATCCAGATAACGGCGAAAACTGTAGCCGTATTCAGCCAGCTGGCCAGGTACTCGTTGTAGAAATTCTTATTGATAACTTCAATCAGATCCGAACAAAACGACAACAATACATACGGTGAAATAGCGAGCATCACGGGTCTTGCCGCGCTAAACTCTTTTTCCTTGTAGAGAATGTAAACCATGTACAAAAGCATGGCGTGCCCTATCCACTTGGTGATTTCCCGGATAACGCCAAAAGGGCCTTCTATAACCAGTAAGCCAATTGCTGAAAAAAAGAAGATCTTCAGGATAGTATCCCATTTTTCAGAAAGCGTTGCCTTCAGCGTTCTGCGCAGGTAGCGGGACACAATTATAATAAGTATAAAACCTATCGTCATAAGCTCTTTTCAATTGTTATAAGCAGGATAAAGTTTAACTTTAGTAAAATAGAAACCAGCGTAAAGTAAAGATAAGTTACTGAACTCTTTTTTCTTCATCAATCTAACGTGTTTCCGGTAGTATGGCTACAGACCCTGGTCTTATATTTGACCTCAAATATTCATACGCAACCTGCTTTCATTTCAAATTTTCTATATGTCGTCAACTCAAAAAATTAAGGATGCCTTTAATCGTGTATCCAAAGCACTTACTGCAAAACCTTCGCTGGGATTCGGCACCCGCACTTCAAAAGCAAGACTGGTAAATGGATTAACCTGCGAAATCACGGAGGGTAACTGGAAACTTTCTGCGGATATGGCGGAAGCCGCCGGCGGCAACGGGACGGCACCTACGCCGGGAGTGTATGGCCGTGCTGCGCTGGCAAGCTGCCTTGCCATCTCGTATAGAATGTACGCGTCAAAAATGGACGTTGCTATTGATGCGATTGAAGTAGAAGTTGAAGCAGACTTCGACGATGGTGCATTATTCGGAACAGCAGATGTGCGTGCAGGTTACCTGGAAGTGCGATACAACGTGACAATTGAAAGCGCCGAAACTGAAGCAACGATTCTGAAACTGCTCGATGAGGCTGACAGGCATAGTCCCTACCTCGATGTATTTGCCAACGGGCAAAAATGTGTGCGCAGGGTAAATATTGTTTCAACTAAACTGAATTGATATGGAAGCCGCACTGCAAAGACGCATCCAGCAATACGGATGGGATAAGGCCGCCGATTATTACGAGGCATTTTGGCAAAAACAATTAAAACCGGCACAAGAACTCCTGTTATCGCTTGCTGATATTCAGCCGGGAGAAAACGTGATTGATATTGCCTGCGGTACAGGCCTTGTTAGTTTTAAAGCTGCCATGCAAACCGGCGAAAATGGTTTCGTATCGGCCAATGATATATCCGGTAAAATGGTAGAGCGGGCGACACAAATAGCGCAGGAAAGAAATATCCGCAATATAAAATTTGAAAGAATGGATGCGGAGCAATTGCAAACCGAAGACGAATTGTATAATGTCGCTCTATGCGCATTAGGATTGATGTATGTACCCGATCCGATAAAAGCATTGAGAGAAATGCACCGTGTTTTGAAACCGGGAGGAAGAGCTGTTGCAGCGGTGTGGGGACAACGAATCAATTGCGGGTGGGCTGAAATTTTTGAAATAGTCGACAGGCGTGTAAAGTCGGAAGTATGTCCTATGTTTTTCAACCTGGGTAATATGGATGTATTGAAAAGAAGTTTTGCTGCAGCCGGTTTTCATACGCTTAAAGCAGAAAGAATAAGTACGGTGCTTGACTATTCATCAGGTGACGAAGCCTGTGGTGCTGCATTTGCCGGCGGCCCGGTAGCACTGGCTTATAACAAATTTTCAAATGAGATAAAACAAGAAGCTCATTTGGAATATCTTGATTCCATCAATCAATTTAAACACAATAACGGCTATGCGGTGCCGGGAGAATTTGTGGTGGTGATGGGAATTAAATAGAAATTTAATCGGGTTAATGTTGACTAATTGAATTCTTTGGAATAATCATATGACTTATCAATTTATTACAAGAGTCCGTGAAATATATACTGCTCGTCAAATTCAACGTTGAACTTTCTTAAAAATTCCAGGTATTCATCTCTGAAATTTTGTTTTTTATGATGCGCTTCCTGGTTCTGAATATATTTATATACTCTATCGACCTGTGATTGACCGTAAGAAAATATACCATAACCTTCCTGCCATTCAAACCGTGTTTGCGTCAGTGAATGATCATTGATGTATTTGGATGACTTTGCTTTTACTGTTTTCATTAATTCTGAAACTGATACAACTGGTCTTAGTCCTATAAAGCAATGTACATGATCTTCTACTCCGTTTACGATAATTGGTTTGCAGTTTTTTTCAATGATTAAATTCCCTATTACGCCGAGTAATTTACTTTTCCATTCTTTTCGTATTACTGCATTTCGATATTTTACTGCGAAAACTGCTTGCAGATAAATTTGATGGTAAGAGTTTGCCATTGCTATTCTTTATTAGGTGTTCATGTAATTGATTTTATTGCGTGCTTTGTGATAGACTGCAAATAGTGATTCTTTGTGTCACTATAGTGCAAATTTTTTTTCACCAATAAAGTAGAGTATCATATTGTATTTGTAGTTGATGTGTTGAATTGTTTTCCGTCTGCAACGGGTTAAAACCCGTTGTTACAAAATGGAGCCGAGGCTAAGCCTCTTTCTGCTGCTATTCAAAAAATCTTTACTATAACATTAATTCAATTTAAATTAATTCAATAGAACTCACTTTTACTACTTGCCGCATTAATTGCTTCCAAAGAGCAAGGGTTGCAGAGCCGTAGGCTCGGATATATATTGTAATGCCGGATTTTAATCCGGCACAAAGCAAAACAAGCAATTCTACTCTGCAACGGGTTAAAACCCGTTGTTACAAAATGGAGCCGAGGCCAAGCCTCTTTCTGCTTACTGTTCAAAAAATCTTTACTATAACACTAACTCAATTTAAATTAATTCAACAGAGCTCACTTTTACTACTTGCCGCATTAATTGCTTCCAAAGAGCAAGGGTTGCAGAGCGGTAGGCTCGGGACTAAATTATAATGCCGGATTTTAATCCGGCACAGGACCCTTACGCCGCCGCAACCACCTTCTCCGGGAAATTCATCCTTTCCAAAAATTATTAAAACGTTTATCAGCCCGCATAAAGTCCCATTCAGGTCCATGCTTCATTGTAAACAGCCAGAAGTCTCAATCTTCACACGATTTTTCAACATAATGGAATGCAGGATCCATTTCCTCAACAGCACTGTACATACACAAGCCGGTTATGCTATGATGAATATTGCCATATTAATCCCTGTAATTTAATGCCGGTTTCCTGTTACCCAACAGCGCCTCATATTTGTAATCGCCAATCGCTGTTTTAAACTCAGCAGTCGCTTTAGTGATAAGCGGTGGATTCAAATACAGATCAATTGCAGTTAATGCCATTGTCTTTGCAGCCACCATCATCCCTTTTATTCCGATCTCAGTACCACCGCAGGCAACGGCCTGCCAGCTATGTGCAGGTGTACCCGGCACCCATGTTGCCGCGCTCATACCAACGGTAGGCACTGTATAACTTACATCGCCCACATCGGTGGAACCGCCGCCTGCTTCATTATTATTTTTTAGCGGACTTACTGAATCAGCTTTCGCAATTGCAGGAACTTTGAAAGTAAAAGTGGATTGAATCTTTTTTGCAAATTCAACTTCGGCAGCAGTGTAACTTACTCCACCAACATCCTGTAAATTTCTCTGCATTACTTCGCCCAGCGTATTATTGAGTAAAAGATCATGTGTGCCGCCGATTATTTCGTATTCCATCGAGGTTTCTGTTCCAAGTGCAGCTCCCTGTGCCGCTTTTACAACCCGTTCAAATATTGTTTTTACATCCTCTTTTTTCGGGTGACGGACGTAGTAATATACTTCCGCATAATCAGGAACGATATTCGGTGCCTTACCACCGTTAGTAATAACGTAATGTATCCTCGTTTCCTGCGGAATATGTTCCCGCATCATGTTTACCATCGCATCCATCGCTTCTACTGCATCCAGTGATGAACGTCCTTTTTCGGGCGATGCGGAAGCGTGGGCAGCAATACCTTTAAAACGAAACTTGGCCGATTTATTTGCCAAAGCACTCGTCATTGTTACGCTGTTATCATCACCGGGGTGCCAGTGAATCACAACATCTACATCATTAAACAAGCCGGCTCTTACCATATATACTTTACCACTTCCACCTTCTTCGGCGGGACAACCAAAGACTTTGATGGTACCATTTAGCTTTTTTTCTTCAATCAGTTTTTTTATTGCGATGCCTGCTGCAACGGAAGCTGTACCAAATAAATGATGGCCACAGGCATGACCGGCATTCCTACCTTCTATCGGTTTTTTTTCGGCTGTTGAATCCTGTGACATGCCAGGTAGCGCATCAAACTCTGCAAGAATGCCTATTACCGGTTTACCATTGCCGTAAGTTGCCACAAATGCAGTCGGGATTTCGGCTACACCTGCTTCCACAGTAAAGCCGTTATCTTTTAAGGTTTGCTGATGAAGCGCGGAACTTTTTACCTCTTTATAACCTACTTCTGCGTAGTCCCATATTTGTAATGCATTTTTTTTGTATAAATCGTAGTTGCCCTGCAGTTGCTTTACTGCCTCGTCTTTTAATTTAGCAGCGGGATCAGCAGTTTTCTTTTTTTGAGCTGATAGCGAAAGGGAAATTATTGTCGCGATGAGTACAACAGAAAGTTTTAAAAAAAGATTCTTCATGTGCGTTATTTATTGTCGCAATTTACGGGATAAATTTTCATAGCTGTCGGTCACCCACCGGGGTATTATTTTAATTAATCAGCCAGTTAGATAAATTTAGCCTGATGGATTTCAGATCCGGCCTGGTAGATTTTAGATGTCGTTCTGCCCCGTAGTTTCCGTTAGTTAGTTATTAAAGTGGATCGGCCCGAAGGTGAAACTACGGCTTGAATTCCTGGTTAGAAAAAGGGGGAGTATCCGGAATCTTTATCACATTAAATTCATGCTCCGTTGTCCTATGGCAATTATTACAGGTATTGGTAAGCGTGATAAAACTTTTTTTGAAAAGAGCCTCATCTTTTTGCTGTATAGCATAGCTGATACTGTCAAGGGGCCTGTCAATCATCGTCAATGATTTTCGCTCCGGACGATCAGTACAATAAGTTTGGATATCTTCCAGTGATTCTTTTATTTCTCCGATTTCAAAATCAGCCAGCTTCCAGTTTTGATTGATGCCGGCAAACCATAACTTTTCATGATGCACCTGGATACTGCCCATGAATTCGCCAAAACCTGGTTTATACGATTTATCAATCTGCTGCTGTAAGCTATCTATCCTGGACTGGAGCTGCCTGACAGTTTGCTGTTGATCATCGCAGGCAATAATCAACGTTGACAGGAATATGAATGTAAAACCGATTTTCATTTTGTTGTAAGGTTACTAAAAGCGATCCGTTTAGACCGGCAATTGTAGTGTTAGCTGTGTTTTAGGAGATAACCCGGTACTTCCACAGTATGCGTGGCTTTTGCATCCGGGATAAGTTCCTGCTTCATTATTTTTAATGGTAACACACCGGCCCATGTATCCATCGCATAGTCTTCATCGTCATCAATTGGTCCACCGGTTCTTACTTTGGCAGAGGCTTCTTCTATTTTGAATGATAATACCATTGTTGCTTTCCATTCTTTTGAATTTGGCTGACGAATGTCATTCCAGCGGCCGGGACACATTTTTTCTGTAAATGTTTCAAGCGCTTTGTACAGTTCATGTTCATCCGACACCAATTCCGGAATACCGAAGACAACAACCGACCTGTAATTAACTGAATGATGAAAAGCGGAACGTGCCAGTACAATCCCGTCAATAAGTGTGGCACCGATAGATACCGTTAATTTTTTAGTGATGATCTCCCGCATGTAAAAACTTCCAACCGACCCATGTATGTAAATTTTATCATCCAAGCGGCAGAAGCCGGTCGGTATCTGGAAGGGTCCGTTCTCACTTGCATAGGCGATGGTGCAGAATAATGCTTCGTCGAGGATGGAATAGACCGTTTCTTTATCATACATACCGCGTTTAGCCAAACGCGTTATAGTTGTTCTATCTGTTTTTTGAAATTCGCTCATCTCGTAGTTAATATTAATAAGAGAGCAAATTTATTAATGTTTGGGAAGATAATATTGAGTAATTCGTACAAGCGGTTACAATTTATAAAAGGAGGCATCTCATCAGCCGGCTATTCCTGTAAGCAAAATAGTTGAGATGCCTCCTTCGCCCGTACGACCACATTCTTCTGAAAATTGTAAGAGGACTATGACCCGTTGTTATTATTTCTTCACGTCAACGCCTTCCACAAAATTTTTGAGAGCCTTATCAATAAAGTATGTCCATCCTTCTGTAAAGCTCTTCTTTGCAAAGTCTGGTTTGTCCTGCGGAAATGTTTCGAGTCCTTCATGGGTCAATCGTACTCTTGTTTTCTTTCCTTCGTCAAAAAGTTCCCACGTTACAGATGAACTTCCGGTGTAACCATCGTATTTCCAGCTGTAGGTTATCTTTTTTCCAGGAATTACTTCAGTTACTTTGCACAAATGCAAATACGTATGCTGTTCACTGCCGCCTTCGAACTGAAATTCAAACCCAACGACCGGTTTAAAAACGGGTATAGTAAAATACCATTGCTGCATTTGCTTGCTGTCTGTTAATGCATTCCATACCATATCGGCAGGTGCATTGTACGTTCTTTCAATGACAAGAGGTTCATTTTTCATTTTTCTTCTTTTTAACAGATTTTCGATTTGCCTGTCTGGCAACAGGTTTATTATTGTTTGCGACTTGTATTTTCAAAAAGTCATCAAGTGCATCCAGTTTCTTTGTCCAGAATATCCTGTGCTGTTCCACCCATTGAGATACTTCATTCAGTTTTTGAAGTTTAGCTTCACAATACCGTTCCCGCCCTTTTTTCTTAATGATAATAAGGCCGCATTCGGTCAATATTTTAATATGCTTGGAAATAGCTGGCCGGCTGACGTCAAAATTCTCGGCAACTGCATTAAGGTTTAGCGATCGGTGAGCGATCATATCAATGATTGTTCTTCTTGTCGGGTCGGCTATTGCCTGGAAAACGTCTCGGCGCATACAATTTATTTATGTAACTGATCGGTTACAAATGTAGGAAACCTTTTGGTTACGCAAAAATTTTTATTTTCCGAAGGTTGCGAAGCATGTATAGAATGAATTTTAATGCCTTGTGTCTCGTAGGAAATACTTATTCTCCAAACTCACTTCACTACTCCCGGTTGAAAATTGTTAAAATATTGTACCAGCGATGTATCTTCGGTATATGGGTGGATTGTTAAATAAAATTTTTATGAAAACATTTTTTCTTTCCTGCGCTCTTATCATTTCTTCTGCTTTCATTTATTCATTTTGCAAAAAGGAAAACCGGCCGGCAAAACCTGTCGTACTTATCTTTTCAAAAACAAAAGGATTTCACCATTCTTCTATTCCCAACGGTGTTGCTGCCATTCAGAAACTTGGGCGGGAAAATGGATTTGATACGGACACAACTACCGATGCTTCTTATTTTACGGACGATAAACTAAAGAAGTATGCAGCTGTTATCTTTTTGAACACGACCGGTGATGTATTGGATGAAAAGCAGCAGCAGGCTTTTCAAACTTATATTAAAGCAGGGCATGGATTCGTAGGTGTTCATTCGGCGACAGATACTGAATATGACTGGGCCTGGTATGGCAAACTGGTCGGAGCTTACTTTAACGGTCATCCCAAACCGCAGCAGGCTAAATTTATTATTAAAGATTTGAAACATCCTGCAACAACGTTTTTTACAGATACCGTTTGGGAGCGTACCGATGAATTATACAATTTCAAAAGCATCAATCCTGATCTGCACGTATTAGTTACCATTGACGAAGGTTCGTACCAGGGTGGCACTAACGGTGGTTTTCATCCGATGGCCTGGTATCATGACTACGAAGGGGGTAGAGCGTTTTATACAGAGCTCGGTCACACAGAAGATTCTTATACCGAAGAAAAATATTTAAAGCATTTATTGGGTGGCATTGAATATGCTGTCGGAAAAAAATAATGGATCGTAATGTTTGCGTCGGTTGTTATTTGCAACGACTACTTCCCAATAAAATCATGCATGCAGTGAAAAATAAACAAGCGCCACTAAAAACCAATAATGCTATTTGTTTCGTCAGCGAGTTTGCCCAATTTGACAACTAATGCTGAAGGAACGTTGCAGTGTCGGGTAAAACAGATAGTTAAACAGCTACGGCTTCCTTATTATACTTGCTTCTGTATTCAACAGGTGATAAACCGGTAATACGTTTGAATATGGTGCGGAAGGCTTTCACATCTGAATAACCGACCTCATACATGACTTCATTCACGTTTTTCCGCCCGGTTTCAAGATTCTTTTTTGCAGCTTCTATTTTTACTCGCTGGATATATTCAGTAACTGTGTTAGAGGTTGCTTTTTTAAACCGGCGCTCCATATTTCTTCTACCCAATGCAAGCATGGATGCCAGTTGGTCAACAGTTATTTTTTCCGAGAAATTATTTTCAATAAACTCCTGTGCTTTTTTCACCGGTTCGTCCTCGTGAGTCTTTTGACCGCTGAACATTCTGAATGGCGACTGGCTGCTGCGGTCTATATCAATCATAAATCGTTTCGAAATAATTACGGCAACATCGCGGCCTGCATATTTTTCTATAATATACGCTAGGAGGTTTACAAAAGAGTAAGCCCCGCCGCTTGTATAAATTCCATCATCTTCCGTCATTATTTTATCATCTACCAGGTTTACTTCAGGGAAGAATGTTTTAAAATCATTTGCCGCGAT
>Ga0207689_10002522_pt1 | contig 17012 bp, 16 predicted proteins | sample KBSMisM52_FD_184312 | JGI IMG/M metagenome (GOLD analysis project Ga0207689, IMG submission 184312) | Miscanthus rhizosphere microbial communities from Kellogg Biological Station, Michigan, USA - KBS Miscanthus M5-2 (SPAdes) (version 2) | ecosystem: Host-associated > Plants > Roots >... | reverse complement strand
CTGATGGGGGATTCTCCCGAAGCCCGTCGCGGCCGGTCGTCCTAGTCTTGGCTTGCACTCACCCAAGGAAGGACTGAGCCATGACTACCTTAAAGCTACCTACGAACGCTGATGCAGCCCTGCACCTGATCGAGGAAGGAGTCGCCTCGATCGAACTGGCGAGATCGCGCAGGCTCGCCCCGAAGGAAGCTGTTGCAAATCGCGAAAGCTTCGACGTCGTCGTGATCGGGGGTGGGCAAGCAGGCTTGTCGGTGGGATATCACCTCGCACGGACGAACGTTCGCTTCGTGATCTTGGACGCCAGTGACCGGATCGGCGATTCCTGGCGAAAGCGTTGGGATTCGCTGCGCCTATTCACACCCGCGAAACTCGATAGCCTAGATGGGATGCCCTTCCCTGCTCCGCGCAACTCGTTCCCTACCAAGGACGAGATGGGGAATTATCTCGAATCGTACGCGGCCCGCTTCAGGCTTCCAGTCCGCAGCGGCGTACGAGTCGAGGGGTTATACAGGCGTGGCGCACGCTATGTGATCAAGACAGGGGCCGTCGAGCTGGAAGCCGATCAAGTGGTGGTGGCAATGGCAAACTATCAGCGCCCGAAGGTGCCGGCTTTTGCGAATGCTCTTTGTGCCGAAATCGTTCAGATGCACTCGAACGACTATCGGAACCTAGCTCAACTCAAACCGGGGGGCGTCCTTATAGTTGGGGCGGGCAACTCGGGAGCCGAGCTTGCGATGGAGTCGGTCCGCGCCGGTCATCGAACATGGGTATCGGGGCGGGATACTGGTCATGTGCCATTTCGACCCGAGGGATTTGTTGGACGCAACCTGCTCGCGCCCTTCCTGCTTCGGTTTGTTTTCCACCGCCTGCTGACGGTCAACACCCCGCTAGGAAGGAAGGCACGACCCAAGGTGTTGGCTAAGGGCACGCCGTTGATCCGGATCAAACCGAAGGATCTTTCGGCAGCCGGCGTCCAGCGGGTCCCGCGCGTTGTCGGTACGCACAACGGCCGACCCTTGCTCGAAGATGGCCAAGTGCTGGACGTGGCAAACGTCATCTGGTGCGGCGGCTATTACGCCGGCTTCGAATGGATAAACCTTCCCGTCTTTGGCGATGACGGTCAGGTACTGCACCAGGGTGGTATCGTCGAGTGCGAGCCCGGCCTCTACTTCGTGGGGCTGACTTTCCTGCATGCGATGTCGTCCTCGATGATTCACGGCGTCAGCCGCGACGCGGCCCGTATCGTCAAGGTAATCAGTGCACGCCTCGGCACGGCGCGGCCGCGGACCGCTCAACACACAATGACTTCTGTCGACGAGGCGAGGCCGTAGGTGCCATGCTACGTGTTGCTTCAAATCTTCACGGCGGATAAACCTCGGCTTATTGCGCAGCCTCCTTGGCTATCGCGTTGAGTAATTCGTCCACCTGTTTCAGGACCTCTGTTGCCCCATCGATACCGTCCGCACGGGGTCGGCGGTACGCAATATGCACGACGTCTGCCTCCTTCGGAAGGACGTAGATCGCGATGCCATAGGGGCAATAGGCGAGCAGCCTTGCATCGGCTTCCATTGCCCGCCGGGAAAGAGTTGCACTACAGAATTCGAGCACCTCGGCTCGAAGATAAATCTGCTTTGCCGCAGCGAGGTCCCTACCGGTGCGCTCGAGCATTTCTCCCACCTTGGACTCATGGTTGACCACTAGGCCATGGTTCTCGATTGCAATCACCAGCATCTGCTTCACGTCATCGAATGAGCCGCGTACGGAGTAGTCGACCACAGCTTCGGCTCGCGCCAGTAGCGAGGTGGCCAGCAAGACCGATGGAAGGAGTACGGCAATGCGTTTCATCGCAAGTAACCTTTCGCCTGGGGAAGCGACAGATCAGGCACACAGCATCGGGGGGCGTGGCCAGGGGACATCGAGACACAGACGGGAATAGTACACCCGAGTCAGCGCGCAACACTCGGCGCTGATTCGAGTCCGGCTTCCAGGGCTACATCCCCTGGCGAGAATCTAGTGGGATCCTTGTGGGATCAATCGCGGCTTACGCCTATGTCCCGGCTCGAATCAACGAGTGATTCGATGGGGGCAAACATAAAGCCCGCGGAGGCGACTGGTATCCTCACGGATGCAGGCCTCCCGCGAGCCTCCTGGAAGCTAAAGCTTAGTTCGGCCGGTTACCAGAGACCGGGAACGGCCAAGCTGCCGGTGCGGGAGCGGGTTTTGGTGCTGCCGAAGCAGCGGCTGACTCGGCTGGCTTCGCAGCCGCTGGCTTTTTGGCCGCCTTTTTCTTCGCCGGCTTCTTGGCAGCCTTTTTGGCAGCCGGCTTTTTAGCCGCTTTCTTTTTCGCCGCAGGCTTTTTGGCGGCCTTCTTCTTGGCAGCCGGTTTCCGCTTCGCTGCTTTCTTCTTAGCGGGCTTCTTGGCAGCCTTCTTTGCAGCCGGCTTCTTAGCTACTCTCCGGACTGCCTTCTTGGCAGGCTTACGCGCCGGTGCCTTTTTCTTGGCGGCCGGTTTCTTCGCTACCTTCTTGGCAGCGGACTTCTTGGCCGGCGCCTTCTTCTTGGCAGCCGGCTTTCTGGCAGCAGCTTTCTTAACAGCCATGTTGACTTACTCCTGTCTAAGTTGAAAAAAACGCACCTTACGGCGCGACCACGCCACCCCGGATCGGCTCTGAACAAGCAGTCTGCCCGTGGTTACGCAGTTGGGTACCCGTCCCGGAACGGACGGAAAAAAGGCCGACAGCGCATCAGTCCAAAGACTGCCGCGCCAGCCGGCCCTAAGTATTGAATGCGCGTTCTCGAATTGAAAACGCAAATATCGTGATCCCGCTAAGGTCATCAATCCCAACTCAGCGCGCCTCCCGTCTGGTACTCGGTGACGCGGGTTTCGAAGAAATTCTTTTCTTTCTTTAGATCGATCATTTCCGACATCCACGGAAACGGGTTGGTCGCGCCCGGGTAGGGGATGTCCAGGCCAATCTGCTGGCAACGGCGATTGGCAACGAAGCGGAGATATTCCTTGAAGATCGGTGCGTTCAAACCCAGCACCCCGCGCGGCATCGTGTCCTCCGCATAGCGGTATTCGAGTTCGACCCCTTTGCGCATCAGCGCACCGACCTCATCGCGAAAGGCGGGTGTCCAAAGGTGCGGGTTTTCCAGTTTGATCTGGTTGATGACGTCGATGCCAAAATTGCAGTGCATGGACTCGTCACGCAGTATGTACTGATACTGCTCGGCGGCGCCAGTCATCTTGTTCTGTCTGCCAAGCGACAGGATCTGAGCGAAGCCCACATAAAAGAACAACCCTTCCATTATGCAAGCAAACACGATCAGGCTCTTCAGAAGTTTCTGATCTGCTTCCAGCGTGCCGGTCTTGAAGGCGGGATCGGTCAGCGTGTCGATGAAGGGGATCAGGAATTCATCCTTGTCCCGAATGCTCGCGATCTCCTGGTAGGCGTTGAAAACCTCGCCTTCGTCCAATCCCAGACTTTCGACGATGTACTGATAGGCGTGCGTATGGATGGCCTCTTCGAAGGCCTGGCGCAGCAGATACTGACGGCACTCAGGCGCCGAGATATGGCGATAGGTACCTAGCACGATGTTGTTGGCAGCAAGACTGTCGGCGGTCACGAAGAACCCCAGGTTGCGCTTGACTACGCGCCGTTCGTCCTCGGTCAGACCCGTGGGATCCTTCCAAAGAGCGATGTCCCTGCTCATGTTCACTTCCTGTGGCATCCAGTGATTCGCACACGAGGAGAGATATTTATCCCAGGCCCACTTGTATTTGAAAGGGACCAGCTGATTGACGTCGGTCTTGCCGTTGATGATGCGTTTGTCCTCGACCTTGATCCGACGATGACTGCCTGACGCCGCCTTACTTTCGACTGCAGCAGATGGCTTGCTCTCGACCGCGGTAGATGGCGCAATCGGAACGAAACTGGAGACAGTTTGCAGACCCAGTCCGGTCATGGTCGTCGGTTCGTCGAATTGCAGCATCGCGTGTTTCCTTGATCCGTTGTTCTTGTTAGCAAAACTTATGCCGTTGAATTTGCAGATGTCACATCACAGTGCATGCGAGTTGCACATCGCTTACTGACACACCTCGCACTCGGGGTTGTCGATGGCGCAGAACTTCGGCTCTTCGCCGCCCGCCTCTCGTGCAGGGGCCGCGGACATCCCGCCATCCGAGGGAACGGCATTGAGTTGCCCCGCTTTCACCGTCGATTTTTCGGCGTGGGTCGCACCGAGCGTACGCAGGTAGTAAGTCGTCTTAAGCCCTCGCAACCAAGCCAGCTTGTAGGTTTCGTCCAGCTTCTTGCCGGACGCGCCAGCCATGTAAATATTTAAGGACTGCGCCTGGTCGATCCACTTCTGTCGCCGGGCTGCTGCCTCGACCAGCCACGAGGCGTCGATCTCGAATGCGGTTGCATAGAGATTGCGGATCTCCGGAGGGATTCGATCGATCTTGGCCAGGGTGCCGTCGAAATACTTCATGTCGGCGACCATGACCTCGTCCCACATGTTGAGCTTCTTGAGGTCCTGGACCAGGGACTCATTCACTACCGTGAACTCACCCGACAAGTTGGATTTGACGTAAAGGTTTTGGTAGGTCGGTTCAATGCTGGCCGACACTCCAACGATGTTAGCGATAGTGGCCGTTGGCGCAATGGCCAGGCAATTGGAGTTACGCATGCCGAACTGACGGATGCGGCCTCGGAGAGTAGACCAGTCCAGGGTCGATTTGGTGTCGACTTCGACGTAGCCGCCGCGTTCCTCACGCAACAGCGCCAGCGTATCCTGCGGGAGGATCCCGCGGTGCCACAGGGAACCCTCGAACGTCGAGTAGGCGCCGCGCTCACCGGCTAGTTCGGTGGAAGCCAAGTACGCATAATAACTAACGGCTTCCATGGAACGATCGGCGAACTCTACCGCCTCCTTGGAGGCATACGGCACTCGCATGTGATGCAGGCAATCCTGGAACCCCATGATCCCGAGCCCTACCGGCCGGTGTTTGAAGTTGGCGTTGCGCGCCTTGTCCACCGCGTAGTAATTGATATCGATCACGTTGTCCAGCATGCGCATGGCTGTGCCGATGGTCGCCTTGAGCTTGTCGTGATCCAGCTTGCCGTCCTTCAGATGGGCCGCCAAGTTCACAGAGCCCAGGTTGCACACGGCGATTTCGCTGGATGAGGTGTTCAGGGTGATTTCCGTGCATAAATTGGAGCTGTGCACCACCCCGGTGTGCTGCTGGGGCGAGCGCAGATTGCACGGATCCTTGAACGTGATCCAGGGATGTCCGGTCTCAAACAGCATGGTCAGCATCTTGCGCCACAGCTGCGCCGCTGGAACCTTGCGGAATAACTTCAAGTCGCCGGCGGCCGCCTTTCGTTCGTAGGCGACGTAGGCCCGCTCGAAGACCTTGCCGAACTTGTCGTGCAGGTCGGGGACGTCAGAAGGGGAGAACAGAGTCCATTCGCCGTTTTCCATGACTCGTTTCATGAACAGGTCCGGCACCCAATTGGCCGTGTTCATGTCGTGAGTCCGGCGGCGATCGTCTCCCGTGTTCTTGCGCAATTCCAGGAATTCCTCGATATCGAGGTGCCAGGTTTCGAGGTATGAGCAGACCGCCCCTTTGCGCTTGCCACCCTGGTTGACCGCGACGGCCGTGTCGTTGACCACCTTCAGGAATGGGACGACGCCTTGGGACTTGCCGTTGGTTCCCTTGATATGAGATCCCAGTGCCCGCACCGGAGTCCAGTCGTTGCCGAGTCCTCCGGCGAATTTGGACAGCAGCGCATTCTCCTTGATGGCGTCGTAGATGCCCTCCAGATCGTCGGCCACTGTCGTCAGATAACAGCTGGACAGCTGCGAGCGGTGTGTACCGGAGTTGAACAAGGTCGGCGTCGAGCTCATGAAGTCGAAACTCGACAGTACGTTGTAGAACTCGATGGCGCGAGCCTCCCGCTCCACTTCATTGAGGGCAAGACCCATCGCCACGCGCATAAAGAAGGCTTGCGGCAACTCGATGCGGCGACCGTCCGAGTGGATGAAATACCGGTCGTAGAGTGTCTGCAAGCCAAGGTAGCCAAACTTGAAATCCCGGGCGGAATCCAGCGCTGCGCCCAGCGCCGTCAGGTCGAAACCGCGCAGCTGCGGATCGAGCAGCCCGGCAGCGATACCTTTATCTATGAATCCGGGGAAGTACTCGGCGTAACGGGTCCGCATGCCGGCATGCGTAACTTCTTCGCCTAGCACCTCGTACTGAATGCTGTTGAGCAGCAGCCGTGCCGTGACATAGCTATAGGCAGGGTCCTTCTCGATCAGGGCTCGCGCCGACAGGGTCGCGCATTTACGCACCTCGTCCATCGGAACGCCGTCGTACAAGTCCTTGTAGATGCTTTGCAGGATGAGCTCGGGATCGACCGACCGTCCCAAGCCTTCGCATGAATCTCTTACCAGACCTTGAAGGCGCGCAGGGTCCAGCGGCTGGGCCACACCCCCGTCGATCACACTGATGACCTGCGGCTTGGCCTCCGCCTGGGTCGCTGCCTTCTGCTGTGCACGCAGCCGCGCCCGCTCCTCGCGATACAGCACATAGGCTCGCGCCACATCATGCTCACCCGAGCGCATGAGACCAAGTTCGACCTGGTCCTGAATGTCTTCTATGTGCAAGGTGCCGCCGCCGGGCTGCCGACGCATGAGAGCGTTGACGACCAATCCGGTAAGCCTGGTGACCTGCTCGCGAACGCGCGCAGAAGCAGCTCCCTGGCTACCGTTGACCGCGAGGAAAGCTTTGGTCATGGCAACCGTGATCTTTCCCGGCTCGAAGCCCACCACGGCGCCGTTGCGCCGGATGACCTTGTACTGACCATAGTCCGCATCACGCGTCGCGGTTTCGTTTTCGATAGTCAGATTGGGGACCGAGGTGGAGATCGCGGTCTCAGTGGCCAGCTGCATTAAGTTCTCCTCATGTGTGCTTCATGTCGCCCTTCCGCGACATTGCTCTCCGACGCAGAATGTCAGCGAGCACGACGAATCTTGTGGTGCAGTTGGCGGCCGTGAGATTCGAGGTGCATCATCGCCAGCTATTCAGATGCGCTCAAGTTGCAGTCTACATGGCATGACACCAAACCACTACCTATTGTGTGTGCGATGCTGCATTTCCACTAATTCTAGTAGGGCGGCTGCGGCTGTCAAGACTTTTTGATGCGGGCGTGCAACTTCGCGATGCTGCGACGTGCGTGGGCGCAGACATGAATGCGAGCGGCAGCGTGCTTGTGCAGCGTCGCGGCTCGAAAAAAAGCGGAGGGAAATAAGTAGGTCGGCAGCACGGCAGGATTGCCCGCACGTCAGCGGAAAATCAGCGGATAGAAAAACGCTATCCGGAGACCAGCAACTCCACCGCCGTGCGCACCGTCGTAAGGTGGATGTCGACGGAGTCCTCGATGCGGCGCGCGTAGCCTCCCGCCATCGCGATGGCAACGGCCACCCCGGCGGACTGACACAACTCGAACACGAGGCGGTCACGGGCCGCCAGGCCCTTCTTCGTTATGGCGAGCCGCCCGAGACGGTCACCCTCGAACGGATCGGCGCCGGCCAGATAAATGGCAAGATCCGGCTGTGAGGCCGATAACGCTCGGCAAACGCCCGCCTCGACTGCGGCGAGGTAGTCCCGATCGCCCGTCGAATCGGGTAACTCGATGTCGAGGTCGCTTTCCTGTTTATCGAAAGGGAAGTTGTTCGCCCCGTGGACAGAAAGCGTGAATACAGTCGGATCGTCGGCCAGGATGGCAGCAGTACCGTTGCCTTGATGCACGTCGCAGTCGAGGATCGCTACGCGTCTGACCTTGCCTTCGGCCTGCAACGTCAGAGCGGCAATTGCACTGTCGTTGAACACGCAGTACCCTTCGCCGCGGTCGCGAAAAGCATGGTGAGTGCCGCCGCCGAGGTTGATGCCCACGCCGTCTTCCAGTGCAGCGCGCGCCGCTGCCAGCGTTGCACCGCTTGAGCGCCGCGAGCGCTCGACCAATTCCGGCGACCAGGGGAAGCCGATACGACGTTGCTCGTCGCTGCTCAGTTGTCCACCCTTTACGCGCGCCAGATAGTGGGCAGCATGTGCCCGCAGGATTTCTTTATCAGTGGCTCCTGGGGCAGACTGCAGACCGCCTGCTCCGGCCAATCCTTCTTCCTCGACGCGCGCACGCAGCAGCGCGTACTTGCGCATCGGAAAGCGGTGCTGTGCTGGGAGTGGCAGCACGTAGTGATCGGCGTAGAAGATTTTCAATGCTGCCCTTCCTCGGCACTTGGTGGCGCACTGGGGAAGGTCGTCAGCACGAGTGCGTCGCGCATATCCGCGCAACACGCGTCGCGAGCTTCCCTAGATCATCGAGCGGTAGCGCGGCCAGTCGAAGAACGGTCCAGGATCGCTCTTACGGACCGGGGCGATGTCTGAGTGACCAACGATATCCTGGATCGCATAGCGAGCACGCAGGCGTCGGGTAAGCCGCACCAACGTCTCGTACTGGATGTCCCGGAACGGTACGAAGTCGGAGCCTTCCATCTCGACTCCAATGGAGAAGTCGTTGCACCGACTGCGTCCGCCCCAGGTGGAGACGCCCGCATGCCAAGCGCGCAAATCACACGGGACGAACTGAATCAGCTCACCGTCGCGCGGAATATAGAAATGGCTCGAGACCTTCAGTCCCGTCAAAGTAAGATAAAACGGATGGTCGCTCGGGTCGAGACGGTTTTGGAACAGCTCGATCACGGCAGTTCCGCCGAATTCGTTGGGTGGTAGGCAGATATTGTGGATGACCAACAGCGACACGGGCATGGCGTCGGGCCGCTCATCGCAGTTGGGAGATGGCAGCTGGCGCGCGCCCGCCAAACGTCCCTGCGAATCGAACTCGGTGCTCCCAACAGGCTCCACGGTCATAGGCGCGACCCCGCTAATGCTGGTCGAAGGACCCTATCCGAACGTGCTTACTTGCCTTCCACGGCCGGAAGGCTTGCAGGAGATCGAGGCACGGCACCGGACGTGTTCTTTTCGCCAAGCGGCGACTCCGGCGGTTTCAACTTGTATTCGTGCGGCGCCTTCCACAGTATGGTAGTGCCGATGCGGCTCTTGGGATCGATCTTGCCCACGGCCTTCAAACCGGGCGCACTACCCATCAGCCCAACCTCCGACAGCGGCATCTTTGCAGAATAGTGCAGCCGGTCCTGCACCTTTGCATAGCTGAGCATGATGTCGCTGCCCTTCAAAGTCCACTTCCCGTAGGTGGTGGCGCGTCCCCGCTGCTTGCCGGGCTGACCGGGGAGCTGAAAGTCATACTCGCTGATAATCTCGGCCTTGCCCTTGTCGCGCAACTTGATGTACAGGCGCTCGTTGTCGGGTGAAACTGCAGCCTCCCACTCGCCAAAGAGTCCGGTGGTTCCAATTGCGAGGGCGGGAGCAGTCAGTACAGCCAGGCCCAGAAAGACCAAAAAACGAAGCATCATTTCTTTTGGATGTCAGCGTGCCGGCTTAGTTGATGCCGAGACGCTCCATGCGATAGCGCATCGCGCGGAATGTGATGCCCAGGAGCTTGGCTGCGGCGGTGCGGTTATACCGAGTCTTCTCCAGGGCCTCCAGGATCGCTTCCTTCTCCACCCGATCCAGATATTCCTGCAACGGCCATTTCCCGTCGGACCCCTCAGTTGTCTGCACCATCTCCATCGCGTCGGGGGGGGTCAGCTGAAGGTCGATCTTGGTGATGCGTTGCCCATCGCATAGCGCCATCGCGCGCTCGAGGATATTTTCCAGCTCGCGCACATTTCCAGGAAAGTCATACTGTGCCAGCGCCTGCATGGCGTCCTCCTCCAACGCCGGCCGCGTCACCTTCGCCTGCACCGCCAGCTTGTCCAACACCGCACTCGCGATCGCTGGGATGTCCTCGCGCATGTCTCGCAATGCGGGCATGCGCAGCTCGATGACGTTCAACCGATAGTACAAGTCATGACGGAATTTGCCCGACTCTACGCAATCAGCCAGGTTCTGGTGTGTGGCGCTAATGATACGCACATCCACCGCGTCTTCCTGGGTGGAGCCGACCTTGCGCGCCTTCTTCTCCTGGATCGCGCGCAGCAATTTGACCTGCATCGTGAGCGGCAGGTCCGCAACCTCGTCCAGGAACAGAGTGCCGCCATTGGCGGCTTGAAAGAAGCCGTCGCGCTCGGAGTCGGCCCCGGTGAACGCACCCTTCTTGTAGCCGAAAAACTCGCTCTCCATCAGGTTCTCGGGAATCGCCCCGCAGTTGACCGGCACGAACGGCCGATCGCGGCGCGCGCTCTTCTGGTGAATCAGCCGGGCCGCCAGTTCTTTTCCGCTTCCCGATTCGCCGGTGATATGTACGGGCGCTTCGCTGCGCGCCAGTTTTTCGATCAGGTCGCGCACGTGGATGATGGCCTGGGACTCGCCCAGAAGCCCCTTTTCGCCCGATGCCTCGGCAGCGGCCTTGGCCTCCGATGCCTTGGGGAGGCTGAGCGCCGATTTCACCAGGGTGCGCAGCTGATCGAGGCTGACCGGTTTGGAAACGTAGTCGTATGCGCCCGCCTTGAGGGCGGCGACCGCATTCTCGGTGTTTCCGTGTGCCGTGATAACGGCCACCGGAAGGTCGAAGTTACCCTTCGTAATGTGGTCTACGATTTCGAGCCCGGTGCCATCAGGCAGCCGCATATCGGTCAGACACAAATCGTAGTGCCGCGGGCCGGCAAGCTTCGCGACGGCATCCTTGACGCCCATGGCCCGCTCGACATCCAGACCCATGCGTAGCAAGGTCAACTCGATCAACTCGAGGATATCGACTTCATCGTCCACCACCAGGACGCAGCGCTGCGGCGCCGATGCCCGGCCGCCTGATCCTGTTCGCTCACTGCGCTTCAATTCTTGACTCCTCTAATGGCGACCACGAACTGAGCACCCCCGCCCGGCCGGTCGACGTAATCCAATGAAGCATTGTTGGCGTCACAGATCTCGCGGGCGATATACAGGCCCAGGCCAGTACCGCTCGCCGCGGTTGTGAAGAAGGGTTCGAACAGGTGCGGTCGGATGGCCTCCGGTACTCCCGGGCCATCGTCGGAGACCGATAATTCTACTCCAAACCCCGCGCCGCCGGTACGAAGCTGCAGACGGATGCTCCCGGCGCCGCGCTGGGAATAGCGTAGCGCGTTGCGACAAAGGTTCCACATGACTTGATTCAGGTGGCTGCGATCGAATATCGCCTGTGAATCACGCTCGATCTGCAGTTCTATCACCGCCTCCGGTACTTTTTCGATCTGGCAGAACTGCGCCACGAACGTACGTAAGAAATCCGCGAGCTGGAATGTCTCCCGATGCGCCCGGTCTCTCCGGTTCAACTTCAAGACGTCTTGCACCATCCGATCCAGCCGCTGCGTGTTGTCGTGAACGATGGTCAGGAGTCGCCGTTGCGTTTCGTTGAGCTCTAATTCCTCCAGCAGCAACTCTGCGGCGTGGTTGATGGCGGACAAGGGGTTTCTGATTTCATGTGCGATGTTGGCGGTCAGCCGACCCATGGCTGCCAGCTTCATCTGCTGGGCTTCGGCCTGGATGCGCGACAGATCCTCCAGAAATACCACCACACCGACGCTGCGACTGCGCCCCACGGGTACGAAGCGCGCGCCCGCAAGCTTGTGGGTCAGCACGGTCCGAAGGGGGTCCGAGCCGGCACCGGGATCCTCCCGCCAACGCTGCAGGCGCTCAGCCAGGGCCGGCGCATACTCTTTCAGCAGGAGTTCGCGCCCGGACTTAGGTATCGGACCTAGGATTTCTACTGCACGCCGGTTGATCTGGCGAATCACCCCGCGCTCGTCCACTACCAGCACGCCATCCTGCATGTCCTGGATGACCAGTTGATTGACCTGGGCCATGCTGGCGAGGTCCACTTCACGCTGTGCCGCCAGTTGTTCGCTCGCCTGGGTGTAACGCGCGAGGGTGTGCGCGAGCCAGGCGGTGGCGAAGTATCCCACGCTGAGCAAACCAGCCTGCACGAACAGAGTGACACTGGCGTCGCGATACAGTGCCTCGAAGGTATGCTCCATCAGCACCGCGATACTTGCCAGCGACGCAAAGAACAGCGTCAAGCGTCCGCGACTGATGATTCCCGCCGCGGCCAGCGAAGCCAGAAGAAGCAGTCCCAGTCCGCTGCTCACGCCTCCGCTGGCGTATGTGAACAGGGTGATAAAGAGCACGTCCACCGCCACGTGCACGGCGATCTGGAGGTTGAAATCCGGTCGACGCGAGGTGATGGTGATGAAGAACAGTAACGAGAAGACGATGTACGCAGCGCTCGAATACAAATAGAGCTGCATGTTCCGCGACCCGAATACCGAGTCGCTGAACACTACCGCTGTCACCAACAACAGCGTGGCGACGATCAGGCGATAGACATTGAAGTAGAACAGCGACCGCCAATAGGAGTCCGGGTAGCCCTGCTCGGCTCCCAGCGCTATCTCTGCGCGCGCGGTGAGTTGCTTGGCAATCAATTCGACGCCGGCGCTGCTCATGCGGGGTTCAGTCCTTACGCGCCCCCTGCACACCCAGCCTGCGATGCTCATCGCTGCAGAAGAACTCCCCCTTGGAGGTGATGCTCTCGCTGCGCGGCAAGTGCACGCGGCACACGGCGCAGCGCACCATGTCCTCACCTGCATTGTTGCCGGACGAGTCGGAGGAGTCCTGCCGCGGGACTGCGGGGCGTTCGCCCTGGCGCCGGACGCGGCTTACGATGAGATACACGACGATACCCAGGGCAAGCAGAAGGAGAAATTTGGCCACGGAACGATTACTGAGAAGGATTATCGGCGCGGAATTGAAAAGATGCAGTGGGATTCGGGCGGGAAGTCGTGATCCGCGTGCCGGGAATCATACCCCAGGGCCGGGATCGCCACCAAGATATTGCCGGTACATTGTGGGGACATTTGTCAGCGCATCGTGCGATCAATCCCCCCGGGGCCTGTGCGCAGGAAGCACTCGAAGTCTGTGCGCTGCCATGGCGTCGCTGGATGCGTGCTGGAGCAGCACTTCGATCAACTCGGGAGCTGGCCACGATGCCGATGGCATCGACCGCAAACCCGGAGAGGCAGGATAAAGGCGCGAATGGTCGGGGTGAGAGGATTCGAACCTCCGACTCCTGCGTCCCGAACGCAGTACTCTACCAGACTGAGCTACACCCCGAGGACAAGCATCTGCTACCGGCGGCCGCAAGCCGGCGTGATCGTGCAGGAGCGGCGGAAGCGTCAGTAGCTGCGGGAAACAGCGAACCCAACTAATTGTATCAGACTGTCGCGGTAGTTTGAACGCGGTAGCGGGTCGAGCGCAGCGATTGCGAGCTCGGATTCCTTGTCGGCTTTGCGTCGCGCATAGTCTAAGGCGCCGGTGTCCCGGATGGCTGCGAGGACCGGCGCGAAGTCATCGAGACCGCCACTTTCAATCGCGGTTCGGATGAGCGCCGACTGTTCGACGGATCCGAGCTGCATCGCCCGGATCAAGGGCAGCGTTGGTTTACCGCCAGCGAGGTCATCTCCCAAATTCTTCCCGGTCTGCGCATTTTCACCGGAGTAATCCAGCACGTCGTCGATGAGTTGAAAAGCCGTGCCGAGGTGCATGCCGTAGCGAGCGAGCCCATCCTCTACGGCTGGACTAACGCGCCCGAGGATCGCACCCAATCTCCCCGCCGCCTCGAACAACTTGGCGGTCTTGTAACGAATCACATGAAGGTAGTCTTCCTCGGTCACATTCGGATCGCGCGAATTCAGCAGCTGCAACACCTCGCCCTCGGCAATGACGTTGGTCGCCTTGGCCAGCACCTCCATCACGCGCATGTCGTTGAGTTCGACCATCATTTGAAATGCGCGCGAATACAAGAAATCGCCCACGAGAACGCTTGCAGGATTGCCGAACACGGAGTTCGCCGTGGCTTTGCCTCGACGCAGATCCGATTCGTCGACCACGTCGTCGTGCAACAAGGTCGCAGTGTGAATGAACTCCACCACGGCAGCGAGCGGGTAGCGCGCCGGGCCATCGTAACCGCACGCACCTGCAGCCAAAAGCACCAGCGCGGGGCGCAGACGCTTGCCACCGCTGCCGATGATGTGTTCACTTATCTGGCGCACCAACAGGACTTCCGAGTGGAGACGGCGGCGGATAACGTCGTCAACCGCTCGCATTTCATCGGCAATCAGGCGCTGGACCGGTTCGAGTGTTGCAGTGGACATGGGGCTGGTACTGGAGTAAGTCTGATCGGCGCCTCACGGCCACCGACTCCTCCAAGCATACCACTGCGCGCCGCCACCGCTGCGCCGACCGGCTAGACTGACGCTTGATGTCGAGAACGGCCACCCGAAAATCTACGACGGCTCAGGGGGGTTTGACCGTCGCCACCACCACCTGTATACTTCGCGGTTTTTCGGCAAGGCTTACAGGGACTTAAACCATGTATGCGGTCATTAAAACCGGTGGCAAGCAATATCGCGTGAGTGCCGGTGAGAAACTCAAAGTTGAAACGATCACTGCCGATGTCGGTGCGGAGATCACTTTAGACCACGTCCTGATGCTCGGAGACGGCGAAAACGTCACGATGGGCACGCCCTTGGTTGCTGGCGCCACTGTAAAGGCGACGGTCATCGCCCACGGTCGCGGCGAGAAGCTGAAGATATTCAAGATGCGCCGGCGCAAGCACTTCCGCAAGACGCTGGGGCATCGCCAGAACTACACGGAAATCCAGATCAGCGGAATCTCCGCCTGAGATTGAAGGAGAGCAGGTCATGGCACATAAGAAAGCAGGCGGGAGTTCGCGTAACGGTCGCGACTCCAACTCGAAACGGCTGGGCGTGAAGCGCTTTGGCGGACAATTGGTTCCCGCGGGCAGCATCATCGTACGTCAGCGCGGCACGCAATTTCACCCCGGCGAGAATGTCGGCATCGGCAGGGACCATACGCTGTTTGCCAAGGTAAACGGTTACGTGAAGTTCGCGGTCAAGGGTCCGAAGAGTCATCAGACTGTGATCGTCGAACCGGCCTGAGGAAATTCCGACCGGTCCCAAGGGATCTGTTCCGACCACCGGTCGGATCCAAATCCTGAAAGCCCTATCGGACCGATAGGGCTTTTTTTGTTTGCGGCAACATGAAATTCATCGACGAAGCGATCATCGAGGTGCATGCCGGCAAGGGTGGCGACGGCGTCGCGGCCTTTCGGCGTGAGAAGTACATCCCTCGCGGCGGTCCCAGCGGCGGTGACGGTGGGCGCGGCGGAACCGTCTACGCAACGGCGGATCGTAACGTCAACACCCTGGTCGAGTACCGCTTCGCCCGCATTCACCGCGCAAAAAACGGCGAAGGTGGCCGCGGCGCCGACTGTTACGGCAAAGGCGGTGACGACCTGACGCTGATCGTACCGGTGGGTACCGTGATTACCGACGCAGACACCGGTACCGTTGTTGCGGACATGGCAAGTCACGGCATGCGTGCCACGATTGCCAAAGGTGGTAGCGGCGGATTGGGTAACCTGCACTTCAAGTCCAGTACCAACCGCGCGCCACGCCAATTTACCCGTGGCGAACCAGGCGAATCACGCAAGCTGCGCTTGGAGTTGAAGGTCCTCGCCGACGTGGGCCTGCTCGGATTGCCCAATGCTGGCAAGTCCACTTTTATCCGGTCTGTATCGGCCGCCCGCCCGAAGGTCGCGGATTATCCGTTCACGACACTGCACCCGCATTTGGGCATGGTGCGTGTGGACGTCAATCGCAGCTTTGTGATTGCAGACGTTCCCGGCCTCATCGAAGGGGCAGCGGAGGGCGTGGGTCTGGGTCATCAGTTTCTGCGGCACTTGGCACGTACCAAGCTGCTCCTGCATCTAGTGGATCTCGCGCCGATGGAAGAGGGCGCGGATCCTGCTGCCGCTGCCCACGCCATCGTCTCAGAGTTGCGCAAATACGACGAGCAGCTCTATCGCAAGCCGCGCTGGCTGGTGTTGAATAAAGTAGACCTGTTGCCCGCGGAAGAGCGCCAAGCAGTGGTGGACGCCTTCATCCAACGTTACGCGGCGCTCATACCCGAGGATCTGGATCAAACAACGCCGCGGAACACGACAATCGTGCCGCGCAGCTTCGTAATCTCGGCCCTTACTGGCGAAGGATGTAGAGAGCTTACCTTTGCCATCGCGGAGTTCCTGGCGCAGACCGCACCGCAAGAAGATCCCGCAGCGGTACGCGAACCGGAGGCCGCGGGACTCTCCACCGAATAAGGGGCACGCCATGCCCGCCTCGGTGCTCGCCCGCGCCAAGCGCATCGTAGTGAAGGTCGGCAGCAGCCTGGTGACCAATCAGGGGCATGGGCTCGATCACGCTGCGCTCTCCGAATGGGCCGAGCAGATCGCAGAGCTCAAGCACCGCGGACGCCAGATACTGTTGGTCTCGAGCGGTGCGGTAGCGGAAGGCATGCAACGCCTGGGTTGGCAGCGAAGGCCGAGCCAGCTTCACGAATTGCAGGCAGCAGCGGCGGTTGGACAAATGGGTCTGGTCCAGGCCTACGAGTCATGTTTCCGCACCCACGGCATGCATGCAGCGCAGGTGCTGTTGACTCATGAGGACCTGGCCGATCGCAAACGCTATCTCAATGCCCGCTCCACACTGCGCGCGCTGCTCGAGCTCAACGTCATCCCCGTCATCAATGAAAACGATACGGTAGCGACCGAAGAAATCAAGTTCGGCGACAACGATACGCTCGGCGCTCTCGTCACCAATCTGGTCGAGGCCGATGCCTTGGTCATCCTCACGGATCAGCCTGGGCTTTTCACTCGCGATCCGCGCCGGTACACCGACCGTCTTGTCCAGTGGGCGCGAACCCGTCCTCACCAGGTCTTCCTGGCGCGGCGTCCGGCCGGCGGTCCATCGGTCGGCGTCTGGGAGACGATCACCTACAGCCAGACCCTGATGCGCGTGCGCGCCATGCAGATGAACGACGC
>Ga0207689_10002521_pt1 | contig 17012 bp, 14 predicted proteins | sample KBSMisM52_FD_184312 | JGI IMG/M metagenome (GOLD analysis project Ga0207689, IMG submission 184312) | Miscanthus rhizosphere microbial communities from Kellogg Biological Station, Michigan, USA - KBS Miscanthus M5-2 (SPAdes) (version 2) | ecosystem: Host-associated > Plants > Roots >... | reverse complement strand
GATATAGTAAAGGACCTGCGCACGATTGTGCGCTGTCGTTTTGGCCCAGCCTTCGGCCTTGCGGGCGGCTTCCACAGCGTTGCGAATGTCTTTGCGATTGCCGAGAGATGCTTCGCCTAGCAGTGAGCCACTGGGGCTCCGGACCTCCATGCTGTATCCAGAATCCGGTCGTGCTTGCTTGCCGCCAATGTATAGCTTCACTGTGCGATCAATACCGTTGAGTGCAGGCTCTGTTTCGTCATCCCTGGTTTTGTCCGCAATGTGCTTCGCGGCCACGAATGTCGCGCTCTTGAACCACTTCGGTTCCAGATACTCCAATAAGCCTTCTCGGCCGCCTTCGCGTCCGTATCCGCTTTCGCGATAGCCACCGAAACCGCTGGAAGCGTCGAAGAGATTAGTACAATTCACCCACACCACCCCTGCTTTCAACTGCGCCGCAACGTGCAACGCAACATTGATGCTCTCGCTCCAAACGCAAGCCGCGAGCCCATAAACCGTGTTGTTGGCGAGTTCGACAGCCTCGCTGGGAGTGCGAAATGTCATGGCGGCCAGAACCGGGCCGAAAATTTCCTGCTGCGCAACAATAGAACTGGGATGAACATTGCTCAGCAGGGTGGGTGGGAAATACAGCCCCTTCGAGGGTAGCTGAATTTCGGGCTGCCAACAGGTCGCGCCCTCAGCGATGCCCTGGTTCACCAACCTTTGAATCCGGTCAAGCTGAATGCGATCTATGATCGCGCCGATATCAATGGCCTTGTCGAGAGGCGGTCCGGCGCGCAGCGTGCTCATGCGATCACGTATCTTCCCAATCAACGACTCGACAATGCTCTCCTGCATGAGCAGGCGTGAACCAGCGCAACAGACCTGGCCCTGGTTGAACCAGATCCCATCCACCAGCCCTTCGACCGCACTGTCGAGGTCGGCGTCTTCGAAAATTATGAAGGGAGACTTTCCTCCCAACTCCAGCGAGAGTCGCTTATGACTCTGAGCAGTTGCGCTGCGAATGGCACGGCCCACTTCGGTGGAGCCTGTGAACGCGATCTTGTCCACATCCGGATGTTTGACTAAGGCTTCACCGGTTGAGCCATCGCCGGTCACGATATTTACTACACCCGCAGGCAGCTTGATTTCTTGACAGATTTCAGCAAACGCCAAAGCGCTAAGCGGCGTGAACTCGGCTGGCTTCAGCACAACTGTGTTTCCGGTTGCCAGTGCCGGCGCAATCTTCCAGGCAAGCATCAGCAGTGGGAAATTCCAAGGAATGATCTGCCCCACAACCCCACAAGCTGTGTAGTCAGGAAATTCTTGTTCGAGTAGTTGCGCCCAGCCCGCATGATGATAGAAGTGTCGCGCGACCAACGGGACGTCGATATCGCGGCTCTCGCGAATAGGCTTGCCATTGTCCATGGTCTCGAGCACGGCGAGACGGCGCGAGTGTTTTTGAACTTGTCGCGCGATGGCATACAGGTAGCGTGCGCGTGCATGAGGGCTGAGAGACTGCCATGCCGGGGCCGCTGTGCGCGCTGCCTTAACGGCGGCGTCCACATCAGCAGCAGATCCTTGCGCAACACTGGCGAGTTTCTCGCCAGTGGAAGGATCAGCGGTTTCAAAGTATTTTCCAGCGGACGGATCCAACCAGTTTCCGTTAATAAAATGTCCTAAGCGGCGGCCGTGACGATCAAGCCACGCGAGCGCCTCTTTCGGATCCTCCGGGGCTGGGCCGTATTCCATGGCAACGAATTTTTCAGCAACGCTCATGCGAGAATTTTTTGCTGACGCGACTCACGCAATCGGATGGCGATAATCCGCCGAATAACGTCCGGTCACGTGATGCTCCAGTTGTCGCTCGATGTCATTCAACAACGAGCTGGCCCCAAAACGAAAGAGTTCCGCGTTCATCCATGGAACTCCGAGTTCCTCTTTCATCAATGCCAGCCATTCGATGGATTGTTTGGCCGTGCGAATACCGCCAGCCGGTTTAAACCCGACCGCCATGCCAGTTTCCTGCGCGTATTCGCGGATGGCGCGCGTCATGACAAAACCCACTGGCAAGGTTGCGTTAGTCGACTCTTTGCCGGTGGAAGTCTTGATGAAATCAGCGCCGGCCATCATGGCAACAAAGCTGGCGCGGGCCACATTACGAAGTGTAAGCAGGTCTCCGGTCCCAAGAATGACCTTCATGTGTACCGGGCCACAGGCCTGTTTGAAGGATGCGATCTCGTCGTAGAGTTCCTGCCATCTTCCGCCAAATACGTGAGCGCGTGTGATGACGACGTCAATTTCATTTGCCCCTGCTGCGACTGAACGGCGGATTTCGTTTACGCGGTCTGAGAGTGGCGAAAGCCCTGCAGGAAATCCGGTAGAAACTGCCGCTACACGGATTCCGCTGCCTTCGAGCGCATTGCGTGCGGTTTCTACAAACCGGTGATATACGCAGACTGCCGCTACTTGAATTCGAAGATTTTCAATTCCTAGCTGTTTTACTAGTTCCTGCTGAATTGGCTGTCGGGCCTTCGCGCACAGGCGGCGAACCCGCTCGTCTGTATCGTCTCCAGAAAGCGTAGTAAGATCCATGCACGTTACCGCCCGCAGTAGCCACGCCGCTTGCCAATCCTTTTTTACCGTCCGGCGAGCGACGTGAGTTTGCGCCCGGCGCTCAACGGCACTCGTATTGACGCGTGCCTGTCTCACCCAATCAAGATTCAATGGAATGCCACGATTCGAGAGTAGAGGTCGCCCATTAAGCGTTGCCAGCGGTGCCTTTAAATCAGAATGCAAAGAATCAGTTGGAGCGTTAGCACCACCGGAATGTCGGATCTTTTCCACCGCCATATGGATGTCCTTAGCCGGGAGTAGGATGCGGCGTTTCCTCCCGTTGGTAACGTGGCCTATCTTAACGCTTGCGGAGCCAATTGTACGGCACTTTGACCTTGACTCTCACAAATCTCGAAGCATAGGCTACATCGCCGAGTCTTACGCAAACCAATGAGAACTCCTCAACCGGTTGGGCTGTCGGGGTTTCGTAAGTCAATTCCTAGTTTTTTCGCCGTTTTCCTGCTGGCGGTATTTGCCGTGCCAGCTTCAGCTGCCAAGAAAATCATCCTCGATACCGATCCGGGCACCGATGACGCGCTTGCCCTCATGTTGGCACTCAATTCGCCGGAATTGGACGTACGGGCCATCACGGTGGTGCCAGGAAACGTCACGCTGGCCATGGGAGTAGAGAATGCCCTACGTATGGTGTCGTTGGCCAACCGCTGCGATATCCCAGTCGCGGCAGGAGCATCCAAGCCACTGTTTCAGAAGTTGATCACGGCTGAATTCTGGCATGGGAACAACGGCCTGGCAGACATCGATCTGGCGCTGAGTAAGTGCAAAGTGGACGCCCACTTTGGCCCCGACCTCATCATTCAACTGGTGAAGGCTTCGCCGCATGAGATTACATTGGTTCCAGTCGGTCCTCTTACCAACATCGCGATAGCTGTGCAAAAAGATCCTTCGATCGTTCCGCTGGTGAAGGAAGTCATCCTGATGGGAGGCTCCATCAGCGGCGGCAATGTGAATGCTGCTGCGGAAGCGAATATCTACAACGATCCTGAGGCGGCCCAAATAGTTTTCCAGGCGGGCTGGCCGATCACTATGTCCGGCCTCGAAGTCGGTAACAAGGCCCTGTTCACGCAGAAATATCTTGATGAATTGGGCCAAACTCATGGCCCGGTCAACGATTTTATCTACAAAGTTGGCAAGTTTATGCTCGACCTCTCGGCCAAGTTCGGTGATTCTGGTGCGCCGATGTATGATCCATCAGCCGTCGCAATCGCCATTGATCCAACATTAGTGAAAGTACAAGAGATGCACGTCGACGTCGAAACCAAGGGCGAGTTTACGCGCGGAGAAACCGTCGGCAATCGCAGTGGATACATAGAACGAAATGTCCTTCATGGAGATCACTACGTAATCGAAGGCACTGACAAAGTCGCACCCAATACTAAGGTCTGTGTTGATGTCGATGCGGACCGATTCTTAAAGCTCTTTGTCTCCAGAATTCGTAAGAAGTGAATTCGGAGATCTTTGTCTGCGGAGAGTGAGCAGCAACGTTTTCCCGCGCATAAACTGCTCAAGGAGAAGCAATGTATACACCGCATAATCTGGAAATCGCATTGTTGATGATGATTACCAGCGCCGTCTGCTGGGGCTCGTGGGCCAACACTTATAAAGGCGTCAAGAATTACCGCTTCGAACTCTTCTACTGGGATTACGCTGTCGGAATTTTTTTCATTTCCCTGATTTTTGCCCTCACGCTGGGAAGCTCCGGAAACGATGCCAACAGCTTTCTCAACAATGTCCACTCCGCAGATACGTCCAACATAGTGTCGACGATGGTTGGTGGGGCGATATTCAACCTGGCAAATCTTCTGCTGGTGGCGGGAATTGATATGGCTGGTCTTGCCATCGCCTTTCCGGTTTCGATTGGCATCGCACTCGTTGTAGGCGTGGTCTCGAGTTACGCTCTCCAACCCAAGGGAAATGTAGCACTACTCGCCGCCGGAGTACTTTGCGCAGTGATCGCTGTCATCCTCGATGGCAAAGCATACGGAAGCCTTGCTAGCACAGGTCGCGTTGTTTCCAAAAAGAGCATCGTTACTTGTATTGTTTCCGGAGTTCTCATGGGATTGTGGGCGCCATTCGTAGCCCATGGCATGACGCACGGCAATACGCTCGGGCCATACAGCATTGCTGTGTTTCTGACGCTTGGCGCTCTCCTTTCCTGCTTCATCTGGAATATCTATTTCATGAGGAAACCGCTCGTGGGGGAACCCGTTAGTTTCAGCGGATTTTTCTCAGGCCCAGCCTTGGGCCACATGCTGGGACTGCTGGGCGGTATCATCTGGGGCACGGGAATGGTCTTCAATCTAGTGGCTGCCAACTTCACAGGTGTGGCCATTTCCTATGCAATTGGCCAATCTGCTCCGATGGTCGCCGCGCTGTGGGGTGTGCTTGCGTGGAAAGAATTTAAAGGTGCAGGCAGTCGCGCCAAACTTTATCTAGTGCTCATGTTTGTTTTCTATTGCTTGGCAATTTTGTTGGTCGCAAGGGCTAACGGGTAAAGACTATGTGACGCAGGCCGCGCTTGATACTTAGAGGCCCTGTGCTAAGAATCCTTCTGAACGCCGGCCTCAATTTCCGTAATTACCGCCCGCAGCAGCGCGACAAAATCTCCTCGTACGCGTTCACCTGTTTCAAGGACCTCTTTGTGATCCAGAGGTTTGTCGAAAGTTCCTGCAGCCATGTTGGTCACGCAGGAAATCGCGAGCACTTTCAACCCCATGTGTCGCGCGCCAATTACTTCGGGGACAGTTGACATCCCCACCAGATCGGCTCCGATCGTTCTCAGATAGCGGATTTCCGCCGGGGTCTCGTAACTCGGACCGAGAAGCGCAGCGTAGACACCCTGATACAAGTTTTTACCGAGTTTTTTTGCGGCGGTGAGAGCCATTTCACGATAGGGCTTGTAATAAGCCTGCGTCATGTCCGGGAACCGCGGTCCCAGGCGTTCGTCATTTGCGCCTACTAGCGGGTTCTGGCCCTGCAGATTGATATGATCGGTAATGATAACCAGCGCTCCCTGTCCATATTCGAGGTTGATACCTCCCGCAGCACAGGTGAGTATGACCGCGCGAACTCCCATTCGCCCAAACACACGCACCGGGAATGCAACCTCCTTGGCCGAGTAGCCTTCGTAGAGATGAACTCGTCCTTGCATTGCAGCAACTGCAACGGTGCCGCTTTTACCAATTACCATCTGTCCGGCATGTCCAATAGCAGTAGATCGGGGAAAAGCAGGGATCTTGGCGTAAGGAACTTTTACCGCTTCTGTCAGCTCATCGGCAAAACCGCCCAGGCCTGACCCCAGAACCAATCCAATTCGTGGACGGAGCGATGTTTGCGAAAGCAAGAAAGCAGCAGCAGATTCGGCCTGCGTGAAGTCGTCGGTCATGTGAGCATGCTTCGGTATTGTACTCGGTCAAGTTACTTACACCTGTACAATCGCCCAATGCCTCGAAACTATTCAGCAATGCTCGCTGTAGCCCTCACCGAAGCCCGTAAGGGACTCGCAGAGGGAGGAATTCCTATTGGCGCGGCAATCTTTGACGGCGATGACCGACTGATCGGTTCTGGCCACAATCGCCGCCTGCAGAACGACGATCCTTCAATGCACGGCGAGACCGATGCTTTCCGCAACGCCGGACGCCAGCGCAGTTATCGCAATCTGATTATGGTTACAACGCTTGCGCCCTGCTGGTATTGCAGTGGTCTGGTGCGCCAGTTCGGCTTCGGCACTGTCGTGGTCGGCGAAAGCAGGAATTTTCAAGGCGGCCTTGACTGGTTGCGGTCTCTGGGAATCGACGTAGTCGATCTCGACTCCCAGGAATGCGTTTTACTGCTTGGCGACTACATACGTGCGAACCCGGAGGTGTGGAATGAAGATATCGGCGAGGACTAAATCCCCAATAAGCGATCATGGATTTTGGAAGGCAGCGATAGTGACAACGTCCCTACCGCGTTTTTTGGACTCATAGAGACATTGGTCTGCAATTTCGAGCAATTCATCTGCTCTATCCAATAATGAGGTTACCCTGATCCAAGTTGTCTACGTCACAATTCGCAAATGCGCAAAATTACTGAAGTTATGCTGAGTTGCGCAGAATTGGGATCTAGTCCCAGAACTCTTCGGTTACTTCATGGCGAGATATACGTATCGCAATAGGAACAGCGCCGTCAGTACCCATACAAGTAGTGGTACTTCGCGAATTTTGCCTGCTGCAACCTTAACCAGCGTGAAGCAAATCAATCCGAGGCTTAGGCCCGTAGCGATGCTGAAGGTCAACGGCATAGCGAGCATGGTAATGAAAGCAGGAGCGGCTTCGGTGAACTCGTGCCATTCGACACGAGAGATGGATTCAGTCATTAACGCGCCGACTAGAACCAAGGCTGGCGCCGTGGCATACGCGGGAATCGCTGTCGCCAAGGGTGAGAAAAACGTGGCCGCCAGAAACAGCACTGCAACTGCAATGTTACTCAATCCCGTGCGTGCGCCGGCCGCGACACCGGCAGCGCTCTCGATGTAACTCGTAACTGTAGATGTTCCCGTCAACGCCCCGAAAATCGTCCCTACAGCGTCCGCCGTTAGTGCCTTGCCAACACGAGGAATTTTCCCGTTCTTCACGAAGCCAGCCTGCTCACAGACTCCGAGCAGCGTACCAACGTTATCGAAGAGGTCTACAAACAAAAATGCAAAGGCAATTTCAAGCAAGCCCAGATGACTTGCTCCGCGCAAGTCGAGTTGCAGCCAGGTAGAGGACGGCTGCGGCATAGAGACAATAGTTGCCGGCCACGCCGCAACTCCGCGAAGAATTCCTGCAAGCATCGTGCCTAGAATTCCCAGCAGGATTGCACCTTTAACTTTGCGCGCTGTCAGGATGAGCGTAAGTGCGAGTCCAAAACACGCCATTTGCACTTCCGGGCTGGCGAAGCTGCCAATGCTTACAAACGTAACCGGATTGGCGACAACCATCTTGGCATTCTGCAAGCCGACGAAAGCGATAAACATTCCGATGCCAGCCGCCGTTGCATGCTTCAGGCAATCCGGCATGCCATTGACGATCTGCTCGCGAACCCGCGTAACCGTCAGTACTAGAAAAAGTACGCCGGAGAAGAAAACCACTCCCAACGCCGTCCGCCACGGAACCTGCATGTTGAGGCAGACGGAGTAAGTGAAATAAGCGTTCAACGACATTCCCGGTGCCAGTGCGATGGGATAGTTGGCGTACAGTCCCATGACCAGCGTCGCAGCTGCTGCGGAGATGCAGGTCGCGAACAGAGCACCCTCAGGTGGAATCCCCGCATGCGACAAAATTTGCGGGTTCACAATGACGATGTATGCCATCGTCATAAATGTGGTGAGACCACCCAGCATTTCCTGTTTTATGGTTGTCTGATTTTCAGCAAGCCGGAAATAGCGTTCGATCAATGGTTTCCTCAGCGAGTGTTCGGGAAAGCTAGTAGCGAATCTTGTCCGGTTTCTCTTCCCAGGCGCGAAAGGCTGCAAGGGCCTCTTCTCGCATGGTCTGGGTCATCGGGATTGTACGCGTAGTTGGCGGTTGTCCGATCTCGTGATAGATCGCCGAATCATCAAATCCGGCCCGGGACGCATCCGCAGCACTACCTGCATAGTAAACATGCGCGACCCGCGTCCAATAGATTGCCCCCAAGCACATCGGACACGGCTCACACGATGTATAAAGCTCGCAGTCTTTGAGCTCAAAGCATGCGAGTTTCTCGCAGGCTTGGCGTATCGCCAAAACCTCAGCATGAGCCGTGGGATCGTTTCTGGCAGTGACTTGATTCACGCCTTCTGCGATCATTTTTCCAGCTTTCACCACGACGGCCCCAAACGGTCCACCGCGGCCGGAGCGGACATTCTCGACAGAGAGTTCGATAGCACGCGCCATGAAGTGATTGTTCATGCTTTGCTCTACGAAACGCCCAAGGTTATGCTGAACCGAGAATCTGGAACGTGGCCTCTTTGGGCTCCAGACAACAATGCTTCATCCGTTGATATAGGGAACCAAGTGAGTTTGCAAGCTTTTCTATCGCGCCGCCTAGTAATGCCGGAGGGAATACGGCCCGGCGCAATACTGGTCGAAGGCGAGCACATACAGAACGTCGTGGGCCCGAGCGAGGTCCCAATGGACGCTGAAACCCGCGATTTTGGCGAAGCCGCGATTCTGCCCGGGCTCGTTGATTCCCACGTGCATATCAACGAACCCGGCCGCACCGAGTGGGAAGGCTTCGCAACCGCAACTCGCGCCGCCGCTGCCGGAGGATACACCTTACTTGTGGATATGCCTCTGAACTGCCTTCCGGCAACCACGAATGTTGCTGCCCTTGAAGCAAAACGAACTGCTGCACGCGACCAATGCTGGGTCGATTGGGCAGCATGGGGCGGAGTAGTGAGTGACAACCAGAATGACCTCGAAACCCTCGCAGCCGCAGGTGTGCTTGGCTTCAAGTGTTTTCTCATCCATCCTGGAATTGATGGCTTCACCATGGTCACGGAGAAACAGCTGCGTGCTGCCTTACCGCATCTGGTGCGGACCGGCCTTCCATTGCTCGTGCATGCAGAGCTCCCCGGACCAATAGACACGGCCACTGAAAAGCTCTTGGATGCGGACTGGCACCGCTACTCAACATATCTGCAATCGCGTCCCGACGAGGCAGAACTCTCAGCGATCCGCTTGATGTTGTCTTTGTGCCGTGAATATCGTTTTCATTTGCACATTGTTCATCTCGCAACCGAGAAGGCACTTCTAGAGTTGTCTAAGGCGCGTGCCGAAGGGCTTACAGTAACCGTGGAGACATGTCCGCACTATCTGCATTTGGCCGCCGAAGACATTGCGGACGGAGCCACTCTTTGCAAATGTGCACCGCCCATTCGCAACCGAGAAAATCGCGACAGGCTGTGGCAAGGATTGAAGGAAGGAACCATCGATCTGGTTGCGACCGACCACTCCCCATGTCCACAGTCCATGAAGGCGCTTGAAGAGGGAAATTTCAAAACTGCATGGGGCGGCATTGCCAGCCTTTCTGTCGCGCTGCCGGTCATGTGGACCGAAGCCAGCAGTCGCGGATTTAGCCTCACTGATATTGCTCGCTGGATGGCCGCAGGGCCCGCACGATTGGCAGCACTCAACAAAAGTAAAGGTCGAATTACTCCTGGATATGACGCGGATTTCGTTGTGTTCGATCCGGAAGTCGAGTTTCTTGTGACTGAAGACCGCTTGCACTACCGGCACACCGTTTCTGCATATCGCGGAGAGAAGTTTCGTGGCGTGGTGAAAGCGACCTACCTCCGGGGAAAGTGTGTGTTCGCGGACGGCAGCTTCGCCTCGAAACCTAGCGGACGTGAGTGCCCAGTCTAGGCAATAAATTACCAATCATTTCCATCAGAAGACCCAGTTTCCTTGTGAACCCGCCTGTCATAGACTGTTCCATCATTGATGAATCACGAACCCATCATCGGCACGGCAGTCCCGCGCAAGGAAGGACGGAACAAGGTCACTGGAAAAGCCCAGTATGTGGACGACATGGTCCTGCCAAACATGCTCTATGGGGCCACGGTACGGAGCCAGATTCCACGCGGCAGAATTAAGAACATCAAATTCTCTCCGGGAATTAATTGGAGTGAATTTGTAGTTGTTTCCGCCAAGGACATTCCCGGGAAAAACTGCATCTCGTTGATCATGGACGATCAACCCTGCCTGGCGCAGGAGGCCGTCAATCATCCGGAAGAGCCGATACTCCTACTGGCCCACCGCGACCGCTATGTCCTGGCCAAAGCGGTTGAGGCCGTTTCAATCGATTACGAACCTCTTCCCACCGTTTTTACCATTGAAGATAGCGAGCGCTGCTCCGAAATCATTTGGGGATCAAACAATACTTTCAAAACTTATTTGGTTACGAAGGGCGATGTTGACAGCGTCTGGAAAGACGCGGCCTACATTGTGGAAGGTGAATACACCACCGGAGCACAAGAACAGCTCTACATCGAAAACAACGGAATGATCGCGTCCTGCGACGCTGGCCAGGGCATTACGGTTTGGGGATCCCTGCAGTGTCCGTATTACGTGCATAAGGCACTCATGGCGCTATGCAATCTTACAGCGGACAAGGTTCGCGTCGTACAGATGGAAACGGGTGGGGCGTTCGGCGGCAAGGAAGAGTACCCTTCAATGATTGCCGCGCATGCTGCACTCCTGGCAGTCAAGTCCTGTTGTCCGGTGAAAATGATTTATGACCGCATGGAGGACATGGTAGCTACAACCAAACGCCATCCTTCGCGGACACGTCATCGCACAGCCCTAAGCAAAGACGGAAAAATTCTTGGTGGCGAGATCGAGTTCATCATTGATGGCGGCGCCTACTGCACCCTGTCCCCGGTGGTGCTTTCGCGTGGCACGATACACGCGGGCGGTTCTTACTTTTGGCCGAGTGTTCGCATTCGCGCTAAGGCAGTCGCTACAAATGTCCCGCCGCACGGGGCCTTTCGAGGTTTTGGCGCGCCCCAGAGTTTATTCGCTCTTGAGCGGCACATGGACCACATAGCAGAAGTTGTGGGGTTATCTTCAGTTGAAATCCGCCGCCGAAATTTTCTCAAGCCCGGACAGACAACAACCACCGATCAAGTCGTACGTGAGGAGATTGATTTGAACAAGCTCCTCGACCGCGCACTGGAACTTTCTGACTACCACAAGAAGAGAATGAGTTTTTCCCAAAACAATACCAGCGGTGCAACAAGAAGAGGAATGGGCATCGCCGCTTTCCTGCACGGGGCAGGCTTCACCGGCTCCGGCGAGCGCTATTTGAGTTCTGTGGTCGGTGTCGAAGGTGGTGCGGATGGCAGGCTTCGCGTACTGGTTTCCAGCACAGAGTTTGGGCAGGGAACTAAGACCGTCCTAAGTCAGATTGCAGCCGAAGCGCTGGGCCTTCGCTATGAGGATGTGACGGTTGCGCAGGCGGATACAACTGAAGTCCCAAACAGCGGGCCTACTGTCGCGTCGCGTACAGCGATGATCGTCGGAAAGCTGGTACAGTTGGCGGCCTTGGGAATCAGGCAGACGCTTTTCTCAAGCGGCACTTTGAAGGAATCTTACTCACCGGAGGAATTTCGGATCGCTTGCCAGAACTATGTTGCTGCACACGGACCATTTCGTTCCTGGTCGCATTATGAAGAACCTAAGGGTGTTTTTTGGGACGACGAAAAATATCGGGGAGAAGCGTACGCCGCATTCGCCTGGGCGGTTTACATCGCAGAGGTCGCAGTTGATATGGTGACTTACAGCGTTTCCGTGGAAGACTTCGTAGCATTGCAGGAAGTCGGCAAAGTGCTGCACCCTGTGTTGGCACAAGGGCAGATCATTGGCGGTATCGCGCAAGCAATTGGATTTGCATTGTATGAGAACGTTGCCTGGCAGAACGGACGTATGCAAAACGGACAGATGACCAATTACATCATGCCGACATCGGCCGATCTGCCGCCGATTCGTGTGTACTTTGAAGAGTTGGGCAACGTTCACGGTGCGTTCGGCGCCAAAGGAATTGGCGAGCTTCCTATGGATGGGCCGGCACCCGCAATCGTCAATGCGGTCAAGGACGCGCTCGGAGTCAACTTCAATTCGATTCCGCTGCTGCCGGAGGACATCTTCCATGCCTTGGCGGCAAAAGGCGAAGAAGCTTATCTCAAAGGTGTGAAATGAGTGCCCCTTCGGCCGGAACGATGCCTTGCGAGATCTCGTTTGTTGTTAACGGCGAGCAAAGGACAGTTCGCGCCCATCCCATGGAAAGATTGCTGGATGTCTTACGGCAACAACTCAGCCTGACCGGAACAAAGGAAGGCTGCGGAGAAGGGGAGTGCGGCGCCTGCTCGGTGTTGCTGGACGGGCTCATCGTGAATAGTTGCCTCATACCAGTGCTGCAAGCGAAAGGCACGGAGGTGGTCACCATCGAAGGCCTCGGCGCAGATGACCGCTTGCATGCTTTGCAAAAAGCATTCCTCGAATGTGGCGGCGCGCAGTGTGGCATCTGCACGCCGGGAATGATTCTGGCAGCAACACATCTGTTGAATAAAAACCCTCGGCCGAAGTTACAAGACATTCGCGAAGGGCTTGCAGGAAATCTCTGCCGCTGCACCGGATATATGCAAATCATTGAGGCAGTGATCGCGGCTGCGCACGAAAGCCCAACCCCATGAGATCAAACCCAGCCGACTACGATCTGGTTGCACCCGACAGCTTGCAGGCAGTGATATCTCTTCTGGCTGAAGAACCCGGGAAGTGGCTCCCGATCGCGGGAGGCACCGATGTGATGGTGCAGTACGCTGCAGGCAAGCTGCCCTCGAGAAAATTGGTCAGTATCTGGAATCTTCGCGAGTTGCGGAGGATTGAGGTCCTTGAGGACGAAATTCAGATAGGCGCTGGATGCACCTATACCGATCTGCATGAGCACGCAACGATCAACGCAGAATTTCCGTTATTGGCGAACGCAGCGCGATGGACGGGAGGAATCGCGAACCAGAATCGCGGAACGCTCGGAGGGAACATCGTTAACGCATCACCGGCCGCTGACTCTCTGCCCGCGCTGCTGGTTTATGAAGCCGAATTGATACTGGTTTCAGTTCGGGGCGAGCGCCGGTTACCGTATGTGGCATTTCACACCGGTTATAAAAAGATGCAGTTAGCGTCCGATGAGTTGATTCGGGCCGTTTGCCTCTCCAAGCGATATTCGGAATATTTTCCCTATACTCGCAAGGTTGGAGCACGCAATGCGCAGGCCATTTCCAAAGTCTGCATCGCGGCGCTGGGTCGGCTTACCGAAAACGCGATAGAAGATATTCGCATCGCTCTCGGAAGTGTTGCACCCATCCCTCTGCGCTTGGTGAAAACGGAACAGCTGATAAAGGGGAAGTCCATCGATCCGCCACTCATAATTTCCGCCAAAAAGATGGCGGCTGCGGAAATCCAACCGATTGATGATATGCGGTCGACTGCGGACTATCGAGCAGTAGTCGCTGGAAATCTAGCGGCTGAGTTCCTCGAAAAGCTGCAAGCCTCCAGTACTGCTCGGGAAGTGCTGGCGCGGTGGAACCAGCTTTCTCCTGAGGAAGCTTCGAATTCGATTTTGCCTTGCTGCGGATCGTCCGCATGGGCGGAGGCAATGGCGAGACGCCGACCAATTTTAGATGAAACTTCTCTGCTAACCGCGTCTGACGAAATATGGGGTAGTCTTACCACGTCGGATTGGATGGAAGCGTTTCGCAGACATCCGCGAATTGGCGAGTCAAAAGGCGGAACAACGGCCCTGCGCCAGGTTGCATGGTCGAAAGAGGAGCAACAGAACGTTACTACGGCAGGTCAGGAAGCAAAAGCAGCTCTTGCACGGGCGAATCGAGAATACGAGCAAAGGTTCGGCCATATATTCATCGTGTGTGCAACTGGCAAATCGCCCACAGAAATTTTGCAGATCCTCGAAAGACGTATGCGTAACGACAAAGAGACCGAACTTCGTGAAGCTGCCGAGCAGCAACGGCAGATCACGAATATTCGATTGAAGAAATGGCTAAAGGGATGAGCCGCATTTCCACCCACGTTTTAGATATCGCACGGGGCCGGCCTGCAGTAGATATACCCGTGCGGCTTGAGCGACGAGACGTTACTGCGAGTTGGCGAGTTATTGCGGATATGCGTACCGATAGCGATGGGCGCTGTAATCAGTTGCTTCCTGAGAACGACGATATGCCCTTCGGATGGTACCGCTTGGTGTTTGAAACGGAGGGCTACTATACCGCACAGAAAACTGATGCGTTGTACCCAGTGATCGAGATTATTTTTCAGGTGCGCAACGGCGAATCGCACTTCCACATGCCCGTGCTTCTGAGTCCGAATGGTTACACGACGTATCGAGGAAGCTGACCTAGGTGGCCATGAAGCACAAACCTGTGTGGTCAGGAGCCGCAGATGACTTCTGAAATCCGCGAATGGCTCAATCTGCTTGTGCGTTGGTTCCACGTTTTTGCAGCGATACTATGGGTGGGACAGACCTATTACTTCACCTGGCTGGACGGTCAATTTGCAAAGCTTGAGAAAAGGGCGGCGGCAGAAGGCTTGCCACCAACTTTATGGATGGTCCACAGCGGCGGCTTTTACACCGTCGAAAAGCAGAAATCGCTAGGCATCTCCCCCGAGCAACTCCATTGGTTTCGTTGGGAGGCGGCAAGTACCTGGCTTAGCGGCATAGTTTTACTAATTTTGGTTTATTACTCCAGCTCAGGACTGATTGACCCCGATGTGGCCCATATCTCCCAGGGGCGCGGCATAATCATTGGCGTGGCCGCCATATTTCTGGGATGGGCTGTTTACGATTTTGCGGTGCGCTCGCCACTTGGCAGGTCTGAAGCGGCATTCGTAGTGTTTTCCCTTGTCATGATTGCTGCCGTTTCCTGGGGACTGCTGCACATTTTTAGCGGACGTGCTGCCTATATTCATCTGGGAGCGATCTTCGGAACGATCATGACCGCCAACGTATGGGAGCGAATCCTGCCCGCGCAACGCAAAATGATCGCTGCTGCCGCCACAGGCGCCAAGTTCGACCCGGCTCTCGCCGCACAGGCCAAATTACGCTCCAAACACAATACTTTTATGGTGGTCCCGGTCGTCTTTATTATGATCAGCAATCATTTCCCGGTCGCGACCTACGGGAATACTTACAGTTGGGAAATCCTGCTGGTTCTTGTTCTCGTTGGCTGGGGAGCAGCGAAGCTCATACGGCGTGCTTGAAATTCATAAACTCAGTGCCGACCTCGGATGGAACCGTCAACCGCGCAAGGGAAGTCATCTCTCGTTGCAAAAGGCTTGCCGTCTTCAGCGAGGACTCGAACAGTATGCGCCGCACATTTCTGTCGCCTCCTATGCGGGACTGTCATCGAGAGATCGCCAGTTGGATCGAACCTCTAGGGGCCAAAGTGGCGGTTGATGCGGCAGGGAATTTGCGTACACTCTATCCCGCTGACGAATCAGACGCGCCGCGATTACTCATTGGCTCCCATCTAGACACAGTTCCCAATGCCGGAGCCTACGATGGCATTCTGGGCGTCGTCATTGCAGTTGCATTGCTCGAAGGTCTGGAGAGACGAAAGCTTCCATTCGCAATCGAACTGGTCGGTTTCTCTGATGAGGAAGGAGTTCGCTTCGGCACACCTTTTATTGGTAGTCGTGCGCTAGTAGGCAGGGTAGACCAGGAATTGCTAAGCCGTCAGGACGCACACGGCATTTCCGTGCGTCACGCGATTGAAATTTTCGGCTTAGATCCAGGAAAGATTCCTGACGCAGTTTTGCAAGACGATGCATTGGGTTACATTGAGTTTCATATCGAGCAAGGACCGGTCTTAGAAAATCTGGGACTGCCACTAGCAACCGTCGAAGCAATCACTGGACAAAGCCGACTTGAACTAACATTCGCAGGCCGCGCCAACCATGCCGGGACAACTCCGATGAATCTTCGATACGATGCTCTAGCCGGAGCAGCTGAGTGGATTACAGCGGTTGAAAGGATCGGCCAAGATACTTCTGGCTTGGTAGCAACCGTGGGCAAGATCGAAGCAAAACCAAGTGCGACCAATGTGATCGCGGGAGAGACTCACCTAAGCCTCGATGTGCGCCATCATTCCGATAATGTCCGCACGCGAATGGTAGATAATTTAATTCGCCAAGCAGAGTCGATTGCAAAACGGCGAGGCTTAGCCGTGAAAACCAACAACATTTTGAATCAAAAAGCTGTAGCGATGGATTCGTTTCTTACGGATCAGATCGAAATGGCAATCCGGGAGACGGGGGCCAGGCCCCACCGAATGGTTAGCGGCGCCGGGCACGATGCCATGATCATGGCAGAAAAAGTTCCCGTGGGAATGATATTTCTCAGGACTCCGGGGGGCATAAGTCACGACCCGGCAGAATCTGTAGCAGTCGAGGACGTGGCGTTGGCGATCCAATGTGGTATGCACTTGCTGGGCCAGCTCGCTTCCTCCGCTAAATTTCAAACAAGGACGCACCGTGCACAATCTGGGTGAAACGCGAAGTTCTCAGAAATCGAATCATCTTCTCCTAACGCCCGATACTTTTGTGCGTGCAGCACTTCCGGGCATGAGGGGCTGCTCCGGGATCGTACACATCAGTCCGGCCTTAGGCGCAAAATTTACCCAATACACTGCCGAGTTCGAAACTGGTGGCGAATTGGGACCCACGCCGGCACAACGTTTTATTTTTGTGATGGACGGCGCGATCAAAGTAGAAAGAGAAGATAGACGAACCGATCTCGGAGTACGTGAGTACGCCTACTTTCCCGCGGGAGTGAAGCACCGGGTTATAGCAGCAATGGGCAGCCGTGTCGCCGTGATTGAA
>Ga0207689_10002520_pt1 | contig 17014 bp, 10 predicted proteins | sample KBSMisM52_FD_184312 | JGI IMG/M metagenome (GOLD analysis project Ga0207689, IMG submission 184312) | Miscanthus rhizosphere microbial communities from Kellogg Biological Station, Michigan, USA - KBS Miscanthus M5-2 (SPAdes) (version 2) | ecosystem: Host-associated > Plants > Roots >... | reverse complement strand
CGCCGCCGCCGAACTGGCGCGTGTGGAAGTTGATGTAAGCGCGGCCCTCTCGCAGGTTCGACAACTGCGCGGCCAGAGTAGTGCCATTGCCTTCGGGAGCGTCCCACTTGCCGCTGAAGGTGCCGCCAACTCCGGAGGTTGGGAAGAAGACCTGATCGTTCGGGTTGTTGTCATTAAACGGAGCGCCGAAGAAACCCCAGACGACCGGCCCATTGACTCCGGGAGCTACTGATGCACCAGCGTGGATATGCGCCGCCACCAGGTTGTCGTTAGTGTCGGCAGTCTGAGCAGCCGTAACGTCGATGTTGCTGATTGTGGCGGTGAAGGACAAAGCGGTCTGAGCGCTGTTGAACTGGAAGCGCGCTGTACCGGAAGACGCCGGGCGGGCTGCCCCTCCCGTAGTGGTTGGCACCGTCGGCGGAACTTCTTGTCCGTTGGTCAGACTGACGACAAATAGCCTCACGTCAGCCGGCGATAGACCTGCTGCCGCGAGCAGATTGTCGACGTACTGCTCGTTGGTAAGCGTTGAAGGATATTTCGTCACAAACTCAGGTTTTGTCACGAATTTATTAAAGTAGGCCACCTTATTAGCTTCGAGAATCGCATCGGCTCCGGCCTGCCCGAAGACGTAATCTTTGCCGAGAGCTTGCGCCTCAGCCTCGAAGTCGCCGTACAAAATTGGCGCCGGCGATCCGGAAGTATTGGGGCCGAAGGCCGCCCGATGGGTCAGGTAGGCAAGGTAGCCGGTTTTCTGAAATTCGTTCGAAAGGAAGAAAGCAGCGCTGACATTCACGCGTTTCTGATTGATACAGGTCGCATCAGCTCCGCACGAGGTGATTTGATTGGTCCAGAAGGCGAGGCCGGACGCATCGGGTTCACGATTCAGAAAATCAAGGTAATGCTGACGGACGAAGAAACCTGCGTCGTCAATCGGATTAGCTGAGGGCGCGCCTGTGTCGTCGTCGATAATCTTGAGTTCGGCTATGTTTGGCGTGCCAAGGCCGACGCCCGCGCCGGTCGGGTTCGAGAGAGCGAGGCTAATCACCTCATCGCCACTGGGGTTATCCATCGGGTCGCTCTCGTCAAAGTCGTCGTCCACAATCAGGATGCGGAAGGTCTTCGAGGTCTCGCCGGGCGCGAATTTGAGCGTGCCGAGCGCGATCTCATAGTCAGACTTCTGCGACGCGTGGCCGGCCTCCGACTCGTCGAAGGTGTTGTAATTGATCGTCGCACTCCCCGACACATCGCCTGCGCGCGTGACGGTAATGTCTACGTGCCCACCATTCTCGCCTATGGAAATCTCATCAGAGGAGAACTGTATGAGCGAGGTGGCCGACGCTGTCGTCGGATTGAGCTTACCGAAAAGTCCGTGCTCTTCTTCCGCTGTTCCGGCGGCAAAATATAAAGTATTCACATCGCCGCCTGAGCCACCGTTGCCGAAGGTGAGCGCCCACAGCTCGTCTATCACAATGCCGTTGCCGCTCTCGTCCTGAATCGTGCCGAGGAAGGCCCCGGTAGTCGGATTGTAGGCGTGAATGCTGGGATTGCCTTCGCCGAAGTTACCGATAAGCAATGCCCCGCCGAAGATGCCGAAAGTAGCGGGAGCGAGAGTGCAACCCCAGGGCGAATTGAGCGCCCCGTTGTTGATCCCGAACGTCAGGTCGCGCACGCCGTTGGCATTAAAGCGGCGTACGAAACCGTTGCCAACGCCTTCCTCATCGAGGCCAGTCATGGGATCCACTTTGGCATACACGACGTAAAGAGAGCCGCCAATGGCCTGTATGTTGAACGGGTGATAAGTGTTTCCCATTGTGGTCGGGATGGTTGGGTCTGCGAAGGGAAAGCTGGCCGAAGCCTGCAAGGCGAACGAGGAGTTGAATACATCAATAGTGCCGTTTGCAAAGTCGGCAGCATAGATGAAGTTGCCCGAACCGTTGTTCGCATAGGCAAGTCCGGTGTAGACGTGGCCCGGGTGACTGGCCGCGATGACCCCCGTGGTCGAGCCCGCTGCCGGGGCGTTCGGGTCCCAGCCGACGATGTTGCCGGTGATCGAGGCGAAAAGGAAGTTTGCTCCGCACGGTGCGCTGGCGCATGCCCCGGGGAGAACGAACTCGGTCGCGACCGGGTTGGCGACTGTTCCGGTCGGCAATCCGCCTGGAATGGTAATCGTCTGCGGGCTTGCATTGAGAACCACTGGCGCACCCGACGGCTGGTCCCCACGAATAAGTTGAGTTGTACTCGTGCCATTATTAGCAACCCAGAAAGGACTGCTGCCCGTCAGTGAGATGCCCCAGGGGTTGACGAGCAGTGGGTCCAGCACGGGCGCGAGCCCGGGTATGTCTGAGAGAAGATTCGTCTGCCGGTAAGCAGAGCCGGGCGCAATGACCGGAATAGCATCAGGAGCGGCGGGGCCTTGCTGATTATTACTCGACGGTTCGGCCGCACGTGTTAACCGCGGCGTCGAAGACACCATCGGAAGCATCAACACGTAAAGAGAAATACTCAGAATAACGCTGACAACTCTTCTGGCCTGGTGTTTATCTGATGACGATCTATGCATATCGACACTCCTATTTGTTCGACTGGCGCTGTTTGAAGTTCTGTGATTTGTAGTCGATCAGAGCGTTCTCATTTAACGCTGAAGAGTTTGCTGCGTTCGCAGAATCATCAAACTCCTTGATCGGGTGGTTCCCGCGGCTTCGTAGATCAATACACTCAAAACGATAGAGTCATTGGGCACAAAATTTGGGGGAATGGCGAAACTCTAATCTGAGCCACAGATGCTGTCAAGATTTTTTAAAAAGTGACGGCATCGAAAAGTTGGAAAAGAGGAAGCAACAGGAAAGGAAGCTATAAACTTCCTGTTGACCTACTTTTGCTGTAGGGACCTATGTTGGGCCAAAGCGCACTCCAACTTGATTCGGGACAAGGCAGAGGGCGCTTTACGGCATTCTGAACGGTCCGATGTTCGGCTGCCCCGCGACGTCAGCTAAGCGCACGCCATCAGATTTTGGCTCACTGATCGCAGGCAAAGACTTGGGGGAATGCTGGAACTCTAAGCTTGAGTAGAGGGGCTGTCAAGATTTTTGTTACCCTTTTTTCCTGCCTCTGAAGCAACGGTTATTAGCTGCCCAGGCATCGCGTAATCGTTAATTTCTCTTTGGCTTACGGCAACTTGCGGTTAATCGGGTCTCTGCGTAAAATGTCGGTTCTTTTAACGCTGGGTGACGTTAAGAAAACTTTCGCCCGCGCATGCTGCCGCTCGCTCCCCGAGGGCATCTAACCAGCTCTTATCTGCGTCTTTATTTCGGAGGAATTTTGTGAAGCTTGCTTTTTGCTCTCGTTGCGCTATAGCCGCGCTTATATTGGTCTTTGGCGCATTGTCGTACGCGCAAGCACAAACGACGAGCCCCACGCCCGATCCATTCGCAGTACAGGTGACTTCAAGTCCAGGTGGGTTTTATTCGTTTGCCGGTGACACAACTGCCAACGGCCGCTTCGTCGTCTTTGAGTCGAATGGTAATTTAGACACTCAGAGTCCGCGAAACGCCGACGGAAATCGCGAAATCTTCATAATCGATTACGCCCAACGGCGCATATTTCAATTAACCAATACGAAGAACGTCCAAAAGCCACCGGCTAGTCCAACTCCGACACCGACCCCGACGCCGACCCCAACGCCGACACCTAGTCCGACGCCGATACCGATCCCTACCCCGACGCCATTGCCAACGCCTCCGGACCTCAGTCTAGTGAAGATTGAGATTAGTAATAATCGTCCCGTGATTAGTTTTGAGCCGGCCCTGGTAGCTGGAAAACGTGTCTACACAATCGCCTTCAGTTCAAACGCTCCCAACCCAGGTAACTTTGATGGGACCGACAGTGCTGCCCTGGTCGCCGATGGCAATCAGGAGATCTGGATCTACCGGCTTCCTGAGATCGACGACGTCTTCGATCTGACGTCAGGCGACGACATTACACCTATTAGTGATCTAACCCTGGGCACCTTCCGACAAGTTACAGACACACCGCCAAGCCGCCCGCTGCGCACCGGAGTATTTCTTCCCGATGTGCTGGATGATAATCGTGAGGCAGCGATAAGTGACGATGGAAACACGCTCGCATTTATTTCGAACCGCAACCTGGTAACCGGGGTAGGTAATACAGATGCGAACGCCGAGTTGTTTCTCTGTCGCACCAGCGGCGGGTTTGCTCCCGGTTCAAATACGGTAGTTCAGGGAACTAACACTCAAGATCTTTTTATAACTCCAAGAACCTTTTCGCGGTTCCAGCAGAACCCTTCACTGTCGGCCGACGGTGGTGTGGTTGCATTTCTCTCTACAGCTGATCTCGCCGGGAGTAATAACGATGACGCCGGGCATGGAAATGCAGAGGTTTACGTGGCGGATTTTTCCGGCTCAGCAGTGTCCAATTATCGGCAACTTACGAAGACCAAGGAAACAAGCACGGGCGCGAATGCGACGGTTAATGTGCTTAGTCAAGGCCGGCGTCTGAGCCGTGACGGCGCGTATGTCGCTTATGAGTCGCGAGCCGTTGACCCTACTGCCAACAACACGACGAACGCTACTTTCCTGTCAGTGTTTGTCTCCAAGGTCTCGGATGGTACCGCCAAGATAGTTGGGAAGAGGCCACCTGAGTGTGATACATGCATCGGTGACGTCATTCATTTCCCCACTTTTACAGACTACGACAGCTCGCTGGCGCCTCATGCGCTGGTCTTTGCCTCGGCGTTGAACTTTAAGCCCGACGGCACACTGGTGGAGAAGACTGATGCGGCGGGTTTGAACGCGACGGCAACAGACTTGATATCGCCCAACCAGATCTTCGTCACACAGATGCCTGTAGCTGATACCAACACCTTTGCGCGACTGACAAGAAATCCCGCTCAACTAAGTGTTTCCGGTATTCGCCCGCTGACAAGCGGAACGCTGAGGCGGCTGGCGTTCAGTATGTCAGGATTGGAACTTGGCGGTGGCAATGCTGACAGCAGCCCAGAAGTGTTTTTACTTTTAATTCCAACGGTAACTACCGAGTCGTCTGCGGTGCTTTCGTTCTTCACTGGGGCCAGCAACATGGGACCCTTTGCCAGCGCCGATCCCAATGCGAGCCCGACACCCACTCCTACACCTACACCGAGTCCCGGAGATCCCACCGGCCTATCGGCCGGCGAGTTCAGCATAGTTCGGTCGACAGTAGGGCTTGCTGATTCCGACAAAATTGGCGTTGGTGGCTCCGAAACCGCACGCAGTCCCATACTTCCGGTTGAGCTCAATGGAGTGTCCGTTGCTATTCAGGGTGTCGCGGCTGGACTTTATTTTGTAGGCGACTCACCGTCGGAAGGTATCAGGTTCGTGGTGCCCGTCGGCTTCACAAATCCTGGAATTGCGCGGGTGGTTATCAACAATCGCGGTACAGTTTATCGTGGCTTCCTTCAAATCCCTGGTTCGCAACCCGATATCCATACGACCACCGATGATGCCGGCGGTACTGCCGAGGTTTGTAATGTTAGCAATCCCCTGGCAATTCTTTGCGTCGGACCTTTCCAGGTAACCAGTCCGTTCGATGCTTCGGGTACGCTGGCGCCTACCAGGCTCGAGATCTACGCCACCGGCGTCCGCTTCGCCTCGCGCACAGAAACGAAGGTTTCTTTTATTAACGGCACAACTACTATCGATGTGGTTCCCGATGCCGTGCAACCGAATAGGAATATGTTCGGGCTAGACGTAATTACGGTAACTTTACCCGCCACGCTGGCGGGAGCTGCACCAATTGATTACAAGGTGGTTGTGACGGTTACCAAGGCTATCGGGACAACCGGAAGCAGGCCGGTTGCCACAGCGCCACAGATCACGATCATTCCTTAGCGGCCGGTGCCAGCCGCCGGCTCAAATATAGAACCCCGTACGTTGATAGCGTGCGGGGTTCTTTTTTTGCCGTCAAAATATCGGGGAAGTGATACTATCTCGCCAGTAGCTCGTCCTGCCGCACCTCTTGTAAGTGCCGGCGTTCCCTAAAAGTTATTAATCCGTACTCACCCGAATGCGACGTCCTAATCCGATCCTGGCATTAATGGCGATACTGGCTTTTGTTACGTCCAGTCAACCGTCGTCGTTTGACCTTCCCGCTGCTGCACAGGAGCGAGAGATCAAATGGCCCGCCAGGAGTATTCAGGTGGCTCTTTCGACTTCGCTCTCGTCGGCATCGCCTGCGATCAAAGCTGACAGCGATGTGCTTGGGGCAGTGCGCCGTGCGCTTGCCAGCTGGTCACGCGCAGCCAACATCAAGTTTGTTGAAGTCGCTTCGAAGAAGCAGTCCGTTAGCCCAACAGCCGGAGGCGACGGCGTAAGTCTGATTACTATCGCGGCCACCGGAGAGAACCTCGCGCTCTTTGCTGAAGGAAATACCACCGCGCGCACGAGAGTGTTCTATGATCTCGATAGCGGAGAGATAAGCGAAGCAGACATCGTTCTCAATCCCTACCCGTATTCGGAAAGCGGCGCCGTCCTTCAGTTCTCAACTGACGGCACGCCGGGCACCTACGATCTCGAATCAACGCTGGCACACGAGCTTGGACACCTGTTGGGCCTGAGTCATTCTCACGTTATTGGTGCGACCATGCAGGCATCGCAGGCTCTCAATGGAACTTATGGCCTGCCGGCGATCACCGAGCGCACTCTCAGCGAAGCTGATGCGGCGGCCGCTCGCGGTCTATATGGACCTCGCGAAAAAACCGGCTCGATCGAGGGCAGGATTCTCAGCAGCATTGGCGGCAGTCTGTTGCCGGCCATTGCCGCCCACGTCTGGATTGAAGATCTCGATAGCGGCAAGGTCATCGCAAGCGGTGTCACTTCGTCGAGCGGAAGGTTTAACTTCAACAGCGTTCCGGCTGGTAACTACCGCGCAATGGTCGAATACCTCGATCCGGCGACTAAAGAAGGCGACGCTCTCACCGCTGCCGGCGATCGTCAACCCGGACTGCGAGGTCGTGGTTTTCGGAGCGTGGAGATACGAAGCAGCCTGCGCGTAATCACTGACAAGCCGACACCGTTGAATTATGTTCTCGTGCCGCCGCAGAATTCGGCGCCCGTTTTGGTTCCGCGTTTTATCGGACTTAACGGTGAGCTCTCAAGCGTGCCGGTGCCGGTGAGGGCCGGTGAGAAGATCACGGTCTACGTCGGCGGTGAAGGAGTGGATCAAATACCCGGCAATGGTCTGGTTCTAAGTTCACCCTTGATGAACATCGATCCTGCGAGTTTGACCCGCGAAGAGTTTCACAGGTCCACGCCGGTTATTAGTTTTACCGTCACCGTCGCTGCGAATACGCCGCCCGGAGACTACACTCTCAAGCTCCAGTCAAACACCGGCGAAGTTGCGTATCTTGTCGGCAGCCTGACAATAAATCCAGACAACTAGTATCCTGTCTCTTTTGCCCTGAGAGATTTCCGCCATCGCGTGCCGCGCGCCCTGGTAGTTGGAATTGTATGAAGCGTAAGTTACTCGACTATCTGAGATGTCCCGTATGTGGCGGTGCAATATTGCTCGCCTCCGTCACACGCGAGGAAAGCATCGAGATCATGGAAGGCGAACTGACGTGTGAGTCCTGCGCGCGTAGTTTTCCAATCGTTCGCGGAGTCCCACGCTTTGCCATGCCGGAAAAGGTTGAGGCTGATAAGGCAGCCACCGCGGAAAACTTTGGTTGGCAATGGAAACACTTCGTTCAAAGCGATGACCTTTACGCCGATCAGTTCCTGGCGTGGATCGCACCGGTTAGTGCTGATTTTTTTCCGGGCAAAGTGGTGCTGGAAGGCGGCTGTGGAAAGGGCCGGCATACACAACTGGCTGCAAACTGGGGCGCGCGTGAAGTGATTGGGGTGGACTTAAGTGACGCTGTGGAAACTGCTTTTAGTGCTACGCGCGAACTGGAGAATGCGCATATTGTTCAGGCCGACATTTATCATCTGCCTTTCGCGCGCGCGTTTGACTATGCATTCTCAATCGGTGTGTTACATCACCTGCCGGATCCGCGCGCCGGCTTTCGATCGCTGGCGTCGAAGGTGAGGGCTGGTGGCAGTATTTCGGCATGGGTCTATGGCGCTGAGAACAACGAATGGATTACGCGCTTCATCGATCCACTGCGAGAAAAATTCAGCTCGCGGATCGATCGCCGGGCGCTGTTGCAGCTTTCGAAGTTTCCCACCGCGCTCGTGTATCTGGCGACGAAATTAGTCTATGGACCGCTTAACCGTTTCGAGAGTGGTTCGCGTCTGGCGCGTCACCTTTTTTACAACGACTACCTCAGCGCGATTTCACAGTTTGGCTGGCGGGAACAACACACGATTGTGTTCGATCATCTGGTGGCGCCGACTTCACACTACATCCGGCGCGAAGACTTTGAGGAGTGGTGGCGCGACATCGGGAGCGAAGAGGTGAAGATTAGCTGGCATAATAAGAACAGCTGGCGCGGGTTTGGAAAAATTTGAAAGCAGGATTTTGGACTTTGGACTTTCTTTGGACTTTGGGTTTTGGTCTTTGGTCTTTGACTTGGTTTTGGTTTTGGTTTTTCTGAAATTTGAAATTTCAGATCTCAGATCTCAGATCTCAGAACCGAACCACAAAGACCCAAAGACCCCAGACCAAAGCCCAAAGTCCCAAAGACCAAAGACCAAAGTTCAAAGTTCAAAGCTCAGAGCTCAAAGCTCAAAGACCAAAATCCAAAGCCCAAAATCCAAAGACCTACGACCAAAAGCCCAATTAACTGAAATGATCTCAGCTCAAACAGCACGGCGCGCGGTGTGGCGGCCTCTCTGGGAACTTCCGGGCCGTTTTGAACTAATCCTGTCGCTGGCGCGACGCGAGTTAGTGGCTCGTTATAAGGGCTCGGTGTTGGGGATTCTTTGGGCCATCGTCACGCCGGTGGTAATGATCGCGATCTTCACGTTTATCTTTGCTGGAATCTTCAACGCTCGCTTCGGCCCTCAAGGCACTGCCCTGGATTACGCGCTTTACCTTTTTTGCGGCTTACTGCCCTGGACAATGTTTCAGGAGACGCTGCAGCAGTCGTCCACCACAATTGTTTCCCATGCCAACCTGGTGAAGCGCGTCGTTTTCCCATTGGAAACGTTGCCGGTAGCGCAAGCGCTTTCGTCGCTAGGCAACCAGATGTTTGGACTACTCGCGCTGGTCGTAGCCACCGTCATTGTCCGCCACGAACTGCACGCCACCATTCTGTGGCTGCCGGCGTTGTTAATTCCGCAACTGATCTTTACGCTCGGCGCGGCCTGGCTCGTCGCTTCGCTAGGCGTGTTCCTGCGCGACATTGTTCAGGGCATTACCCTCGTCTTGATGGCCTGGATGTATCTGACGCCGATTATTTATCCGGAGTCGATTGTGCCGGAACGCTACCGTCCCTTCATCAATGCCAATCCCTTCACCGCACTGGTCCGCAGCTATCGACGGATTTTTTTGGAAGGCCTGGCTCCGGACTGGTCAAGCCTCGGCTACTTCCTGATCCTGGCTTTGATTATTTTTGTGTTTGGTTACTGGTGGTTTGCAAAGAGCCGGCGCAACTTCGCCGACGTAATTTGAAAACCATTACTCTCGGACATGGGAGGGGTTCTTTAAGTCTGCCGCAGACAGGACCACCACGATTCCCATCAACCACCAAAACACCAGCGCGACTTCGCCGTCCCCGAAATTGTAGTTAACGAGTGAACTGGCAAAGAAACCGGCGATTGCGCCGCTGGCTCCCAACAGCAGGCCATAGCGATTGGTGTCGCTGGAATCGCGCAGAGATTTTTCGCCGCTCGAAGCAGTGCGCCAGAAAATCCACATGATCCAAAGCCATAAAAAGAGCGCCGGCAATCCCCGATCAAATGCCAGTTGCAGAGGCGTCGAATGCAGGTGGAGCATGTCGGTTCCGGGGAAACCCCATTCCTTCCAGTGAACGTGCACTGAGTCCATTCCATGACCGAATAGCGGGTGCTGCATTATGCGCGAGGCACCCACACGTGCCACCTGAACTCTTAACGACGAACTTGGATCCTGCAGCAAGAGCGCGTGCTGCGCCCGCGTTCGGTAAACAACGAAGGCGCCTAGAGCGAGCAGGAGACTAATAACCGCGATACTCAAAACCGTAGTCCGGCTTCGCAGCGGTCCCCGGGCTCGCAAGCTCCCCAGCGCGCGAAGGCTTATTATGAAAACACCGAAGAGCAGGGCCATTAACGCAGTTCGCATAGCGGTGAGCGCAATACCCAGAGCGAGTAAGCCGAAGCCGGCGCAGGCGAGCTTGGCGCGAAAATTCAAACGGTGATTTTTGTAGTTGGCAATGAGTAGGCCCAGAGCAAGTTGAGCGAGAACCTGCAGAATCTCCGAATAGGTTTCGTAATGTCGCGTCCAACCGGACGCTCGGAAGCGATGAGTCGGCCCACCACCAACAATTCCCGAGGGCGACTCGCGTCGCTTTATTGTATCGGTAACGACCAGGCCCGGACGCTCAACGTGTTCCCCCTGCGAGATAATGCTGACGACCAGGTTGGTTGCTAGCGGCGACTTTCTGATAGCGTCATCAATATCAGGAACCGAATAAACGCGCTGCCCGGCTACTCGCCAAACGGCGTCGCCGGCGCGCAGATGAGTTTGAGTTTGTAACGGACTGTCAGGCGATACGGATACAACAACTACGCCGCGGCCGCGGACCAGATCGTAAATGCTGTAGAGTGTCCCGACTGAGCCTGAAAGGATCATTACCGAGACGAGCAGCGCCGCGGTTTTTTTAGTGACGATTGCCTGCGCGAGATAAAAAAGGAGGAATACGCAGGCTGATTGGATCTTCGCTACGCTGATGCGTGGTTCCTGAGAAAAAAGGGAAGACGCGACGGTCCACAGAAAGAAGAGCCAGACGGGCAAATCAAAACGAGTATGCCTAAAACCGGTATTGTTGGTGGCGATGGTGCGGACTAACCATCCGGCGCCAACAATGGCCAACGAGATTTCGGCGGCGGCAATTGAGTGGGGCGCGAAAGCGGAATAGAGTACAAAGCCAACCAGCGCGGTCCGTTGTCCAAGTTGGGACCATGGTTCGCGTCGGGAAATGCCAGCCGACGCAGGCGCGGTCAGTTTTGTTCGGCTGTGAGTCACTCTGAAAAATGAAGTGCGTTGACAGTCATATTTTCTGCATGTTAGCGTAGCCCCGGTCGTTTCACCTTTAGAAACACCGGCTTAATAAGAACTACACCTGATCCCCGTGTCCCACAACCGCTGCCCACGTTTGACTCGGATCCTATATTCAGTGATACATAATAACCCTTATGGCTTTCGAAAAAGCTAAGGTCATAAAGGCCGCTGAGAAATTCCTCTCGCAGGGGAAGATTAATGCCGCCATTAAAGAGTACCGTCAAATCATCAAGCATGATGATAGCGATCTCACCACTCTCAACATGTTGGGAGATCTTTTGGCGCGCGCCGGCGAAAAAGAAGAAGCAGCAACTTGCTTCCTCAGGATAGCCGAGCACTTTCGCGAACAGGAATTCCGGCTCAAAGCCATCGCGATGTACCGGAAGATCGAAAAGCTCAAACCGCGCGATCCGGCGATCGCGAGGGAGCTGGGAGAACTTTATGCGGCCCAGGGTCTGATTGCTGACGCTCGCACACAGTATCTCGTAGTCGCCGATGCCCACACCCGCGCCGGCCGGAGCAAAGACACTCTGGACGTGCTCCACAAGATCGCCGATCTCGATCCGCAAAATACTGACATCAGGCTAAAACTCGCCGAAGGTTATCTAAAGGAAGGCATGCTGCCGGCGGCAGTCAAAGCTTTCAGTCAAGCAGCCAACCGCCTGCTGGAAAACGCACAGTTCGAAAAAGCTCTCGGGGCATACAACAAAGCACTCGAGCTCAGTCCCAACAACAGGGTAGCGCTGAAGGGCCTCGTCTCAGCGCACACGAAATTAGGTAGTGCTGACGACGCCGCCGAGATTCTGGAAAAAGCTGTCGCCGACTCGCCTGACGATCTCGAACTTATCTCCATGTTGGCGCAGACCTATATAGATGCGGAAGACGCTCCTGGTGCCGAGCGAGCCACCGCTCTATTGATGAAAGAGGATGCGTCAAACTATCGATCTTATATCGAAGTGGCGCGTCTCTACCTGAAGCTGGGCCAGCAAGACGAAGCGGCCAGGATTCTTGGTGACATCATTGAGCAAATGCTCGCCGGCCGCGAAGAGAACGACTTGCTCGAACTAGTAGATGAACTACTGGCGGGCAATCCGGAACACGTGCCCGGCCTGCGGTTACTGGCCAGGATTCATTGGTGGCAGCGCGACATGGACAAGCTGCGCGGCACCCTGGAACGCCTCGCTGAAGCTGCGGAAGCTGCTGGCCTTCCCGACGAGGAACGGTATGCCCTGACCCAACTGGTCCGTTTGGCTCCCGATGAAAAACATTTTTACGATCGGTTGAATTTGTTGGGAGGCGTTTTGGAAGAAACCGTTGAAGGTGCCCACTTCCTCGACGAACCCGCCGCAGTGCCGACCTTCGACAGTTTTGAAATAACGAGCGAGACTCCCGCCGAAACTAAAGCGGAAACGCTGGAATTTGAATGGAACTCGGTAGCCGAGGAAGCTCCTTCACCCACCGGTGTTTCGTTTGCTGATCTGAATGAGGCGGAAGAACCGGCAGTGGCTGAGACCGTTGGACAGTCGGTTAAACATTTAGAAGGCGAGGAAGGGGTAAAGCCAAGTGCCGCGGCAATGATGCGGCAGGAACTCGAAAGCGTGGATTTTTATATTACGCAGGGCTATTCCGATATTGCTTTCGACACGCTTGAATTGCTCGAACGTCAGTTTGGGGCTCATCCTGAGATTGACGTTCGCCGCAAGAAGCTTGAAGCAGCAAGTCAAAGCACTGAAGCGACGGACCTGGAGTTCTCCGGCCCGGCGATGGTCAAAGCGGAGGGCGACACAGCGACGCAGGAAATTGCCTTCGGCGAAATCGTAATTGAGCAGCCCGTGCCTGATTCCATGCCCGCTGCTCCTGCCGGCAGAGGAATTGACTCCGGTCTTGCCGAGATCTTCGAAGAGTTTCGTCTGGAGGCTGAGGGGGATAGCGCCAGCGCCCATGAAGATTACGAAACGCACTACAATATGGCTACGGCCTACAAGGAAATGGATCTGCTCGATGAGGCGATTCGGGAATTCCAGGTCGCAGCCGGCTTAACCGGTTCGGCTGACGGCACGCCGCGATACTTTCACTGCTGTAACATGCTGGGCCATTGCTTCGCTCAAAAGGGTATGCCCCAGGCTGCAGTAACCTGGTTCAAGAAAGGTCTCGATGCCCCGGGCCGCAATGCGGAAGAATCCAAAGCTTTGAAATACGAGCTCGGCGCCGCCTACGAGCAGATGGGCGACTTGAACAACGCCGTGGCGGCGTTTACAGACGTCTATGGCGTCGACATCGGTTATCGCGATATCGGTGCTCGACTGGAGAGCTTGCAGGCACAGGCCGCGAGTCAAACGAAAAAGGGGAAGTAGGAATTGCTAAATAGTCAGACGCAGACAGCAAACAACCAAACAGCAGACAGGAGACAGTCCTTTAGATATTGAACGGTTCTCGCAAGTTTATGCCTGCTGTTTACTGTTTGCTGTCTGCTATTTCAACTAAGCGATGTCAGCCAAGTTAAGTGTAATCTTCTATATCATCCTCTGCCTGGAAATCGGTATTGTGCTCGCACTCTTGCCGTGGGTCCCGCAGGGCACCCTCGGGCTGAGTGACTGGGGCAACAACTATTTTCTGCTCTACGCTGCGCGCAAAACCGGCATGTATAACTTGCAGGCTGTAGTTGCGTCCGGTTGGATACGTGGGGCAGTGACGGGCGTTGGTCTCCTGAACATCGGTATTGCCTTCTGGGAAATATTTCATTTCCAACAGACTGTTCACACCCTCCAGGAAGGCACCGAACCAAGTTATCCGAAAAAAAATGTCGTTAGACCTCCACAGCCTGCAGCCCCCGCTGATTTATCTCATCACGAGCGGGCAGACGACCGAACGGACAACGCCGGCAGCTGAAGAATTTTCAAGCATTCTCGAACTGGTGCAAGCAGCCGTAGTCGCGCAAATCGATCTAGTTCAAATTCGTGAAAAGAATTTAACCGCAAGTGTCCTCTACCAACTTGCTTCAAGCGCCGCCGGCATCACCAGGGGAAGCGCTACCAAACTTCTAATAAACGATCGTTCGGATATTGCCGCAGCCGCCGGTGCAGACGGTGTCCACTTAACCACGTCTTCATTACCAACTACGGTTGTGCGTCAAACATTTGGCGGTGACTTCCTGATTGGGGTTTCCACGCACTCACTGGAGGAAGCGAAGCTAGCCCATCAGGGCGGCGCCGACTTCGCCGTGTTCGGTCCTCTTTTCGAGACCGCATCCAAGAAAGAATTCGGTGAGCCGCCGGGGCTGAGCGCTCTCAGTGGGGTTTGTTCAGAGCTGTCTCCATTTCCGATCCTGGCGCTTGGTGGCGTGATGATGAGGAACGTAGCCGAGTGCATTCGGGCGGGCGCGCAAGGTGTTGCGGCCATCAGAATGCTGCAACAGCCGGATCCGCTCGCTGAAGTAGCCGAGGAAATCCGACGCAGGTTCCAAGAGGCAAGCAGTTCAGAGTTCAGCCTTTAGGCTGCTGGTTTTGTTGGCCAACGAAGGCCAAACTAAAGTTTTAACTCTAATCTGCATGACTACTCGAAACCGTTGTTAGTGTAGTTTTTGCGAATTCGTGGATCAGGTAATGCTTTCGGATTCTATGGTGACTTGATCGATCATGGCGCTGCTCAAAAACTCAATAGCCTTGACGATTACCGGATTCGATCCTTCGGGCGGCGCTGGTGTGCTCGCCGATGTGAATACCTTTGCCGCTTTTGGCTTGCGGGCAGCAGCGGCGATTACCTCAGTTACTTTTCAGAACTCCGCCGAGTTTTTGGGCGCCGTGCATCAGCCTGCGGAAGTAGTAAGGGCGCAGGTTGAAGCGCTGCTTGGGGGCTTCGCAATCGTCTGCACCAAGACAGGGATGTTGCCGACACGGTCGGTGGTAAACGAGGTCGCGCGTATATTTCGAGAAACTGATTTGCCGCGCCCGGTGGTTGATCCGGTGATCATGTCCTCGTCAGGCCAGCGTCTAATGGCAGAAGATGCGGTGCGCGAACTAGTAAATGAGTTGATCCCACTGGCCAGGCTGTTAACTCCAAATATTCCGGAAGCGGAGGCGCTGACCGGAATGACGATTACTTCCGAAGTTGAGATGAGACGCGCTGCGGCCGCGATCCGCGCGTTGGGCGCGCGAGCGGTCCTGGTCAAAGGGGGACACTTGGGAGAGTGCACCGCAGAAGGAAGAGGGCCGAAGGCAGAAACGAAAGAAGCGATCGATGTGCTTGATAACGAAGGGAAGTTAACTGTGTTTCGTGAGCCCCGCGTCAGCGGCGCGGGGCTTCACGGCTCAGGCTGCATTTTGTCTGCAGCAATTGCTGCCGGACTCGGGAAGGGAATGGCACTGGAGGATTCGGTTGGCGCGGCGAAGGTTTTTGTATGGGAAGCGATTCGTAATTCCAGGGAAGATCAATCAAGTTAGATCCGAGGCGAGAAGTTGAGAGCTCAACCTTGAGGTGGTATCTATTTGCGCTCTGAACTGCTCGCCTCCACTGCAAGTACCTACTTAATCCGCTTGTCCTTCAATCGTTACCTTCTCCATCTTAACTTCTGACGTCGGCTTATCGCTTCTATCCTTGGGTGTTGTGGCGATGGCATCGACCACGTCCAGGCCATCAGTCACGCGTCCGAAGATCGAGTAGCTTGGCGGCAACGGGTAATCGGCATGCATTATGAAAAACTGCGAACCGTTGGTATTCGGCCCGGCGTTGGCCATCGCCACTGTGCCTTTTTTGTAGCCGCGTTGATAGACCGCTGAAGAAGCGTCGATTTCGTCGTTGAAGCGTCCGCCCCAGGCCGACTCGCCGCCGCGTCCGGTTCCCGTCGGATCACCGCCCTGAATCATGAATCCGCTAATCACGCGATGGAAAATGACGCCGTCGTAATAGCCACGCTCAGCGAGTGTAATGAAGTTCTCGGTCGTCTTCGGCGCATCTGATTCCAATAGCTCGAACTTGATGGTCCCTTTGTTGGTTTGAATAACAGCAGTACGATTTGGCATGTAGTCTCCTAAAAAATAGGTTGATGGTGATGGATGACAAGATACTTCGTTTGCTTGTAGTTTGTCATCCGCGGTTCACTATCGGGTTTGCCAGGCTTGAATTCTCTGTGCGTCCTTTGTGTTCTCTGTGCCTCCGTGGTGATTAAACTATAAAAAGACACTCACCACAGAGTCACCGAGAACACTGAGGTTTGCACAGAGAAGGACATTCCGGTCTATCTCTGGACGACCGCCCAGGTGCAATATCATTGCTCCAATTGCCAACAAACCATGGCGAGTTCACCCGGATATCTTCTTTGCGCGAATAAAAACTCTGCGAGAAAGGCCCTTAATCAATGAATGTTACTCACCTTGAATGCGCTGCCTGTCATTTGGAACACGAGGCACGGCGGTTGCTCAATCTCTGCCGTGAGTGTGGAAAACCATTGCTGGTGCGCTATGACCTGAAACGAGCGCAAGGCACTTTGACAAAGGAATCGTTAGTCGGCAGGCAGCCCGATCTTTGGCGCTATCGCGAAGTATTGCCGGTTGAAGATGACGCGAACATCGTTTCGCTGGGCGAGGGCTGGACGCCGTTGCTACATGCTGAGCGACTGGGCAACAAACTTGGAATCGATAGACTTTACATCAAAGACGAGTCGCAGAATCCGACGCAGAGCTTCAAGGCGCGCGGCATGTCGGCAGCGGTGTCGATGGCAAAGGAACTTGGAGCGCAGAAGCTTGCGGTGCCTTCCGCGGGAAATGCGGCCGGCGCGCTCGCAGCTTATGCGGCCCGGGCCGGTCTCGAGTGTTTCATCTTTATG